>ERZ827168.285-NODE-285-length-87506-cov-4.414872_pt1 | contig 87506 bp, 75 predicted proteins | sample MGYA00519868_ERZ827168 | MGnify/ENA primary metagenome ERZ827168 (study PRJEB31778, sample SAMEA3449271) | human gut metagenome | biome: human gut; feature: human-associated habitat; material: faeces | place: United Kingdom | collected 2010/2012 ... | reverse complement strand
AACTCCGGAAGTGTGTACGAACCTCTTATGGGAGGTTCGTTTTGTGTTGGGAATGGAGTGGGGATAGAAGTATTGGCGAAGCCAATCTTCGTAAGGGGCGTTAGCCCCTTCAATGGAAGCGGCACTGCCGCCCCCTTCAATGGAAGCGGCACAGCCGCCCCCTTCAATGGCCGGCATGCCCCGTGCCCGCACCTCGCGCCCGTTTTGCACCGGTACTGCCGTACGATTCTTATATGGATACAAAAGCGCCTCCCCTTGTGTGGCGGGGAGGCGCTTTGGCGGGTTTGCTTATCTTATTTGCAGAGTGCGGAATTTTTAAAGAATTTCAGGTTGTGGGATATTACTTCGTCCTGCGTGTGGACTTTTCTCTTCACGCCCTGTTCGAGGACGAGCCACCCCCTGTATCCGCTGTCGACGATGGCTTTAAAGCATTTGTCGAAATCCTCGGGCTGTTTGGCTTCGTCGAAAAATTCGGCGTTTGCCTTGATGTGGATTTGGGCTATGCGGTCCTTGCCGAGCTTCTTTATCGCCGCGTCGGGTTGGTCGCCCGTCCAGACGATGTTGAGCGTGTCGAAATACACCTTAACATTGGGTTCGCCGATCATGTCGAGGAGCTTTATGTTGTCTTCGGCGGTTATCGTGTTTTCGAGCGCGAGGACGATATTATTTTTCGCGGCGTATTGCGCGATTTCCCTTATGCGCTCTACGAGGGGGCCGAGGCGCTCTTTGCGGAAATTCTTGGTGCCCTTTTCGTAGAGGCTGGACTTCCCGAAGAAGGGGATCAGAATGTTTTCCGCTCCGAGTTCCGCGGCGGTGTCGATTACGTTTTTCATGTATTCGACGCAGTTTTTGTCCTCCTCAAAGAGGAATTGGTGGTAGCACGGCACGCAAATCGAGCAGACCTGCATGTCGAGCTCTTTCATCTTTTGCTTTATGTCGTCGATGTCCTTGCGGGTGTATCCGACCTTGCCGTCTTCGCCCTTGCGCTGCCAGTTGTCGAGCTGGATGCCGTCGTATCCGGCTTTTTTTGCGCTTTCAAAGGAGCCCCCGAAGTTGCCGAACTTGAAGTTTTGCGCAGCGAACGCCGACGAGATCGAGACGGCCGCCGCGATTAGGAATATGTGTATTTTTTTTATCATATGCGCTGTTTTGTTGTTTTACCCGAATTGTCGCTTAAAGCTCGGGCATAGTCAAAATTTATTTTTTTGCCTCCGGCGCGGCAAAATATTCCGCGAGCGATTTTGCGATGTTCGCCCCAAATCCGCGCAGGTTTTCTGCGTTGACCTCAACGCCGGCGTTGTCGGTGTACGGTATTTCCGCCGAACACGCGAAATCCGCTTTCGGATGGCGGGCCGCCCACGCCGAACAGGTGAGGTCTTTCATCTGCGAAGGCGTGTTCCAGAGCGTCCCGTATTTTACGTCCCATTTCCGGAGATGGATAAGCGCGCCTTCTCCGGATTTCAAAGTTTCCGCCTCCAAAATTTTGCTCAGTTTGCGCAGGTTTTCCACTTTGTTCCCTATCGGGCCCTCCACAAAGTACGTGCGGTTGTCGGTATTGTCCTCGCCGCCCTTAAACATGAAAGGGGAGTGCAGGTCGAGCGCGATGACTGTTTCCGCCTTTTCCGCCTTTGCGTTGTAGAGCTTTTGGAATGCCGCGACAGACGGGTATATCGGCGATGGCGAATAGTCGCGGTTGTGGTCGTGCGGCTTGCGGCCCTTCCCCTGGTCGCCGTCGAGAACGCCGTCGAGGTCGATAAAGGGAATCGCCACGATTTCCGCGTCTTTCAGCAACTTTTCGGCGGCTCCGCCCTTTTTCAAAAACTCTTCGAGGATTCCCTGCATGGCGAAAGTTCCGGTGTTTTCGCACGCGTGGTGGCGCGAGGTCAGGAAAATTTTGATTTTGCCGTCGGGGTTTCCGATGGAGTACGCGAAATTTTCGCGCCCTTTGCGCGTTTTGCAAAGCGGGGTTTTTTTTATGTCCGGCGCAGATTTTGCAAAGTCGTCGAAGTCGGACGGCATGTACGGCAGGCAGAAGGCGAAGCGGACGTCTTTGGCGTCAGCGGGGAAGGCGAATTCAAACGATGACGAGTCTTTTTTCCGCTTCACTCCCTGCGCGCCGAGCCACTTCCACGTCTTTCCCCCGTCGAGGCTCGCCGCGGGACCGCGGGAGCCTATGACATCGCCCGAATCTGCGAATTCGAACGTCAGCGTCCCGCCTTCCGCGCCCCTCACCCCGAAGTTCCAGTAGAACCACCAGCCGGAATTGCGGCACTGCTGGCGGATTTTCGCGCCGTCTTCGCCCTTTTCGACGATGTCTATGTTTCCTCCCGGAAAGTCGGAATAGATTTCAAACGCCGCGGATACCGGAATGGCCGCGAACAAAGCCGTAATTGCAAAAAAGCGTTTCATGGGAAATAAGGATAGATTTCGGGAAGGATTTTTCAACAGATTTCTCTTTGGCTTGACTTCCCGTTCCGCCTACGCTATTCTTTTTAAATCAAAGGAGAATTTGTTTATGGGGCTGAAATTCGCGTTTTTTGCGGCTGCCGCATTGTCGGCGTGCGGCGCGTTTGCCGCCGGCGGCGGAGAGGGGAACGCGCCGCATTACGGGCTCGACGACTACCGCAACTACTACGGCTCGTGGGCGGCGACGTCGCCGAGGGAGTCGTTGCAGTTCGCCAGAAACATGGGGTACAGGTATGTGCTGTATATGCCCGGCATGGAGAATTTCAGGGAGTCCGACGGGCTGTGGTTCGTGTTTGAGACTCCGGAGTACATGACGTACAACCGCACGATAGACGCCAAGAAAAAGTATTCCAAAAAGCAGATAGCCGAGTGGGAGGCGATTTGCGCCACAAAGGACGCCTCGCGCCCGTTCCCCGACAACATCGCCACCGGCTGGTTCTGGGACATATGGGAGGCCGACATTTCCGGCGATAAAATGCCGTATTCGTCGTTCAGCGCGCAGCTCAATTTCCAAAAGAAGTCCGTAATCGACAGGACTGTCAAAAAGATTGTCGAGCGCGCCAGGGCGGTGACGGGCAAAAACCCGAAGTTCAAATTCGGCGGGTGCTCGTGGGACGTGCCGGATCCGACGGGCGACTTCTACGGAATCTCCCCCGACTGGAAGAGGCCGAGGCAGGTCGGGTTGGAGTTTTGGACGGGGAAGGACAGCGTCTCCGTCCGCGAGGGCGAAAAGCTCGACTATCCGACCTACACCGAAGGGACGCTGCGGTATCTTTGCGCGCTCCGCAGGGCCGCCCGCGCATTAAACCCCGACATTAAATTCATAATGGACCCGTGGCTGATATACCGCGACTATGTAAAGCACATAGTCGACGGTGGCTACAACACGCCCGAGTTCGCCGACGCCATGCCGGATCTTCTGATGTCCGAAAGCCCTGCTCCGGATTTCGCGACGGATTCGCGCAATTTTGAGGGCGGGATAACTGACCCTTCGAGGGTCGCGACTTCGAGCGACCTGTCGTCCTACGACTACGCGCGGGAAATACGCAACGTTGGGCTGGCTGCTGCGGCGGGTTCGTGGAGCGCGTGGTTCGGCAATCCGTGCCCCACGATGAAGAGCATACGCGACGTGCCGCCGCGCATGAAGATAGCGCGCGCCCTCGCGACTTGGGAGAACCTGAACAACACGCCGCTGTCCGCGCGCAGGTACGACCCGGAAAAGAACGCCTACGACAGCCCGACGGCGCACATGTGCGCGGATTGCGTGTGGGCGACGCATCCGGAGACGAAGCGCATCTTCTTTTGCATGACTTCCCCCGACGGCGAAGTCCGGATTCCGGAGGGCCGGGAAGTCGGGAGAATATGCGCGCTCGATTCGGTTTTCGGCGAGTACCGTTGGGCGAAGCCCGGCGCGGCGTTCGACGTTTCCGGCGGGAAAATCCGCATGAAGGAAGGCGGCAAATACGTTTCGGGCGAGGGGTTTGCGGCCGTCTTGAAAAAGAGGCCCGCCAACTGATAAAATGCAGACCGCCGCGCAAGGCGGGCGGTTTGCTCGGAAAGCCCCCTGTTTTTTGGGGCGGCCGTTTGCTCAGAGAGAAAAGCCGCCCTCGACCGGAATCCGGAAGAAATCCCCGTCGCGCTCCCATTCCTTTGATATTTTATTTTCCGGGACGAGCCGCTGCGGGACTACGAGCGCGCGCTTTTGCCCGTCCGATTTTCCGGCGGCGTATTCGAGGCTCGCAAACTTTCCGTTTTCGACTTTCGCCCTGACTTTCGCGCCGCCGTATGAGGGAAGCTCGAAAGAATAGTCTTTCCATTCTCTCGGGGCGGCAACGGCGACGTCCACGTCGCCGTTTTCGCGCGGGTTTACGAGCATCTGGTTTACGGCGTGCACATAGCTGCCGGCGGCGGTCATAAACCACGGGGTGTGGCGAATGCCGGGCTCGTTGATTTCCCACGTCTCTCCGAACCTGCCGGTGTTGCGCGCAGTGGCCGCAAGCATCGCGGCGGGGCCTTCGCAGTCCTGAATGTTTGCGAGCGCCGACGACAGTATCCCCGCGTACCACGAGCACGTCCCGTTGCCCACGGGGTACATGTTGCCCGCCTTGCTTATGTTTTTCATGAAGTCGTAGAGGGCGGCGACTTGCAGCTTTTCGGTTTTGTCGAATATCGTGTACGGGTAAAGCCCCGTTATGGACACGAAGCTCTTTTCCTTGCAGCCGTCGAAGGGCAGGTACATTTCGGAGTTTCTCGGCAGGCTTTCGCGCAGGCGCTTTGCGGCGTCGGAGAGCTTTTTTGCGTAGTCCGCGTCGACACCGAGGGCGGCGGCGGCGCGCGAGGCTATCTCAAAGTTGTATATCGCCCCGCACGAGCTCATGAAGGCGTTGAGAACCGCCGGCCCCAGCCGCTCGATGTCCGTGCACCTGCCGAAAATCGTCCTGCCGCCGGCGTCCTCGTAGAGCATGTGCGAGTAGTAAAAAGCGGCGCATTCGCGGATTACGGGGTAGCCGGTCTCCTCCAAAAATTTCTTGTCGCCCGTGTATAAATAATGCTTCCAGCAGCTGTTGGCGATGTTTGCCATGTGGAATACGTGGTCTATCCAGAACCCCGCGGGGTTTGGAGCGCCCTCAGCGCCGTCTTCGAGAGTTTCCCACGCGTAGCGCGCGCCGAATTTTTTCTCGGCGTTGTCGGAGTAGTGCTGCACCCTGCGCATGGCTATCGGAAGGATCGCCTTTCTAAAGTTCGGCGTGCGCACGGACAGGTCGAATTTTCCGGACGAAACCGCACCGGATTGCGCGAACATTTCGTCGAAGCCGAAAAACCTTCCCGACCAGCCGGCTCCGTGCCCGAACAGCGCGACGGGGAACGACCACTTTGTGCACATCGTCCGCAGGTGGTAGAGGCCCGTCTGGTAGGCGTTTTGCATGGGCTTGTCGGGAAGGGCGGCAAATTCGGAGCCCCAGAACTTTTTCCAGCTCTCTTTGTGGTCGGCGAATATCCCGCCAAAGCCTTTCTCCAAAACGCGCTTTTTGAGCTCGGCGGAGGCGTTTTTTGCGTTTGCGCCGCCGAAGTCGTCGGCGTAGGTTATGAAATAGGCGGATTCCGCCGCGCCTTTCGAGAGGTCGAAAACCGAGTCGAGCTCCACTGAAACTTTATCGGCGGAAACTTTTGCGGGCGCGGAGGATATGGCGGCTATCTCCCCGTTGTAGGTTTTGTGCCCGAACGACGTGTAGAAGAGCGACGCCGAGTTCGGGATTTTTTTGTATTTCGGCGCCCGCATGATAGTCCTGTACGGCGGGTTGCCCGTGTCCTTGTCCGTGAATTTGTAGGAAAATTTTATTTCGGCGGATTTTGCGCTTTTCGATTTCGGCAGAACCGTCTTTTTTACGACGAGCATGTCGTATCCGTACGGGACGAAGGCGACGGTTTTGACGGTCGCGGTTTCGTACTCTGCCTCGCATTCCGTGAAGGCCTCCGTCGTGTTCAGAGACTGCCTCCATTTGAGCGGCCTGCCAAGCGGCGCGCCGTCCACGGATATTTCGTCGTCAAAGTGCCCCATCGTAATCAGGGACGTCCCCGGAAGGCTCGTCCTGCGCCCCGCCCATACGACTTCCGGAAAGTACGTGACGTACTTGCGCTGGATTTGCTTTCCCAGATTGTCAATACTCGTGCAGATCGAGCCGTTGCCGATTACGGGCGGCACGTAGTCCTCGGGGCGCGAGTCGCCCTCTCCGGAAGTTTGGACGACATGCGCGCCCGCCGCCAGCAGAATGGAATGGGCGGCGAATGCGGCCGCCGAAAGCGCGAATTTTTTCATATTTTTCCTCCTCAATATTGCGTGAATATTAAAAACTGATAGCATTTTCTTGCGCTTTCAGCAAGAGCATATCTAACGTCGGAACCGCGGAATGGCGGCGGATTTTGCCCGAGATTCTTTTTTTATGTGCTTGCGGTATTTCCGCTATAAATTTATGTTTTGGGGTATGAAGAATCTATTGGCATTTGCCGCCGTATTGCTTTTTTCGCTGTCTTTTGCCGCGCGCGTTTTTGCCGGGCAAGTCCGCTACGACGATTCCCCGGTTCCGGGCGCGTCGGCGCGTCCGGTTTCCGAGGAGCTTTTAAAATCCACCGTGTACCAGATTTTTCTGCGCCCGTTTACCCAAGAGGGCACTCTGAAATCGGCGGAGAGGCTTTTGCCGCACGTCGCGTCGCTCGGCGTGAAAATAATACAGCTCTGCCCCGTGGTTCTTGCGGACGACGACCCTGACAAAAACTTTTGGAGCGGTCGCCAGCGCGCCTTCGGGCTGAATCCCAAAAATCCCTACCGGCAGAAAGACTACTTCAAAATCGACCCCGAATACGGGTCGGCGCAGGACTTAAAGGATTTTGTCGCAAGGGCGCACGGGCTCGGAATGAGGGTCGTATACGACATTGTCTATTTCCATTGCGGCCCGAAGGCGGAACTGATTGGCGAGCATCCCGATTTTGTCAGGCGCAATCCGGACGGCTCCGTAAAAATAGGCGACTGGAAATTTCCGGAGTTGGACTACGGAAATCCCGGGCTGAGGGAATACATGTACGGAAATATGGAATATCTCGTCCGCGAATACGGTTTCGACGGGTTCAGATGCGATGTCGAGGATCTCGTGCCGCTTTCGTTCTGGGAGGAGGGGGCGCGCAGAATGCGCAGGATAAAACCGGATTTCCTCTTTTTCAGCGAGGGCATAAGACCCAGAAACCATCTCGGCGTCTACGATGCGAGCTATGGTTTCTACTGGCTTTGGGCTTTGAGGGACGTTTACGAGAAGGGGGCTTCGGCTGAAAAGCTCGTCGGGGCCGAGGTACGCGCCGTCCGCGAATTTCCCAGGGGCTCGGTGTTCCTGCGCTTCCGCGACAACCACGACATGGCGCAGGACGGCAGGGTTAGAATCGACGCCTTCCCGGGGCCGGACGCTGTCGATTCCATGCTGGCCCTCAATTTTGCCATCGACGGAATCCCCTTCCTGTACAACGGAAACGAATTTGCAGACGCCGCCCCCCACAGCATTTATGCAAACAGGGAGTTTGGAAGGCTTTTTATAGATTGGTCCAATGCGCTCTCCGAAACGGGGCAAAAACGCATGGGGCTCGTGCGGAAGCTCGTCTCGATGAAACGCGGGTTTCCGGCCCTTTACGGGGGAAAGACTTTGTGGCTTAAAAACTCCGCGCCGGACAAGGCGGTTTCTTTTGCCAGAATAGACAATTCCGCTCCGCAGACCGTATTTTTTGCCGCGAACACCAAATCCGAACCCGCAGAATTTACCGTGGATTTCCCGGCGGCTTCGGAATTTTCCGACATATTGTCGGCGAAGGCCGAATGGAGTTTTTCCGGCGGAAAATTCCATATGCGTCTGGGCGCCTACGGCTACATATTTCTGGAAGGCCGAAAGTAGCCTCATGGGAGTGGCGGGGGAACCGCTGTTTTCCCGCGAATTGTTCTCCGAAAGGCGAGTTGTCTTGACGATTGGCGGATTTATGACGATATTTTTTTCATGCCTTTCATAAAAGCCATTCGACTTGGGGATTTCCCGGGGCAGGCCGAATGCCTGGAATACATGCTCGGCGCGCTTGCGCCCGACATGCCCGCCGAAACCCTTTCCGACCTCAAAGAGGCCGTGTACCTCAGGGAGGACACCGCCTCCACCTATCTCGAAGACGGGCTCGCGGTGCCGCACGGAAGGATATCGGGTCTCGGCGCCGAATACGTTGTGGCGGGGGTAAGCAGCGGCGGGGTGGACTGGCCAACCGAGGATTGCAGGGCCAACCTCGTGGTATTGGTCGCCGTGGACAGAAGCCGCGTCGCCGCCTATCTTTCGATTTTGCAGAAGATAATAAAGTGGAGAAAGTCGCTCGGCGGCTCCGCCGCCGAAATTTCTCCCGGGGAAATTGCGCGCGGTTTGGAGCTTGCGCTGAACTGATTCGGAATCGCCGGTGAACGGGCTTTTCAAGTTTTTGCTTTTCGCCAGAATCCGTTTCAGCCTTGCGGGAAGGGGCGGAGTCTACTTTTACGCGGTATTGGCGGGAATGCTTTCGGCCGTCATAGCGTTGGCGTTCCAGCTCGCGACGCGCCTTATTCTCGCTTTTCTGACGGGCGCGGACGGCGACGGGGAAGTGTCGTCCTTTTTGCAGATTCCGCCGTGGCGCAGGATTTTCTCGCTCGCGGCGGGCGGGGCGGCGGCGGGCGGAATTTTGCTCTTCGCCGCAAAAAGGGTAAGGAAGCCGCCGACTCCGTACATGGAGGCCGTATCCATCGGCAACGGCTACATACCCGTGCGGGCAAACCTCCTGCGCAGCGCGGCGGCGATAGTGACGATAGGCTCGGGCGCCTCAATCGGGCGGGAGGGGCCGCTCGTCCAGACCGCGGCGGTGTTCGCGTCGATGGCGGGCAGGCGGCTTAATATGTCCACCCCGCGCCTGCGCCTGCTGGTGGCATGCTCCGCGGCGGGGGCGATGGCCGCGGTATTCCACGCGCCCATGGCGGGCGCGCTGTTCGTCTGCGAAATCGTCATCGGCATAATGTCGATGGACATGCTCGCCCCGCTGCTCGTGGCGAGCTGCGCGAGCTACCTCACGATTTGCGCGGTCGGCAACCCGAATCCGCTCTACGAAATTTCCGGCGCGTACCTCGACATAAACGCGCAGACCGCGCTTTTGAGCGCGCTTTTGGGGGCGGCGGCATCGCTTTTGGCCAATTTGTGGCTGGCGTGGCTCGCCAAGTGCAGGCGCCTGCTCAACAGGCGGGCGGAGTTTCTTCCGCTGAGGCTCGCCGCTGCGGGGGTTGCGGTGGGCGCAATCGCGGCGTACTATCCGGAGGTGGCGGGCAACGGGGCGCACATAATCCGCGGGCTTGTCTCCATGGATTTTTCGCTCGGGAACGTCTCGGCGGTTCTCGCGCTCAAAATATTTTCCGTGGCGCTATTCTTCGGAATGGGCGCGGTCGGCGGCGTACTTACCCCGAGCCTCACGATAGGAGGGGTTTTCGGGTTCATTTTCGCCCAGCTGCTCGCGCTTGCGGGGGTTCCGCTCGGGGCGGGGGAGGTTATAGGTTTTTCGCTGCTCGGAATGGCCGCGTTCTTCACGACCGCCGCCGCCGCCCCGCTCACGTCCCTCATGCTCGTGCTGGAATTTACGATGGCTGGCCGCATGATTTTCCCGCTGATAATAGGGGTGCTTGTCTCGCACGCGGTCTCCCGTTTGGCGAGCGCGAAGTCCATGTACGCTGCGGAGGCCGCGGGCGGGGTGAAGTCCGCGTTTAACAAACCCCTCAAAGACGTGAAGGTCGGCGACCTCTTCCGCAAGAGCGACAACACGGTCGCCCCCACGACCCTCTTCCGGAGCGTGGCTAAGATATTTCTGAAAAATCCCGACTTTGCGGTGTACGTCGTGTCGCGCAGCAACAGGTATCTCGGCGGAATACTGCGCGGGGACGTTTTGGCGTTCGCGAAGTCCGGCGCGCTGTCGGAAAACGTCATAGCCGACGACATTATGCGCTCCGATATACCGACGCTCAGCCCCGACGCGGGGATAGTAGACGGGGTAAAGGCGTTTTCGGAGAATCCCGCCGCGGAGGAGATGCCGATGGTCGAGGCGGACGGGAAATTTTACGGAATAGTCAACCGCGGCGACATATTCATGGCGTTTGCAGAAATCTCCGCCCGCTCGAAATTCGGCGGATAGCGCGCCCGCGGTGGCGGCGCGGAAACTGCGCAAAAAAAGGCGGCGGGCGTATTATTTTATTGAACGCGGAATCCGCAGGTTTAGTTTGAAAAATATGAAATTTCGCAAAATCGCAATACTCGGTACGGGGCTTCTCGGAGCCTCGTTCGCGTTTGCCGCGAAAAGCTGCGGCCTGTGCGACAGGATATCGGCGTGGTCGAGGAGCGAGTCTACGCGCGAAAAGTGCTCGCGCCTTCCCGCGATTTTCGATTCGGTGCACTCCGATCCCGGGGAGGCCGCGGCGGACGCCGACCTCACCGTGATATGCGCGCCCACGAAAAACATTCCGGAGCTCGCGGCTAAAATCGCCCCGAGCCTCAAAGAGGGCTCTCTCGTGACGGATGTCGGAAGCGTCAAGGGCAGGATATGCCGCCTGTGCTCCGATTCCGTCGGAGCGTTCGGCGCGCGCTTCGTGGGCTCGCACCCCATGGCGGGTTCCGAAAAAATCGGCATAGACTTCGCCGACGAAAAGCTCTTTGATTTCCGCCCGTGTTTTGTCACGCCGCTGTCGGACTCCGACGAATGCGCGGCCGCCGCCGTATCGAAGGCTTGGAGGGCGCTCGGAATGCGGGTGTATACGGTATCCCCCCAGCTGCACGACGCCATAGTCGCGCGCGTAAGCCATCTGCCGCACTTGGCGGCAACCCTCGTCTGCGATGTCGCGGCGGATTTCGACATGAACCTCCTCCCGTATTCCGGGCCGGGATTCAGGGATACCACGAGGGTGGCGTCGGGGTCCCCGCAGATATGGGAGAGCATCGTGGCAGACAACCGCGAAGAGATACTTTCGGCGCTCGGGGATTTTTCCTCGCGCCTCGACGCGCTGATAGGCGCGATAAAATCAGGCGACAAAGGCGGGGTGTCCTCCGCTCTCAAAAAAGCCAAAGCTTTCAGGGACAAGCTCTAAAAACAATGCTTACAGAAATAGCGATAAAACCTTTCGGATTCAAATGCGCATCTTCCGTTTTGCCGCCGGGCTCGAAGAGCCTGACGAACCGCGCGATGATCCTCGCCGCCCTTGCGGGAGGCAGGACGCGCATAGAGGGCGCGCTGTTCTCCCGCGATACGGAAATAATGGCGGACTGCCTCGCGCGTCTCGGATATGTGGTGAACCTCAACCGCTTCGAGAAGAGCATTGAAATCGAGTCTCCCGGGGGGCAGCCACCGAACTCGTGCGCGCAGCTGCATGTCGGCAACGCCGGCACGGCGGCGAGGTTTGTCACCGCCCTCGCCGCGCTGCGCAGGGGCGGGAAATACAGGTTCGACTGCGACGAACCCATGCGCTCGCGCCCGATGGCGGGGCTTATAGAGGCTCTCGAATCGCAGGGGGCGAGTTTCGAGTTTTTGGGCGAGAAAAACGCCCTTCCGTTTGTCGTGAAGACCGACGGATTGAAGGGCGGCGGCGTCTCAATCGACGCCGGAGCGTCGAGCCAGATGCTCTCGGCGCTGCTGATGGTTTCCGCGTTCGCGGATTCCCCCATGCGGGTTTCGCTGCGCGGCGATACCGTTTCCAGGCCGTTTGTGGAAATGACGCTCGGGATAATGTCGCAGTTCGGCATGAAGGCGAATTTTGAAAACGGCGCATATTCGGCGGCTTTCGTACCATCGGCGGGCGCGGAGCGGGTCTACAATGTCGAGCCCGACGCCACGGCGGCGAGCTATTTTATCGCGCTTCCGGCGGCCGTCGGCGGGGCGTGCGAAATAAAAAACTTTGCGGATTGCAGGCTTCAGGGCGACGCGGCGTTTTGCGGTCTGCTCTCGAAGGCGGGGCTTGTCGATTCCTTTGCCGTAGGCGACTCGCTCGTCGTGGAGTCTGCGGGGCGGAGGGATTTTCCGGAGAGCCTCGAATTTGACTTCAACGACATTTCCGACACTTTTTTGACGCTTGCTGCAATATCGCCGCTTTTGCCGTTCAAGCTTTCGATAAGGGGAATCGCCCACACGCGCGCGCAGGAAACCGACAGGGTTGCCGCGTGCGCCGCCCAGCTGCGCAAATTCTGCGCGAAGGTCGAGGAAACGGAGGACTCGATTTCAATAACGCCGCACCCGCCGGAGCGGCTCGCCGAAATCGCGCAAACCCCGACTCTCGTCAACACCTACGCCGACCACCGCATCGCGATGAGTTTTTCGATTCTCGCCTCCCGCGACGTCCGCGGCGACGGCAGGCCGTGGATAATCATAGAGGATCCCGGGTGCGTCTCAAAGACGTGGGCGGAATTTTTCGAGGTGCTCTACACTGCGCGTTCCGACTCCGGCGCGCTGAGGGTCGTGGCGGTTGACGGGGGCGCGGCGGTCGGCAAGTCGAGCGTCTCGAAGGAGTGCGCGCGCATTCTCGGCTACATGCACGTAGACACCGGCGCGCATTACAGGACGGTCGCCTACGCGCTGCTCGGCGAGGGAATAAGCCCCGACGATCCCGCGGTTGTCGCCGAAAGGCTGAAATCCGTCAAGCTGGGCACCGCCCTTTGCGGAAATTCCGCGCGCGCCACCCTCGACGGGAAACTCGTTGACGATGCCCTCATCAGGACGGAGCGCGTAAATTCGGAGGTCGCGAAGTTCGCGGCGATAGCGGAGGTCAGGGAGTTTTTGAAGTCCTACCAGCGGTCGATGGCGGACTTCGCGCGCTCGCGCGGGTTTGCGGGGCTCATCATGGAGGGGCGCGACATAGGGTCGGTGATTTTTCCCGACGCCGACGTGAGGATTTTCCTCGACGCCGACGAGCAAACCCGCGCCGCGCGCCGCGCCAGGGAGGGCATAGCGGACTCCATCGGATTGCGCGACGCCATGGACAGGTCGCGCAAAACGGCGCCACTGCGCTGCCCGGAGTCCGCCGAGCGCATAGACACCTCCAATATGACCAAGGACGAGGTCGTGCGCCTCACGCTTTCGCTTATTTTGGAGTCTTGATGCGCGCGCGGTATTTCAAATTCGGCGGAAAGCTCGTATACAAGGCGTGGTGGCACATATCGTCCGTCTTCTGCGACGTGTTCGGGCGGATAGAGCTCTACGGCTACGAGAATGTTCCGAAGAGCCCCTGCATAATAGTAGCCAACCACGTCAGCTATCTCGACCCAATGGCGATGGCGTTTTTCCACGAGACCGAGCTTTGCGCGGTCGCGCGCGACACCCTCATGCGCGGCCGGATTCTCGGGTGGGTTTTCAGGCACTTGAACGCCATACCCGTAAAGCGCGGGCAGTCCGGAAATCTCGGGGCTTTCCGCGACGTGCTCGCGCGGGTGAGGAACGGAATCGGCGTTATAATCTTTCCGGAAGGCACGCGCGGGAGCGGCGGGGGGCTTCTGCCGGGCAAGCCCGGGGCGGGGCTGCTGGCGATAAAGGCGGGGGTTCCTATTCTGCCGGTGCGGTCTTTCGGTTTTGAGGAGGTTTTGCCGCGCACCAACAGGCTCGGCGGCGGCGGGCGGGTTGTCATATGCGCCGGAAAGCCGGTGTATCCGGAAGAAATAGACCCGGGCAAGGACTGCCCCGACAGGGCGCAGGTGATAGTGGACAGGCTGATGGAGCGCATCGCGCAAATCGAGCGCCCCGCCGCGCGCGAAATTTAACGATTGCGCCTATCGCGCTTATCAAGCGCGCGGGCGCGCCGCGGAAGGCTCCGGGATTTCCGGATTGTCCGCGCGCAAGCCGCGGCCTGCGCACGGACAGCGCCGAGAGGTTTTTTGTGAAATCCGCGCCGCGCGAACGCGGGGGAATAATGTTTGAAATATAACTTTGGAGGCGGGAAATTGCGGAAAATAGCTGGGGATTGCGGGAATTTAAAGGCATTGGGGCGAATTTGACCCGCGGATTCGGGTTCGGAAACTTTTTGGGCAGATATTTTGGAATGAAGCAGGATTTGGAACGGTTTTTACCCCGCAGAACCGTCGCCGAAAATATCGCGATACGCGCCGAGTCGGCAATAAAAAACCCCGCAAAATACTTGCAGGGGCTTTTTATTGGGATTGCAGTTCCGTTTTCTCGCGCAGTGTGGACTCCCGCCGTCGGAAGCGCGAAAAGGGCAGTCGGATTTGTCGCGAACTTTACCATGGCGGGGTTGGCAATATCCGCTAAGTGTTCGCGGTTTTTGTCCCCTATACATAATAAAAAGCGTTTTTCAATAGAGCCGGTATGCCACACTTTACACGGACTATCTGGGATTGGAGAGTGCCGTAGCGAACGTAGTCCGTAATCATTCGATTTTTGCGCTACTCCTCGAAGAGCGGGCAGGACTGAATGCGGGCTGTTTCATCGAAGTCAGGCGCGGATTTTGCGGAGTCAAAAGAAACGCCCGCCCGTTGAAGCAATCGGGTTCGGGGGCGTCATGGATAGTTTTCGCCAGAACGGGCAGTTTTCGGAAATCCCGCGTGTAAAAATTCCCAAAATATGGGTGCTTCCCAAATCCGGCTTCACTTTCCCAAAATCAAACTTCACGATACAGGAAGCTCGGAGCGGCGCGCGAGGGCGCGCGGGTTTTTGCCGCGAAAGTCCGGCGGAAGCGGCTCTCCGCGTTTCCGCGCCGGCGTTCGTTTGCGTTCCCGCCTTGCGGCGGGCGGGGCGAGCGCTGCAAAAATGAGCAACTGTTCATTTTTTTTGTTGACGGCGCATTTCCCGCGCGCTCTAATTCTGCGCATTTTTCAACCTACGGAATTTTATGAGCTGGATTTATCTATTTCTCGCGGGCGCCTTCGAGATCGCATGGGTGGTCGCCCTCAAATATTCGCACGGGTTTACGAGGCTTGTCCCGTCGGCGGCGATGATCTTATCCATGCTTTTCAGCGTAGGGCTGCTGGCTCTCGCGGTGCGCGATTTGCCGCTGGGCATGTCGTATGCGATCTGGACGGGCATAGGCGCGGTGGGGGCGGTGCTCTCGGGGATTCTGCTTTTCGGCGAGCCCTCCAACCCCTTGCAGATTTTCTTTCTGTCGCTGATAATAATCGGAATCGTCGGCGTGAAAGTGGCCTCCCCTCACTGAGGCCCGATGCGCTCCGAGAGAATCGAGCGCACTGTCCCGTTGTTGCCGAAATATTCGAGTACGTCCTCGGGCGTCCAGTTGGCCTTGTCCGCCGGAACGCTTTTCGACGGGTTTAAAAAGGCGTTCCATTTGTTTATGAAGTTGCCGTCGAGCGGCCCGGACGTGCGGAAGTACAGGTTTTGGGTCAGGTAGTTGACGCGCGGCCTGGCGTTCTTGAAAAAGTTTTCGAGCTCCGGATATTTTTTCAGGTATGTTTCGGACTCTATGTCGGCCTCGGCTTTGAGCTTCCGCCGCCACGCCGGGCTGTTTATGTTTTTGAGCCACCATTCGTCCTCCCACGGGGAATGGGAAACCCCGACGGCGCAGTCGATGAACACGTTTTTATACGCCCTGTTGTCGTGGCCGCCGTGGAAATATACCGCCGCGATTCCCGCGTTCGAGGCGTCGGGGTCGGCGGATTTTAGGCGGCAGAATATGTTTTCGCGTATATCGTACCCGCCGGAGCCGTCGTCGATGTACACGCCGCGTATTCTGCAATCCCCGTCTTTTGCGAGGCATTCCGAGAAAAAGTTTTTGCGGATGACGTTGCCCTTGTCGCTCGGATTTCTGCCCGTGTAGACCACGCCCATGTCGCTTATGTTTTGGCAGATTCTCTCGAATCTGTTCTTTTCTATGACGAGGTCGTTGCCGCCGAATTGCAGCGTGTTGAACGGGTCGTCGCGGAAGAGGCAGTTGGCGACGCGCGCGCCTACGTCGTAGAGCGAGAGCGAAGGCGAGTATTTCAGCCCCGCGCGGGAGTTGCGGTAAAATTCGCAGTTGCGGACCAAGTTGCCGGACGGCAGGAGGGCGCGCTTGTCCCCGCCCTTTATAAAGGCGCCGCCGAGCGCGTTGTCGTGGATTTTGCAGTTTTCGAGCGATATGGCGGAGTTGAATTTGAATCTCGGCTTTGCGTTGCGCAGTTTGGCGGGAGGATTTTGAGAAAACGCCGAACCCGCGGAGACGGCGACGGTTCCGAAATTGGAGAATTCGCACGAGTCTATTTTTATGTTTTTCGACGAGTTTATGTATATCCCCATTCCGCGCGACGGCCCGAATTTGACGTTTCTGACTTCCGCGCCGTCGAAATTTTTGAAGGCGAGTATCGGCTCGGCGAGCGTTGAAAATTCGAGCGTTCCCGAGGGTTCGGAGGAAAGGGCGACGTAGAATATCCCCGCCTTCCGGTCTATGTAGAATTCCCCGTCGGCGTCGAGTTCCTCAAACAGGTTTTGGACGCGGTACCCGCGCGTCGAGAGGTCCTGCCTGAATTTCGGGTTCTTCGGGTCGGGCAGGCAGCTCATCACCCCGTATATGTGCGGAGAGGCGAGCTCCACCGTCCCGCGCGCGGGGTCGATTTTTTTGATTTTTATGCAGTCGTCGGCCCAGCCTACGGAGAAATTCCCGAACGCGAAGGCGTCGGGAGCGTCAACCCAGCGTGCGTGCCGCGCGTCGGTATATTCGAACGCCGCCCCGCGGATATCTTTGTCGCCCGACGGCTCGTCGAATCCGCGGTGCGTGAGAACTTTCACCTGCCCGGGGTCGAGGACTTTCCCGATTTTAATCAATCCGGAGTTCGGATAGCGCGCTATGGAAAGCGCCCTGCCGTTGAGGAACGCCTCCGTTTCCGGAATGTCGCGCGGAGTGCCGAATCCCTTTTGTTTGGGTTCCCCGCAATCGGAGATGCCGAATTTTTTCAGGTCGAGAAAATAGACTTTCGCGCGGCGTTCGGGCGGGAGCTTGGCGAGGGCGGACTTGTCGCGCAGCTCGCGCAGTTCGGAGGCGTCTATGCGCGCGGTTCCGCAGAACACCGTATTGCCGGAGCCCTCTATCAGAACTTTGCGGTTGCCCGAAGCCCCCGCCTCGAATATTGCCGTCTCCGCGAATTCGTACGTTCCGTCCGCGAATTTGAATGCGATTTTTCCGCTACCGCCGGATTTTTCGGCAAACTCCATTGCGGCTTTGAGCGACGCGAAAGGTTTTTGCTCCGAGCCGTCCGCGGTCGCGTCGTCGCCGTCGGGCGAGAGATTGATTGATGTGCCGGCTAACGCGGGCGCGCAGAGCGCGAGAAAAACCGCCGCCGCCATTCGTAAGGTGCTCATGCGGAGAATCTATCCGGTATGGCGGCGGGATTTCAACAAAAAAAGGGAGCTCAAAGCTTCGTCTCGGCGCGCCCGAGCCGGTCGGCTATCGCGAGCCCGATTCCGGATAGCGGCGGCCTCTGGCAGAAAATGTCCTTCCCATCGGCGTCGAGCTTTCTTATGAGGGCGAAGAGGTTTTTTGCGGCTTCCGCGAGATCCCCGTTTTCGCTTAGCCAGTACTCGTTTTTCTTAGGCTCGGCGGGGCGGGAGAGGTATATCGCGTTCCCCGCAAATCCGGCGGGGATTTCCGCCGCGTCGGAGAACAGGGTGAGTTTCGACCTGGGGCTGTAATGCGATTTCAGCATTCCCGGCGCCTGCGGGTGCGCCTCGTTCACCTTGGGGGAAATGTCGAGCTCTTCGCCGAGGGCGCGCGCGATTTCCTCCGGAGGAATCGGGCCAGGGCGGAGCAGCTTTTTGGGCGACGATACCATCAGCACTATCGTCGACTCAACTCCGCACGCGCATTCGCCGCCGTCGATTACAAAGTCTATTTTGCCGCCCAGCATGGAGCGCACATGCTCCGCGCAAGTCGGGCTGACGTATCCGAACGGGTTTGCGGAGGGCGCCGCTATGGGCTTTGAGGCGCGTATGAGTTCGCGCATCGCCGGATGCGACGGCATTCTGACCGCCACGGTGTCCATGCCCGCCGTGGTTATGGAGGGTATGAGGGGCGTCTTTTTGAGCACCATCGTGAGAGGGCCCGGCCAGAACTCGGCGGCGAGCCTTTCGGCTTCGGGCGTGAATTCGGCGACTTCGCGCGCCATATCCATGTCGCACACGTGGACTATCAGCGGGTCGATGAAGGGGCGCCCCTTTGCCTCGAAGATTTTTCTCACGGCGTCGGGGTTTGTGGCGTCGGCGGCGAGCCCGTATACGGTTTCCGTGGGAACCCCGCCTATGCCGCCGCGCGCAATAAAATCAGCCGCCTCCAGTATGTCCGAGGGCGGCCGCTTGATAGTTTCCCGCTTTGACGAGAATTTTCCCATTTCGGGAAAGGCTATTTCATCAGGAGCATGTTGCGGGCATGCTTGATCGTCTTCTTGACGTGGCGCTGCTCCTTCGCCGTCAGTCCCGTAAATTTGCGGGGGAGGATTTTCCCCGTTTCGGTGACGTAGCGGTTGAGGGCTTCGGCTTCAATGAACCCGGTTTCCGTGACTTTCTTTTTGTTCGATTCTTCTGCCATGTTGTTTTGTTTTAAATTTAATTCCGAAATATTTTGCCGGGCGGCTTCGGCTTGGCAAGACTTTTTTTTTAGCGTTTTCCATCTCGGCATTGGGCAAATTCAAGATTATTCTTGTATAGCCGCGCGCGCCTTTCCAATATTCGCGCGTATGAATGAATTTTACTCCGGAAAAGGGACGGGTTGGCTTGCGGATTTGGCCGTAATTTTCGCGGTTTCGTGCGCGCTGTACATGTCTTTGAGCTTCACGCGCCCCCTCGCGAGCCCCGACGAGGGAAGGTATACGGAGATTCCGCGCGAAATGCTCGCGCACTCCGACATGACAACCCCGCGCCTTAACGACATGCCGTATTTCTACAAGCCGCCGATGTTCTACTGGATGCAGGCGGCGTCGCTTAAAGTTTTCGGCACGAGCCAGTTCTCGGCGCGTTTCGCCAATTCGCTGATGGCGGTTTTCGGGATTTGCGCCTCGTATTGCGCCGCCCGCGCCCTCTACAATAGGCGGGCGGGGTTTTTCTCCGCCGCGTTTTTGGCGACTTTTCTGCTCTACTACGCGCTCGGGCAGATCGTCACGCTCGACATGGCTGTCGCCGCGTTCATATCGGCCGCAATGTTCTGCTTTATCGTGGCGCTGAGGCGTTCGGGGGTATGGCGCGGGACGCTGACCGTCGCGTTTTTCGCGTTCTGCGCGCTGGCGGTCATGACGAAGGGGCTCATCGGCGTTTTGATTCCCGCCGCCGCGATTTTCATATACGCGCTCCTTATCGGGCCGGTCGCGTTTTTGCGGTCGCTGAAAAAGCCGGACATCGCGTGGATCGCGCTGGGTCTCGCGGTTTTTGCGGCGATTGCGCTGCCGTGGCACCTGCTCGCCGCGGCCGCCAATCCGGCGTATCCGGAGGCGGAGGGGATTTTCTCGAAGAAGTGGGACGGGCAGGGGTTTTTCTGGTATTATATAATACACGAGCACGTATTGCGCTTCATAGACGCCGAAACTTCCATGCGCGCGCAGCCGTTCTGGTTCTTTCTGGTTCTCGTCCCCGTCGGGCTGATTCCGTGGGCCGTGTTTTTGCCTGCGGTTGTGCGCGGCATTTTCGCGGGCGGGTGGCGGAGGCTGCGCGCGGAGAATCCGGAGGCGCTTTTCTTTCTGGCGTGGATTTGCTTTGTGGTGCTGTTTTTCTCCGTTTCGCGCTCGAAGCTCGCCCCGTACATAATTCCGGTATATCCGGCGTTCGCGGTGCTATTCGGCGCGTGGCTTTCGGAAAATTGGGGGAAGAAGATTGCGGGCGCGCAAATCGCAAAAAGAATTTTCGTGGTGCTTGGAATTTTGGGTACGATAGCCGCCCCCATCGCCTGCTGCGTTCTGATAGGCAAGGGAAAGGTCGCCGACCCGTCGGCGGCGCGGGCCATGTTCGGCGCGCTGTCGGTATATACGCTCATATCGTCCATTGCGCTGTTTGCGACAATCCGCGGCGGCGACGACAGAAAGTTCTTCGTCCGCGCCTTTGTTCTCACCGCGGTTTTTCTGCTATTCTTCAACCCGATGGGAAACTTTGTCCAGCGCCCGAGCGCGCGTCCGCTTGCGGACGGGATTCTCGCTTCCGACCCATCGGCAAGCGTCGCCGTGGCGTACGACTACAATTATTTTCAGGATCTGCCCGTGTGGCTCGGGCGCACTGTGCTCATGATAGGAACGCCGCCGGAAGAGCAGAAGTTCGGATTTATGCGGGGCAGGGGCGAATACGACGGCAAATTCTTCGCCACGGAAGAAGAGTTCAAAAGTTTTGCGGCTTCGGCGAAGTCTCCCGTATTCGTCGCCCTGCGCGAGCGCGACCTCGGGCGGCTCTCCAAAGCGGGCGTTCACTTCGACGCCGTTCTCCGCAATCTCGACATGGTTCTTGTGAGGGTTAAAAAGTGACAGATTCCGGAGCAAAGCAAATGCGGGAGAACCCGTGGCTCAACATAGGCTTTAACATAGTTATCCCGAGCCTTCTTCTCATAAAGGGCAAAAGGCTCTTCGAGATGGCGGGAATTGCGGGCGAGAGCGCTGACGCGCGCGTTTTCGTATTCGCGCTGCTGTTTCCCGTTGTCTACGGAATTTGGGATTTGGCGCGGCGGCGCAAATTCAACATATTTTCCGCAATAGGGGTTGCGAGCGTGCTGCTCACGGGCGGAATAGGCCTCATGAAGATGTCGCGGGAGTGGATTATCGTTAAGGAGGGGCTGGTCCCGCTCGTATTGGGCGCGGCGGTTTTGGCGACCGCCGCGACGCGCAGGCCGCTGGCGAAAACCATAATGCTCAACGAGAGCGTCGTGGACCTGCCGAGAATCGAGGCGGCGCTCGACGCGCGCGGCACGCGCGGAAAATTCGACGCCGCCCTGAGGCGCGCGACGCTCTGGGTGGCGGGCTCGTTTTTGCTCAGCTCCGTTTTGAATTTCGCGCTGGCTTCGTACATATTCAGAAGCGAGGCGGGAACCGAGGCGTTCAACGCGGAGGTCGGGCGCATGACCGCCCTCTCCTTCCCCGTGATCGCGCTCCCGACGATGGCGGTTTTGTTTTACGCGATGTACAGGCTCTTCGGCGCGATGGGCGAGTGCACGGGGCTTTCGCTCGAAGACGCAATGTTGAAGAGGGAGAAGAAATGACGCGCGCGATTTCCGCGCTTGCCTTCGCTGCCGCTTTTGCAGCCGCCGTTTCCGCGGCCGCGCGGACGGTAGCGGACGCCTCCGGAAAAGTTTTCGAGTTCGCCTCCCCGCCGAAGGCTGCTACGGTCGTCCCGAGCCTGTCGCAGGAGATTTTCGCGATAGGCGCGCAAGATTTCCTGCTGGGCAATTCAAACTACTGCATATATCCGGAGGCCGCCAAATCCAAGCCCAAGCTCGGCGGGCTGCTCAACCCCGACTACGAGAAAATCGTGTCTTTCAAGCCGGACATATTCCTTTTGCCGCTCAGCCCCACGGGCAGGGCGATAGCGCGCAGGCTCGAATCCGTGGGGGTTCGCGCGTTTTTCACGAATCCGGAAGGCATAGGCAATATTTCCAAAGACGTCGCCCTGCTCGGAAGAGTTTTTTTCAGGGACACCGAGGCGGAGAAAATCGCGCGCGGGTTTGACGCGGAACTTTCGAGCCCCGAGGGAAGGGCGGCCGGGCGCGGCAGGAGGGCGCTTTTTATGTTCGGGAATATGGCGGCGGGCGCGGGGTCTTTTGTCGGGGGGCTCTTGGAGGCGTGCGGGCTGGAGAATTGCGCGGCCGCGTCGGGCGCGCCGTGGCCGGTTCTCTCCCGGGAATTTATCGTGGCCTCAGCGCCCGAGATAATTTTTGCGGAAGTTTCCTCTTCCGCCGACGAAAGCGAAATTATGCGGCGGTTTAAGTCCGACCCCGCGTGGGCGTCGACGCCCGCGGTAAAAAACTCCAAAATTTGCTTCATACACCGCGATATCGCGACAATCCCGAGCCCGCGCGTCTTGGAGGCGCTGCGGATTATGCGCGGATTTTGCGCGGAAAATTGAACGCGAAGCGGGTTTTGCGAAACCGCGCGCGTGTTGCCCGTTTCAGCCGCGCGCGGCGGGCAGGCATTGATGCGGGAATATCCTGCCTTTTGCGAAAGGGGGATTTTACGGGAGAAACGGCGGTATCCGTGTTTCGGAATGTGTCGGGGAAAGCAATCTTTTCGGAGATGCGAACATTGCGCGATTTGGAACGGGAGAGAATGGGGGAATGGGCATCGGCGAAGTTGATAGAGGGGGCGGATTGAAAGTTTTTAGTAGTTAGTTGAAAATCAATTAAGAGCTTGACATGCTTAACGCCCGCGCCTATTCTCCCGATTATTATGAAAATTAAACTCTTGCCGCAGCGTTTTTGTCGCTCTCCGCGGCAGCCCCACTGATGGCGGAGCTTCCCACATCCCCGCTGGACGGGGAATTTACCACTTCATCGAACGAATACGTTTATGCGAATTGGTGGTGGAAGTTGGAAATCGGGCCGTCGGGCGTATGGAACATCGCCGGCGATCTTGCGCAAGTCAACTGGGGATACGAGGGCGCCAACAACGGGATTCTAACGGGGTCGGGAACGCTCAACATAGGCTCGGATACTGAGGCCGGCGCGCTCTATATAATGGGGCAAAATCCGCCGTCCTCCGACCATTGGGCGAGGATTTTAAATTTCAACGGAACCGTAAATGTCGGCAAGTCGGGATCTTTCTCCTTTGGGGGGACGTACATTTCGCGCTGGGGAATGATAGGCTATATCGACACTCTTAACGTAAACGGCGGCATGGTTTCGGTAATGTCGGAGACGCAGAACAATTCGTATTTTTGCGTGAAGAATCTCGCCGTTCGCGACGGCGGGACTTTCGAATCTTCGCAGAATTTGCAAACCGCCGACGGCGGCGTGTGGAATTTGTATTCGGGCGGTTTGTCCGCTTCGCTTCTGCGTGTTTCCTCCGGAAGTTTTACGCTCAATCTCCATGCGGAAGACGTTTTGCGCGATATGCCGAGAATTTCGTTCGATGAAAATAAAGGAATCGATTTGCGTATAAACGCGTTCGCCGACAATTCGATTGGGGAGTTGGAGTTTAACGGCAATGGAGTTTTAGGGCTTTCGGTTGCCGACGGCGCGACACTTACAATCAAAACTCTGAGCACAAAAAACGACGCCCACGCCGTGCAAAATGCTGAAATCATATTTTACGACTACCGCGCGGACGCGGTTTTGTTTGAGGACTCGTATATATTTGTCGAGGACGACAGGCTCTGCCTTTCCGCTTACGAAACATATGTGAAACTGACGGCCTACGACGGCGGGGGCAATCTATTGCAGGGCGTGTGGACTTACGAGTGGGACGACGTTGCCGGAGCAGGCAGACTCGTGCTGAATGCCGTTCCCGAGCCCGCTGCTGTCGCGGCAATATTGGGCGCGCTCGCGCTGACGTTTGCCGCATGGCGCGCTCGCGCTGACGTTTGCCGCATGGCGCGCTCGGAAATAAATCCCCCCGTTTCAATATCCCCGCAAAGAACGCTCCGGTCGCGCCGGAGCTTTTTTATTTTTGCGGAGAGCTGCCGAAAAAATCGCGGCGGCCAAATAAAATGGCGAAAATTTCTGTCCCGAAAGCTTTTTGCCGCTTGTAAACGGCGGCGGCCTCGGGCAAAATCCAAACAATGAAACGCGCCGTTTCCCTTTTTTTGTCCGCCGTCGTTTTCGCGCTGTCCGCGCGGGCGGAAGTTTCGCCGTCAAAAATCTATGTGGTCGCAAATTCGGACGACCCCGATTCCCTCGCGATAGCCGATTTCTACGCCTCGGCGCGCGAAATACCGAAGGAGAAAATAATCGGGCTGCCGATGCCGAAAGCCGGAAAGATCTCAAAGGCGGAATACTTTGAAAAAATCGAGAACCCGCTCGTCGCGGAGCTCGCGAAGCGCGGGGCGTTGAAGGCGGTGAAACTCGGGGGCAGGGAGCCGTTCGGCCGCGAAATATATTCGTATATCTCCCACGACATAGGGTTTCTCGTGTTATGCCGCGGCGTTCCGTGGGGGGTGAACCCGTCGCCGAAGTCCCCCGCGCCGAACCCTCCCAAATCGTTTTCAGACGCCGCGAGCGTCGATTCCGAGCTATCGGGCAGGTTCGTCTCGTCAAAAAAGCTCGCGGGATTTTTGAAAAACCCGCTCTTCAACAACTATTCTTGGGGCATGACGCCGTCGATAGCGGGCGTTATTCCCGTAGCGCGGCTCGACGGCGCGACGCGCGCGGACGCCGAAGGGCTCGTGAAGAGCGCGATCGAGGCCGAGAAAAAGGGTGTCGCGGGGCGCGTTTACATAGACAAGTCCAGGCGCGAAAAGACGGGCGACCGCTGGCTCGACGCCGCCGCGAAAATCCTCTCCGCCGCGGGTTTCGACGTCTCGGAAAATTCGGAGCCCGGGCTCTTCGGCTGCGAGGACAGAATGGACGCGCCGGCGTTTTACTTCGGGTGGTACACTTTCCGCCCGTGCGGATACTTTGCCGAGAGTGGGTTTTCTTTCCCGCGCGGGGCGAGCGCGCTGCACATATATTCGTTCAGCGCCTCCGATATGCGGAATACCGCCAACTGGACGCCGGCGTTTGTCTCCAAAGGAGCGGCGGCCGTTTTCGGAAACGTCTACGAGCCGTATCTCGGCGGCACGCACCACCCGCACGTTTACGCGCTCGCCCTCGCGCGCGGAATGTCTTCGGGAGAGGCCGCGACCGCCGCAATGCCGTTTTTGAGCTGGCAGGGCGTGTTCGTCGGCGACCCGCTTTTCAGGCCCTTTAAGACGGGTCTTGACGCGCAGATGCGCGCCATAGACTCCGGCTCGGCGGACGCGCTTTCGCAGTATTCCGTAATCCGCATGATGAACGGAATCGCGCGCGAAAAGGGAGGGGCTGCGGCGTTCGATTTCGGTTCGAAGTACGTCGGGAAAATCCCCGACGGCGCGCTGCTTTGGAAGCTCTCGCAGATCGCGGCTGCGGAGGGAAATTCTGCGGAATCCGTCCGTCTCGCCTCCGACGCGCTCGGGCGCGACCTCTATTCGGAACCCTCCAACAGGGGGCTTGCGATGGAGATATGCCGCTATCTCATTCCGCGCGGCGGCGCGCAGGCGGCGAAGGCGGCGCTTGAACGCCTTGCGGAGCTCTCGGATTCGGGGGAGTACGCCGACGCGGTGGCCTCGCTCGCGCGCGGGCTTTCAAAACATGCGGATATCGGAGGGAAGCTCTCGAAGGCGATAGCGCGCTCCGACGCGATGAAGGCCGAGGCGGAGCGCGCCAAGGCTGCGGGGGCTCCGGCCGGCAAATGACTGCGGAGGTTTTCCCTATCCGCGCATTTGCGGCGGAGGGGCGGGCCCCGTTTTGATTGGTTGACTTTTCGTGAAAATTTGTTTTTCCGCAAAAAAGGGTTTCAATATGAAAATCAAGAATGTTTTCGCCTGTCTGCTTTTTGCATATGTTCCATTCACGGGCCTTTGGTCGGCGGACAATCCGGACGCCGCAAAACCGAGGATAGATTTGAAGCGGGAATTTAAAACCCGCGTCGAAACCAACCAATTCGGAGACGTGTTCATAGCAAGGCTTCCGATGCCGGACAGTTCCAAGCTGAAAAACACGGATATAATCGGCCCTTCGATGTTGGCGCTCATTTCGTATATCGACAAGGATCTCGACTTCGAAAAGCTCGACGAATCGTTGAACAAAGCTACGGGGGCGGTTGACAAGAAAGGCGACCGCAAGGACAGCGTTCCGATAGACGGGCTGATTGCGGGCGCGAACAGGTACCTTGCTTCCAAAAATATGGGTTTGCAGAAAGTCGGATTTACGGCGAACAACTTTCGCCAGAGAATAGAGGACGGGGTCCCGATCCTCTGCTGGCTGGTTGTTTCCGGCCTCTATGACGGAGAATTTACCGCCCGCGCGTCGGAGAGGAGTTCCGCAAAATCTCCCGATGATTGGTCTAAGTCGCTGCGAAAGCTCGAAAAGAAGAAGATCGCCAATTCGCGCGGCAGGCTTTTTTCTCAGGCGCTGCTTTTGGGCTTCAACAAAAAGACGGACGAATATCTCGTTGCGGGGTGCTCCAAGAAGCCCGTATGGCTTACGGAACGCGAGTTGAAAAATCTCATGCTCAACGGGTATATATTGAGGTATTGAGCATTTTTGCGCCGCGGGAAGCCGCTCCCCTGCGGCATATCCGCCCTTTTCAATCCCGATTGAAACCGCACGGGCGGAGTTTTTTGCGCATGCGCCCGCGCGGCGAAGGCGCATTCGGCGAATCCGGATATTGAGCGCCGCTGCCGCCGGAAATCCGCAGGCCGGCGCGCTGGCGTATGCGCCGTATTTTGATTGCGGGGTCTGCGCCGTCGTTCACCCGTCGGCAAGCCGGGAAACGTTGCGGCATTCTGCGCGCCCGCGTCGGGATAATTTTGTGGATTTTTTGCGGGTTTGACCTAAAACTTTACGTTTGTTCGCCCCCGATAGGGGGACATTCATTTTCCGACGGAATTTTCTTATGGCAGACAAAATAAAGATTCGCGGCGCGCGCGTGCACAACCTCAAAAATGTGGACGTAGACATACCGCTGAACAAAATCGTGGGCATAGCCGGAGTTTCGGGCTCGGGGAAGTCTTCGCTCGCGCTCGGGGTCTTGTACTCGGAGGGTTCGCGCCGCTATCTCGATTCGCTCTCCGCCTACACTCGGCGGCGCATGACGCAGGCCGCCGGCGCGCAGGTCGACGAGGTTCTGTACGTCCCCGCCGCCATCGCCCTCCACCAGCGCCCCGCGGTTCCGGGGATACGCAGCACTTTCGGCACGGGAACGGAGCTTTTGAACAGTCTGCGCCTGATGTTTTCGAGGCTTGCAAGCCACAGGTGCCCGAACGGCCACTATCTCGCGCCGTCGCTTGCGGTCGCCGCCGGCAGGGAGCTCGAATGCCCCGAGTGCGGGGCGAAGTTTTACGCGCCGTCGGCGGAAGAGCTCGCGTTCAACAGCCGCGGCGCGTGCCGGACTTGCGACGGGACGGGCGCGGTTTGGACGGTCGACAGGTCGACCCTCGTTCCCGACGAATCGCTTTCGATAGACGAGGGCGCCGTCGCTCCGTGGAACTCCCTGATGTGGTCGCTGATGACCGACGTCTGCCGCGCGATGGGCGTTCGCACCGACGTTCCGTTCAGGGAGCTCACCGAACGGGAGCGGGAGATCGTCTTCGACGGCCCCGCCGAAAAGAGGCACATTCTCTACAAGGCCAAGAAGTCTAACCAGGCGGGCGAGCTCGACTTTACCTACTACAACGCGGTGTACACCGTCCGGAACGCTCTCGCAAAGGTAAAGGACGAAAAGGGAATGAAGCGCGTCGAAAAATTTTTGAAGCGCGACGTCTGCCCGGATTGCGGAGGAACGCGCCTGTGCGCCGCCGCCCGCGCGCCGAAGCTGCGCGGCATATCGCTCGACGCGGCGTGCAAGATGACGCTTTCGGAGGCGTCAAATTGGGTTGACGGCGTTCCGGTGTCGCTCCCCGCGGAAATGCGACCCATGGCGGAGAGCATTTGCGGGTCGTTCAAAGTCGCCGCGGGGCGGCTGCTCGATTTGGGGCTCGGGTACCTCAGCCTCGACCGCGCCTCGTCCACGCTTTCCACCGGAGAGCGCCAGCGAATGTACCTTGCGCGCGCCGTACGCAACCGCACGACGGGCGTATTGTACGTTTTGGACGAGCCGTCCATAGGCCTGCATCCGTCGAATGTAGAGGGACTGAAAGGCGTTATGCGCGATTTGGTCGCCGACGGAAATTCGGTCGCGTTCGTCGACCACGACGCGCAGATACTGTCCGCCGCCGACTGGCTTGTGGAGATGGGGCCCGGGGCGGGGGCGGACGGCGGGCGCGTGATCGCCGAGGGGACGGTCGCCGACATCGAAAAAAATCCGGATTCCCAAATAGGGGCGTTTTTGTCGGGGGCGGCGGAAGTCTGTGCGAGACCCCGCGCGTGCGCCGGCGGAATTTTCTCCAACGGGGCAATCCGCATTTCCACGCGCGCAATCCACACCGTGAAGCCGCTTTCTGTGGAGATTCCGAAAGGCAGGTTGACGGCGGTTTCCGGAGTGTCGGGGTCGGGCAAGACGACTTTCGTTCTCGAGAGTCTCGCGCCCGCTCTGTCCGCGCGGCTTGCGGGGCGGAGTCTGCCGGAGTACGTCGCGTCTGTCGAGGCGGACGGCATAGCGCGCGTCAAGCTTATCGACGCCGCCCCCATCGGGGTCAACATCCGTTCTACCGTGGCAACCTACGTGAACGTGCACGACGAACTGCGCAAGATTTTTGCGAAAACCCCCGACGCCGGGCGGCTCGGGTGCGGCGCGGGCGACTTTTCGTACAACACGGGCAAATTGCGATGCCCGATGTGCGACGGCACGGGCGTCATAAGCCTCGACGTGCAGTTTCTGCCGGACGTGGATATCCCGTGCCCCGAGTGCGGCGGGTCGCGCTACTCGAAGGAGGCGCACAATATTAAGTATTCGGGGAAGGACGGGGAGTTTTCGCTTCCGGAAATAATGGCTATGGACGCACTCTCCGCGCTCTCCGCGTGCGCCGGAATGAAAACGGTATGCCAGCGGCTGCGGACGCTGTGCGATATGGGGCTCGGCTATTTGACGCTCGGCGAGGACACGCCGAGCCTTTCGGGCGGGGAGGCGCAGAGGTTGAAGCTCGCGGGGGAGATGGGCAGAACGCAGTCGGATTCCCTGTTCATATTCGACGAGCCCACGATAGGCCTCCACCCGCTCGACGTCCGGACGCTGCTCGGCGTCTTCCGGAGGCTCGTCGAAAACGGGGCGACGATAGTCGTCATAGAGCACGATTTGGACGTAATCCGCAACGCCGACTATGTCATAGACATGGGCCCCGACGGGGGCGGAGACGGGGGGAGGATAGTGGCGGCGGGAACTCCCGAAGACATAAAAAATTCCCCCGAAAGCCGGACGGGAAGATTTTTGTAAAACGATTTGCCCGGACGAAGCGCCCTGCGCCTGACGGCAGACGGGGCATGCTCCGCGCGGATTCGGGATATGTTTGCGGATTGCCTGCCGTTAAACTTGCGGGAACATAAATATCCGTCGCTGCCGTCAAATTTATATTTCTTTTAACATATTGTTGAATATCGCAAACTTATCGCAAATTTTTGGATTCAGCCCAACGCTCTTTCGCATTTTTTCAAGATGCTTTGGGAACGTTCCAAAATTTTTTAACATGCTAACCGTGAAAAACAAAAAACCGTAAGTCATTAAACTTACGGCTTTTCAAATGGTGGGAGTAGCAGAACTCGAATCTGCGACCCCTTGCGTGTCATGCAAGAAATGTTTCTTTGAGCTCAATAAGTTATGAAATCGTCGTGCCGCTTGGTTGCAATTTGACACTTTTGAGGATGTCCGAAATTGGCAATTATTGGCTCGTAATTTTTGGCTGTTTATAATGTTTAACATCTAATGAAATCATTACATTCCTACCGCAATCTGCCGATTCTTTCCGCTATCAAACCACAAAAAACATTTTGCATTTCGACGGACAAAAAGCTCGTGGTTATAAAATCGCAAAGTTTGGATTCTGCTTTAATCATTCGCGCGAATAGGTTGTCTATTGCCGATTCCGTCAATCCGAATGTTCTGAACGCCTTGACAAAATCTACTTTCGTATATTGGTATGTCCCGCCTTTGCCGTTAAGTGTTAGTGCCAATTCTTCCGAGTCGTTCGGCAAAGCAAGCTTTACATTTAGCATATCGTAGGCGGGCGAAAGTCCCCATTTGCCGTCGCTTTTTATGAGTGAAAAGTTTTTCAAGTGCATGTCGGAATTGCCTATTATCCATGAAAATAAAACTTGTTCGGCGAGATTCGAGAGGTCGAAACCGACGTTGTCGGAATATTCGCGGACTGTTTTTGCAATGCGTTCGTAGGACGACTTGTATTTGTCTTCGCTCAGCCGCAAAGTAAGCTGCGCCATGTCCTCCATGGGGATTTTTTCTCCGTTCGCGCCGCGGTCGATTCGCTTTGTTATGTAGCAAAGCCCGCCGTCGGCAAAGCGCATCAGCGAGTGCGGCACCGTTGCAAGCCCCGCGATTTCCGCCAAGTGCATACTCAAATCTTCGTTTTCGGGAAGGTTGCAAAAGCGCGCCGCCTGCGGCTTCAAAATGTAGTTGCCGAACACGCCAACAATCGTGAGTTTCGGGTTTGAGCGAACGGCTTTGTCGAGATACATAGAAAGCTTCGGCTGAACCCCCGCGATTGTCGTTTGCGAGCGCACAACCTGTTTTGCAAGCTCTTTCAAGTCCGCCTGCGAGTAGGGTAGTTGCGGAACAACCGATGTGCCGAAAAATTTTTTGGCGCAGACTGCGTGAAAGTCTACCTCGCCGTCTTTGAGAGGCTTGTAGCAATACAAACATCTTTTCATTTGCCGTCCTCCTTCCCGATGATGCTCACCGCTCCGATGCAGTCTTTGCAACAGGCGAGCAATAGCCCCATTCTGTCGCGCGGGTCGAGCTTCCAAGTTTGCGTGGCAAAATCGAGTAGCCAGCCTTCGGGAATAAGCCCGTCGAAAAATGAAAAGAGTGTTCTTTGCGTATACGGTTCGGGACGGAGCGGCAATGTGAGACTAACGGGCTCGGCGGTGTCGGCGCGGAGGTATGCCTCGTCGTAGGCGAACTCGTAGCCCGATTCCGTTTCTCGCAGCGTTCCCGCGAAGGCGTCTTTGAAGAAAACTTTTGCGCTTCTCATTGCCTATCCTCCTTGTCTAGCGGAACGGGCGCAAGCTTCGCGCCGAACATAAACAGAACCTGATTTACCTTCTTTATCCGAAGGTCTTGTTTGCCCTGCTCAATGTCGCGAATGAAATGAATGCCCACGCCGCTTTTGTCGGCAAGAGACTGCTGGGTCATCTTCAATTCTTTGCGTCGCGCTTTTACAAAATCTTTCAGTTGTTCGCTCATTTTATACAATAATCGTATATATTTTGCGAAAATCAAGAATAATATACAGATAATGTATAAATTTGCTCCGCCAGCTTATTGTTATACGGAACAGGTATAACGCCCGACTCGCAATTACTTTAAATAATACCCGCCTGTCTTGGGTGCGCCGCGGAACTCTACTTGGTCGGCAAGCTTTTTCAAGTCGCGGGCAAGAGTCCGCTTGGGAATCGAAAGCGCGGCGGAAAGCTCGCCGGCATTGCAACCTTCGTGCGCTTTTACGTAGCCGAACACTTCATTTACTCTGCCACTTACACCGCCATTTACTCTGCCAATCGGCTCACTTTGGTGGATTTTCCGCAATCATCGAAATCGCCTTGCTCGAAACTGTAAACGGGGGTTTTGTCATTTAAGGAAGCCTACTTTGTTGTCAAAATTAGTCAATCGTCCTTATTTCGCGAATTTGGCAACCAACCCTTCGAGAGTTGCGTTGGAGAGAACCGCGGTATCGGGAATCAGCAGGTATTTCCACGGAACTCCGCCATTTTTTACGGCGTGTTCGCTTGCATATTCGCACCAACGTATTGCTGCCTGCGCTTTTGCCTGAACCTGTGCGGAATCGACGTCTTTTCCCGCCTTTGTCTCCACAAGCAATTTGCATGTCGGCGTTTCCACAATGAAGTCGGGTTCATATTCCCTGCCATCGGAATAGTAGATGGAAATATCCTTTGTCGTCGGCTTGAACCAGCGCGAAACTTCGGGCGAATCCTCCAAAATTACGGCAAATCTGCGTTCCGTATCGGAGTCGAATTTCATTTGCGGAAACAGGCACTTTTTGAAACCGTCAAAAATGATGTCGCCGATATCGCGTTTTGTGAAGACCGGATTTCTGAAATTTTGCCGATTATCACCTTTTGTAAGCGTATAGCTGTTTGACGACACAATGTTGAACCCCCTAAAAACGTCTGCCTTATATTCAACCGCCGCCGTTTTGACGTGCTTGAACAATTCGTTGTGAAGCGTGTTTGCAATTTCGGTGCGGTTAAAAAGAACAATCTTGCGAACTTCGTTTTCGTCCGATTCATACGAGCGCAGGAAGTCGGCATACTGTTTTGCGATTGCATTTATAACTGCATTGTTGTCGTCGTATGGTATGTCGTTTAAATCCATCAACGCACTTACGATTATCTGTTCGGGCGATTCTTCGCCGTCCATTTCCTCCGCGGAAATTACAAAGCCGATATTTGTTTGAAGCTGACGTACGGTGATGTCGCGGCTTACCCGCTGGAATTTGCGCAACCCTTCGCATTCGAGATTGAACATTTCGAATGTACGGCGGCTTTCTCCTTTTGGGGTGATGATTACACGCGGAATGTCGATTGTCATTTCCTGCGTCATTCCGATTGCTTTCCCGACATTCTCTTCGAGGTGTAGTTGCTCGTTTTGTCCGCCGAAATCGAGTTCAGTCTGCGGTACTTCCCTCGAAATTTTCTCCTTAACTTTTTCGACAATCAACGCCTTTACTTCGGGCGTAGAGAGGGCTTCGACAGTCGGATGATTCTGGAAATCCTCGCTTATTACCTCTCTTGTGATTTTTGCGATTTTCTTTTCCTCTTCCGTTTCGAAAGTGTATTTTTTTGCGGCAACTTTGATTATTGATTCGCGCGAATCGCCGAACGAAACCTCCGTGTCGTCGTCGGACGGTTCGTTTACATCGCCTTCGATTATCGCGTCTATCGCGTTTTTTACCGTTACTGAAACTTTCCCTTCGGGCGGAATGTCCCTGCCGATAACAACCGTCTTTCTTATGAGCGAATCGGGGCTCTTTGCATAGTCTACAATTTCCTGAAATTTGTCGTGCGAGACAATCGTGAGCGTATCCACTTCGGGCTCGCCAGTCCGCCTGCCGTAAGGCAAACGCAATCCGCGCCCTATGGACTGCTCGACAAGCGTTTTGGAGTTCGCCGCGCGCAGCGGAACAATCGTGTAGAGGTTGGTAACGTCCCAACCCTCTTTTAGCATGTTGACGTGGATTACAATTTCAATCGGATTGTCCGAATCTTCCACGGTCAGAAGCTTGGCGATGTTTTCGTCCTTTTCTTCGCCAGAAGTCGCCGAATTTATTTCTAGAATTTTCCCCGCATAGCGGCCGTCGAAAAAGTCCGAACTTTCCATATACGCGCGCAGCTGAGCCGAATGCGTGGTATCGGTTGCCACAACCAAAATGAAGGGCTTTACGCGTTTTACCCCCTTATTTTGCGCGTAGACGGTCAACGCCGCCGCAGTGGATTCGTGAATGCATATGGCGTCGTGAAGTTTGATTTTTTCAAGCTCTTCGGACGAATACTGCTTCGGGTCGAAATTCTCGCGCGTGGCGACCGCCGGTTCTTTCACATATCCGTCGCGGATGGCAAGAGCGAGCGGGTAATCATAAATGACATTTTTAAACGGGACGGATTTCCCCGCTTTTTCCACCTGCGGAGTTGCCGTAAGCTCCAATCCCAAGACGGGCTTTAAGTCGTTCAACGCCTCCCAGCCCGCGCTTGCCCGATAGCGGTGCGACTCGTCCATAATCACGACCAAATCTTCCTTCTCGGCGAGATAGTTGAAATAACTGTCGCCGATTGCTTCATTCAGGCGGCGGATGCGCGCAACCGAACGCTGCTCGTCGTCTTTTGCGAGCTTGCCGCCGTCGCGGGCGGTAATTTTTGCGATGTTGAAAATGTTTATTACGACATTCGAAATCATGTCGTCGCGCGCGCCGATTCCGCTTTCATAGTTGTCGCCCGTTACGATTATCGGGGGATTTCTTGCAAATTCGCCGATTCCCTTGAAGACATATTTGAGCGTGTTGGGTGTGAAGTCGGCTTGAAGCTTGTTGTAAATTGTAAGGTTGGGGGCTACCACAAAGAAATTGTTTACGCCGTGCACCGTGTGCAAATACGCAATGAACGCCCCCATCAAACGCGTTTTGCCGACGCCCGTTGCAAGCGCAAAACAAAGCGACGGAAACTTGCGCTCGAAATCCGAAACGGTTGGGAACTCGCTTTTGATAACCTCCAACGCCTTGGCAATGTCGCAGTCTTTCGACAAATCCGTAATCTCGCAAATTCGGTCGAGAATGGAGAGCGAAACCTTTTGCGGCTCGCGCAAGCTAAGCCTGTTTGAAATGGGATTTACATCATATACGCTCATTGTCTTTTCTTCTTTTGGGCGATTTTCTTTTCTATGTTCTCCAGCTCTTTCATGTCTATAACACTAAAATGCAATAGCCCATTGCCTGAACTCAACCGCGCGCGGACTCCTAACCCTAAATCCTACCGCCAAAATCATTTCGAGGGAGTAAATCGGGACTTCGCGTTCAACCTCTCTGCCGCCTTCTTGGGCAACCCTTAAGTAATTCTTAATGGTTGAATATTCGCTTAACTCCTTGTCGTCCAGTATGTTTTTTATGTGCATGCTGATGTTGGCAACGGAGGTGCCAAAAAGTTTTGCAATGTCGGGCTGAGTAAGCCAAATCTTGTTGCCAAGCTTGGTAAGCCCTATCTCCGTTTTGCCGTCTTTCGACTTGTAAATTATGATGTCGTTTTCAGCCATTGCCAATCAGTCCTTTTGGTATCCTTCGTAATAGTATGATTGTTCTATACCCTTGAAAATTATTTCCCTGTTGCCTACGTCGTCAGTTAGGGCGGACATAAGCAGCGTCCGTATTTCGAGGTCGTTTATGGGGCTACGCTCCATTGCCTGTAAATATTGGTCTTTGTCAACCGTTTGCCAGTTCACGACTTTCCCCAAACGCTTCTTCAAAATCATATCAAGCCAAATGCGCATACTTCTGCCGTTGCCCTCCATAAACGGATGCGCAACGTTCATCTCAACATACTTGGCTATAATTTCCCCAAAGGAATTTTCGGGCATCTGCTCGATTTTCGCCAATGCTTCTTTCAGATACAAACTGTTTGCAAATCTGAATCCGCCTTTTGAAATGTTCTTTTCTCGAATCTGCCCCGCAAAGTCGTATAATCCGCCGAATAAATACTTGTGAATGTCGAGCAATCCGCGCAACGTGCCTACTTCAACCGCGTCAATCGCGCCGCTTTCAAATAGCCTATACGCATTTTGTAAGCTCTGTTCGTCGATGCTTTTCATTACTTATTCTCCCCGAATAAATCGAGTTGGTCTTTGTCGGCTTTTTGTTTCTTGAAGGATTTTTTTGCGGGCGCGGGTTGCGAGGGAGTCGGCTCGGCAAAGGGGAGATTTTTTATCTCCAAGGAATAGTCGTCGTGATTCCATTCGCACTTTTTGAGTATTGCCTTGGGGATTTTCTTGATTGTGAGATTTCCATATCTTTCCGCGTTGCCGTCGAACGAGCCACAGCAAATTAAAAGCGAATTCTTTTGCCCGACGTCTTCATTTAGCTTTGTGAGCATTTGCGCCGTTAGATGCTGGGTTGTGATGTAAATAAAGTCGGTTTCGGTTGATTTACCCTGCTTCCAATACGTGTCGGGCGAGGGATCGAAATCAAAGCCCTCTATTTTGCACAACGCGCGCACAAGCATATGTTCGTCGAATTGCTTGTTGATTACGGGGTTCCCCCATTCGTCGAACTTGATAAGACTTGGAGCCAAATTGTAGTAGCGGAATCCGCCGCCGCCCTGCCAATTCACCGATTTAGTGATACCGCCTTGGTCTTCGCCGTCGATAACCTTTTTCAGACGCGGCGCACAATGCGTGTCGCAGTGGTCGCCCAATTCAATACCAATCCACCGCCGCCCCATCTTGTGCGCAACCGCCGCCGTAGTCCCCGATCCCAAAAATGAATCAAGCACCAAATCGCCTTTGTTGCTGCCGAGAGTCAAAATACGTTCAATCAAACGTTCAGGCTTGGGAGTTGAGAAAACATTTGTATCGTTAAATGATTTTACCTCTTTCTTTGCGTCTTGGTTATGCCCAACTTCTTGATACGTCCAAACGGTCAAAGATGTTATTCCGTCTTTAACTTGTGTCAAAAAGCGTTTTACGGCAGGAACGCTTTTCCCTTCCGATCCGAACCAAATTCGGTTGTCCATTACTAGTTCAGCAAATTTTTCTTTTGAGAAACGCCAACAATAACCTTTGGGAGGATTTACAATTCGACCAGATGGTGTTGTTATTGGATAATCACAAGATGGCGTATACGTTTTTACTGATATATCCCCAGGTTTCCAGAGTCCTCTTGGATCATTGTCGGGATTTTTATATCGTGAGTTCATCTCATCAGATCGGGGGAGTAAATTTGGTCTCCATATGTTCTTGTTCTTCGCGTAAACTAAAATGTGGTCATGATTGTCACTCAACCATTTTGCATCGTTTGAGGGAGAATATTTCTTCTGCCAAATAACGTTAGCAACGAAATTGCAACGACCGAATAGTTCGTCGCACAACACCTTGCAATAGTGGGACTCATTGTCATCAAGGTTTATCCAAATTGAGCCGTCATCGGAAAGCAAATTATGCAGAAGTTCCAATCTATCTCTCATAAGCGAGAGCCAGAGGGAATGCTCAATACCGTCGTCGTAATGTTCAAAAGCATTGCCAGTGTTGTAGGGCGGATCAATATAAATACACTTAACCTTGCCGGCATATTCCTGCTCGAGAGCTTTGAGCGCAAGAAGATTGTCTCCGTGAATAAGCATGTTGTCGAAAATATCGTCATTCGACACTCTTTTAGCGGCATGATAACTCTTCGCGGGATCCTCAATAAGAATCCGAGGCTCCAACCGCGCCCGCTTCTCCTTCCCCACCCAAACCAACTCTAACTTCTGCTTGCTCATAACTCTACCCAATACGTTCGCATTTCGGATCGAATTTTTCAAACTTATAATTCATTATCTTTGTAAATGGCTCAAAGATAATAGTTGAATTCAATATAACTTTATTTTGATAATATTTATTTGCATAGGCAGGTGAATCAATAAGCAATTTTTGGAGTATGTAAATACAGCATTCAAGCATCTGAATTGCGGGGATTGTAATATTTTCGATACGTCTAAAAAACATATCTATTTCATTAATACTGATAAGACCACCTGTAAGAGGAGTCCCACCCCTTTTGCGGAGTTCCTCCCTATATGCTCCAAGTTCATTTTCTATATCTTTTGTATACTTTCCAAGTGTTCCTTCCAAATTGTAAAGCTTTTCATAAAAGGACAATATTTGTAAATACAATTCAGGATCTTCGCTTGCCATAAATGAAAGTTCAGATTCCTTCAAATTAAAATGTATAAGTGAAGACGGGGCTTTTAAAACAATGTTTCGCGACTCATCAAATTGAGGTTGTGTAAGTTTATTGTTGGATATTAAATACAAAGAAAAGGACGCTTCATGGTTTATTCTTTTTATTTCTGTTACGGAGAATATTAGTTTTTGCGCAAACCGTGTATATTCAGAAAAAAGAATGTTCAGTGTTTCAATCCTCTTTTTCTCTTCTCTGTTCTGTTCGGATCTAACAGAACCCATCCAATATATAAATAAGGTTAATCCTATTGTTCCTATGATGTTTACAATCAAATTCGCCCAATCTATCCATTTCGCGCTGCCGTCGTAAGTCAAACCTATAAGACAGATAATTCCACTCAGTAGAACCGCAAGAAAACACAAAGAGGCGAACACCTTGCAGGGGCATTTTTTTAAGGCTTTCACACAATTCTCCATTCTATTGCAAATATTATTTGCGATGTTATCTTATTAGTCAATGATTTTTCAGCGGCGGCGATTAATTTGTCGCGTTCGTCGTCTATGGCGTCTTGGGCGGCGAAAAGTTTGCGGCGCAGGTTCATTCTTTCCGTTTCAGCGGCTCTCAAATTGCGTTGGTTTGCTATCTTCTCATTAAGCGTATGGAGGTTGCGAGTGTTCTTCTTTAAGTCGCGAATTTGTTTGTCGATTTCCTTGATTTTTAGGTCGAGGGACGTTTTGCGGTCTTCGCTCCAGCGTTCGAGTTTCTCGACTTCGGCGTCGAACTGTTTTGCGGTTTTCTCGGCGTTGTCGGCTATAATTGCCGCTTTTTGGCTTTCGAAGAAAGGTTCAAGAGGTGTCGAATCAAACGCGTCGGGGAGATCGTATGTTCGGGCGTTGAGGTTGAAAAATCTTCGGGCGGTATCGGGATCTATTTGGTTGCCGAGGTCGTCAACACAGGTGAAGACAAGGTGTTCTTCGGGCTCGGTTGCACCGATTGTGATTTTTGAGAGCATCAGTTTGCCCGACTTTTTCGGCAGCTGTTCGATAACCGAAATTTTGCCGATTGTGTTTTCGTAATCGAAGAGAACGCCGCGGTATGGAAGGTCGCGGTTGGCGGCGCGGGCTATGAGCTTTTGGGCTATCGGGTGCGTGATGCCGTAAGGTTGGCAATATTCGCCGTTCCATTTTATGGCGTAGAGTTTTTTATCCACAAAGTCGGGCGCGGCTTCGTTAAGCATTTGAAAAGTTAGATTTTCTTCGTCGAAAAATACGCCCTGACTTGAAAGCTCGTATTTTGTAAGTGCCCAAAGGATTGCCTGTAATTTGTCGATGGTTGCGTGCGAGGCTTCGTGGAAAACGTTGAGGCGTTCGGCAACTTCGGCGTCGAAATTTTCAAGCAGTTTGCGCCGCGCCTTGCGGATATTTTCGGCAATCTCCAAGGAAAAGCGCGTTTGAATGAAGTCGAACTCCATTTGGATCTGCGCGGACGTTCGGCATTTTTGATAGATTTCTGCAATTTTGCGCTCGAAGTCTAATCCGTTGCCGAGCGCGCCGAGGATTTCGTCGCTCGCGCCGAACACGCCCTCGAAGAGATGGAGCTTTTCATTGAGTATCTCGTAGACGCGTTGGTCGGCCTCGTTATTGAGGTTGAGGAAATTCACGACAACGACATCGTATTTTTGTCCGTATCGATGGCAACGTCCGATTCTCTGCTCGATGCGCTGCGGGTTCCAAGGAAGGTCGTAATTGACCACGAGCGAGCAAAATTGCAGGTTGATACCTTCTGCCGCGGCCTCCGTTGCTATCATAATTTGCGCGTTATCGCGGAAGTGCTCGACAAGAGCCGTGCGCATATCGGCAGATTTTGACGCGGTAATGCGGTTTGGATTTTTCGCTTTCCACTCGTTATAAATACGCTTCGACGTTTCGTCGGAATTTGTGCCGTTAAAGAGCATCAATTTGTCGTCGTAACCGTTTTCGGAAAGAATTTGCCAGATGTAGTCTTGCGTTCGGCGCGACTCCGTAAAGATTACCGCCTTGCGCGCCCCTCCGAGATTTTCCGCCATCGCAAAACCGCTTTTGAGCGCGGCAAGTAGGGCTTCGCCTTTCGCATTTTGACGGATACTTTGCGCGAGCGAAAGATAACTTTTAAGATCCGCAATTTCGCTCTTTATCGCGTTGATTTCGAATTCCGACAACGGTTCGTCTGATTGGTCGGGAGAGGGGATATCTCCGTCGAAAGATTCATCGTCTTCATCGTCGTCGAACTCGTCGGAGGCGGAGTATTCGTCCGCCGTTTCGAAATCCTGCGACACATCGAGCTTCGCCCGATCGGTGCCCTCTTTGAGCATAAGTTCGAGGCGGGCAACAAGAGTTTCAAGTGTTCCCGCGATAGCAAAGGACGACGACGCAAGCAGTTTGCGCAAAATCATTGTCATCAGTTTGCGTTGCCCGTTTGGCAGAGCTTTAAGGGCGTCGCGCCGCAAGTATTCGGAAATTTGTTCGTAGAGTTTTTCTTCGGCCTTTGTCGAATAAAACTCTTGCGTGAAAACGTGCCGCTTTGTGTATTTTATGTACTTCAAGACCTGCTTGCGGAGAGTGCGTTTACACAGGTGTGAAAGGCGGTCGCGGAGATCGGCAAGTGTGGTGTCAGTCGGATTGTTTACAAAGAGTTCGCGAAAGCTTTTCTCGTCGCCGAAAACGTGCGGGTCGATAATTCCGACGAGCCCGTAAAGTTCCATCAGATTGTTTTGTAACGGCGTTGCGGTTAGCAGGATTTTCGGCGCACTTTGAAGCGAACTTTTTATCGATGCCCCCATTTTGTTTCCGCTTTTATAGACGTTGCGCAAGCGGTGGGCTTCGTCTATTACCGCTAAATCCCACGGTGTTTGTTTCAAGTAAGCCTCCTTGTTGCGGGCGAACGCGTAGGACGTGATCACGATTTCATCGCAATTGAAGGGGTTTAGATTTCCGTTTTTTATCGCTTCGTTGAACGACTTGTTTTCGAGGATTTTTGCCGAAAGGGAGAATTTTTCTTCCAGTTCAATCTGCCATTGCTTGCGCAAATTTGCCGGAACGATAACCAGAATCCTCCGTTTTTTCTCTGCCCAACGCTGTGCAATTAAAATTCCTGCTTCGATGGTTTTACCAAGACCTACTTCGTCCGCAAGAAGCGCACCGCGCGAAAGTGGCGAACTGAACGCAAAGACGGAGGCATCGACTTGGTGCGGATTCAAGTCGACGCGTGTATTCATAAGCGCGGCGGCAAGGCGTTCGACCGTTCCTAGCGGGGCACGAAGGGAAAGTTCATTTGCGAATAGTTGGGCGTGATAGTCTGTAATCATTTCAAAATCTGTCAATCTACACTACTACAAAGACGGAAATGGGCAAGTTTTTGTTATTATCGTGTAAAAATTTACGCATATGCTGCTTTGCCCAGTTGAACTAAACGTAATCTCCACGCGCCTGATTTCTTAAATTAGAAGTAAAATTCGCGCGAACCTTACCCTGTTTGGGCAAATTTTTACTCCATAAGACATAGCTCTATAAGCTATTTTTTATGAGTAAAGAATATTACACATTAAGAGAACAAATAGACAATAACGGCGGGCTTTTGAATGACGAAAGTCTGCATTTTATAGCCAGGCACGACTTGCTTTGCGAGCTGCTGCTTTGCGACAATCGGCTTGGGGAGGAGGCGTTCTTGGCGTTACCTGCGATGGGATATGCGCCAAATAGCAACGAGCTTGCGTGCTATCTTTATATGCGCGACGCCCTCGATTGCAAAATGATGTCGGCACTCAACCTATCCGACGCGGTGATGTTGGAGTTGATGTGCCTCGATCTCTCGCTTTTGCCTGCGGTAAGAGCGAAGGGATTGTTTTGGCGAATCGATGAAGGGCAATTTGCGAGAATTTTCATCAACGCGTATCGCGCGGCGGAAAATACCGAGCTTGTTGCGGAGCTACAAAAGCGCGGGTGGGCTTTTATGGACGCCGTAATTTTGGACTGTCCAGAAATAATTCCGACCCTCGAACGAATGGGGACAGATTTAGAGCAGTCGCGCTATGCCGCGCATCTTTCAAAGTAAATTTTGTGAGTAGGAGACATTTTCTGTCATGAAAAACAAAATAGTTTCTACAATCAAAACTAGCGCGGGAGAGCTTAAACTTTCAGAAGACGCACTTTGCAAACATACGATATTTATCGGCAGCACTGGCAGCGGGAAGACAACTTCGCTAAACGTGCTTCTTCGCGATATCATCGGATATAACGCGGAAGACAAAACGCAAAAAGTCGGCTTGCTTGTCTTCGATTTGAAGGGCGACAACACGCTTTTCAAAATCCGAAAGTGGGCGAAGGAATGTGGGCGCGAGGAAGACGTAATAGACTATTGCGCCGACTCTAAGTTTTATTTCGACCCGCTCGGAGGCTTGGACAGTTTCCGTAAAATCCCCGAATATGTCGAACGACTTTACAACATCTTCCCATTCCAGAGCAGCGAGGTCTATTGGGAACAGTCGCTAAGGAAGCGGTTCAAAACAGTGCTGACTTACTGCTTATTCCGACATGAAAAGACAACGTTTAAACTCTTCTTGGAAGAGCTGCGAAAGTTTACAATGGCGGATTCGGCAAACAGCAATTGGCGCGACGTGATGGACTCTATTGAGATGGTTTTACGGGCGCTTGAAAAGAAGTCGAAAGGCGCAGCAACCGAATCATATGAAATCCTACGCGAACTTTTAGAAGACACGCGGGCGAGTGTTAAAGAATGGCAACGTCTCGACCCTCGAACCAAGAGCAATGAGCTAAGCACGATGTCGAACCTGATTTCAAGTTTCGGCAACCCGATTACGAACGGGCACATTTTCGAAGGAAAGAACAAAACTCGCTTGGAGGTCGGCAAACTTGTATGCTCAGGAAAGATTGTTGTGGCGAGCTTCGACGGAATTTCCCACAGGCATTCAGCATCGGCAATTTGCAAGCTCTTGAAGAGCGATGCCTATGGACACATTCAGGCGCGGAAAAATCCAAGCCGGCTTGTAGGTATTGTTATGGACGAATTCCCACTTGTGGCTACCGACGGTGAAAACATCTCGGGCGATGGCTTCAATATGCAGACAATCCGCTCGAAACGTGGCTTTGTGATTGCCGCCACTCAGGGGATTGTCGGGCTTGATTTATCAATAGGCGAACAAGCTCGCCGCAGGCTTATGACGAACTTCAACAATGTTTTCGTCTTCAAAAGCAACGAACACGAAGTGCTCGAACTGGTTGAAGATTTGAACTTCTGTGAGCCTCCACACGGCAAAATTGGATTCGGTAGTGATTCTCAATCTTGCAATAGACACGAACCGATAACGCTTTCGAACGCTCCTGCGGGCTACGCCGCGATAAAGCTTGCCGACGGTTTCCAGTCAAACGGTCTTGTTGAAATTGAACGGCTCTATGTCGATGCACCGCCAATGTCTGAAAGCAAACGCGAATCGGAAATTGACAAGTGCGCAAAAGTTCTGCGCTTCCATCTGAAAGCAATAGATTTTAACGCCTGCCTTAACGGTAAATTTTTAGATAAAGATACTTTATAATCTATGAAATCTCATCATTCAAAATCATTTTCGCGATATCTTCGCGAAGTCAAAATTAGATATAAACGCGAGTCGGCAAAGCAAAGTTTTGTCGTAGCTCTCGAACATTGCAATCTGCCGATTCTCCACACGGCAAGGTTGCTCGCAAATAAACAACTCGCATACGAAAGGAACTAAGATGGACGAAAAACTTTTTCACGCGCACAAAGACTCACACAACCCGAATAATCCGTATCCCGAATTTGTCCGTCAAGCGGCTAAGCGCACGAAAGTGCCGATTGAGCTTTTAACGCGCAAAAAATATTGCGGAAAATCCGCCGAAGGTAAAGGCGACAACCACCATATCTTGGACAAATCGCTTTTCCCCAAGAAAGGCACGCCAACTATCAGCGTCTCAAAAGAAAAACACTTTGAACTTCAATGCCTGCTCGCCCAAGCCACAACCCTACAAGGATACTTGGACTACGAACAAGCCGTGAAAACCGAATGCCCCGGAATCCAAGACCCCATCTCCCAAATCTATTGGCAACGCATAGAATCCCTCCACACTCCGTGGCGGATTAGAGTGTCCCTATGGGTAAAAAAGGTTTTTGGCAATCACATTCTGTAGACAGGCTGAAGTATCTCAACCGTTGGGCAGATCTGCCCAACGGTTATATGTGTATAAGTGAATGTTTTTTTATCCCGTGTTGCATTACAAATCAATATCCCAGCTTGTTAGTTGGCGGGGTGGTTCTTTTTGGGGGTCTGGTGGAATAGTCGGGTTGGTTGGGGGTATGGCCTTGGGTAGAGCGGAATTATCTTTGGGGTAGGTATTTTGTTGTGGCTTGGGGGAGTTCGTTGTGGGTGGCTGGGTAATTTTTTGTTGCGGGTTAAGTGTCTGGCGGACGTATTGGGTATGTGGTTGAGGAGGCTGTTTTTGTTGTGGGGTTCGGTGTGCGGGTATTGCGGAGGCTGATTGGCGGGGTTGCGCTCTATTATATATAGAGGGGCTGGTGGAAATCGGTCTTGGTATTTGGGGATTGTTTTGCGTGGGCGATGAACTTTTATTCATTTCCGCGGGACGGTTTACAATCTGCCGTTCTCGCGAGGAGGGTAGTTGCGAACGTTGTGGCTGAGTATGGAGTTGGGACGACGGTGGTTGTTGCTTTGACGGCGTATCAGGTTGCGTTGGGGGTGTATGATTGAGCCGCGATGTTGGTATTACTACCTTTCTTAGTTGAGATTGTGCCTCAATCGGCGTAAGAGTCGTCTTTGTCTGGATTGGTGTTTTGGTCTCATCGGGCGGGGATACATGTGGGATCAGTTGCCGTTGCGATTGTGTCCGTTGGGGTATCGGGATTGTCTGGTCGGATTGCGTTCTTGCCGAAGTTTGCGGGAAGGGTTGCGGGAGGGTATTTGTGATTTGGTTTTTCACTATAATTTTCTTCAACCCGAACGAGCGTAGTAAAGGCAATGCGTCGTCTTCTTTAGGAAGCCGTGTTGTTTGATCGTTCGAAATCAAAACAATCTTTGAGCTTGTCTCGTTTGCGACTTTTATGAGTTTAAGGAAGTACTCACAGCCGATAAAATCTGCGTTATCTAATATAAAGATTGAACGGGATTTGATTTTGCCAATTTCCGCAAAGGGTGTCGTGATGACATTAAAATTCCTGCGAATACGCTTGCGACTGGCGTTTAAGTAGACAATCGGCACCTTCTCGGCGTCCGGCACCTTCTTGGCGTCTACGAAGTGGTTCAGATTTTTAGTGAACGAGGCTCCGCCGTCATCGTTAACTTCAAAGACGGCACTCTGTTCGGAATACATATTTTGGTATCGAGCATCGTGGATTTTAATATTGGAAGAAAACAAGTTGAACGTGCTCGCTGAGGCGTTGGCAAATTCTTTTCGTAATTCTGTGTGCAAAGGCGGGTTACTGTCCGTCCATCCCCATAATCGGGTAGTCCACTTTCGGATTTTGCCAAAAAGGTTTTGGCGCGTTTGTGGGACTTTCTGTTTGGTATTAATACCCTTCGGCACCGGATTCTTTTGCGGAGTTTTACCAATCATTCCTCGGGCAACCTTTGTTATCTGCTCCCCGCAGGCAATTTTTATCTTTTTGCGAATGCGTCTTAACGCCGCTTTTGTCATACTGTCTGGGCGTTTGGGTTCTTTAAAGAGATTGGCGATTCTTGCGATTGCCCGTTTACCGTATTTCTTATTCGGATTTTTTGCCTGTAATTCTTTTGCTTTGCTTTTTATCTGCTTGCTCCGCTTGCTGAACTTATCGCACAACGACTGTGGAATTCCCGCGATGAGCACTTCACCTTTGTCGTCCAACGACGCTTTTATTCCCTTATCATTCAGGCGTTCAACAAGCTTTTGGCGGTAAATCAATGTTGATGCTTGCGATTCTTTGTAGATTTCCAGCGGATCCAAGGCTTTGTATTTTTGCTCGTTTTGGTCGTAAGTTAGATTGAAAATTTCGTAATGGCTGTGCAGTTGCGGGTCGTCCGCTCTGCTTAAAAGGTGCGTGATTTTCACGCCAAGAAAACTTCCTGTAAAGGCTGAATCATTCGCCCCGTTCTTCCGAATTCTCACCTTTGCCTTTTCCTCAATCCAGCTCATGGCTTCGTCCGCCGCCTCTTCGTGGATTGCCATAAAATTATTGTCTTTGCCGAGCATGTAAACGGCAAGTATGGAAAACGCTTTCGGTGCTGACATGCATGCGCTGAAAATTTGACGTTTGCATTCCCTCGGTCTTAGCTTTGCTTTCGTGAGTGGGTGTTTGTTGTCTAAAACTGACTTGAAAACATCCGAGGGAGCAAGTTTCTCTATGCCCAGCTCCCTCGCAAGTCTGCCGAAAAGCTTCGCGTTTGTATTACTTTTTTTGTCGTAACAAAAGTAGCCCAGCAGGTCGTTTTCAAAATATTGAAGTACCTGTGCTTTATTCATGAACTTGGAAATTGTTAACATGCCCTACCAGTTTAGGCATTTCATTTCAAAACAAACTTTGCGGCACTGACGGCTACGCCGTCTTAAATATCATGGGGTTTTTCTCGCGGAATATGCGTTGCATTTCCCGCTCGATGGGGACGCTACGCGTCCATAAATTATCTGCTTGTTTCGGATCGCTACACTAACCCCTCCGACTTTCGTCGGAGGGACAACCCCACAGTTCATTGCCGATTCAGTTCGGCTAAATCAGGGCGAAATACCACCTCCCGAAATCTTTGCACCCTTCCGTTTCCTCATCTGCACTCTGCCGATTTTACCGAGCGATTGTTCCACTAACTACCCCCCCTGAAACTTTTTTTGGGAATTTTCACAAAGCCGAAGCAATCTTCCTATACTGTAGCCTATGAAGAAAAAAACAAATACCCATAAAGGAATCCCGCAACAAATTGCGGGAAAAGTTGAAAACATAAAACACGTGATTGAGGAAACCCGCAATCACGTCTTAAATGCGAAGAAATTCGTAGAGAAAGGGGAAAGTTGTATCTTTGACTCGTGCATAGAACTTGTATTGCTTGCCCGTTCGGTGAACAAAGCCCCCACTTATCGGTGGTTGTGGAAGGAGGTGTTTTGTCTTGATCAGAAAGAGGGCTGTCCCGTTAAGCCGGACATATACAAAATCGCAAAGTCGCTCGGAGAAGTCTGCGCTAAACTTCAATCGCCACAAATGGGAAACTTGCGCAACGTTGGGTGTTCGCGTTGGCAGACAATACGAAAGGCGTTGAGCCGATACCCCAAAGACAAACGCGATAAGATTTTGAATTCGTTGGCATCAGCCTCTTTTGAGGAATGCGGGGAGGCGTTGACGCAAAAAGTCAACGCTACCGCAGCCGCCGCAAATATACAACCCGTGCAAAAGGAGAAAAGCGAACGCCAAAAGATAAGGAATTCGCTTAACGAAACCCTGAAAAATATAACGAACGATGTCATGCTAAAGGCTTTGGGGCTGTATTTAGCTAACTTCAATGTCCCACAGGTTGCGATACAAAACGATATTGCCGAGGAGGCGGAAGAAGCTTCCGCTACACAAACGCAAGAAGCATCGCCAGAAAAATCGGCTACGCCGAATCAAATGCCAACGGAGGAAGACTTGGGTATTTCAATACCAAACTCCCCGAGCGATAACCCCGTTACAAACACCCCTGCCGCTAATACTATTCAGCCGCAGGAAAACCCAACGAACCCTTTCCCAATTCTTGACGGGCTTAGCAACGGTGAAAAGGCGGAAAAGATTCTGGTGTGGCTAAGGAAACTTGAAGGGCGCGAAACATATAAACGAGATGCAAATAGCTACGAAATGAAAATCGCGTGGGCCGTCGCCCGAGGCAAGATACTAGCGCAAGAAGTTGTCGCTCTTAAAACCCACGAAGATCTTCGCAAATTGGCGGAAACGAAATCCTACCGTCAATTTATCCCGATGCAAGATAAAGGCGATTACCTCCATCCGTAAATTTTGACCGGCACTGACTAAGCTCATATTCATGAGAAAAAGTTCAGTCCAAATTGTTGTTCGGAAAAATCGTCCTACTCCGTTTATAGTCAAGTTCCGCGAAATGGGGCAGCGAAAAACGCTCGCCTTCAAAACGCGGAGCGAGGCGGAAATTTTCGCAAACACCCTTGAACGCTCAAAACGCCTGCCCGATGACGTAATGTTAAATTCGTCAGACCTAATGGCGTTTATGCGTTTGAAGTCGGCTTGTGAAGCGGGCGGGGTTTCGCTTGAAGCGGGAGTTGAAAAGGCGATATCTTCGCTTATCACGCCCAACGACTACATAAACGGCGGGTTGTCTATCACCGCCGCGCTTGAAAAATTCGTAAAGACGCGCGAGGCTCTGAATTCGCGCAGTTCAACAATAGCCGATTACAGCACCTACATCGCCAAAACTCAAAATTTTTTCGGGGCAAACAGAGCTATAAAGACAATAACAAAGCGCGATTTGAACGCACTACTTGACACACAGGAGCGTCTTTCGGTGAAGAAGGCTTTGTGCGTGAAGCTCAGGATTTTCTTCAAATATTTCCGCCAGAAGGAGTGGATAGACGAAAATGTTGCCGAAACGCTTACGGTTGAATCGCGCAGGAGGGACGAAGAAAACCCCACGATTCTCACGCCCGAACAGACCGCGCTTGTCTTCAACTCGCTGCCGAACAATTCTGACGTATTGGCGAGCTACGTCTTGTGGGCATTCGCGGGGTTGCGTCCCGAAGAAGTATGCCCGAAAGACAAAAAGGGGCGGCTTGAATGGAGCGCAATCAATTTCAACGAGCGCGTTATCACAGTTTGCGGAAGCGTTTCAAAGGTGCGTAAAAATCGCAAACTGCAAAATTTGCCCGAAAATATTTGGCGGTTCTTGGAGCTGACTCCGCCAGAAAAGCGGATCGGCGCGGTATGCACGAAATCGTATTCAACAATGCGCAGAATCCGCCGCAAAATCCCGCTTGAATTGCCGAAGGACATTTTCCGCCATTCGTTCGCCACATACGGTTACTATAAATACGATCCGAAAGACCTGATTGTTATGATGGGGCTCCTTCGCGGTTTTACTACTTTTGAGAAACACTATATGGGGCTTGCCGACAGGGCGTCCGCCGAAAAATATTTTGCCATTATGCCGCAAAAATAATCGGGCACGCCTAAACTATGAGGAATGAAAAAGCCAAATATGGATAACGAGCAAATCGAAATGATAATCCGCGCGATTCTCTCGCGTCCCGAATTCATCAGGGCAGTTGCCGCCGAGCTGAACAATTTCAAGTCAATCGGCAAACCCGATAAAATTGACATCTACCAAGCGCAGCGGATATTGAAATGCTCAAATCGCACGGTTCACACATTGCGCAAGCTTTACCCCGAAATTGTCTCGGGCGGAGAACACTCGCACAAATACGACCGCTCGGCAGTGGAGCGCGTCGCCCAAATTCGCTCAGAACGGTATTTGAGATAGCAGCCTGCTTTTATAATGCTTTACAAAAGATACAAAATGGCAGATATTTGCATTGTTTATAAAGCATTATGAAGGAGAACAAAGTATATTTCCCGCGCTTGGCACGGATTTTGGCGACGGTGAGCGAGAATATAAAGCTTGCCCGTTTGCGCAGGCGGCTTGGTACGCAAAAGCTTTCCGAACAAGCGTGAATTTCGCGTTCTACTCTTCTTTTGATTGAAAAAGGCGCGCCGACTGTCGCAATAGGCAGTTATCTGCAAGTGCTCTTTGTGCTCGGGCTTGAAAATGATTTTCTTTTGCTCGCAAAAGATGATGTTCTTGGCAGAAAAATTCAGGATGTCGGACTTGTCGTAAAGAAACGCGCCCCAAAGGAGAAAAAACAATGAGCACCGAAAAAGAAATTTTTGTCTACGCCGATACCGAGTATATGGAGAAGTCGCTTTTTCTGGGTACGCTCCATTCGTCTCCCATTTGCGGCAAAGAGATATCTTTTGAGGCACTCCAGAGATTGGAAACTTTCGCACGTCTATGATATCAACCCGAATCCGCACGCGCGGGGTTTGTCGCTTAACATCAATGAAGACAGCAATGCGCTCGATTTGGAGTTGGCTCTTGAAGTGGAGAAGTATTTTAAGGTTTCAAAGCGCGACGCAAAAGAGACTGTGCAGGATTTTGCCGATACCATAAGCGAGCGTTGGGATATTTATGCAAGCGACTACGGCATATCGAAGTCTGAACAGGATTATTATAGTTCGGCATTTTCCGCTGCCATGGATTGGGCGAAGTAGGTTCGCGTTTATGCGAATTTTGCCGAAAAATGACGTTTTCTCTGTTTCGTTGGAATTTGCTTATTATCAGAAAAATAAGCTTGGTTGCCGTTTGGTTGCACTTTTGGCGAAAATCGGGCTTTTCGGCGGCGCGTTTATCAACGACTTACGTCTTCAAAATCGCCCGCGAAGCTCGATGAATACTACGATTGTGCTCTAAAAACCGCAAAAAGTGCATTTTTCGGCAACCAAGTCGGGGAGTCAATGTGAACTTACGAAAAACAAAAAGCCGTAAGTTGTTCAACTTACGGATTTTAAAATGGTGGGAGTGTGGCGAATTGGCTTTTCTTCGGCTTCGCCTCGAAAAGCCTGTTCTGACTCCCACAAAAAAACTTCCAAGCCAAAGACTTGGAAGTTTTTCTAAATGGTGGGAGTAGCAGAACTCGAATCTGCGACCCCTTGCGTGTCATGCAAGTGCTCTAACCAACTGAGCTATACCCCCGTTGCTTGATTTTTAAAGTTTTCATTCAAGACTTTTGCGGGTGGGTTGCAAGCATTTTTTTCGGATTTTTCTTTTGCAGCTACACATTTTTGAGAAGTCCCGCAAGGTACGGTATTAGCTGCTTTTTGCGGCTGACGATTTTCGGAAGCTCGTAAATGTCGCGCTCGGGGTCGCGCGCATAGCCGATGTTTTCCTTCATCTCCTCCGCGCCGCTCAGCATCAGCAGGGAGTCTTGCGTCATGACGTTCGTTACGAACAGCGCGGAAAAAAACAGTCCCTTTTGCTCCCTGTACCGGTCGAGTGCGTCCCTTATTTCGCCGATTTTGGCGAAGAATTTCGAGAAGTCCAGCTCCTCTATTTGCGACACCGAAAATTCAGTCCCGCCCTCGTTGTACGTTTTGCAGTCCGAAGTTATTATCTCTCCCGCGTCCTTGGAATCCGCCACGCTGTCGCCGCCGAATATGTATTCGGCAAGTTCCGCCGGATTCGCGCCGGCGATTTCCGAGAGCGCCTTCAATTCCTCGGCGTCCTCGGCGGTTGCGGTCGGGCTTTTTAGGTTGAGTGTGTCGCAGACTATTCCGCTGCACAGAAGCCCCGCGGCCATGCGGCTCGGCCTTATGCCCCTTTCCCTGAACATGCGGCTGATTATCGTGCATGTGGAGCCAACCGGCCTGTTCATAAACAGTATCGGGGAGGCGGTGCGCAGCACCCCTATCCTGTGGTGGTCGATTATCTCCACGATGTCGGACTCGTCCGCGCCGGTCACCGCCTGCGACAGCTCGTTGTGGTCTACGAGCACGAGCTTCTGCCGCGGCACGTCGAGCAGTTCGGCGTTCGACAGAACCCCCACCGGCCTGCCGTCCGGATCGCAGACATATATGTTTTTTCCGAAGTATTCGCGGGCTTTGGCTGAGATTTTTGACAGCAGAAAATTCTCACCGACCACCGCCGCGGCCTTGCGCATGAGCGGCAGGGCGCGGGTGGCCATGCGGACGAGCAGGGCGGTTGTCGCGCTGTCGTAGCGGCATCTTATCACGCTTACGCCGGCGGCTTTGGCCATTTCGACCACCGCCCCGTCGATTTCGTATCCCCCCGTGACTATTATGGCGCGCACCCCCATCTGCACCGCCTTTATCTGTATGTCGAACCTGTCGCCCACCACTATCAGGTTTTGCTCGGGGCGCGTGCCCTCCCGCTCTATAAAAGAGCCGAAAGTCCCCACCTCCATCGCTCCGATTCTCACGTACATGTCTTCGGCGCAGTCGCCGTTGAACGCGCACAGGGCGGAGGCGTTGAGGGTTTTTATGACATCGTTTAGGGTGGCCCGCACCCTCCTTACCTCCCTTGCCGACTTGGGGTGGGGTATGAAAAATTCGCCGAGGTCAAATACGGAAACTTCCCCGCGCAGACGCCCGTCGGCGCCGAGTATGGGTATGGAGCGGATGTCGTTTTTGTCGATGGCGTCCATTACCGAGAAGCACGAGGCGTCGTCGCGCATTTTTATGAAGTCGGGATTCATCGCGTCCTTTGCGCGAACGCGCACGTCGCCGACGAATTTCGGAAGGGGCGCGCCGAATTTTTCGAGCACCCTGTCGATTCTCGCGTTTGAGTTGCCGCAGCGCGCGGCGGCAAAATTCTTTTCCCCGACGGCCGATTTGAATTCGGCGTACGCGAGCGCCGAGCATATGGAGTCGACGTCCGGATTTTTGTGGCCTATGATGTAGGTTGTGTCCATTTTTACGGTTTTTCCGCGGGGGGCGCGCCCGCCGGCGCCGCGGTTTTTTTTGCGGCCGGCCGCGCGGAGAATTCGCATCCGCAGTATTGCTGGTTGTAGAAGCCTCGCTCGCGCAGCAGCTGCGCGCGGCGCTCGCTCAGCCCGCCCTTGCGCCAGTTGCGCGCCCAGAATTTAGGGCCTCCGGCTGCTTTTTCGGCGAACGCGCCGGCTTCGAATATTTGCCATATGCTTTTCCAGCGCGACGAGGATAGTGTCGTGGAAAACACCGCGTAAGAGTTGCGCGCGGCGTATTCCGCGGTTTTGAGCAGGCGCAGTTTGAAGCATTCGAGGCAGCGCGCGCCGCGTTCCGGCTCGCCCGCGAGCGCCCCGCACTCCGCGAGCCATTCGCCGTGCGTCCAGTCTGCGTCTATGAATTCGGCGCCGAAACTTTCGGCGAACTTTTTGTTTTCCGATTTTCTGAGCTCGTATTCTTCGCACGGAAATATGTTGGGGTTGAAATAGAACACTGAAAATTCCGCGCCGTCATTGGCGAGGCGCTCTATTATCGCCGCCGAACACGGGGCGCAGCACGAGTGCAGCAGAATTCTGCCGGGCGCCGGCGGCTCCGGATTCGGATCTGCTTTTTTTTCTGCCGAAGACATTCCGACACTGTTTTACGGGGCGGCGCGATTGTCAATTTTTATCGGGGGCGCGCGGGAATAAAAAAAACGCCTGAAGAAAAAATCAGTCTTCAAGGCGTTTGGTGTTGATGAAACTTTTATATAAAACAAAAAACAATATTCTGCCTTACACCCAACCTTAGTACCATAATGAAAAGCGATGTAAAGATAATTGTTTTAATTTAAAAAATTAATAAAATCATAACTATTATGCAAATTTTTACCCGCTGTTGCCTCGATTTCTTCCGTTTGCCCGTTTCTTTTGTTAACCCGCCGACCCGAAAGCGACCGGCAAATTCGGAGCGGCGCAGAAATTTGCGGCGCGGGTTCGGAATATTGCGCCGCCGGAGCTCCCAACTGAATTTTAACGGTTGGTTTTTAGCGGCGGATCGCCGCTGCGCCTCTTTGCCCGCCATGATTTTATCTTGAAAACCTCCTCCTTTGTGAAATTATGTTTCTATGTTAATAAACGGCAAAATCTCCGCGGCTCTTTTTACGGCGGCATGTATTTTTGCGCTTGCTGCGTACGGGGGGCCGGAGCGCCCGCCGGAGAGCCCCGCGCCTTTTGCCGAAGCCAAAAAGCCCTCCGAAGACGCCGGAGAAATGCGCGCCGCGGCGGCGCGCGGCGCGCTTGACGCCGGATTGCCGGCGCTCGCGCAGATGATTGTGGAGGACTTCCGAAAGGCGGGCGGTTCCCCGGGGGCGAACGGGGAGATGGATATTATATATGTGGATTCCATGATCGCGCAGGGCGAATTCGACAAGGCGCTCCGAAATATAATTCCTATGCTCGCTTCCTCCCCGACCCCCGGGAACAGGATAAGGGCGGCGCTCGCGCACATCGGATTGGGCGACGCCGACGGCGCCGAGTATGAGCTTGCGCCGCTTTCCGGCGGGGGAGTCCCGAAAGATTTGGAAGGGTGGTACCGGCTCGCGCTCGGCTACATAGCCTACCAGCGAGCGGACGTGGCAAAGGCCGTGGAGGAATTTGAAAGGGCCAAAGGGGCGGCGGCGGGCGGCGGAATGCTCGCCGACGCCGAAATCGCCCTGAACATAGCGAGGCTCGCCGGCAGCCTCGGGCGCGGGGAGCTTGAAAAGATGGAGGGGGAGCTTGCCGACAATGTGAAAATCTACATGGGGACCCCGCAAGGGTTCCAGTTCGCCAAGCAGTATGCCGCGGTTCTCTTTAAGCTCGGAAAATTCGACGAGGCGGTCGAGGCGATAGAGCAGCAGCTCCAGATAGAGCTTTCCGAAGAGATAGACCGCGACGAGTTGCGGCTGATAGGCGCGTTAATAGCCCGCAATTCCGCGCGCCAGTTCGCGATACTCCGCGATGTCCTCAAAAAAACCTCTTCACCCGGTGTCGCCGAGTACGCGATAGCCCTGCTGGGCAAAAATCCCGAGATTAAGCAGGAGGATTTCGACTCGCTGATAGACGACATTCTGAAAAACGGCTCCCCGAAAATCCGCGACAAAATCCTGCTCGAAAAGGCGAAAATTTTTGTGAAGAGGGGCAACGCCCGGGGCGCGGAAGAGTTTGCGCGGCGCCTCGCGTCCGAATTCCCCGGTTCCGGATACAGGCGCGACGCCCTCAAAATTCTCGCGTGGGCCGCGTATTCGCGCGCGGAGGGCAGGGCGCCCGAATACCGCCTGGCTGCTGCGCACCTCGCGGAGCTCGCGGAGCTCGAAAGCAATCCGAAGCAGGCGCGGCTTGCAAGGCTTTTGGCCGCGGACTGTTACAGGCTGAGCTCCGACTGCCAGAGCGCGGCGGCGATCTACCGCGCGCTCATCGGGCAGTTCCCGGAACGCGCGGGTTCGATACTCTTCAAGGCTGTGGATGCCATGATCGAGGCGGGCGATGAGCAGGGCGCTGTCCGCGCTCTCGATGAGGCGGCGAATCTCCCGTCCGTTTCCGACGAGGATATATGGAATGCCGAGTGGCTTCTCGCCCGAAGCCTTAGGCATTCCGGACGCGGCGGCGAGGCTCTCGGCCGGATTGACCGCCTTCTGAAAACCGGAAAGCCGGAAGTTCTGCGCGGCAGGCTGCTCTGGCTGAAAGCCGTGATTCTCAGGGAAAACGCCGACTATGCCGGAGCCGAGAAAATTTGTTCGGAAATTCTCTCTGTGAAAAATCTTTCGCCGGAGATAGCCGCGAGCGCCATGCTTGTCAGGGCGTCGTGCCTCGAATCCCTCGGAAGGACGGGGGGCGAAGACGGCGCTTTTGCGGTCTACGAAAGGCTGAGGGAAAAATACCCGTCTACCGACGCCGCGCAGATATCCTACATAAACCAGGCGCGCGCGGAGGCCGCCGCCGGCCGCTATGCGGAGGCGCGGAGGCTGTGCGTGGCGCTCACCGAGAAGTATCCGAAGAGCCGGTTCGCATATTCCGCGCTCTTCGACGCGGCAAGATATGCGGTGAAAGTCGGTTTGGACGCCAGCTACAAGGACGCCCTGGCAATTCTCGACAGGCTTTGTGCGGCCCACCCCGACGACCCCCGCAACTTCTACGCGAGGCTCGAACAGGCCGACGTGCTGAAACTCCTCAACTCTTTTGCCGACGCGCGCGCGCTGTACAACGAGATTCTCAACAAGTACCCGTCGCACCCCGAAGTGCGCCTTGCGTGGCTCGGATTGGGGGACGCGACCTTGGCGCAGAACGCCCGCACGCTCGAAGCCGCCGCGATTTTTGAAAGGCTTTATTCGCTGCCTGATATGCCGCCCGCGGCGCGTGCGGAGGCCGCGTTTAAATGGAGTTTCGCCCTCGAGAGGGCGGGGAAAACCAGCGAGGCCAACGAGGTCAGGTGGCTGACGTCTTCCGAACTCCTCAAACGTCCGGAGCGCGAACCCGGCGAGGGCTACTGGATCGGGCGCTCGCTCTACAATCTCGCAAAGTTCATGGAGTCGGAAAACCGTATGCGCGATGCGCGCGCCGTGTACGAGACAATCGTTAAAAATTCCCTCCCGCCCCTTCAACTGGCGAGGCAGAAGCTCGGATTGGCGAAAGAGAAATAGTTTATGGAAAAGATAATCGACATTTTCGAACTCGGCGGGCCCATGATGTTGCCGCTCGCGCTTCTCGCCGCCGCGGGCGCGCTGATTTTTCTCGAAAGGTTGTTGTACCTCCACAAGGGGCAGATACGCGCGGTCGAGTTCGTTGCCGGCATAAAGACGGCGCTCAAAAAACGCAGGCTTCTCGAGGCTGTGACGATATGCGACGAGAGCTACGGGCCGATACCGAGGGTTGTCAAAGCCGCCCTGCTCAATTCCGAAGAGCCGCCGGATACGATGTCGCAGGCCGTGAATATCGCCGCCGCCAACGAGTTTGCGCTCATTGACAGGCGCGTCTCGAGCCTTGCGCTCGTGGCCAAACTCTCTCCGCTGGTTGGGCTGGCGGGGACGGTTCTGGCGATTTTGCAGATATTCCGCACAATGGCTTCGTCCGGGTCGTACGCGAGCGCGGCTGAGTTTTCCGGCCAGATTTACAACGCCCTGCTTTCGAGCGCGGCGGGGCTTTTCATCGCGATTCTCGCGTGGCTCGGGTACGCGCTGATAAACAGCCGCGTCAGGGCTCTTGCGCAGGATATCGATTGGTCGGCTAACGACATAATGCTCTTTATAATAAGGGGAATGCCCGAAAACGAAAATCTGCAAATGGAGGGCGGCGACTCCAAATGAACCTCGTAAACACCACGGCGAAAGTGCGCAGGCAGGATATTTCCGTAGACTGCGCCGCGCTTTTCGACATTCTGCTGATTGCCCTCATGATGACGCTGCTCGGCTCGAAGTTCGTGGCGGCGACAGGGCTTGGCATATCTTTCGGGGGCGGCGGAGAATCGGGGCTTCCGAAAATGGGCAATCCGGATTCCGCCGTTGCAAATTCCGACATGAATGTGCTCTCGGCGCGCGGGGATTCGATGCTGATATTCGACGGGGCCATCTACACGATAGATTCCTTCCGCAAAAGCTTTTCGCGCGCCGGCAAGCCTGCAAGGCGCGGGACGCTGCTTATAAAGGCCGACAAAAATCTGGCTGTCCAGACGCTCGTCGAAATCTGCGAGGCCGCCAAGTCGGCGGGATTTGAAAACGCGATAATCGCGGCTGAACCCGATGGGCGGCGGTAGGAAAGTCGGAAGTCGCAGGGAATGGGCGTTTGCAGCGTCCGCGGTTTGCGTTGCGCTGCTTTGCTCATTCGCATTTTTTGCGGTGATGCCGGATTTGAAGTCCCGGGCGCTCCCCGAAAGCAGCCTGTCGGCATTTGCCGAAGTCCGTTTTGAACAGCCTACCGGCGATGCGCTTTCCGTTGGCGTGGAGGAGCTTTCGGATTTTTCTCCGCTGTTTTTGCCGACCCGATGGAATTACGGCCGCAGGCCGCCTTCTCTTTCGCAGGAGGGTCTCGCCGAACCCGGAGCCGCCAGGCCGGCATATGCCGCGGCTCTCGGGGATTCGTCGCTCATATTGGGAAAGAACGAGCTCGAAGCGGCGAGGACTGGACTTTTCCGCTCCATAATGCGCAGTTCTTTTTCCAGTTTCGGAAGGAAAGACGCCGCGGAGCCTCCGGCCCGGAAGAACGCGCTGATAAAGGTGGTGGACATGTCGAGCGGGCGAACGGTTGTCAGCGAATACGCCGACGCGCGTACCGCCGAGATAATGATTTCGCCGGCGGAATTTCTGGTGGACGTTTTCGACGGAGGGGTCGTTGGGCGTCCGCTGCTTTTGAAAAGCTCCGGATCGGAGGCGAGCGATTCGGAAATTGCGGAGTTTATCGCAAAGAAGGCGGTTTTGCGCGGCCTTGGGAGCGGGCAGTACAAAGTCGTGTTTACTTTTTGACGGCACAGCGGGGTGAAAATTGAAAAAATGTCCGAAAAAACGCGAAATCCTAAAAAAGAGCTTGCAAACGCGCCGCAATAGTGCATTTATATGAGACTTTAAATAAGACAGTGCGCCTTTAGCTCAATTGGATAGAGCATCTGACTACGGATCAGAAGGTTGGGGGTTCGACTCCCTCAAGGCGCGCCACTTTTTGCCGCGGGTTTCCCCGCGGTTTTTTTGTGCCGCGGATTTTAATCAGAGTTCTCCGTGTCGTGAAGTTAGATTTGGGAAACGCCCGATTTGGGGGATTTCCGGAAGGAGTGTGCGCGCGGCATTCGGGAAAGTTGCAAAGTGGGTGCGGGTCGCTTAAAAGTCCGTTGCAATAGCAACGGGTTGCAGGCTATATATAAGAACTGCCACAACCGTGGCCGCCTTTGGGCATAGCGAATCTCGCCGTGATAGAGCTCGCGACCAATCGGGACTATCCCTTGCGCGCCCGTCTGGCTGCGTTTTCCCGCGTTGCGTGAAAAAAATGGGACTGTAACCCAATAAAAGTCCTTGCAAGTGTTTTGCAGGGGCTTTTTATTTCCGGCTCGGCGCGTATAACGATATGTCCGGGGACGGCTCGTCGAGGCAAATGCCGCTCCAAGTCTTGCTTCGTTTCGGGGATTCGGCCCAAAAAGTTTCCAAACCCAAATCCGAAAGCCGAATGCGCCCCAATCCCATTATTTTCCGCTTTCAAACCCTTCCTTCAAATATCGCCTCTTTGCGGAAATTTCGGAATTGCCGCGGCATGTCCGCCGCGCTCTTTGCCTTTCAATCAGCGGTTTTTCCGTTTTTTGGGCAAAAAAAGTTTTGTCATGTCTATCCCCTCGAATTCCAACAGGCGCATTTTTATATCGAGCCCTCCGGCGTATCCCGTGAGATTTCCGTCCGAACCGACCACCCTGTGGCAGGGAATTATAATGGATATCGGGTTGTTGCCGACCGCCTGCCCGACGGCCTGCGCCGACATCTTTTCCGCTCCGAGCCGCCCGGCGCACTCCCGCGCGATTTTCCCGTAAGTTGAAAGTTTCCCGTAGGGGATTTCGAGCAGAATTTCCCAGACCGTTTTTTGAAAACGGCTCTTGCCCTCAGGATTTAGCGGCACTTCGGAGGGCGGCGGCTTCTTCCCCGCAAAGTACCCGTCAAGCCATTCGCGGGCGGCCTTGAAAGCTGGCAAATCGGGGGTTTCCTCCAATCCGGCGCGGGTCGCGCCGCGGTATTTCTGCCTGTCAATCCAAAGTCCGGTGACGCTTTCGCCGTCGCCTGTCAGAATCATGACTCCGATAGGTGATTGAAATCTCGTAAAATATTCCATGGTTGCCGGATACCGTTTTATCGTTTTGTCCATGCCGCCCGACCGCAACGCGGCAACCGGAGGCGTTCACGCCACGTCCGTATTGTCGCTCAAAAATTTGGCCGATCAAGCCAAAACCTTATGCGGAGCGCCGGCGCATCCGTCTCGCCGTACCCCGATGCGGAGAGGGGCATTGCGTATAAATAGTGCGGCTGCGGGAGGTTCGCCGCGCCCTATTTTGATTTTGACATGCCGTGTGCCAAAACGGAGAATCGGCGTTTTTAACAGAACTTGCGAACATCGACCGTGAAACGCCGCATTCAATATATAGACGCCATCAAGGGAATTTCCGGAATATGGGTGACATTCTTCCATTATGTCCTCGCGTTTTTCCCCATAGGCTATGTGGGCTGGGGGAGCGGCGTTGGGGATTCCGACAGGGCGGCGCGCTTCTTTTCCGCATTTCCCGTTTCGGCGTTCACGAACAGCTCTTTCCCGCTTTACACGTTTTTCGCGCTCATAAGCTTTACGCTCGCTGCGGCGTATTTCGGCGGCGGAAGCGGAGAATCCGTGAAGAGGCAGGCGGTCAAGCGGTATTTCAGGCTGATGCCGCCCGTGCTCGCGTGCACGATGATATGCTATGCGCTTCTCGCCTGCGGGCTGATGTTCAACGCGAGACTCGGGGAGCTCGCGCCGTCGGAGTGGTCGTCGGTATTCTACGGGAATGGGGCGTCCTTTTTGTCCGCCCTTGTTTCGGGGATATATACTGCATTTGTCTATGGCGACGGCTACTATTGCAGCATACTCTGGTGTATGAACGTCATTTTTATCGGTTCATATTTGAGCTACGGGATATTGCTTCTCTTCGGCGCGGCCCGCGGAAGGTGGCTTTTCTACGCGGCGATTTTCGCGCTGTGCGCCGCGGTTGCGGGCGACTACGCGGCGTTTGTCGCGGGCATCGCGGCGGCTGACGCGGCGGCTTCTTTCCCGCGCCTCAAAGGTGTTCGCGGTTTGGGGCCGGCTCTCATATTTTCGGGGCTTTTGGCCGGAGTCTTCTTCCCGCCGGTATGGTTGCCGTCGGGCATTCAGGCGGGCGTCTTGTATTCTGCGGCGAACTTTGCCGTCCTCTTGGGCTTTGCGCTGAGCGTTTCCGCGCAGCGCGCGGTGGATTTCAAATGGCTTTGCGGCGCGGGCAAATGGTCGTTCGCGCTGATACTCGTCCATTTTCCGGTGATGATGTCGTTTTCGGCATGGGCGTTTGTAGGGTTAATTGAGAGAGGGTGGACTTTCGTTCCGGCGGTTGCGGCGTCGTGGGCGGCGTCTATCCCCGTCCTTGCGCTCGCAGTCTGGCTCTTCTACAAATTTGTGGAACTCCCGTCCGAAAAATTCGCCCAATGGGTCTGGGAAAAGCTGCGCTGAACGGGGCTTCCTATGCGGCGTTTTGGCGCGGCGCAAACAAGGGGGAAATTTTTAATATTGCGGGAACGCGCAGCCGCTTCGCTCGAACCGCGCTTCGAGCATTGCAGAAGTTTTAGGCAAGCGGGAACTCCGGCGGAAATGCTCAAGAGGGGACTCGAACCCCTACGCCCTTGCGGGCACTGGCGCCTAAAGCCAGTGTGTCTACCAATTTCACCACCTGAGCTTTTAAAGATTTTGCATTCTCTGGTTTTTGCGACGGAAAGCGAGCTAATTTTTGCGGAGAATGGCGCCGAAGTTTTTGCGGAATCCGCTTCGGGTCGGAAGATTCCGCCTATTTGCCTTCGTAGGTTACGTCGGGCAGGGTGATGATTTTTTTGTCGTTCATAAATTCCTTAGCGTTTTTGCTCCTGTGGATTCCCCACGGGCCCGACCAGAACACCGCGCCGTACGCGCGGGGGCAGTGGGCGTCCATCTGCCTTATCAGTTCGGTCAGGTCGTAGGTCCCGAATTCCCGGTCGTTTTGCGGATTGTGCGCGCTGTACGCCCCGAATTCCGAGAGCGTGAAAATCTTTCCGCGCCGCCCGGCGATTTCGGCCTTGTCCTTTACCGCCCCGAGATTGTTTGCGGATTTGAATCCGTAGACGTCGCAGCCTATGATGTCCATTTTGCCGAAGTCCGGGCCGTTTTCTTCGTCTATCGGAATTTGCGGCGAGAGGGCGTTGAGCCAGACGGCGCGGCATCCGTTTTTTCCCAGCGCGGAGCAAATCTGGTCCCACAGTTTTCTCTGCGCCGAGGGCGAGAGCGTCGAGCCCCACCAGAACCAGCCGCCGTTCATTTCGTGCATCGGCCCGAATATCGGCACGACCCCGCGCTTGTTGAGGTCTTTGACGCCGTTTGCGACTTCCGCGAGCATTCCGAGCCACCGCGTTTTCTCGGGCGAGCTTTCCGCGGAGAAAAGCTTTTCTCCGCCGTCGCCGAGCCGCGTGCGCAGCCCCCCGCCGTCCTCCATATAGGGGCTGGGGAAGTGGCACGTTATCCTGACGAGCCCTCCGGCGTTCCAGTGCTTTATTGCGACGGGGTTTATTTCGCGCCACTGTATGGCCTTTCCCCCGTTTAGCTTTCGGTTGCCCTCGTAGGCGCAGTATTCAACGCACATTATCGCGGGCAGTTTGCCCGTCTGCGCCTTTATCTCGTCCCAGTCGGACTTCGACCACCTCTGGCCGCTCAAATATCTGTCTGAGTCCGCGACGGATTTCAGATAGCGCAGAAGGCTTGTCCTTTTCGCGTCGAGCTTTGCGGCGTGCGCGGATTCGGGCGTTTGGGAATAGGCGGCCGCGCACAGGACTGCGGCGAGCAGCGCGCATAAAAGTCGTCTTGTCATGGGCGTGTTTTAATTTTCGCGGCAGGTTTGCGCAAGCGCAAAAAAAGGCCTCCGGTATCTGCCGGAAGCCGGAAGGCGCGCAAATTTCAGAAGCACTTGGCGAGCGTTTCGCGCAGGGAGGCGGCGGAGTTGCGCATTGCCTGGGCCTCGACGGGCCAGAGATCGAGCTCCACGCGCTTTTGCGCGCCGCCCCTGCCGACTATCGTAGGCACGCTTAGGGCGACGTCGCGGATTCCGTAGGCTCCGCTCTGCACGGAGGAGACGGGCAGGAGCTCCCGCGAGTCGAGCGCGACCGCCCTCACGACGGCGGCGATTGAGGCGCCGACCGCCCAGCCGGCGCCGCCCTTGCGCTTTATGACTTCCGCGCCGCTCGCGCGCGTGCGCTCGAATATCCTGTTTTGGAAATTTACGTCGAAGCCGGCGTAGCTTTTCATCGCCAGCCCGTTTACCGACGCGCCGCTCCACACGGGGAACATGGAGTCTCCGTGCTCGCCGAGAATCGTGGCGCAGACCTGGTTTGCGGGCACCCTCAGCTCCTTCGCTATGAGCGAGCGGAAGCGGGAGGAGTCGAGCATCGTGCCGAGCCCGATTACCTGTCCGTCGGGCAGGTCGAGCTCTTTTGCCGCGATGTATGTGAGTATGTCTACGGGGTTGGAGACCACGAGAACCACCGCGTCCTTTTTGTATCCGCCGCCGCGTATGGAGGCGAGAATCTGCCTGAAAAGCGCGACGTTGCGGTTTACGAGGTCGAGTCTGCTCTCGTCCGGCTTGCGGCGCAGGCCAGCGGTTATGACGAAGATGTCCGAGTCCGCCGCGCGCTTGTAGCAGCCCGTGAAAACGCGCTGTCCGCCGAGGACTGCCGCGCTGTGCAGGAGGTCGAGCGCCTCCCCTTCGGCGGCCTCGGCGTTGGCGTCTATTATTTGTATGTCGGAGGCCAGCCCCTGGCATTCGAGCGCGTACGCGGCGCACGCGCCCACGCGTCCGCCGCCGCCGATTATCGAGACCTTCATTTTTTGAGCTCCGAAATTATCATGTTCGTAATTTTGGACACGAGCTTTTCGGCTTCGCAGTCGTAGCCCGCCGATGGAGCCTGCGCGGGCGACTTGGAGGCGCACACGCAGCCGCGGGATTCTTCGGCGGAGTCGCATAGCCCGCATTCCTTCAAATTTTCCTGGTTGACCATGCCCATGGCGTCCCTGATTTTGACGAGTTCTTTTGCATCCTTTTCGGAGAACTTTCTGGGGCCGCCGATTTGGAACGCGAGCATCGAGGTGAAGCAGTGCGCCTCGACGTTTTCCATCTTCCAGAAAGCGGTTTCAATGTCGGCCGCCCACGTCATAACGCCGTGGTTTACCATGAACACGCAGTCGTGGTCGACGCCGCATTCCCCCACCGCGTCGGCCATCTTTTGCGTTCCTGGCGTGCCGTAGTCGGCGAGCCCGACCTGGCCTATGAAAATTTCCGTTTCGGGGTTGACGCAGCGCGGCGGCGTCTTGCCGGATATTGCGAACGCCGTCGCATGCGGCGGATGGGCGTGGCAGCAGGCCTTGCACATGGGCTGGCGCTTCATTATTGCCAGGTGCGCGAGCACTTCGCTCGTGCGCTTGCGCCTGCCCGCGAGCTGGTTGCCGTCCATGTCCACAAGGCACATGTCGTCCGCGCTCATCGAGCCCTTTGAAATCATGGTCGGCGTGCAAAGCACTATGTTGTCGCCCACCCGCACGCTGAAATTGCCGCCGTTGCCGTCGTTGTAGTTTTTGCCGTACGAGCGCCTGCCGAGGTCGACAATCAGATTTTTGAGCTCCTGGATTTTCGGAGAAAAGAAGAATTTTTCGAGCTCCTGCGGCGTTTTGGGGTCGCCGCCGGGGGTCCATTTATACTCCTTGACGGGGACCGTGTACTCTTTGCGCCCGACGACGGAGGATTCCCCTCCGGCGTTGGCGGCGGCGGAAGCGGTCTTTTGCGGGCCGCCCGAGAGCGCCTCTTTCGCCGAAGGCGTGAGTATCGCGTCCGGCGGAAGAGTGCCTCCGGAGAGCTTGAGTTCGGCTATGTCTTTTGCCGTAAATACTTTTTTCATAAACTTACTTGTCGTTGTAAATGTTGATTTTTTCCACGATTCCCGCGCAGTAGGCGTCCACGGGGGCGGGCGAATCGAATGGCGCCGAGGCCTCCGCTCCGTCGACGTAGGCCACGGTGTCGCCGGCGGCCGCGCCGTGGGGGTCGAAAGCCACTATGCAAAAACCGGAACCCGCCGCGCTGCCGCCCGCGCCGATTCCCGCGCGCCCCATGGGGGAGAGTATGGCGAGGAACCCGTTGGGCAGGGCATTGTCTTTCTTCGAGAGCACGACGCGCCCTATGACTTTTGCGAGTTTCATTTTTCGTCGAGAATGCAGATTATCGAGTTGCGCAGCGGGCTTTTGGGGTCGCCGACATATCCGCGCGTTGAGGCCCCGTCGGTCGAGATTACGACTTTGGAGCCGATTCCGCCGCCGAACGGGCTTATCGCGATTACGGGGTCGGAAATCTCGGCCCCGCTTTCGTCGATGGGCTGGCAGAGGTAGAGCGCGCTGCGCGCCGCGCTCGGATCCGCGCAGGCCATCACCACGTTCCCGACGATTTTGGCGATTTGCATTTCAGAATATGTTGAGATTTCCCACCATTACGCACCTGCGGCGGCGCGTGAACGTCTTGGGATTGGATATGCCCTCGCCGGTTGCGGTCGCGATTGAGTAGGAGAGGTACCCTTCGCCGCCGAGCCCGAGGCCGGCGGTTGACGGGCCGTTTTTGACGAAGAGCGTCGTGTTCAGAACCCTCGCCATCTCCGTCATGCGGGTGACGTCGAGCGAATGGATTATCGCGCTGTGGCGGTAGTTGTGCTCGGCTTTCGCGGCTGCTGCGACGGCCTCCTCGAAATTTTTGACCACCACTACGGGAACCATCGGCATCATCTGTTCTTCGACCACGAACGGGTGGTCCGCGCCGGTTTCGGCGAAGAGCATTTTAGTCTTGGCGGAGACGTTTGCGCCCGCCGCCCGCGCGAGAACCTGCGGGTCTTTGCCGACCAGCGCGCGTTTGAGCGCGTATCCGCCGTTTTTGCTCTCGAACACTTTGCACGTCAGCCTGTCGAGCGCGGAGGGGGAAAGGCGCTCCGCCCCGCAATTTTCGAGTTCGCGCATAAAATTGGACGCGGCGCGCTCGGTGACGAAAATCTCCTTTTCGCCTATGCACAGCAGGTTGTTGTCGAACGCCCCTCCCGCGATTATGTCGGAGGCGGCTTTTCTGGGATTAGCCGTTTCGTCCACTATCACGGGCGGGTTGCCGGGGCCCGCGCAAATTGATTTTTTACCGGATTTCATCGCCGCCTTCACGACGCCCGGGCCGCCCGTTATGCACATTATGGCGACGTCGCCGCTCTTGCATATTGCGTCGAAAGACTCGAGGGTCGGGTTGCCGACGCAGCAGATAAGGTTGCGTATGCCGAGCCGCCTTTCGATTTCGGCGTTGAAGGCGGAAATCGCCATGACCGCGCTCTTGACGCCGCCCGGGTGCGGGTTGAACACCACGGCGTTGCCCGCGGCGACCATGTTTATGATGTTGCCGGCTATCGTGGGAATCGAGTGCGTGACGGGCGTTATGGCGCCTATCACGCCGTAGGGGGCGTATTCTTCGAGCATTATGCCGTTGTCGCCGCTGTACGCGTCGGGGGCGATCCATTCGACGCCCGGGACGAGCTTCACGATTTCGAGCTTGCCTATTTTGTCTTCGAGCCGCCCGATTTTCGTCTCCTCGTATTCAAACGCGCCCCACTGCTTTGCGTTGGATACCGTCATGGACTTCACGATGTCCACGACTTCCCTGCGCGCCGCTATTCCGCCCTTGCAGAGTTGGGCGTAGCCCTCGCGCGCGGCCGCCGCTGCGGTCGCGCCGTCGGGGAATATGCCGTTTTCGGAGCGCACGCGCGGCGCGGCTGCGGCGGAGCCGTTCATTTTGCCGAGCACGTCGCGCACGATGCTGCGTATAGATTCTTCGTCCAGATTCAAATTCATTGCGTTTCGTTTCCGCGGATTCCGCGCCGAGCGGCGCGGAACCTACCGGTTGTTCGGAACCTCCTTTGAGAAGGCCTCCACTTTGTCAACGAGCCCTATGACGGCGGCGTCCACGGGGAGCTCTTTCATGCCCGTCGCCTGGCGCGCGCTCGAGCCCTGCGCGAACAGGACGAGCTGGCCAACTCCCGCGCCGCAGTTGTCAACCGCCACCACCGTATTCTTGCCCTCGGCGAATTTCGGCGACTTTTCGTCCTCTATCGTCAGCGGCCTCAAAACGAGCAGCTTGCTGCCCGTGAGCTTGTCGTCCTTTTGCGAGGAAACGACCTTTCCTATGACTCTCGCCAAAAACATGACCGGAGGGAATAGGGGATTATTTTTTCGCGGGCGCCTTGGCGGGGGCCTGCGCGAGAACCGTCTTGGAGAGGTCGTCGTGGGGGCGCGCGATGACGTCGACGCTCACGACTTTCCCGACTTCCGCGGCTGCGGCGGAGCCCGCCTCCACTGCGGCCTTGACGCTCGCCACGTCGCCCGTCACGCAGGCGGACACGAACGCGCTGCCGGCGTCCTTGTACTGCCCCGCGAGGGTGACGTTGGCCGCTTTCAGCATCGCGTCCACGCCCTTGACGAGGGCGGTGAGACCTTTGGTTTCGAGTACTCCTATTGCATTTGCCATGATGTTTTTCCTTTTTTGAATTTTAAATATTCGGTTTTTTTGAAAGAAGCTTCGCCGCCTCGCGCGCGATGACGATTTCCTCGTTCGCGCTTATGACGGCGATTTTGATTTTCGACGAGGGGGTAGAGATCAGCCCCTCGCGCTTTCTGACGCATTCCGCGTTTTTTTCGGGGTCGATTTCCACTCCCATGAACCTGAGCGGTTCGAGGATTTCCGCGCGCAGCGAGGGGGAGTTTTCGCCTATTCCGCCGCTGAAACTTATCGCGTCGAGCCCCCCGAGGTTGGCCGCGAACGCGCCTATGTACCCGCGCGCCGAATGGCAGAGGGTTTTGAGCGCAAGCCGCGCTTCGGCGTTTCCGCCTTCCGCCGCCGCCTCGATGTCGCGCGCGTCGTTGGAAACCCCGCTTATGCCGAGAAGGCCGCTTTCTTTCGAGAGCTGCCGCAGGGCTTCGGCTTCAGATATTCCGAGCGCGCGGACGGCGTAGGATACCGCCATGGGGTCGAGGTCGCCGACGCGGTTGTTTTGCGGAAGCCCGCTTTGCGGGCTGAACCCCATGCTCGAGCCCGCTGCCGCGCCGTCGAGTATCCCGCAGACGGACGATGAGCCCCCGAGGTGGCAGTTCACGAGCCTGAACGGTTTTTCGAGGGCGGCGGGGCCGCCGCTGACGTACAGGTTTTTCGCGCTTTCCGCGGCGTCGGCGCGGCCGCAGAGTTCGGCGGCGCGCTCGGCGGCGTATTTGTGGCTTGCGCCGTGGAACCCGTTGCGGCGTATGCCGGCTTCGTCCCACGCCTTCGGGACGGCGTACCTCTTCCATTCGGGCGTCGCCCACTGGAAGAAGGAGGTCTCGAAGAGCGCTATGCGGCGGGCGCGGGGCAGCAGCTTTTCAAAGGCGCGGATTGCCGCCGCGTACGGCGGATTGTGCGCGGGGGCGACGAAAGACATCGCTTCAAGAGCCTCCAAAACTTCGCCGCCGGCTTCGCGCAGGCCCGACAGGTTTTTGCCAAGCACCGTCTTGAACGCCACGGCGTCGAAGGAGTCGGGGGAAAACCCCGCCTTTTCGAGCGCGCCGAGCGATTCCCCTATGGCGGATTCAAAATCCGAAACGCGTTCCATTCCCGAGCGGAACAATTCAGCGCACTCTCCGGAATCGGAAATTTCGAAGAGCGTGTTCTTGTAGCTCGTGGAGCCGACGTTTGCTATCAGGATTTTTTTCATCCGCGGCGCGTGGGTGGTTTTAGAAGCAGCCGAGTTTGGAGAGGTCTTCGTGGGGGCGCGCTATGACGGCGGCGGATTCCACCGAGCCCACTTTGGAGGCGGCGTCCACGGCGGAGTCGAGGGCGGCCTTGGCGGACGCCACGTCTCCGGTGAAGAATATGGCGACCAGCCCGCCGCCGACTTTTTTCCAGCCGAGGAGCTCGACGCTTGCCGATTTGAGGGCGGCGTCGGCGGCTTCCATCGCCGCGACAAAGCCCTTGGTTTCTATCATTGCGAGTGCCTGTTTCATGCAAGTCCTTTCTTAAATATTAGAGGCCCATCTTTTCGAGGAGGGTGGGGTGGGGGCGCGCTATGACGTTGGAGCACACGAGCTCGCCGACAGCCTGCGCCGCCTGTTTGCCCGCCTCGACCGCGGCCTTGACGCTGCCCACGTCGCCTCGCACGATGACCGACACGTAGCCGCTGCCGATCTGTACCTGCTTTACGAACTCGACGTCGGCGGCCTTGACCATGGCGTCTGTCGCCTCTATCGCGCCGGCGAAGCCGCGCGTTTCTATCATTCCGAGTGATTGACTCATATTATGCCTTTCAATTTTTGATTAAAAAAACTATTTGACGAGCTCGCATACCGAGGTCGGCCCGATGTCGCAGGCGTTGCCCTCGTCAGTGTCGATGTGGACTTCGAGCTTCAGCTCTTTGTCGACCCTGCACAGGACGTTTTCGAAAATCGAGGCGTTTTCCCCGTAGACTTTGAGCTTCATGAAGTCTCCGTTCCCGACCCCGTAAAATTTCGCGTCGTCGGGGTGCATGTGGACATGGCGCGCGGCGCGGATTACGCCCTCGCGCATTTCGAAGAATCCGGCGGGCCCCATCAGCATGCAGCCCGGCGTGCCCTTTGTGTCGCCGCTGTTGCGGATGGGCACTTCAAACCCGAGCGCGCGGGCGTCGGTGAGGGCGAGCTCCACCTGGCACGCGCTCCTGCACGGGCCGAGTATGCGCAGGTTGGAGATCACCCTGCTGCGGGGGCCGATGAGCGTGACCGATTCCTTTGCGGCGAACTGGCCCTTCTGGTACAGCCATTTGTGGACGGTGAGTTCGTAGCCCTTGCCGAAGAGGATTTCGACCGCCTCTTTCGTGAGGTGCGCGTGGCGCGCGCTCACGTTGACCACCAGCGGATTCGGGCCCTCCGCGCGCCTCGGGAGGGGAAGGTTCATTTCGCGGTATACCGTTTCGCGTATTATGCGCTCGATTTCTTCGCGAGGGGTATCTTTTGTGAAATTCATGTCTTGAAGTCGTGGCGGATTCCGAAAATCCGGCCTCCAAAACGGGGGCGTGTTAAACTTGTCTGAACGGATATGACCTCAAATTTTCAAAAATTTCAAGAGAAAATTAACATTAACCCAAAAAAATACGAAAAACCCAAAATTTTATTTGGAGCGGCGGGGTATCCTTAAACGGGGTATGGAAAACGTATCCGGAACGTTTTTTGAGAGGCGTTCGGAATGTGGCGACAGAAGATGCGCCGAAAATGCCTTACGAAATTTTCCGGATTTTTCGTCCGTAAAAATACCGGAAGTTTTTTGCGGAATTTTTCAAAAAATGTCCTTCCCCGCGTTCGGTCGATGCGACAAAAGCGCACCCGCAGATGCGCTTTTCCCGAAAGATTTTCCGCCCGTCCGAAAGGGGACTGCGCGCGGATTGCAATTTTCCTATTTGCGGTCCAGCCCCTTCGGGACGCTCTCGACGTACACCGACGTGGACGGGAACGCGAACGAAAGCCCCCTTGCCGCGAATATCCGCATTATCGCAAAGTTTACGAGGGCGCGGGTGTTTGCGTAATAGTCGTAATTTATCTTTTTTGTATAATAGACTACTCTGATGTTGAGTGAGGAACTGCCGAATCCGTCGAAACGCACCGAGACGGAATAGGGATCTACCCCTTCGGTCGCCTTAATGGCGTCGCGGATTTCGGGGATTACGGCTTCTATCTGCTCCGCCGTTGCGGAATACGTAAGGCCGAGCACGTCGGCTACCTTGCGCAGGGGCATTTTTGAGAAGTTTTCCACGGACTCCTTGGCGAGTATGGAATTGGGGATTGTCACGAGGGTTTTCGTGAAAGTCCTTATGCGCGTGGAACGGAAGCCTATGGCCTCTACGTTGCCCTCGTAGTTAAGAGTCTTAATCCAGTCGCCAACGAGGAACGGGCGGTCTATTATTATGGAAACCGAGCCGAAAAAGTTTGCTATGGTATCCTGCGCGGCGAATGCGAGCGCCATACCGCCGATTCCGAGGGAGGCGATGATGGTGTTTACGTTGGCGCCTATGTTGTCGAGAATCGAGAGCAGGGCTATTATTATGATTATCGACTTTACCACCTTCCGCAAAAAGTTTATGAGGCTTGCGGCGGACGCCGATTTCGTTCCGAGCCTGTTTTCGGCGAGCATGAAGAATATGTCGAACACGTTTAATATCAGCCAAAATGCCGACAGCCAAAACGCCACTGCAACCGCCCTGTTGAACATGGTGAGCGATTCGCGCTCGCTGACGACAACCACTCCCGCTAAATAAAACCCCACTATTGCGGCGCAGGTGATCGCGGGCGTTTTTATTTTTTTGAAGAACAGGCTCGCGAAATTTTCCTCGTCGCCGCGCTTGAAGGTGTTGTACAGGAGTTTGAATATGTAGCCGAGGAGGTATCTCGTGAAAACGAACGTTGCGGCGAGTATAATCAGTACGAGCAGGTATTGCCCGACATAGAAGTCCAGAACCTTTTTGCCGAGAAAACTTTTTACGGCGTCATTGTCGCCGACGAGCGTCTTTACCAGGCGCGCAATTTGGCCCTTGACGGTATAGGCGTCGCGCAGAGCCTGGCGGTCGCGCATTTTCTGCAATTTCTGGTGTTCCAGCTCTTCGGGGGAGAGCGGCGCTCCCCCCGCGGGCGAACCGGCGTCCGCTGTTTGAACGGCGCTTTCCTGTCCGGAAGTCTGGGGCTCGGAAGCCGCCGACGGGGTTTGCGCATTCTGCGAATACGCGCATATGCACGCCGCCATGACCGCAATCAAAATCGAGAAAAATCTTTTCATGGTTCGTTTTACTATGTCCGCCTTTTCCCTTTGTAAATATAAAATAATCGAAATTCGGAACAATCTCCGGAGCGGAGGATTAGCCCGCCGGAACGCGGTCCGCAATTTGCGCCGTTTTGCGTTCCGGCATTTGCGGATAGCCTGCGCTTCCCGTTTTTCTGGTTGGAGGGGGAGAAACGGAACGGGCGGCAAAAATTTGCCGCCCGTTCCATTTTATGGCTGTTCTTTAAATATTGCGCCTACTTTCTCCTGCGGTATGCGGCGAACGCGAGTGCGATTGCGCCGAGGACAGCCGCAGCAGTTGCGGGTTCGGGTACGGTGAAAGTGACGGATAGGGAAGTGTCGCCGAATACCGCCTCCCACTGGATTCCGCCCGTATTCCCCTCAAAGGAGGTGCCCGCCATAGAGCTGCCGGTTTCGTAAGTTATCACGTCGGAGAGTATAAATTCGCCGTCGCCGGCGGATATGAGGTCTCTCATCGTGTATTCGTCGAATGAGAACTCAAAGCCCATGTCGCGGTCGCTGCCGGTCTTGTCGAACCTGCCGTTGAAGACTATCTTGTCGTATGATTGTTCGCCCTCAATGTCCACGGCGATTTTGCCGGCATACCATTCGCCTTCGTTGAATGTCGCGGTGCCGATATCGCTGCTGTATATGTCGGTGGCGCTGAAAACGGCCTCGGTTCCCGCCAACGAGAGCCGCGCGCCTGTCATGTTGGAGTGCATTCCGATGTCGAGGCGTCCGGAATCAACTATGACTTCGCCGAGGTTGGCGTCAGTGGCATCGTACGCTCCGGAGCGGAATCTCAAAATCTGATACCCGTTTTGGGCGTCGGAGGCTCTCATCGTGATATTGAGCGACGATTCGGTCTCGGCATAACCGTATGTCATCGCGGCCGCATGGCGGGTGGAGTTGGTAAGTATGAGGGTGCTCATACCGGCGCCGCCGGAGCTTCTCAGCCACCCCGAAACCCCGTCTGAGCTCGTCAACCCGCCCACGGATACCGTGGCGGCGTACCCGTCCCCCGGGGTTCCTATCGTCCATAAGAGGCTGGATATGTCCACGGTTCCGCCGACGGTGAACGCAGTTATGTTGGTATTGAACCTTACTCTTGAATCCGCCTGCCGGCATACGACGTTCATATCGCCGGCAACCCGGAAAGTATTTGTCGTCGAAGCCATCGAGTCGTCGGTTTTTATGTTGAGGACGAGAAACCTGCCGCTTCCGGCGCGGTTGTAATCGATATTGAAGTCTCCCCCGATGTTGAACGTATTGTTGCCGTACATCCTGATGGTTTCTTCGAGCGCAACGCCTCCGGCTCCTGGCCCCAGAGTTATGTTCATATTGAAATCCCCCGCAAGATCCGCCGTTCCGCCGGCTCCGAACGACATGAGGAAGCCGTTGCTCATTCCCGCTTTGGTGATATTGTATGTCAGGGAATTGAGGCTGAGCTTGTAGGCGCTTGTGACGGAACCGTAGATTACGCTTTCGGAATTTACAATGCCGTTATAGTCCGTTCCGAGGGTTCCGGTAAATTGCTGGGTTCTGGCTTCGTCGGTATACCAGTTGGCGCTTTGCCCCAAATAGCGGCTGGGTTCGGAAGAACTCAAACTCTCGTTAAAGTACAAATCCTGCGCCGCATGGGAAAGGGCGCAAGCGGTTAGCAATGCCGGCATAACGGCAATTTTGCGGAATGCGTGCAAATGTTGTCTCATAATATTCAAGAGACCTAATTATATATTAAAATTTTGCAAGAGAATTTTCAATCCCTTGCAATGTACGATATTACCGGAAATTTCCCGCCGCCCGAAGTCCCTCCCTAAAACGGGAAATCCAGCCGTTTTGCCGCGCGCGAGGATTTTTCATATCCGGCTTCACGGGTTTCCGTTTTTTGCAATCCGCTTCCGGAGCCCCGGCGATGTTCAAATCTCAACGGCCCAGCCTCACGTGCCTTTTGGCGCGCAATCCGCACCCCGTCTTCCCAATTCCCTGCGGTGCGCCACAGAACGCCGCCCCCTTACGGAAGAGATTTTTTCCTTACCCCGCTTTCGGGGAATCAAAGGGCGGCTTTCTTCGCGCATTTTCCGCGCTGCCTGCGCAAATATGAAAATATTTTCAGCGCGCGCGGAATATATTTTATGGGCGGATAAAAGACGTAGGCCAGAAATATTATCGCGAAACTGCATTCGCGCAGGGCCACTATCAATATTATGCAGATTATCAGCGCCACGAACGATCTGAACCTCATGCTCGTCGTCCAGTTTATGTGCTTGAAAGACGGGTAGGGGAAGTTGCTTATCATGAGCCACGCTATCAAAAGCATCAGGGGAATCAGCAGCGGAGTGAACGCTTGGAGGTCGAAGCTCAGTATCGTGAGCGCTATCGACGCCACCGCGCCCGCCGCGGCAGGCGCGGGCAGGCCGCTGAAATCGCCCTTTTCGTATTTTTCGTGCCCGTTTATATATGGATTCGTGAGCACGTTAAAGCGCGCCAGCCGTATGGCCGCGCAAAGCATGAATATGAACCCTATCAGCCAGCCGGTATTGCGCAGCAGCCTTATCCATGTTTCGGAGAGCGTATCGGAGGGCTGGAGTATCAGAAAGAACATCAGCAGGCACGGCGCTATCCCGAACGAAACGCTGTCTGCGATTGAGTCGAATTCCTTGCCGAACAGGGAGGTTTTGCCGCTCGCGCGCGCCACCCTTCCGTCGAGCGCGTCGCAGAAAAACGACGCGAGTATGCAAATTATCGCAAGGACGTAGTATCCCGTGCTCGGAGCGGACGCGCCCGCCGTGTAATTCGGGGTTATAAGCGCCGCGATATGGTCTATCGTCCTGTCCGTTGAGTCGGCGTTGAATTTGCCCTGGACGCAGAGGATTATGGACAGAAATCCGAAAAACAGGTTTCCCGCTGTGAACGAATTCGGCAGAATGTATATTTTGCTCGCCTGGTGGACGTTTTCCCAGAGCGACTGTTCCGGCTTTTGGTTGGTGCTCATTTTTTCAGGGATTCAAGGTATTTCCAGAAATTGTCCTCCTGCTCGAACATGGTTTCCTCCTTGAACGGCAGTTTGAACCTGAATACGAAATCCGCAATCGTGCGGTGGTGGAGTATATAGTGCGCGTGCAGCGTCTGGGAGTCTTCGAGGAGCTCGAAGTATATGCGGTAGTCGCCCGTGCGGAGCCGGTAGTAGGTTTTGCCCTCTCGGTGTATCCTGCCGATTTCTTTCAACCCCCCGTCGAGCTGTTCCGACGTAAGCGAGCCGAACGCGTCGATAATTTCGAGCTGGGCGATTTTCCCGAGCTTGTTTAGCTCGGCCATAGCCTGCTTGCTGAAAGTCACCTGATACATTTTGACGCCTTTGTATATTTTGTTTATCCGCCACCCTAAGCCCGAAAAAAAATACTTCAAACAAAAACGCAGTGAAACTTTTGCGGGAACGGGGCGTTTTTTAAAGGCGAACACGAAATGTACGCCATGAAAAAAACAGTGCTCATAATAGCCGCGGCGATGTCGGCGATGCCGGTTTTCGCCCAGTCCGAAGGCGCGGAAAAGGCGGCGCAGGCCTCCATAGATATGTCGGGTCTCGACCTCCAGACGCGCATACAGCTCATGAAGCAGTTCGACAAGGACGGCGACGGCCGCCTTAGCGAAGAGGAGCGCGCCGAGGCCATGAAAGCCCTCAGGGAAAAAACCGCCGACCTCGCCGAGATGCGCAAAAAGTTTGCGAGGGAGATAATCGCCAAATTCGACAGGGACGGCGACGGCAAGCTCGACGAAAACGAACTCGTCGGGTTTATGGAGGAGCAGCGCAAGGCCTTTGAATCCGGCATGCAGAGGCGCGGGCCGCGCCGCGAGTTCACCCCTCCGAAAGAGATTCTCGCCAAGTTTGACAAGGACGGCGACGGGAAACTCAGCCGAGAGGAGCGCCGCTCGATGTTTGAAGAAGCGCGCAAAAAACGCGAAGAGCTTTTCAAAAAATACGATGCGGACGGCGACGGGAAACTCAGCGATTCGGAAAAGACAAAGCTCATTCAGGATCCCGAGGTCCAGGATATGATGAAGCGAATGATAGGCAATCCTCCGCCCCGATTCGGCGAATGATTTGGCGGCGGACGCGCGTCTGCCGCTGATGTTCCGCTTTAAAAAGCCCGCCGCCGGCCGCGTACGCCGCTGCGCTCCCGCCGCTGGACTTTTTTCATTGAACTCGCCCGCGCGGCGGAGTTCGTCTCGGCGGCAGTGCCGCTTTCGTTCTCTCGCTGCGCCCGGGCCTTTTTGCCTATTGCGGCGGCGTTGCCCTTTCGGTGCATATCATATGCCGCCGCAATTCATTCTCGCAAAACTTCCGTCGGCGGACTTTTGTGTTCCCGCCCGAACGCAGCCTGTGTCCGGCGCTGAAATATTGGCTGAAAGGCCTTAGAAAAAAACCGGAGTCCTCGATTTGCCCTAAAAATTGGGTGAAAAAATGGAAAGCATTGCGTTCCGACGCAAATTTGGAGCGGCCTTGGGTCCAGGACGTTTTGAGGCATACTTTCGCGTCGTATTATATGAAGCGCTATAAAAATCTTCCGCGATTGCAATCGCAAATGGGGCATGCGGATTTGACGCTTTTGCGAACCCGCTATGTCAATATGAACGGGATAAAAAAATGCGGGGCGAAAATATTTTTCGCCCCGCCGGATATCTTGCATTGCAAGGTGAAAGACGCCGGCGATTAGTCGTCTATTACGCTGCGGGAAGCTTCGGAGCTTTGGCGCGTGCTTTTGCCTCCCTTCATCCGGATGTCGTACATTCTCTTTGAGAGCTTTCGCGCGGCCTTTGCGATTATGTAGTCCGGCGTGTCGCAGATGTCCACGAACCCGATGGCGTAGTTGGCCTCGTTGAAGCGGCCGGTCGTGCAGAGGTCGAACCACTGGAACCAGTGCGCGCCGACGACTTTCGGGTTTTCAAATGCGCTCACGGCGTATTCGCGGAACGCCTGCGCCCTTTCTTCCGCGGTGGCGCGCGCGTTGAGCCCCCCGCCGTAGACGCCCTTGTCGGTGTTGCCGAAGTGGAATTCCCCTATTATGATGGGCTTGTCCTCCGCTCCCTTGGCGGCGGAGAAGTCCGTCACGTTGTCGGAGTACACGTTGTAGCTCAGCGCGTCGCAGTACCGCGACGCAACGCGCTCCACGAGCGGGTTGCGCCACGCGAAGCGGCAACCTATGTACATGGCGTCGGGGGAAACCGCTTTGACGGCCTCGCGGCAGATTTTGAAATAATGCTCGTACATCTTTTCCTCGAACGCGAGCATGTCGGCTCTCGCCTCCGCGGTGTTCGGAGCAAAGTCCCTCTTTTCGAGGAAATCTTCCCAGTCCTTGTAGCTCGCCTTCCACGCGGCGTTGAGCTTTCCGATTTCGCCGTATTTCTTTTGGAGGTCTTTTCGGAATTCGATTTTCCCAGGCTGGCTTGCGGGGCACCCGAGCAGCGCTTTTATCGTGACCACGGTTTTTTCCTGCCACGGGAGTTCGTTGTCCACAAATACCCCGACGCACATCGGGGACTTTATCAGTCCCGCGCTCTTTGCGACGCTCTCCATGGTTTTCTCGCGGAATCCGGGGGTGAAAAAGTCGGGGAAGTCGTGCCAATAGGCGTACATTTTGACGTTCGTGTCATAATTTTTCCGCCATCCGGAATTTGTTATGAGCGTATACGGCACGTTGCCGCGCTTCAAAATGTAGTGCTGCGTCCATGCGCCGTAGGTGGTGAACCCCCATTTCTTCATGCGTTCGTCGGCGATTTCCCCGTAGGACGCGCGGTAGTCGTCGCCGTATTTTTTTGCGAGGTTTCGCTCGAGAAATCCATAGGAATCGAATTTTTTATTCTTATAGTAGTGCAGCCCGTATCCGTTCTTTTTGCGGAACCGGTTGTCCGACACGTCCTCGAAGTAGAATTCGCGGTCGGTGAGCGGCGTCGTGTCGAGGTTGCCGGCGCACGTTATGCCGAACGAATAAAAGAGGTTGCCCTCCGGCGTTATCAGCCACCACCTGCCGTCGATTTTCTCGGCGCGGAACCTGCCGGTCGCCCCGTAATTTTTCCCGTCCCTTACGAGCCCGAGGTACTTGTCGCGCCCCGATATGCCGCCGATTTTCTCGTAAAATGCCTTTTCCTCTTCTGCGCGCTTTTTGAAGTCGCCGTCGGATTTTATCTTGTCCGTCCAATCCTTGTGCTTGAACTGCCCGTACTTGTCTATGAACGGGAAGAACTCCTCTTTCGTATAGCTCAGAAACGGCGCGTCAAATCCGCTGAAATCGAAGTTTGTCGGCTTGTAGCGCATCGCGATAAACGCGTCGTCCTCGTACATCCATGCTCCCCTGGGGTCGACTTCGAGCTTTTCGACGGAGATGTCGTCCAATATTATCTTCGCGCCGCCGTTGGAGATTATTTCGATTTCCCCCTTGTCGGACGAAGGCACCACAGCGCCCATGGTCACGCTTTTGGCGCTTTTGGATTCCGTCAGGGTTTTCAGCGAAAGGCGGTTTTTTTTGCCGTCGGGTCCTATCGAGCGCATTGCCGCAAAGACGGACACCGACGGGGACTTTTCGAGGATTCTGTATTTGAATGAAAATTTATACCCGCCGCCGGAGTTTATCGGAATGGTCAGCAGGGGCGTCCATCCGGCCGCCGACATCGCGTCGATTTCGAGCGAGCGTTTCCCGGACAGGGCGTTTTTGCCCTCCGCGCTTTTCATGAACGCCGGCGTAAATTTTGCGGCCTCCGCGAGTTTCAGCGATTCCGGATTTTCAAAGTCCTCTTTTAGCAGTTCGGCCGTAGAGGGCGCGGTCAGCGCCGAGCAAGCGCAAAGCGCGAGAATCGGGAAGGTTAGAAGATATTTTTCCATAATGCCTTTTGGTTTTGTGTTTTTGAATGTTGAAACGTTTAACGAACGCGCGCGGCGAAAGGGGCTTTTGCGCGCGTAGAGCGGCGGCTCAATAGAACCGCTTGCGCCAGTCTATGGGGACGGCTCCGAGTTTTTGCTCCCTCGGCGATTTCTTCCCGAACCAGACTTTTTGCCTGTATTCCTTGCCCTCGAATTTGTACGACACGTCATACATTCCGTAGAAGCCCTCAAAGTGCGCGGATTTCGTAGGCTTGTCATAGGAGACATTCGTCTGCCAGTCTTTTGCTATGAGCTGTTCGAGCGCGCGGTACGAAGCCTTCGGCGTGAGGTCGTCCTTTATCAGCCCGCCCATGAGGTGCGCCTCATTGGACGCCGCCTGTCCGTCGCGCACATTCCACCACGTGATGGCCTCAACCGCCGGATGGCTGAAAAACAGACGGTACGCCTGCCTCGCGAAATACGCCTGCGCCTCTTCGCCGCGGCTCGTTGGAATGGTGATCTCCGTGACGTGAATCGGCCTGCCCAGTTTTGCGTAGCCGTCGAGGGCTTTGGAGATGTCGCGCGGGGTGAAAGTTTTCCCGTCCAGCACGTCCTCGAAAGCCTTGTCCGAGAAAAAGTGGAATTGCAATCCTATGCCGTCGAGCTTCGCGCCGCGGTCGATGAGGCTTTTTGCGAGCATGTAAAAGCGGCCCGTTTCCCCGTTTTTTATATACTGGTACCACGCGGCGGTGGTCTCGTTGATGAGGAATACGTCGTCGGGCGGCAGCAGGCGTTCGGCTTCCTTGAAAGTTTTAAAGACGTAGTCGCCGTACAGGATCGCGCCGTCGTTGATATAGTCGGCGGCTTCGTTAACCACGTCCCAGATTTTTATCCTGCCTCGATAGCGTTCGGCGATATTGCGGATATTGCGGTTTGCGGCGGCCTCGACGAGCTTGGGGTCTTTGAGATCGAGCGCCCATGCGGGCATGAAGTGCGCCACGCTTATCGGCCACGCGAAGGTGTGCCCCTTGGGGGTTATCCCGTTTTTCTCGCAGAAGGCGAGGGCGGTGTCGGACTGCATCACCGTCGGGTTGCTCGTGTACGACAGGTCTATGTTTTCGTCGTTCGAATAGTCCCAGCGGAATTTGCCCTCCTGGGGCTCGACCCTGCGCCATACCGTGGCGACCGTGCCGTAGTTGAAAATGCGCTTGTAGAGATCGGCGTATTTGTCGATCTGTTCCCCAGAATATTTTACGGGCTGCCCGCCGGCGACAGAGCGCGAAGCGTACGCGCCGAAGAGAAATTCGTGGCGGTCGAGCCTTATTTTCAAATCATCGACGGGCTTGTCGAAATCAAGGTAGAATTCGCCCATCCTGTTTGCGCGTATTCCGGTTTCTATGCGCGCCTCCGTCACGGGGTTTTCCCAGAGGTCGCGCATTTTTTGCGGGATTTGCCCGCCGGCGGCGCAAAGGGCGGAAGCCGCGCACGCGCACAGGAGCGTTGACGTTTTTTTCATTCTTTATTTTCCTTTCCCATTCTCTATTCAAACTGCTCTTTGCCGCGCGGCAGGTTTTCCGCCGCGACAAAAAACCTGTACCTGTCGGCGCGGTAGAGGGAAAACTCTATTTCCGCCACTTCGCCGTCGCCGCACACCGCCGCCCCTTCGAGCGTAATGAGCGCTGTCGGCTTTGCCCCGAACCTCTCCCCGCCGTCTGCGAGGGAGGAAATGGTCGCCGATATGTCGCGCACCACCCTCGCGATTTTGGGCTTGCCGTCGCCGCCGCAAAAGATCGCCGAAATTTCGTCGGAACCGCTTTCGGCGGCCTCGGGGAAGAGGGCGAGCGACAGGTATTTGGTCTCGTCTTTCAGGAGGACGGAATCGGCGTAGCGCAGGCACCTTATTTTCAGAGCGTCGGATTTTATTTCGTATGTCTGCGAGCCTATCTGCGCCCTTACGCCGCCGCGCACTATCTTTTTTTCCAGCGTCTTTGCGGACGGGCTGTATCCCTCGCGCGCGAGGTTTTCGGAGAAGCTGCCGCATATCGCCCCGAAAGAGCCGAGCTGCCTGACGAGCCGCTTGTCGGGCGTCATCTCGGCCACGAACGTCCCGCTGCCCCTCACCTTTCTGACCCATCCGTTCGATTTGAGTTCGAGCAGCGCGCGTCGGGCAGTCGTATTGCTGACGCCGAATTCGGCTATTAGCTCGTTTTCCGACGGAATGCGGTCGCCCGCGGAAAATTCCCCGGATTTTATTCTTTCCACGATGCCGTTAAACAGTTCGGCGTATTTCGGGGAACTTGTCTTTCCCTTGGCGCGCATGGCTATTTGGAGCTTTCGCGGCGAACGGCTTCGGGGAACCAGCGCGCCTTGTAGAATCTCGCCCCGTCGAGCCTTCCGGCAATCGGGAAATCTCCGGCGTAAAATCTCACAGCGTCCGACCAGTAGTTTTCGGAGGGTTTCAGCACGGCCACGGCCCCGCCCGCGCTTTCCGGCAACATTGATATGCTCTTGAAGTGGTTCGGGGCGGTTTCAACAGTCTTAAACTCACGGGTCTTCGTGTCGAACATGCGCAGTTCGCAGTCGCCCGTGATAAAGAGCCACCGCGTGTCGGCGGCGAAGCACAGGTCGTGCCCTCCGAACGGCTTTCCGCCCGTTTCCATCGGCGTGGAAAAGACCTTTTTTACGGCGGGATTTTTCTTGTCGAAATTGTATTCGAAACCCGCAAACTCGTTCAGCCCCACAACCCACAGGATTTTGTTCGCCCCGTCCCAGACTGCGCCGTGGGCGCCCTCAAATTCGTACGGGAATTCCGCTATATCCTCGGATGAATTGGCGTTTTCGGGAACCGAGAGCAGGATTATGTTCCTCTTGCCGTAGGAGGAAGCCACAACGATGTTGCCGTCGGGCAACATTTCGGCGGAATGGGGGTTTACGTCTTTCCATGTTTCCGAAGGCGCGGCTACGCTCTTGTAAAATAAGGTCTTCCCGCTCGGAAACTCTACCAGCGCGATCCCGCCGAGAGAGGCGCTTACGAGGATTTTCGACCCCCCGTCTACGCTCTTGCAGTCGGTAAGAGCGGCGAATTTCACCCTGTCGGAATCGCGTATTTCGGGCGCCGAATCGGCGCTCCATCTGAAAATCACGGCTTCGGGGCGGTTCCAATCCGGCGCGGCGGCGTCGAATATTATGGCGCTCTTGGATTTTTGCTCGGCGCATATTATCCTGGCTCCTTCCGGAAGTTTTGGCGCGGAGCCGGAAAGCCCCGCCGCGCGGACGGCGTCGGGAAGTGGCGTATGGGCGCACGCGCAGAGGAGCGCCGCCGACGAAACGGCGAATATCCGCCGAATGGAATCTCTCGTATTCATATTTGCCAATTATTTCCGCCCGCCGCTAAGTTGTCACTAAAAAAATCGAAATGGAACGGAAGTTCGGCGAAAGGGAGGGGAACGGCGAATATCGGCAAAAAAATCCGCCCGTGGAAACGGGCGGATTTCCCCTGCCGACCGCATGGCGGATTTTGCCTGCGGGGGCGAATCGCGAAGGGCGCGCTTTGCGCCGGTTGCCGGCGTTAATTGAACAGGTTTTTGAGCGCGCTTTCCACGGACTTTTTCAAGTCTTTCGTCGCGCCTTCCGCGGCGTCGCCGGCTTCCTTGCCCGCGTTGGAACCCATTTTCAGCCCCTGTTTTGCGAGCTCCGAGGCCACGTCTACCGTCACCTGCTTGGCGAGCCTTCCGAGGATTTCCGTCACGAGCTGCGAGGGCGTCAACCCCTCGCCGTTTTTGCCGAGATTTTCCACTGTGAAGCTCGGCAGCTTTATGTTGATAATCTTGTCATTGAGCCCGACTTTCACGTCGCCGTCGGCGAATACGAGCTTGTCGAGGATTATCCTGAAAGGTTCGTTTTGTGAATCCGCCGCCGACGCGGGCTCCTGTTCCTTTTTCTTTTGGGCTCCGAGCAGGATTTCGACGATTTCGTTCAGATTGTTGTCGGGCGACGACAACAGGGACGCCAGACCCTTTTTGGTCTTCATGTCGTAGGAAATCTTGAGGCCCTCTATCCGCACCTCTTCGACTTTTACGAGTTTTTTGGCGAGGATGTCCGAGAGTCCTATGTCGGCGTCCACATATGCGGTCTTGAATTCCACGGCGTTGCCCTCGGGGTAATTCGGGGGATTGGTGATGTAGAAATTTTTGACGTCGCACTTTTGCTCGGACAGGCTGAAAGAGACGGTACCCACGCCCGCGTCTATGCCGGTGCCCTTGGTTATGGTTTTGAGCGCGTAATCGGCCACATAGCCCGTATAGCTGAGGGCAAAATACGCGATGGCCGCGATTATCGCGAGCGCGAGAACCGCAAGCTTTACGAGGGAAAATATGCAGCCGCCGGAGCGCGCCGCCGGAATTGTCGGAATTTTTTCTGCGTTCATAATCGGTATGTCTTTATAGAGTGTCGCGAAAAGAGTTTTCGTTTTCAAGACTATTGCGGTTTTGGAAAAAAACGCAAGGACGGATTGAGGGCGCGCAAAATCGGCGCGCGGGCGTTTGCCGCCCGCCCCGAAACGCTCCGGAATAAAATTCCGCAAAGCAAATCTTGAAAAAGGCGCGCAAATGTGAATCTTTTTTACCCGTATGAAAATAAAAAGTTTTAAAGGGCTTACCCCCGCCGATGGGAAAGCGGAGGCCGTCGCCAGCCTCCCCTACGACGTAGTGAATTTTGAACAGGCGAAAGAGCAGGCCGAGGGCAGGCCGCTGAGCTTCATGAGGGTCGTGCGTTCGGAGATAGAGCTCCCCGAGGGTACGGATCCCTATTCCGACGCGGTATACGCGCACGCGAAGGAGAATTTTGAAAAGCTTGTCTCCGGCGGAGCGCTCGTCCGCGAGCCCCAGCCGTGCATGTACCTGTACCGACAGCAGATGGGCGGGCATTCGCAGACGGGATTGGTTGCGGCGTTCTCGGCGGAAGACTACGACGCCGACGTCATCAAGAAGCACGAAAAGACCCGCGCCGTCAAGGAGAACGACCGCTACCGCCTCACCAAGACTCTGCGCGCCAACACGGGCCCCGTCTTCCTCACGGTGAAGGACGGCACGGGGCTCGACAGAATCGTCGAAGACAAGAAGGACTCCGGCGCAATATTCGACTTTGTGGCCGCAGACGGAATCCGCCACACGGGTTGGAGGATTTCCGACCCCGCGCGCCTCGCGGAGATCTCCGAGATTTTCGGCAAGATTCCCTGCGCGTACGTGGCGGACGGCCACCACCGCAGCGCGAGCAACGCCCGCTGCGCGCGCGACCTGAAAGCCGAAAACCCGAACCACACGGGAGACGAGGACTACAACTGGTTTTTGTCGGTCGTATTCCCCGCGGGGCAGCTGAAAATCCTGCCCTACAACCGCGTTGTGCGCGATCTGGCGGGAATGTCGGAAGAGGAATTCCTCGGCAGACTCTCGAAAGTCTGCTCTGTTTCGGAGGGCGGGGAAAAGTCCCCGAAGGCCCCGAACTTCGTGGACATGTATCTTGGCAAGAAGTGGTATTCGCTCAAATTTGAGAATGCGGAATCGCTCGGGGCGGTAGATGGCCTCGACGTCTCCCTATTGCAGGACAGGGTGCTCGCTCCGCTGTTGAAAATCGGCGACCCGCGCACGGACGAGAGGATAGACTTCATCGGCGGCATAAGGGGGACGGGGGAGCTCGAAAAGCTCGTGGACTCCGGAAAGTTCGCCGTGGCGTTTTCTATGTATCCCACGACCGTCGGGCAGCTCATGGCGATTGCCGACGCGGGCGAGATCATGCCGCCCAAGAGCACGTGGTTTGAGCCGAAATTGCGCTCGGGGCTCTTTGTTCACACATTCTGATTTCGATGGAAAACCCGCCCGCGGACGCTCCCCTTATACTCCCCGAACCCAAGTCGGTTCGCTGGGGGGACGGCTTTCTGCCGTGGGAGAGGGCGGAGTTTAAAATCGGAGTGGACGGCATGCCGATGGGCGAATTTCTCTCGGTAGAGTTCGCCGGCATGCCGCAGGAAGCCCACGATATTTCGATTTCAGAAGTCGGGATAAAAATACGCGCGGGTTCGGAGCGCGGCGCGAAGCTCGCCTTGCAGACGCTGCGCCAAATCGGAATGCAGTCCGACGGTAGGGGGTTCAGGTTCGCCGAAATCTCCGACGCGCCGGATCTCGAAGTGCGCGGGTTTATGCTCGACATCAGCCGGTGCAAGGTTCCCAAGCTGGGAGAGCTCTCGCGGCTCGTCGACATGCTCGCGCTCTTCAAGTACAACAGGCTCGAGCTCTATATGGAGCACACTTTCGCGTTCGAGGGGCACGAGATTGTGTGGGCGGACGCCTCCCCCCTCTCGCCCGCGGCAATCCGCAAGCTCGGCGAAATCTGCGCGGTTGCGGGCGTGGAGCTCGTCCCGAACATGAACGGGCTCGGGCACATGGAGCGGTGGCTGCGCTATCCCGAGTACCAGTATTTGGCGGAGAGCGAGGCCCCGTTCGTCGATCCCCTCGGAACCGTCAGAAAGTATCCCACGACCCTCTATCCCGACGGGAGCGCGCTCGATTTTATGGACTCCCTCTACGCGCAGCTCCTGCCGAATTTCGAGAGCGAAAATTTCAACATAGGCGGCGACGAGCCGTGGGAGCTCGGCATGGGCAGGAGCAGGGCGAGGTGCGCGGCGGAGGGCGGCAAATACGGCGTCTACATAGCCCACATGCTCGGGTTGCGGGAGCGCGCCGCCAAGTACGGCAAAAAAGTCTGCTTCTGGGCGGACGTGCTTATGCAGAGTCCCGAATATTCGGAGCTTCTCCCGTGCGATATGACGCCGATTCTCTGGGGATACTATCTCGACCACCCCTACGAAGAGCAGTGCTCTTACATGAAAGGGCTCGGCAGGGACTTTCTGGTCGCCCCCGGGACGAGCACTTGGAATTCCTTCGGCTCGCGCTGGGATTGCGCGTTCAAAAACATTCAAACCGCGTGCGGGTGCGCCAAGAGGCACGGCGCGCGCGGAATGATTCTCACCCAATGGGGGGACGGCGGCAACCACCAGCCCTGGTGCGCGATGTATCCTGCGATCGCCGCGGCGTCGGCGTGCGCGTGGGGCGCGGCTCCGACGGAAGAGCGCGTCTGCGACGCGCTCGACAGGTTTGTCTTCGTAGACGCTTCGGGCGAGTTTTCCCGCGCGCTGTGCGCGCTCGGCAGGGCGGATCCCGTCCAAAAATTGTTCTGCTTTTACCACAAGATGTTTTTCGCCTCCCCCGCGGACGCCGAAAAGCTCGCGGCGGAGTGCGGTCACGACTTCGGGGCTATCGAGGGCGCGGCGGACTTCGCGTTCGCCCTTTCCGAAAATTCCTCCCCCCGCTGCCGCGACGCCGGAATATGCCGCGCCGAAGTCTCCCTCGGCGTCCAGATGATAAAGTGGGCGATGCGCAAGGCGCGCGGAGACTTCGCCGCCGATTCGCGGGAGCAGCGGAAATCCCTCAAACTCATAGCCGCCCAGTACGAGGACTTGTGGCTGGAACGCGCCGCGGTCGGCGGGCTCGCCGAGTCCGCCGGCAGAATACGCGCCCTGCGCCCGGACTTGTTTTCCTGAGGAAGCCGCATGGACGCCTCAATTCTCGCAGCGTACATTGCGGCATGCGCCGCCCTGACTTTCATGCCGGGGCCCGATATCGCGTTCGTAATCTCCGAGAGCCTCGCCAAGGGCAGGCGCACGGGATACGTCCTGTCGTGCGGCCTGTGTTCGGGGGTTCTCGTCCACACTTTCCTTTGCGCAAGCGGGATTGCGCTCGCAATCGCCGCCAGCCCCGCGCTGTTTTCCTCCATACGCGTCGCGGGCGCTGCGTACCTGCTGTGGCTTGCGCGGGGCGCCTTTCTCGAAGATGTGCCCGAAGAATCCGCCGCCGCGGATTTCCGAGAAGCCGGATTCCGGCGGAGCGGCGGGCGGATTTTCCTGCGCGGATTTCTGATGAACGTCTCAAACCCCAAAGTCATAATATTTTTCCTGTCGTTTTTGCCGCAGTTTCTGACGGAGGGCGGGTGGCCGGTATGGATTCAGATGTCGGTTCTCGGGCTTGTATTTATGTTTTCGGCGCTTCCGATTCTCATTTGCGTGGCGTCTTTGGCGGCGGCGTTTGCGCGGCTTTTCAAGTCCCGCAAATTCCGGCTCGCGATGAAGTGGCTGCGCGTCTGCGTGTTCGCGCTGATCGGGCTTTGCATGCTTGCGGAGACCGCCGCGGATTTCCTCCCGCCGCCCGCGTGAACCCCCGCGCGGCGTTTTGATTTAAAAAAACTTTACATTTCCCGCGCGGAATCCACTATTGTTTGGTTTTTAAGGGCGGAGCGCGCCGCATTGCCGCGCCGCCCCGCGCGAAAGGAAATCCGCATTATGAACGAAGACTTACTCAAAATCAGGCACAGCGCCTCGCACATTCTCGCGACGGCGGTCTTGCGTCTCTTCCCGGACGCCAAGCTCGACATAGGCCCCGCGACCGAGACGGGCTTCTACTACGATTTCGATTTGAACCACAAATTTACGGCCGAAGATCTCGCAAAAATCGAGGCCGAGATGAAAAAAATCGTCTCCGAAAACCAGAAGTTCGAGAGAATCGAGCTCGACCGCGCCACAGCCGAAAAGGCGATAAGGGATTCGGGGCAGGCGGAGTTCAAGCTCGGCAGGCTAGCCGACATTCCCGAAGGCGAAAAGATTACGATGTACCGCAACGGCGAATTTTGCGACCTATGCGCCGGCCCGCACGTCGACTTTACCAAGCGCGTCAAGGCCTTCAAGCTCCTCTCCGTGGCGGGCGCCTACCATCGCGGGGACGAGAACAACAAGCAATTACAGCGCATTTACGGCACGGCGTTCGCCTCCAAAGAGGAGCTCGAAAGCTATCTCAAACAGATGGAGGAGGCCAAGCTGCGCGACCACCGCAAGCTCGGCAAGGAGCTCGGGCTCTTCACCATATCCGACAGGGTCGGGCAGGGGCTCATACTATGGAAGCCCAAAGGCGCGGTTCTCCGCCAGAGCTTGCAGGATTTCATACTCGAACTCTTGCGCAAATGCGGCTACCAGCAGGTCTTTACCCCGCACATCGGCAAGCTCGGCCTGTTCAGGACGAGCGGGCACTTCCCGTACTACAAGGACTCCCAGTTTGTTCCGATCGTCGAGCGCGAGGATCTCGCGAAAATGTCGGAGGAGCATTTGGATGTCGCGCAGTTTGAGAAGAAGATAGAGTCCGGCGAGGCCGAGGGCTTCTTGTTGAAGCCCATGAACTGTCCCTTCCACATCGAAATCTTCAAGAGCGACCCGCACTCGTACCGCGACCTCCCCGTGAGGCTCGCCGAGTTCGGCAGCGTCTACCGCTGGGAGCAGTCCGGCGAGCTCAACGGCCTCACCCGCGTGCGCGGATTCACTCAGGACGACGCCCACATCTTCTGTACCCCCGAACAGCTCGACGCCGAAATCCAGGGTTGTCTCGACCTCGTCAAGGCGGTGTTCAAGACCATCGGCATGAACGAATACCGCGTGCGAATCTCCCTCCGCGACCCCGCCAGCGACAAGTACGTCGGCGACGAGTCTAACTGGGAGAAGAGCGAGGCCGCCATACGCAAGGCTGCCCGCGGGCTCGGCGTGCCGTTCACCGAGGAAATCGGCGAGGCCGCCTTCTACGGCCCGAAAATCGATTTTGTGGTAAAGGACGTAATAGGCCGCGAATGGCAGCTCGGCACCGTGCAGGTTGACTACAACCTCCCCGAGCGCTTCGACCTATCCTACATAGGCCGCGACAACAAGCCGCACCGCCCGATTATGATACACCGCGCGCCGTTCGGGTCGCTCGAACGCTTCACGGGCGTGCTCATCGAGCACTTCGGCGGTAATTTCCCGACGTGGCTCGCCCCCGAGCAGGTGCGCATAATTCCGCTCGGCGAGGACGTTATGGACTACGCCGACAAGCTCTATGCCAACCTGCGCGACAGCGGCGTGAGGGTCGGCATCGACGCTTCCAGCGAAAAGCTCGGCGCCAAAATCCGCAAGGCGGAAACCGAGCGCGTCCCCCACATGTTTGTAGTGGGCCGCAAGGAGGCCGAATCCGGCAACGTCTCCGTACGCAGCAGAATCCGCAAGGTCTTTGAGGGAACCAAGAGTTTCGAGGAAGCGAAGGCGCAAATTGTCCAAGATGCCCTCGAAAGAACTCTCCCCGACGGATTCGGCATGGGCGCGTGAAACTGCCGCTGATGCTCCGTTTTGAAAGAGTCCGCCACTGGTCACGTACGCCAGTACGCT
>ERZ827168.282-NODE-282-length-87773-cov-6.035876_pt1 | contig 87773 bp, 70 predicted proteins | sample MGYA00519868_ERZ827168 | MGnify/ENA primary metagenome ERZ827168 (study PRJEB31778, sample SAMEA3449271) | human gut metagenome | biome: human gut; feature: human-associated habitat; material: faeces | place: United Kingdom | collected 2010/2012 ... | reverse complement strand
GATACGCCATGTCTTGTGTTATACTCTTGCTCATGAGGGATATGGTCTCCTTTCGTAAAGTTGTTGTGTGGTAACTCAACTTTAGCATATGAGACCCTATCTCTCTTTCCTTTTTTGTGTTTGTCCAAGATGTATTGTAGTCCTACACTACAAAATTGACTGTTTTAAAAACAATGCTTGCCTTTCAAAAAATTCCCGTTTATAATAACATCCAAAGAAAATTTTTTTCTCACCAGCAATGGTACAAAAGTACTGAAAATACGGAAAAGGTGCGGAGGACAAGCCGAATGGACGAGCAGTTGACAAGAGAATATTTTACGGATTTTGCGAAAAATGACGAGGAATTATACGTGGGAGAGGTGGACAATGCTGCCGCAGCCGGATGGGCAGAGAGGAACATTCCGTTGTTCAGCTGCTCCAGGAAGGAACTGGAGAGGATTTATTATTACCGCTGGTGGACATTTCGCAAACATCTGTTCAGCACGCCGGAAGGCAAGCTGATCAGCGAATTTCTGCCGAAGGTGCCTTGGGCGGGAAAATACAACACCATTAACTGCGCTCTTGGATTTCATCTTCGGGAGGCGCGATGGCTTCGAAATGAGCGCGACACGACGGAAAATTACCTGCGCTTCTGGCTGGAAGGAAGCGGGGATGTACAGTCCTACAGCTGTTGGATCGCCCAAACGGTTCTGGACGTGTGCAACGTGCTTGGAAATGAAACGCTGCCGGGAAAACTGCTTCAGCCGCTGACGGAGTTTTATGAGCAGCGGGAGAAGACCCATCTGCATGGATGCGGTCTGTTTTGGTCTGACGATGACCGGGACGCCATGGAGTTTTCCATCAGCGGGAAAGGACTCCGGCCGACGCTGAACAGCTATATGTACGCCAACGCCAGAGCCATCGCAGCGATCGCATGGAAGGACGGACAGGAGGAACTGGCACAGAAATACGATGAAAAGGTAGTTCGGCTGCGGGAACGGATACTGCGGTACCTGTGGGATCCCAAGGACCAATTTTTCAAGGTGATCCCACTGAATTCCGTGCGGGATGAATTGAGATTTCATTCTTTTGAGGATGTGCCGGAGGAACGGAATGCGATAGAGGAAATCGGGCTGATCCCGTGGCAGTTTCATCTTCCCGATGAAGCGTATGCGTCGGCGTTTGAACGGCTGAAGGATGAAAAGTGCTTTAAGGCCCCCTATGGCCCGACGACAGCAGACCAAAGCCATCCGCGCTTTATGTATCCGGTCGATCATGAATGCCTGTGGAACGGCCCGGTCTGGCCCTTTGCCACTAGTCAGACACTGCTGGCGGCCGCCAATCTTTTGCAGGATGGAAAGGCCAACGGACACTTTAGTCGGGAAAATTATCTGGAACTGCTGGAAACTTATGCGCGCAGCCATCGCCGGGAAACGAAGGAAGGCCGAGTAATCCCATGGATCGACGAGGATCAGGATCCCTATACGGGAGAATGGATCAGCCGGAAAATACTGGAAGAAGCGGGTTGGCCTGAAAACATTGGCGGTTATGAGCGGGGCAAGGATTACAATCACTCCGAATTTTGCGACTTGATCATTACAGGCTATTGCGGAGTCGTTCCGCTGGAAAATGGCAGGGTCAAGATCCAGCCGCTGTGCGGGGAAAACGACTGGTTTCGGCTGGAAAAACTGCCGTTGCGCGGAAAACTGCTGACGGTTCAATACGATGGGGATGGTACGCACTTTGGAAAGGCCGGACTGATTGTGGAGGCGGATGGTGTGGAAAGAAATGTCTCCGTCGGATTGGATGCGGCGGAAATCAAACTGTGAAGCCATGAAAAGTATCAAAACCAGAATCATTCTGCTGACCCTGCTGTGCACGGTCCTGGTCGGAACGGTTTCCAGCGTTTTTCTATATTGCTATATTTCTCAAAGCCAGATGGACGCTTATCGGGAAACGGCACAGCAGCTTTTGAAAAAGGATGCAAATAATGTAAACGACTATCTGCGGGAATTGCAATCTCTTTGTCAGGCCACGTTTCTGGACAGCAGCCTTTCTTCTTATATTCAATTTGAGCGGAACACGCTGACCGCACAGAGATATACGGAAGGGCTGCTGCGGCAGCTTTGTCTGGGCCACAAAGAAATTGAACTGATCTATCTGTACATTCCCAAAATGCAGTTGCTGTATACCGTTCCGCGGGTCAGTCTCAGTCTGGTGCGCGCCGATCCTGAGGCAGAAACGGCGGATTGGTATCAACGGGGGATGGAAAACAAAAATCTGACAACGCTGCTGCCGGTAGGAAAACGGAATTTTTATCCGCCGGGGGTAAAGAACCTCCAGACAACGGAATTTTTCACCATGACCCGAACGATGCGCAACGCATCGGGAACGGAATGCCAGGCCATGCTGAGTCTGCAGGTGAACCCCGATCGACTGATCTCGCTTTTGTCCATCCCTGAGGAAAGCCGGGAGGCGGTGGCAATCGTCGACGCGGACGGGAAAACTTTCTACACCTCAGAACCGATGAAAATGGAAACTGTGTGCGGCGACCAGACACTGCGCATGAACGGGATCCAGTATCTGGTGCTTCAGGAAAAAACATATGGGGACATGAGCCTGTATAAGGCAATCCCGCTGGATACGTTCTCTCAGGCGGCCAGGCGAAGTGTGACAGCGTATATTCCTCTGCTGATGGCGTGTATGCTGCTTTTGACGCTGACATTAATCGCCGTCATGGAACAAAGCGTGATACGCCCATTGCAGAAAATGGCAGATGTGATGGTCGGTGCAAAGGGGACGCAGCATTTTCCCAGATTGGCGGCCAATCGCGGAGATGAAATCGGACTGTTGGCCAGAACCTACAATGAAATGTCGGAGAACATCGAGCAGCTGATCAATGCGGACTACACCAACCGACTGATGGTGAAAAATGCACAGGTAGCCGCCCTGCGGGCACAGGTCAATCCTCACTTCATGAACAATCTGCTGCAGTCCATTGGAACACTGGCGCTGGAAAACGGAAACATGGACGTTTATACTGCAATCACCATGTTGTCCGAATTGATGCATTACACCTACCGCGGCGATTTGAAGACGGTTCCGCTGGATACGGAGCTGGAATATATGGAACGCTATATCGCCGTACAGAAGATTCGTTTCGGGGATGCGCTGCGTTATCGGACGGAAATCGAGCCTGCATTGATGAGCGTGCCGGTGCCGAACATGATCCTGCAGCCGCTGATTGAAAATGCCATCAACTACGGCTTTCGGGCCGGCGTCCGGGAACTGAACATCTGTCTTCGGGCATTTCGAAGGGACGGCTGGCTGCATCTGCTGGTAACGGACGATGGACGAGGCATGCAGCCGGAGCAATTGGAAAAAATCCGCGAAGAGTTGAGCCAGACCCGGAACATTGATTCCTTTGGGGAGCATATCGGTCTGAAAAACGTCTATCTGCGCCTGTATCTGACCTTTGGCGAGCAGATGAACATGAGCGTCGAAAGCCGGTTGATGGAAGGAACTCAGGTGGAAATGAGCTTTGCCGTGATGGAATGGAAGGAGGAAGCCGAATGTATTCCGCATTGATCGTGGACGACGAGGCGTTATCCCGCAAGGCGCTCCGGATGCTGGGCTGCTGGAAGGAGATCCAGGTGGATCGGCTGTATGAGGCTTCTTCGGTGGATGAGGCTGTAAAGACCATCGAGGAGCATTCCCCGGATATTATCGTAACGGATATGAGCATGCCCGAAAAAAGCGGCGTGGAGCTTTTACAGAGCATTGCCCGGGAAAATTACGAGCCATTCGTGCTGGTGGTCAGCGGATACACGGATTTCGAATACACCCATCAGGCTATTGTGTCCCGCGTACAGAACTATTTGCTCAAACCCGTGAATCCGCTGGAGCTGAATCGAAACCTGCAGGAAGTATTCAACCGGCTGGAAAGCAGAAAGGCTGATGTGGGAGAGGAGCTTTACCAGGAGGAAACGGAACCGTCTGTTGCCGAAAAGATCCACCAGTATGTCTCCCAGAATTATGCTGAGAATATTACGCTGGATCTGCTGGCCGGGCAGTTCTTTGTTTCCAAGGAGCATATTTCCCGTTCGTTCAAAAAGTGCTATGGGATCACGCTGTTTGAATATCTGAATAACTACCGGCTGGAATGTGTCTGCCGCCTGCTGACGGCTTCCCATCTGTCGCTGGAGGAAATCAGCGTCCGCTGCGGCTTTAATTGCAGCAATTATCTGCGGAAGGTATTCAAAAGGCGTTACGGGCTGACGCCCAGCGAGTACCGGCAGCGGAACGGAAACGGTTCCAACGGGTCAATATAGGCGTGGCAACAGATCAATAGCGTACCTTTTGTAAAATGCCGCCATAAGTATAATAGAATCATACAAAACACTTGAGAACTGGAGGGTTCCAAATGAAAAAACGGTTGATCGCACTCTTCATGGTTCTGGTATTCTGCATGGCCGGCGTTGGCGCTGTGGCGGAGACGGAAGTCGTCTGGGAGCAGTTCCAGATTGAAGCTGCCGACGCAGTGGCGCAGCTGGTGGCGCTGTATCAGGAGCAGCATCCCGACGTGAAAATCACTGCGGATGTGAACGGCACGAACCTGTCTGAGGTTCTGAAGGCCATGTTCTCTTCCGGCGACGTGCCGGAGATTTTTATGACCGAAGGCTACAATAATATGCTGATGTACGAAGACTACCTGACGGATTTGTCCGAGCAGCCTTTTGTGGACAAACTGGTGGAGGCGGCCAAGCCCTGCATCACCACTGCGGACGGAACGATCGTCGGTCTGCCGGTGACCTTCCAGAGCGAGGGCATCTGCTACAACAAAGCCATCTTTGAACAATACGGCATTGAAGTGCCCACCACCTATTCTGAACTGGTCGCCGTGTGTGAAAAGCTGCAGGAAAACGGCGTGACCCCCTTTGTGAACGAATTCAAGGACGACTGGCTGCTGGGGCAACTGATGGCCATCTCCGGCTACGCCATGATTCCCAACACCAGCGAATTTACTCAGAAGCTCTATGCAGGCGAAGCAAAGTTCGCCGGCAATGAGGAAATGCTGCGCACCTTTGAAATGGTGGATCTGATGGTGAAATACGGCATGGAAGACCCGCTGAGCTATGGCTGGAACGAGGCCTGCACCGCCTTTGCACTGGGGGAAGCGGCCATGATCTTTGAAGGTGAATGGATCTGGAGCACACTGGAAGGCATCGATCCCACGCTGAGCGTTGGTATGTTCGCCGTGCCTGTCAGCGAGACGGCTTCTGAAAACAAGATTGCTACCGATGTCAACGGTGTGTGGCACGTAGGCAAGGGCAGCGAAGCACAGGAAGTGGCAATTGACATCCTGAACTGGATGGCCACCGATGAAGGTGCGAAAAACATCCTGCTGAACGTCTACCATGTGACCCCTGTGTTCCAAGGCTGGGAATATGTTTCTTCCAATCCCCTGGCAGATGACGGTTATGTAGAAATGACCAAGAATAACGTCTATTCCTGGCCGTGGCCCACTTGGTCGGAAAGCTTCCGCCCCGAAGCCGGAAAGCTCTATCAGGAATATCTGCTGGGCAATATGACTGCTGAGCAGGTTCTGGAAGAAATGGATACTCTGTGGGCGAAGCTGGTGCTGAACTAAGCGCCTGCGGCGCTGGGGAGCCGCTTTTTCGGCGGCTCCCTTTCTATATCCATTCAAGGGCTTCGAACGGCACCACTTAACCAAAAAGGAGTTTAAGTGAGACCTTTTCGGAAAGGAAATCACGATGAAAGAAAAAAAATACGTCTACTGGATGTTTGTCCTTCCGGTTTTGATTCTTTATGTCATCTTCTTCATCATTCCGGTGGGAATGTGCTTTTCCTACTCCCTGCTGGACTGGACCGGCGTAGGGAAGAACTCCACTTTTGTGGGCTTTAACAATTATGTGCGGTTGTTTCAGGACCTGGACTACCTGAATGCTTTCTGGTTCAGTACCCGCTATGCCGTGGTAACGGTGATCCTGTCCAACGCGCTGGCCATTTTAGTGGCGCTTTGGGTGACATCCAAGCTGAAAACGCAGAATTTTGTCCGCACCTGCTTTTTCCTGCCCAATATTATCAGCGGTATCGTGGTGGGCTTTGTATGGGCATTTTTGTTCAATCAGGCTTCCAAGACGCTGTACTCCCTGACAGGGCTTTCCATCTTCAAAATCAAGTGGCTGTCTGATCCGACCAACAGCTTTTGGGCGACCATTATCGTCAGCCTGTGGCAGAGTGTGGGATATTATATGCTGATCTATATTTCCGGTCTGAACAGCATCGATCGGATGTATCTGGAGGCCGCTGCCATTGACGGAGCCAACGCGTTCCAGCGTTTCCGTCATGTGACGCTGCCTTTGCTGATGCCCTCTATTACCATCAATCTGTTTTTGACGCTGGCGGGTGCGTTCCGATTGTTCGACATGAATGTGACGCTGACCAACGGAGGGCCGGGCCGGTCGACGGTCGGTCTGGCTCTGGACGTATACAAAGATTTGTTCAGCAACAACAAAATGGGCTACGGATCGGCTAAGGCCGTGGTGCTGCTGGTCGTGGTGATGCTGATTACCGTGGGGCAGGTCTGGTTTACGAAACGCAAGGAGGTGGAAATGTGATGAAAAAGCGCCGTATCCATCCCGGCAGGCTGGCGGCGGAGGTGCTGAGCGTATTGGCTGGTATCATTATGCTGGTGCCGGTCTACATCGTGCTGGTCAATGCCTTCAAGCCGTACAAGGAAATTCTGACGCGTACTTTCAGCCTTCCGCAAAGTTTCTTTATCGACAACCTGACCTACGTCTGGACGCAGATGAACTACGGCCGCATTCTGCTGAATACCATTTTTTGTGTAATCGCCGTGGTGTGTCTGGCAGTCATACTCAGCGCCATGTGCGGCTACAAGCTGTCCCGAGCAGACGATAAGAAGAGCAAGTGGATTTTGAACTTGCTGCTGGTCTCTATGATCATTCCTTTTCAGAGCATCATGCTGCCGGTTTATAAGATTGCCTACAGACTTGGCTTCGGGGATAGCCTGATCGGATATGTGATCGTGCTGATTCCCCTATATGCGCCCTTCGCCGTGTTTGTATATCACGGATTTATCAAGTCTGTTCCTGTGGCGCTGGAGGAATCGGCCATTATTGACGGCTGTGGGCCCTTCCGAGTATTCTTTTCCATCGTATTCCCGCTGATGAAGACCTCGACAGCCAGCATTGTGGTGTTGTTTGCCCTGTGGGTGTGGAACGACTACACGTTCCCCAGTTTGATCCTTCGTTCCAACAATATGAGGACGCTGACTTCGGCGGTCTATGCTTTCTTCTCTTCATATTACACGAGATGGGATTATGGGCTGGCTTCTCTGACGCTGGCTATCCTGCCGATTACGATTTTCTTCGTTTTTATGCAGCGCTATTTTATCAGCGGCATCGTTTCGGGCGCCGTAAAGGGTTAAATGCGTTGATGGGTTTCTCCCCTGCGCCCCGTCCGTTTCGGACGGGGCTTTTTAAATTGCTAACATTTATACGTAGGATGGTTTTGGTTCGGTCAATAAGGTTTTACACCGTCTGCGCCAAGTGTCAGGCGCATTGACAAAGAAGAAGGGATGATTTACTATAGAATAGGATTCGAATGTTGATGGCTCAATGGAGGCGGAAGAATGAACCATTGGAAGCACGCAAAAAAATATGGAGTGTTGATCGTTCTGATCTGCGCGGCGCTTTGCTTTTGGCTTTCGCAGGCTCAGGGAGCGGAAATGGGTTCTTTCAGCGGAAAGGTTTTTGAGGATCTGAACAACGACGGCATTATGGACGAAAACGACCCGGGCGTGGCAGGCGTGACGCTGAGGTTGGCCGGAAAAAAGACGGGACAGACCTTTGAACTGGTGACGGATGAAACCGGTCTGTTCACTTTTGCCGACCTGCCGAAAGATCGCTACGTGTTCACCGCTAAGCTGCCGGACGGGCTTTTGTATGCCCGGTATTCCAGAACGGGCGGCGACCTGCGCAGCGTGTTTTCCGGCGAAACGCTGGAACGGGAATTTTCCGTGGGGCAGGGTGAAGCGGTCAAGGATAAAAACGTGGGCGTGATCCAGAAGGGCGCGCTGACGGGCAAGGCTTTTTTGGATTTGAACTACAACGGCTATTATGACGAGGGCGAGCCCGGCTATGCCCATGTGACCATGGAGGCCATTAAGATCAGCAACGGCGAATCCATGGGAAAAACAGAGACGGATGACGATGGCAATTTCCGGCTGGAAGGGCTGCGGGGCGGGGACTACCGACTGCGGATCATTTTGCCGGACGACGGCAGTATTTTCACCATTGTGCCGGAAAACGGCGGAGAGAACGCCAACGGGGCCGCTCAGCGCTATTCCCGTCGGGAAAGCGCCATCGAGCCCCTGACCCTGCAGAGCGGGGGAGAGGCTTCCGCACTGGTGGGCGTGGCTATGGGCGCGAAGATCCGCGGCACGGTGTTTCAGGATGCGGACTATAACGGCCAGCTGGATCAAAAGGAAAAGCGAATCTCCGGCGTGCAGGTGCAGGCCGTGGATGAAAACGGCCAGGTCGCGGCGACCACGACGACCAACGCCGACGGCAAGTATGCGATGGACGGCCTGATGCCCGGAACGTATACGGTAGAATTTAAGAGGGTCTCCGGCATGGGCTTCACCCGTCTGCGGCCGGAACTGGACGGCGGCAGCTGGGTCGTGGAACTGCTGGACGGCTTTGGCAAAACAGCTCCCATGGAAGTGACCATGGGGGCGCTGATCGACCAGATCAATGCCGGGATGCTGCCCGCATCGACGGTGACGGGCCAGCTGTTCCATGACGCGAACGACAACGGCCTGTGGGACGAAGGAGAGACCGGCATGGCCGGGGCGACGGTGCGGCTGCTGTCCGAGGACGGAGAAACCGACTGGACGCGGAACGTGGACGAAAACGGCGATTTTCTTTTTGACGGCGTGATGCCCGGAACCTATCAGGTGACATATCAGCTGCCAGAGCATACCGTCATGGCGCGGGTGGCTGAAAACGGCAATACCCGGAGCGAGGCGGAAATACCCGCCTTCAAAGTAGAAATGGGCACCAGCAGCCAGCTGCCGCTGGCGGGCGCGGTGGAACTGGGCACGTTGGAAGGGACGATCACGGCAGACGGAAACGGACAGGCGTTGGCGGGTGCGACGGTGACGCTGACTCCCGACCGGGCATCTGCCGAGGAAGCAACGGTGCAGACCGGCGCGGACGGCAGCTTCCGGCTGGAAAACCTGCGGCCCGCGCAGTACCGGCTGACGGTAGAGCTGCCGGAGGGCTGGATCTTCAGCGGAAAATCCGGCATGGAGCTGACCTTTGCCCCGGCGGAAAAGCAGACCCTGTCCATCTCCTGGCAGGCGCTGGTCAGCCGGGAAAAACTGGAGCTCGGCGCGGTCAGACCCGCGACTGTCAGCGGCGACCTCTGGCTGGACGAGAACAAGGATGGCACCCGGCAGACAGAAGAACAGCGCTTGAGCGGCGTGACGCTGGAGCTGGTCAACCCCGCGACGGGCAACCGGGCGGCGGCCGCCACCAGCACGGAGGACGGGTTCCGTTTCGAAAATGTGCGGCCCGGAACGTATCTACTGCGGTTTGAACTGCCTGCACAGGCGGAAGCGGCGGGAGAAAGCGGCGCTTCGTTCCGCCAGAGCGGAAGCTTTATGGAAATGACGAATTTGACCGTTCAGGAAGGCGAGAACGTCACAGGCATCAGCGCCGGTCTGGTATCCAAGACCAGCATCGGCGGCAAACTGACGCTGCATCTGGAAAACGGCGATACCCCGGTAGCGGGCGTGAATATTCGGCTGTATCAGGCCGGAAGCGAAAGCGCCCTGCAGACCGTGACCACCGGCGAGGATGGTTCCTACCGTTTTGACGGCCTGTGGCCGGGAGAATATGAGATTGAAAGCGATTTGCCCGAAGGCATGATCTTCGTGCGGCAGAACGACCCCAATTTTGAAAACGGCGCGACCATCGTGGAAAGCTCGAACGAGACTACGGGCCGCAGCGGCGTTTTGGTGCTGGAAATGGCCAAACACCGCCTGAAGGAAAACATCTGGTTCATCGAACCGGCCAAGGTAGGCGATCAGGCGTGGCTGGATGGAAACGGCAACGGGCTGATCGACGGCGGCGAACGGCTGCTGCCCGGCGTGAAGGTCTCCCTGTGGATGGACGGCGCGAAGGCCTATGAGACCGAGACGGACGCGGCGGGATATTATCTGCTCGATCAGGTCTATCCGGGAACTTACACTTTGCAGGCAGAGGCCTACCCGGAACTGGACATTGCCCAAAGCGTAGAAGGACTGCGGATGATCTCCAGCTGCCTGACTACCGGCGACGGAAAGCAGGCCAGCAGCGAAGCTTTCCAGATGGAGAGCGGGTCTGTTTATACGAGCTTCAAGCTGGGCTATGTGCTTCGGGAGGGCGAGAGCCTGCCTGACGGTCTGGCAGACGAACCCCGGCGGGACTGGACGGAAAGCTATCAGAAATATCAGGATATTCTGGGCCAGCAGCGCTGACCGTATCACACGAAGGAGGCGTCTTCCATGGAGAAGGCCAGAGTATATTTTACGGATTTTCGAACGCCCTACGGCGGGGACACCATGCCCGGAAAGCTGAAAAAGCTGATCCGCAAAGCGGGGATCGACCAGCTGAATCTGGACGGCCAGTTTGTAGCCATCAAGATCCATTTTGGCGAGCTGGGCAACGTGAGCTATCTGCGACCCAACTACGCCCGCGCCGTGGTGGACGTGGTGAAGGAACTGGGCGGCAAGCCCTTCCTGACGGACTGCAACACGCTGTATCCCGGCAGCCGGAAGAACGCGCTGGAACACCTGTACTGCGCGTGGGAGAATGGATTCACCCCGCTGACGGTGGGCTGTCCCATCCTGATCGGCGACGGCCTGAAGGGCACCGACGATATTGAAGTGCCGGTTCGGGGCGGCGAATACGTGAAGAACGCCAAGATCGGCCGGGCGGTGATGGATGCGGACGTGATCATCAGCATGACCCACTTCAAGGGCCACGAGACCACCGGCTTCGGCGGAACGCTGAAGAATCTGGGCATGGGCTGCGGCTCCCGGGCGGGCAAGAAGGAACAGCACAACAACGGCAAGGCCTATGTACAGCAGGAAATCTGCCGGGGCTGCCGCCGCTGTATGCAGGAGTGCGCCAACAACGGTCTGGTATTCGACCCGGAGACCCGCAAGATGCACGTGGACAAGGAACACTGCGTGGGCTGCGGCCGTTGCGTGGGTGCGTGCAACTTCGATGCGATCGACTTTGAAGACCCCAACTCCAACCAGATGCTGAACTACCGCATCGCCGAGTACGCCAAGGCGGTGGTGGACGGGCGGCCCCAGTTCCATATTTCGCTGGTGATGGATATTTCCCCCAACTGCGACTGCCACGTGGAAAACGACGCGCCCATCCTGCCGGATGTGGGCATGTTCGCCTCCTTCGACCCGCTGGCGCTGGATCAGGCCTGCGTGGACGCGTGCATGAAGTGCGAGCCCCTGCCCAACAGTCAGCTGGGCGAGCATATGCGGGATCCCCATTTCGTGGATCATCACGACCATTTCACCAATTCCACCCCGGAATCGGAATGGCAGAGCTGCCTGAGCCATGCGGAGAAGATCGGGCTGGGCACGCGGGACTACGAGCTGATTCGACTGTAAGGCACCACAAAAGCACGGAGGGGGACGAAATTATGCTGGTCATCGGCATCTGCGGCGCAAGCGGCAGCGGAAAAAGCACTCTGGCACAGGAACTCAGCAGCGCCATCGGCCCATGCGCTACGGTCATCAACCATGATTGCTATTATCGGGATCATCCCAGCCTGACGCTGGAGGAACGCCAGCAGCTCAACTACGATGAACCGGAAATTTTCGACCATGATCTCTTTCTGGAGGACATGAAGACCCTCATGGCGGGCAAGCCCATTACCCGCAAACGCTACGACTACACCAATCACCGCCGGGACGATACCGACGAGCTGATCTACCCTACGGAGGTTTTGATCATCGAGGGCATCCACGTGTTCTACGACGAGCGCCTGTGCGAGCTGATGTTCCTGAAGCTGTACATGAGCGTGGAGCCGGATATCTGCCTGCTGCGGCGCATCACCCGGGACATTAACGAGCGGGGACGCACCATCGAGAATATCTCCGTGCAGTACCTGACCACGGTGAAACCCATGTACGACAAGCACATCCGCAATTACATCGACCTGGCGGATGTGATCGTGGCCCACGGCGGCAAAAACGCCCGGATCGTCAGCATTCTGGCGGGATATGTGCGCGACGTGCTTTCCGGCGAGAAGCCCCGCTACGACGGTCAGGAAACTGAATAAAAAATACCCGTTTCTTCGTAAGCAGCATCGCTTCGGAGGAACGGGCATTTTTTAGTTTTCTTTGGGCAAGTCCGAAGAAATGTTTGCGGCTTTCCCGGCCTTTTTGCGGCGGGAGGCGTTGAGCGTGCTCACGTCCTTGGTCTTGCTGAAATAGCCGTGGGGAAGCTGGTTGCCCTTGAGACCGGACTGCACCACCGCGGCGATGCAGAAGGCCAGAAACAGCGCGCCGAGGACGATGCCCAGCACCAGCGCCAGCCCGTCATCCTGCACAAAGAACATCAGCAGCGCCAGAAACGGAAGGGGCACCACCAGCAGATAGAAGAAGCCGTACCGCACCAGATACTGCCACAGCTTGGGTCGTCCGCCGGTGCGGGTGTCCACCAGCTTCAGGTGGAAGAACAGCTTGCCGGGGGAACGCCCGCCCATGAGCCATTCCAGTACGCCGAAATATAGCATTACAAACAGCGTATAGAAGCCGAACAGCATCAGCACCGCCAGAAAAACGGAAAGCTGGCTTCCACCGGCGGAGGGAAGAAGGGGCAGAACGATGATCATCACGACGAAGAACAAAATCAGCAGAATCATGCAGTCCAGCGCCGCCGCAAACAGTCGGCGCAGAATGGACACGTGTTCGCTGCGCTGATAGGCAACTTCCTTCATACGGTCGGCAGAGGGCAGGAAGGCGGTGATCTTCGGCGCAATCAGATAGCCAAGATAGCCGCCCAGAGTATTGGTGATAACATCATCCACATCCGCTAGCCGGTAGGGTCGGGGATAGATGAAATACAGGCCGCTGAGCTGGGTCAGCTCGTAAAACAGGCTCAGGGCCAGCGAAAGAATGACGGTCTGTTTTCGGCTGGCCTTGAAAAAATACCGCAGATAGACGCCGAAGGGCACGGTCAGCAGAATGTTGAAAATAATCTGGAACAGCGCGGAATTTTTGAGAATTTGTTTGATAGAGGCGAAATCGGCCAGATCATCTTTCAATTCCCGAAAAACGTCCAGCAGTTCGTTGAAGGGTTTCAGCTGAAGCCATGGCGAGGTGTATTCCGCCACTTCCTCCACCGGCGGGAGGGGAAGGATAATGAGAAAATAGGCGCACATCATGTATAGAATAAAGGAATAGACCATCAATGTGCGCAGAAAGAGAATCGCGCCGTACTTGCGGTACTCGTGCAGAAGATAGGGCAGGGTGAAGAAACCGGCGATCAGAGGGAAAACCACCACGGCCTGTTTGATGGGGCCAAAATATCGGGTCAGCAAGTCCAAAAAACCTCCGTAAGGTTGCAAATATCGGAAGAAAAGAAAGTTATTTTTTCAGCAGCCGAACCAGCGCGCGGGCCATGTACTGCTCCGCCCGAACGCCCGGATGATTGCGGCTTCCCTGCCAGGAGGCGGGCAGACTTTCCCCATCCACCGAGCCGAACTGGACGGGAATCCCTTCCGCAGCGGCTCTTTCCACGGCCCGCCTGGTAGCCTGAACGATGGGATTCTCCCGGAAGTAGGAGAACCACGTGAGCCGCGCGCCGGGGTTCCGCTGGTGAAGGTGGCGCAGGAAATCCAAGGCTTCGTGCTCGAATACCGCCAAGTCCTCCGACGTGTCGTGCAGCTTGAATTCGCGGCCCGTGACAGGGTCGGTAAAGGGCGGCTGCTTCGTAGCGCCGTTGTCGTTGGCTCCCAGTGCGATGACCACATCGTCGGGCTGGAAGGAAAAATCATAAAGCTTGCCCGAACCCCAGTTTTCCTCCGGGGTTTGACCGGCCTGCGGCCCGCAGAGCTGGTCGTAGATCCGGGGCAGGTTGCAGTGGGGGTCGTTGTTCCAGCCGCAGTGAACGCCCCAGCCGCTTTGGGAAACCAGCTGATATTGAGCGTTCAGCCGGTCGGCGACGAAGCGGGTGTAGTTATCGGACGCACTGAAGCACATGGGCACCCATTCCATAAAGGATTGCGGGCCTCGGCCGCCCTCACCGCTGGTCAGGCTGTCGCCGATGAACTCTATTTTGCGCTTGCGGGGTGGCAGCGGATCCAGTCCGCCGTCTGTGCGTCCTTTGAGCAGCACGCATCCGGCAGACGGGTCGTTTTCGAAGGCCTGACTTTCCTTGAGAATACGGACGGTGTGAACGGTGTCGGGCTTCAGATGAAGAAAGACGCTGTACCAGTGCTTTCCGGGCAGCGGCGCGAAGGTCTGCGCCCGAAGCCCGTCCACCTCGAAGGAAAGATAGGGCTTGTGGGTACGATAGGCACAGTCGATCTGCACTTCCAGTGAGGAGCCGCGGACGTTCATTTCCGCCGAAGAAGCGCTCCAAAGCATGGGAAAACCCTCCTGCGCCGGGTCGAAACGGCCGGAGAGACGGATCATCGGATGATTGCGGATGGAAAATGATTTCATGGGAAAATCCCTCCTCCAAGTAGCATCGCCTTTTAGTGAACCTGAACCATTATACCCTGTTCTGAAAAAGAAGAAAAGTATTTTTTGAGCACTGTTCACTATAAAAAGAAGGTTTTTGAATCAAAAGGAACGATATTGACAGAGAACAGGCAAAGAATTATATTAAACCCAATTGTTAACTTAACGATTAGCTGCGGAATCTTCGACCGCTATCAGAACCCCGTCCTGACCCGGGAGCACCTCCCGCCCTTCTGGATGTACGACGCTGACCCGGGGACCAATCCCTACATGATGCAGCGTCTTGGCGTGAAGCCGCGCTGAACAGCGGCGCGATCAAGCTGAACGGCAAATATTATCTGGTGGTTCGAGTGGAGGGCATGGATCATAAGAGTTTTTTCACCGTGACTGAAAGCAGCAGCCCCACCGATGGCTTCCGTTTCTGGGATCATCCAGTGGTGCTGCCGGACACACAGCCCGAGGAGACCAATGTGTACGATATGCGCCTGACCCAGCATGAGGACGGCTGGATCTACGGCGTGTTCTGCTCGGAAAGCAAGGACACCAGTGTGAACGATCTCAGCACCGCCGTGGCGGCTGCGGGCATCGTCCGCACCAAGGATCTGAAAACGTGGGAGCGGCTGCCGAACTTGCGCACCCTGCGTTCGCCTCAGCAGCGCAACGTGGTGCTTCACCCGGGATTTGTGGAGGGAAAGTACGCCTTCTACACCCAGCCTATGGACGATTTCATCGAGACCGGCTCCGGCGGGGGCATCGGCTTCGGCCTGTGCGACGACATCACGAACGCTGTTATCGATGAGGAGAAGATCATCAGTCTGCGGCGATATCACACCATCACCGAAAGCAAGAACGGCGCAGGCGCGGTGCCCATCAAGACCAACAAGGGCTGGATCCATATCGCCCACGGCGTGCGCAACACCGCCGCCGGGCTGCGGTACGTGCTGTATGCCTTCGCCACTTCGCTGGAAGACCCGTCCAAGGTCATTGCCGAGCCCGGCGGGATGCTGCTGGGCCCGCTGGGCCGGGAACGGGCGGGCGATGTGAGCAACGTGGTGTTCACCAACGGCGCGATTGCGGATGAGGACGGGCGCGTGTTCCTTTACTACGCCTCGTCCGATACCCGGATGCACGTGGCCGAGACCACCGTGGATCGCCTGTGCGACTATGTGTTCCACACGCCCGCCGATCCCCTGCGTTCCCCGGACTGCGTGCGCCAGCGCTGCGAACTGATCCGAAAAAATCTGGAATATCTGGGCAAATAATAAGGAAATCCCCGCATTCGTCAAAAAAGGCGAATGCGGGGTTTTTTTGCTGTTAACTTTCGCTGCCCAGAATGCCCACCATCTGGTCGGTGAGCACGAAGGCTCCATCCCGCCAGTCCAGCGTATTGAGAAAATATCCCAGCGAATCGGCGTTATACAGCCCGGCGATCCGCTGCCACGCCATCAGGGAGAACTGCCCGTCGCCGTCAAAGTCGATGGGGTAAAGGCCGCTGAGGGGATTGACGAAGCCTTCCATCGGCTCCCGCAGGCTGCCGTCGGCGTTGTAGAGCTGGGTGAGATAGGCGCTGCCCTTCCCGGTCAGGTCGATGAAGTACTCCTGCCGGTTCTGCAGGCTGGCGGCCTTGACCGCGTAGCCGTCCAGGTACTGAATCTGATAAGGGTAGGCAGCGTTATAATCATCGCTGGAAAAAATCTGCCGGAAAGCTCCGTCATCGCAGGTATAAATGATATAATTAGTGATCCCGCCGCTTCCGCCGGTGGGGAGGGACAGCAGAATATCCCGTTTATCCTTGCTGGTCAGGCTGACCAGCGCAATGGACGGGGCGTAGGCCGCGTCTTCCGGCAGGGCGATGGCCGTGATCCGGCCTGTGGCGCCGTTCTGGATGACCAGACTCATCTGCTGCCATGCGTTGGAATCTCCAAACTGTACGCCGATGAGAGAAACCGTATCGGGAATGCCGTCATAGGTCACGTCTCCTTTGACGGAGGTAATGATGCTTGCCGCCATAGCAGGGCTCCTTTCCTGTTGCTGAGGTCAGCCTATGCGCCTTGGCGGGGAAAGATGCGCTGCACGAGGGCGCAGAAAGGAATTTGCATGAAACAGGCGATTCAGGTCATGACACGGGAAATCCTTCGAATTTTGGACGGGCAGGAGCCGTCTCTTTACTTGTTCGGTTCCGTGACCATGGATGATTTTCATTTGGGATGGAGCGACATTGATTTTCTGTGCCTGACAAAGCAGTCGATTTCTCCGGCCCAACAGGAGGAACTGGTTCCGTTTCGGCAGACGCTGCTGAAGACGGAGCCGGGGAATCCTTATTATCGTTCCTTTGAGGGCGGGATGCTTTCGCTGGACGCTTTTCTGACGGGAAAGCCGGAACCGGCGGTTTACTGGGGAACCAGCGGTCAGCGGGTGACGGAACAGTACCATTTCGACTGCTTTTCCATGGTGGAGCTGCTGGACTTCGGCATTTTACTGGCCGGGGAGGAGGTGCGCCCCATGATGCACCGTCCCAGCCGGGAGGAGCTTCGCCGGGGCGTGGAGGAGCATCTGCGTTCCATTCGGCAGTACGGTTCCTCAACGGGAGAGAGTCTGTATTCCTACGGATGGCTGCTGGACATTTCCCGCTGTCTATACACGCTGGAAACAGGCGGCATTATCGCCAAAACCGCCGCCGGAGACTGGGCGCTGGAACGGGGGCTTTGCCCTGTGCCGGGGACGCTGCGGGAAGCACTGGCGGTACGGCGCTGTCCGGAGGCTTTTCATACCGACGCGGAGGTACGGAGGCGGGCGGCGCAGTTGGGGGACGAGGTTCAGCAGTACGGGAAAGTTTTGGAGGAGCGGCTGCGTGTTGGAATGCCAATAGAGTGAGAAGGTGGTTTTGGCGCGGGGCTTGCATTCGCTTTTTGGGGGTGAAGGAAGGCAGAGAAACAACAAGCGGAGCGCGGTAGTGCGGGTCGCGTCGATGTTTTTTTCGAGGAAAGCTTATGTTTATTCTGTTGAGTGGGTATCTCGATGATACGGCCCGAAGGGGTGCAGGGGGCGAGCGGAAAGCCCCCTGCAAGCAGCGGGAAAAGTCAACTTTGTTGTATGTGAGCCCCTGCCGGGGGCTTGACGCGCCGACTACGGCGCGAACGGTGGGGCTTCCGCCCTGAGAGGGGTAGTACTTTCTTTCGAAGCGAAAGAAAGTACCAAAGAAAGCCAGCGGCACGGCGACTCCAGAGGCGGCCCGCCCCGCTGCGCGTTATTCGCAAATATCGGCGTTCCGGGCACTGCCGTGCCCGGCTCTTGTATTTGCTCAGGCCTGCCAGTCGCTAACTGCCTACGGCAGTTGTGCCCACTGGGCACGCGCTCCCTCTCGGCCCAAGCTTCGGCCTGCGGGAGCCGAACGGTTGGATGCCCCGAATTTATTCGGGGCATCCAATTCCGGCCCTTAGGCCGGAACAGTCTGACCACGTTCCGTGGGCAGACTGCCCTCAGGGGCTGTCCTCGACCTCGGTTCGCTGCGCTCACCCGCCGGGAAAAAGGCTCTTATTGCCCATTTTGACGGCGGGGCTCGCAATGTCGCGCGCAATGAAGTTGACCGGCTTTCACATACGGGCGGAGCGCGCTCGTGCTCGCCTATTTCCGCCGTCAAAATAGGCGGGCCTTTTTCCCTCCGCTGCCTATCGCCGCTCGGCTCCCCCACACTTGGCGTAGGGCATACTCAAATGGCGATGCTTGGGATGATTCGGCGTGGGGCGGCTGATTTTGCAAGGTAAAGGGTTGGTGGTGTCCCTAAATCATGTTGGCCTTTGGTGCGAGCTGGAGGGCCTGTCGTCCGACGGCAGTCTGCATACGCCAACAAACAGGAAAACACACCAAGCCCGCGAGCCGCGAGGCCTGTCGCCGAGCGGCGGTAACTCCGCAGCCAACTTGCTTTCCCTCGAGCGGCCCCGCGCCCATAGGGCGCGGTATGGGGTGCAGGGGGTAACCCCCTGCCGCGAGGCCCGTCGCCGAGCGGCGGTAAAACCCCGGCCAACTAGCTTTCCCTCGGGCGCCCTGCGCGCCTATGGCGCGCAGTCCGAATGGGGCTCAGCCCCTAGCCCTGCCTGCGGGGAAGGAGGAAGAAGGCGGCGGCCAGGAGGATCAGAAGGGGGAGGGCCACGAGAAGGGCGACACCCATGGTCTGGCTGCCGACCGTCAGAGAGGGCCGGAAGGCGCTGGAGGCCATGATGTCCAGAGAAATCTCGCCGCTGGGAACCAGCTCCTTGAGAACGGCGGTCAGAAATTGTTCGTTGAAGGTGCTCTGATAAATGTAGTCGTCCACCAGCATGGTGCTGTTGCCAAGGGCAAACATCCGGCTGACGTTGCCGTTGGAGTGCATCCGATGGGCGTATAGGGCCAGAGAAAGCTCGCCTTCCCGGTCGCCCTCCTGCTTGTCCAGCGTGTTTTTGCCGTCGGTCAGGCTGCGCAGGTAGCCGTGGGGGCCGGTTTTCAGCACCGTGGCCACGGTCAGGCTGCTGTCCGGCTCGGCAGGATCCTCAAAGGCGCTGGCGGCAGGCATCAGGAGCACGTCGTAGCCGCTGCTGAGCAAAGTGGCGGTCATGTCCAGCTCGCAGACCTTCGGAATGATGTAGAGCGGTTCACCGTAGTAGGTGTCGGTGTCCTCCTCCCCGGCCACGGCCACGCCCGCCAGAGGCACGATGCCGTAGCTGCGCAGAAAGGCCAGATAGTTGGGCACGCCCTCGATGGGGTCGGTGTAGTCCCGCACTACAAAGACGTTGCCGCCGTTTTGGGTGTAGGTAAGCAGCGACTGGGATTCGTCCTCCGTCAGGTCTTTTTGCAGACCGACGATGAACAGACAGTCGAGCCCGTCCAGCACGTCTCCCGTGCGCAGGTTCACGCTGCGGCTGTCGATGTTGTTGCTGGTAAGGAAATTGGTGAAGTTCTGAAGATTTTCCAGCGTCAGTTCGCCGTGACCCTGTAAAAAGCCCACGGTGGGAATTTCCTCCCGGGTGACGTAGACGATGGCTTCCGTCAGGGTCTTTTCGTAGCTGAGACCCTCGATCTGGAACTCCCCGGCCTCAATGTTGTAGCCGGTGGTGAAGAAATTCTGATAGTCCAGCACCTTGTAGCGCCCGGTGGCCGGGCAGGAGACGATGACGGAATCCGCCGCCACGGAGGTGGTCTCGTCGCCGGTGAACCGGGACAGAATGGCCGGGTTCCGGGCAATGTCTGTGGGAATGACGCTGATGTGGTCGGACAGCACCTTGTAGCGGTTCAGCACCTGCAGAACCTGCTCGTCCTCGTCCCCGTTCTGGTAGAGAAGATACAGTTCCACATCGTCCTGCACCCGCTCCAGCGCCTTTTGCGTTTCCTCGCCGGTGGTGGCGTAGCTGTTGTAGCTTAAGTCCTTCCGCCAGCCGTACAGGTTTTCCAGCCCGGTCACCGCCGCGTTGGCCAGTACGAATACGGCCAGAAATGCCGCCATCAGAAGGATGCTGCGGCGGCCGTGCCGCCATTTGGGCTGACGGAGCCGGGCCAGCAGTCGGCCCGCTTTTTTGGGTGTTTTCATATCAGGCCGCGCCTCCTTCCCCGAAACGGCGGGCGTCCAGCACCCGAACCGCCCCCGCCAGACATACAATGATAAAGCTCACGAAAAACAGCACGCTGGCATAGCTGAGCTGCCCCAGCAAAAAGGGCTCGTAACGGTCGTACAGACTGACGAAATTCAGCACGTCCCGCAGCCATGAAACGCCCACGTTGCTGGCCAGAAGGTCGGTCATCCACAGGAAGAAATTCGCTCCGAAGCCCGCTACCGCGCCGGTGATCTGGTTTTTGGCAAAGCAGCTCACCAGCAGATCCAGCGAAAGAAAGCTCAGGCTTTGCAGCGTGAAGCCCAGATAGCCCACGAACCATTCCCCGGCGTAGACCGTGCCGTAAAAGGCGATGATCAGGGTGTACAGATTGCTGCACAGAATGGTCAAAAGCAGCACCGCCGCCGCCGCGAAGTATTTGCCCAGCACCGCCGAGGCCAGCGATACCGGGGCGGTCAGCAGCAGCTGGTCGGTGCGCTTCTGCCGCTCCTCGCAGATCAGGCGCATGGTCAAAAGCGGACACAGCAGCATGTTCAAAAGCGTCAGCTGGGACAGGAAGGACAGAAGGTCGCCCGACAGGCTTTTCAGGTTGGAAAGATAAAAGATCAGCCCGGCCAGCGCCAGAAACACGCCCATGAACACATAGCCCACCGGTGTGCGGTAATAGCCGAGAAATTCCCGTTTGAAGATGGTTTTCACGTCCGGCCTTCTCCTTTCACTCATCTGTGATGGCCTGCAGGAAGACCTGCTCCAGATCGCCACTCTGGCGGCTCAAATGCAGCAGCGGTACCCCCAAACGGCTCAAAAGCGCAAACAGCCGCCGCTCCGGCTCACTGTCCCCGGCGGCAAAGACCAGGGTCAGGGCGGTGCGGTCGGGATGGCTGTCCGGCTGGACGGTCAGCCGCCGCAGACCGTCCAACTCCCGCAGACGGGGCACGATGGATTTTTCCGCCGCGCCTACCGTCGCCAGCAGGGAAACCGCGTCCGTGCTGTCCGCGTCGTCCAGTGCCATGGCAGTCTTTACCTGCCCCTGATGCAGAATGACCACGTGGTCGCAGAGCTGCTGCACCTCGCTGAGAATATGGGAAGAAAACAGAATGGTCTTTTCCCGGCTCAGGCGGCGGATGAGGGCGCGAATTTCGGTGATCTGCTTGGGATCCAGCCCCACGGTGGGCTCGTCCAGCACCAGAATCTCCGGGTCGCCGCACAGTGCCTGCGCCAGCCCCGCCCGCTGGCGGTAGCCCTTGCTCAGGTGGGACAAAAGCCGTCGCTGCATCTGGGTCAGGCCGCACAGCTCCATGATCTCGTCCACATGCGCGGGCACGGCTCGGCCTTCCACCCCTTTGAGCCGGGCGGCGAAGCGCAGGTATTCCCGCACGGTCATTTCGTCGTACAAAGGCGGCACCTCCGGCAGGTAGCCCAGATGCTTCCGGGCCTCCTCCGGCTCCAGCAGCGCGTCATGCCCGGCCAGCAGCGCCCGGCCCTCGGTGGGGGCCAGATAGCCCGTCAGAATATTGATCAGCGTGGTCTTGCCCGCGCCGTTCTGCCCCAGCAGCCCCAGCACCGAGCCTTTTTCCACATGCAGCGACACATCCCGCAGGGCATACAGCGCGCCGTAGCGCTTGGTCACATGCTGAATATCGATCACAGGAACCCCTCCCTTGGATGGCAAAATGGCCGTTTCTATCATAACACATTCCCGCCGGTCACGTGTGACTGAATTGTAAATCTGAAGGGGAGGGAAATGCAAAAAGGCCGCAGCTGCGGCCTGTGATTGTCAAAAAAGCTCGCCTGCGGCGATCTTTTTCGCCAGAAGCTGTCGGTGCTGTTTTCAGCAAAGCTGAAAACTCCCCGCCCGACCGGGTGCTGCGCACGGCGAAGCCTTACGGGGCCATTTGCCGACCGCAGGTCAGCCGGTCGATACGAATACAGTCAGAGGGGCTGCCGCCCCTCTGACAACTCCCCTGAAGAGTTTTTCGACAGATACTGTTGCGGCCTGCGGCGCGAGGCGGGGCTGTTCACAAAAAGGGTGCGAAGCGCCGAGGGGCGGGAACAGCGGCGAAGCCGCTCCTCAGCCCCTGTTTTCATCCATTTCCCTCAGCTCAGCCGGTACACCCGGGCCTCGTAGGGACGGAGAGCGAACGAATCCTCCCGGGAGACAGGCAGGTTGGCGATCAGCAATTCGGCGTCCGCCCAGCCCATGGCCGACAGCTCCAGCCTGCCGGCGGCTTCGCCGGAAAAGTTGCACAGCACCAGCAGGCGCGTATCGTCCAGACGGCGCTCATAGGCGAAAATCTGCGGATCCTCCGGAAGCGCCAGCCGGTAATCGCCATACACGATGACGGGATTTTCCCTGCGCAGGCGGATCAGGGCGCGGTAGTAATTCAGCACGCTGTTTGGATCGTTCTCCTGCGCGGCGGCGTGGATGGAGGGATAGTTGGGGTTGACGCGGATCCAAGGGGTGCCGGTGGTGAAGCCGGCGTTGGGCGTATCGTCCCACTGCATAGGGGTACGGGCGTTGTCGCGGCCCTTGGCCCGGATGCAGGCCAGCATCTCCTCGGGCTTCACGTCGCCGTCCTCCACCAGCTCCCTCCATGCGTTGAGAATTTCAATATCCCGGTAATCCTCGATGCGGTCGAAGGGAACGTTGGTCATGCCCAGCTCCTCGCCCTGATAGATGTAGGGCGTACCCTGCATCATATGCAGCAGCGTACCCAGCATCTTGGCGGAGGCAACGCGGTTTTCCTCGGTGGAATCATCGCCGAAGCGGGATACGATGCGTGGCTGGTCGTGGTTATTCCAGTACAGGCTGTTCCATGCGCTGCCGTTCAGGCTGGTCTGCCATCGGCTGAGGCAGCGGCGCAGGTCGTCCAGCCGGATACGGTTCAGGCTCCACTTTCCCAGCGGCCCGTAGTCCAGACCCATATGGGCAAACTGAAAAATCATGTTCAGCTCGCACTGATCCTCCCCGGCATAACGGCGAGCGTCCTCCGGCGTGACGCCGGGGGTCTCGCCCACGGTCATGACGTCATAGCGGGCAAGCACCTCCCGGTTCATTTCCTTCAGGAACTCATGCACCCGGGGGCCGTTGACCGCATGGGGCGTAAAGTCGCCGTAGAGCGCGCCGGGCTCTCTGGGCCCGTCCGGCAGGCCGGGCTCCTTAGAGATGAAGTTGATCACATCCATGCGAAAGCCGTCCACGCCCTTATCCAGCCAGAAGCGCATCATGTCGTACGCGCCCTGACGCACCTTGGGGTTCTCCCAGTTCAGGTCGGGCTGCTTGGTGGAGAACAGGTGCAGGTAATACTCGCCGGTGGTCTCGTCCTTTTTCCACGCCGGGCCGCTGAAGCAGGAGCCCCAGTTGTTGGGCAACCTGCCGTCTTTTCCCTCCCGCCAGATGTAGTAATCCCGGTAGGGATTCTCCCGGGACTTGCGGCTTTCCACAAACCACGCCATTTCATCGGAGGTGTGGTTGACCACCAGATCCATCAGGATCCGGATGCCGCGCTTATGCGCCTCGGCCAGCAGCTCGTCAAAATCCTCCATGGTGCCGAACTCGTCCATGATGGCCCGGTAGTCGGAGATGTCGTAGCCGTTGTCGTCGTTAGGCGAGCGGTAGATGGGGTTGAGCCAGATCACGTTGGCGCCCAGCCGCTGAATGTAGTCCAGCCGCTGAATGATACCGCGCAGATCGCCGACCCCGTCGCCGTTGGAGTCCATAAAGGAACGGGGATAGACCTGATAAACGACCGCTTCTTTCCACCATGCTTTTTTCATTCCTTTGTTTCTCCTTCTTGCTGTTTTTGGGTAGCGGATTGATTGGTTTCCCGATACAGGGAAGGCGACATGCCGTATGCCTTACGGAAGACGGTGGAAAAATACGAAGCGTTTTCCATGCCCACCTCCCGGGAAATCACCGCGACAGGCGTATCGGTCTCCACCAGCATCCGGGCGGCCGCCTTCAGCCTGCAGGCGGTCAGGGCTTCCACAAAGGACTGCCCGGCGGTCTGCTTGAACAGCCTGCCCAGATACCCGGCGGACAGGGAAACCCCGTCGGCCGCGTCCTGCAGGGAGAAGCCGGGATGCCGGTATTCCTTCTCGATCATCTCGCAGACCTGATGGATGATGCGCTGACCCCGCAGCAGGCTGCGCTGCTGTTCGCTTTCGTTCAGCAGCCGATGGCACACGCCGAACAGCTCCCGGCTCAGGCTGCACAGCTGATCGAAGGAGTTCGACTGCTCGACTCGCGCCAGCATTTCCGCCAGTTCCTCCCCGCTCTTGGGCTGACAGGTGGATTCCACCAGCTCCACGCACTGGCGTAGCACATCGGATACCACATGGATGCAGATATTGGGTGACAAATGACCGCACTCCTCAAAGAAAGCGTCCAGCGCCTGATACAGCTCGTCCGTCTGCTCATGGAAAAGGAAGCCGGAGATCCTTTTGAGCCACGTATCGGTAGGCGTGGCCGGGGCGCTGCGCCATTTTTCCACCGTATCCTGTGTGAAAAGAATGCGCTCCTGATGATAGAAGGAATCGTAGACCAGCCGCAGGGCCTCGCTGTAGGCCAGATGAAGCTGCTCGGGCGTTTCCACTACCGGGCTTACGCCCAGCCGCACTTCGCTTCCCTGCTTTTCCCGGCAGGCGAGGCAGAATTTTTCCATCTGCTCCGTCAGCTGCTCCTCCTGAAGGGCGTCGGCGGACGCAAAGCAGAACAGCAGCACCCGGTAATCCGTCCACCGGAAGGAGATGCACTCTCTCAGCCCCGGCAGCTGCCCGGCGGCCAGACGATTCAGCTCTTCAACGGTGTACTCCCGTTTTTTGGTGTGGGACAGCACCCCTACCACAAAGCGCTCCGACTGCGTAATGGAAGCGGGAAGCTCCACCCGGTCGCAGGGAAGGCCGAACAGCAGGGACTGCAAATTGGACTGGTACAGGCTCTGCTTCATCATATCCGAACGGTCGCGGTATACCGTCAGCTCGTTGGAAATGACCGCCATTTCGTCCACCACCGCGTCGCTTTCGTGAGGCAGTTGGGAGACCAGATCGTCGATGGGCCGGTAGATGCGCAGCAGCAGGATGAACATCGTGCCCATGGAAAGGATCAGCAGGGCCAGAAGAAAGAGCACCAGCATAATGATCTTGGACCGGGCTGCGCTGAGCAGGCCACGAGCGGGCTGGATGCTGACCACCGTCCACGCCTGCGTGGGAAATTTGCAATAGGAGACCAGATTTTTCTGACCGTCCAGCTGTTGATAAAAGGAGCCCTGCTCCGGCCCGGCCTGATACAGCCCGGACAGAACCTGCCCCCATTCGGCGGGCAGATACCCGTCCACCGGCCGCACCAGCAGCTGATTGCTTTCCCCCAGAATATAGGTGTGGGAGCCTGCGCTGCGGGTCAGCATGGTCTGCAGATGGGAGCGCTGAATATCGATGGCGATGCAGCAGGTATAGCTGTTGGAATAGCTTCGGATGGGATACACCAGCGTCAGCACGGCGGTTTCCCCCAGACCGGGAGACGTTACCATCCTCGGCACGGAAAACGTGCTGCCGCGGGCGATCTCCTCGTCGTTCCAGGCGGTCTCCTCGCGGGCGTAGTACAGCAGGTTGAGCTGCTTGCCGGTGGTGACATTATATAAGGAAATATTCTGAATGAACGGGTGCAGCGCCTTGTACCGGCCCAGCGAGCGGAAGGCGTGGTAGTTGGTCAGCGAGTCGCTCTTCCGGGCGGTAAAAAACGCGCGGATGTTCTGGTCGGCCTGAATGCTGCTGGACAAAGCGTCCATCTCCTCCCAGAGGTTCTGGGTGCTGTTGACCTGCTGAGCCATCAAATCCGTTGCATAGGAGGCCGTCTGGCTGTTGGCGTAATTGGAAAACTCGCTGTAGAGCAGAAACCCGATGGAAGCAAACAGAACCATCAGCAAAACAAACACCGCCAGCAGGCTCCGGCGATGGAGTTTGTAGTGAAGAACCCGGGACAGATACTGCTGCTGCGGTCTCTTTGGCTTGGTCATGGCTGCTCCTTTGCAATGGTTTTTTTCCGGCGGCGGGTCGTCAAGCCGCTTATTTGCAATTATTATACACCCCATCACGGGTTTGTAAAAACGCTTTTTAGGTTTTTTGAAATAAAAAGCGCTTTTTCAAATGTCGCATCTGGTCATTTTTCGTATTTTTCTAAAGCAATCACGGATTCTTTTCGTTGTGATTCGGCTGATTTGGTGCTAGGATGGCCTCATCAAACAAGGAGGTTGGGAAATGAAGTCGCAGTCCGTTACGGCGCCCTCGCTGACGAAGAAGCGCTATACCTTCTTCACCGATATTCGCAGGAACCGCTTTTCCTATCTGCTGATCCTGCCGGCACTTCTGTATGTGCTGGTGTTCAGCTACCTGTCCTACCCCTATATGATCATCGCCTTCAAGCACTTCAACTATAAGCTGGGCGTTTTTGGCAGCGAATGGTGCGGATTCAAGAATTTTGAGTTTTTCCTCAAATCCACCAACGCCCCCACCGTCATCCGCAATACGCTGGTTTTGAACATCCTGTTCATCGTAACCGGCACCCTGACCTCGCTGGTGCTGGCCATCCTGCTCAACGAGCTGCGCAGCAGGGTATTCGTCCGCACGGCCCAGACCATGATGCTGTTTCCTCATTACATCAGCTGGGTGGTGGTCAGCTATATCCTGCTGGCGATCTTCTCCAACAAAAACGGTCTGGCCAATCAGCTGCTCAACGCGCTGGGCATGAAGAGCGTCAGCTGGTATACCAAGGCGGACGCCTGGCCCACCATTCTGGTTTGGATGAAGATCTGGAAGAGTGCGGGCATGAACGCCGTTATTTATCTGGCGGCCATCACGGGGATTGACGAGAGCATCTATGAGTCCGCCACCATTGACGGCGCCAACCGCTTCCAGCGCATCGTCAGCATCACCGTGCCGCTGATTATGCCCACCGTGTGCATCATGACGCTTCTGGCCGTGGGCAAGATCATGAACGGCGACTTTGGCATGATCTACGCGCTGGTGGGCGATCAGGGCATCCTGTACGAGACCACCGACGTGATCGACACCTATGTTTACCGGGTGCTGCGCCAGACGGGCGACCCCAGCCAGTCCATGGCCATCGGCCTGTTCCAGTCCCTGATCGGGCTGGTGATGGTGGTGGGCAGCAACTGGATTGTCAAGCACACCTTCCACGAAGGCGCGCTGTTCTGAGAAAGGAGGCTCTGCCATGAGTACGCTTGCCGCCCCGAAGAGGGTCAAAAAGTTGAACCGGCTCAATGCCGGAGACTACCTGATGTATCTCTTCACCGGTCTGTTCGCCCTGTTCTGCATGGTGCCGATGGTGCTGGCCGTGTGTGTATCCTTCAGCAGCGAGGCCTCTATTTCCCGCTATGGCTACCGCTTTATTCCCTCGGCCTGGTCCACAGAGGCCTACCGGCTGATCTTCAACGGCCAGAGCAGCGTGATGCACAGCATGCTGATCTCCATTCTGGTGACCCTGCTCGGCACCATCGCCGCTGTGGCCATTACCGCCGCCAGCGCCTACACGCTGGCCAACACCAACGTGAAGTACCGCAACCAGCTGTCCTTCTTCTTCTTCATCCCCATGACGTTCACTGCCGGGCTGGTGCCGTGGTACATGATCTGCACCCAGCTGGGCCTGCGCGACAACTTCGTCGCCCTGCTGATTCCCAACCTGCTGTTTTCCCCCTTCAATATGTATCTGGTGCGCAACTACATGTCCGATATGCCCGGCGAGCTTCGGGAGTCCGCCTACATCGACGGCGCTACGGACGTGCATATCTTCTTCAAGATCTATATGCCCCTGAGCGTGCCGGTGCTGGCCACCGTGGCCCTGTTCTACGGTCTGGCCTACTGGAACGACTGGTGGAACGCCATCATGCTGGTGGATGACAAGAAGCTCTATCCTCTGCAATATCTGCTTTTGCAGCTCAAGTCCCAGATTCAGATGATCAAGGATATGCAGGAGATGATGGGCCGCTCCATTCCCGGCCAGAAGGCTCCCTCCGAATCCCTGAAGATGGCCACCTCCATCATCACCATCGGCCCTATCGTTCTGCTCTACCCCTTCCTGCAGAAATACTTCGTCAAGGGTCTGGTGGTAGGCGCGGTCAAGGGCTGACGGAACGCCGGTTTCCATTGATACAAGCCGCACAAGCGGTTTGCAGATAAAAATCTTTATTGATTAAAGGAGGAACTCCCCAATGAAAAAGTGGCTGTCCCTGCTGTGTGCTCTGATCATGGTTCTGAGCATGCTTCCCGCCGCCATCGCTTCCGCCGATGAGATGGTGACCATCAAGTATGTGATTCCCGGTTCCGAAAAGGAAGACTACGCCACCGTCATCAAAGCCGTGAACGCCAAGCTGGCCGCCGATCTGGGTATTCAGGTGGAGCTGGTCTACATCCCCTGGGATGTGTGGAACCAGAAGCTGAACCTGATGCTGTCCACCGGCGAGGAATTCGACCTGTTCCACGTGATGCAGAATCGCGTTTCCTTCGCTACCTACTATAGCCGCGGCGGTGTGGCCGACATCACCGATGCCATGAACGCCTACGGCGACGGCATCAAGGCCTCCATCGCGCCCAACGTGCTGGACGCCGCCACCATCGACGGCCGTTACTACTGTATCCCCACCGCATGGTGCGAGCTGGGCGTTGAAGGCTCCTTCACCTACCGCGCCGACCTGCTGAAGAAGTACGGCCATCAGGTTCCTACCACTCCCGCTGAAATGCTGGACACGCTGGAGGACATCATCTCCCAGTGGGACGGCGACGAAACCCCCTACCTGCCCCTGCTGGCCAACTACAACCCCGCCTCTACCCACCTGACCGTGCTGCACAGCCAGTATGACAGCTATCCCTTCAACGTGGTGGACGGTTTGTTCATGGTGGACCAGGAAGGCAATGTGAAGAGCTGGGTGGAAACCGAGGAATTCAAGGCGGACGCCAACTGGGCTCACGAGGCCTACGAGCGCGGCCTGATCGATCCCGACGTGCTGACCACCACCAAAGAGCAGCTGGAGGATAAGCTCAAGCGCGGCGAGTACGTGTTCCATCTGGGCATCGTTGACTATTATGCGGACACCGTGGAGCATGTTCCCGAGCTGACGATGGACGACATCCAGGTCGCCCGCCTGAACAGCGAAAAGGCCGCCATCCGTCCCTGGGCCTTCAAGAACTGCAACGCCGTGTCCTCCACCTCCAAGCACGTGAACGAGGCCGTTCAGTTCATCAACTGGCTCTACAGCGATCAGGCCAACTACGACCTGTTCTTCTACGGCATCGAAGGCCAGAACTACACCCTGAACGACGACGGCTCCATCAACACCCTGAACACCAAGTGGGCCTTCGACGACTGGATGGCCGGCAACATGACCTACCAGCGCTATCCCTCCACCATGCTGCCCGCCGTGAAGAAGGCGCAGTACACCGTGGATGAGAACGCTGTGAACAGCGTGGCCGGCGGCTTCTTCTTCGACGCCAGCAGCGTGCAGACCGAATACAGCAACGTGCAGACCGAGATGGAAGCGGTCATCACCCCCATCATCATGGGCGTGATCAGCTACGAGGACGGCTACGAATCCGCTCTGAAGCGGCTGAAGGACGCCGGTCTGGACACCGTGGTGGCTGAGTACCAGCGTCAGTTCAACGCCTACATGGGCAAGTAAGGCTGACTTTGTCCCAGAGACCCAAGCACGCAGCCGCTTCGCTCTCAGCGGAGCGGCTGCGTTACCGTGATTGAAGGAGGAACAACGATGGATATTCGTCAGGCCCGGGCCGCCTTTGACAAGGAAGGCAAGATCTACGATTCCGCCCTGCTGACCTTTGTGGGGGTGGATGGATACGATGTGTACAACTGCTCTATCCCCTTCGCCATGAACGGCAGGGAGTATATTTTCGGCCGCGTCGAGACCCGCAGGGAATGGGCCACCTCCTGGGTGCGCCTGTTTGAAAAGACGGGCAAGGATACCTACACGCTGGTACCGGATTCCATGATCTACCAGCTGGAGGATCCCTACATTCAGTTTATCGGCGATCAGCTGACCATGGGCGGCACCCATGTGATGAAAGAAAGCGGCGAGGTGAAGAGCTTCTACGGCTACTTCTATCGCGGCACCGAGCTGGAGCATATGCGCTACTTCACCACCGGACCGGACAAGATGAAGGACATTCGGCTGGTGAGCCTGAAGGATGGCCGCATCGGCGTTTTCTCCCGTCCCCGGGACAAAAAGGTGGAGGAGACCTACGGCTCCGGCGCGGTGATCGGCTTTGCCGTCATCGATTCGCTGGACGACCTGACCGCCGATGTGATTGAAAACGCCCCCGCCATCGGCAATCTGTTCGGCCGGGGCGAATGGGGCGGCTGCAACCAGTGCTATCTGCTCAAGGACGGCCGCATCGGCGTCATCGGCCACAAGTGCTATGCCGAAAAGGACGCGGACGGCGTGAAGCAGGCCGTGTACCTGAACGTGGCCTTCCTCTTTGACCCCGAAACCCATCAGGCGACCGAGCCTCAGGTCATCGCCACCCGCCGCAGCTATCCGGATGCGGCGGCCAAGCTGCCCAAACTGAAGGACTGCGCCTTCACCTCCGGCATCGTGCTGCGGGAGGACGGCAAGGCGGATCTGTACAGCGGCCTGGGCGACACCCACGAAGGCCGCGTGACCATCGACAATCCCTTCGGCGATCTGCTGTAGGCCGCAAAAAGCCGCCTGTCTCTTTTTTCCAAATCAAAAGCCTGCCCCGACCGGCGGAGGATTCCTCCGCCGGTCGGGGCAGGTCTGTTTTACGGGTTCAGAAAGCCCCTTCGGTCATTCATACATCTGATACTTTTCCTTACGCTGCGTATAGCGGGCGCGGGCTTCGGTGTAGCGGTCGATGAGCTGCTCGCCGTTCACGATCCCGGCGGTATAGTCGGGGTCGGCCAGCAGCTTGTCCAGATAGCGGGTAAATTCCGGGGCGGAGGGCAGTTCCTTCACGTTGTGACCGGCGGAACAGCCCGCCCACTGCACTTCATCGGGCCACAGTTCCCGGAAGGTATCCAGCAGGGTGATGGCCGTGCGGAAGGACTCAAAGTGGGTGCGGTCCCGGACGATGACCTGCACGCCCTTGCAGACCTGCCCCTGATAGTTGGAGCTGGTGGGCTTGAAGAACACCGGCGCGAACGCCACACCTTCCAGCCCCTTGCGGTTCATCCGGGCGGCCAGCGCATAGCCGTCGGCCCAGGGCGCGCCGATCAGCTCGAAGGGCTTGCTGGTGCCCCGGCCTTCGCTGATGGTGCTGACCCCCTCGAATACGCACATCCCTGCATACAACAGGTTGGCGGTGCAGCTGTTCAGACTGGGGGAGGGCAGCAGCCACGGCAGGTCGGTCTCATCTGCGTACCAGCTGCGTTTCCAGCCCTCCACAGGGACAACGTGCAGGTCGCAGCCAATGCCGAACTCGCCGTTTACGTACCGGGCGAATTCGCCCATGGTCAGCGCCGTTCGGCTGGGCAGCTCATAGTCGCCTACGATCAGGTGCATGGTGGACGGGCAGACCGTGCCCTCCACCGTTACGCCGTTGATGGGCGCAATGCGGTCGGGAATGACCAGCTTCTTGCCCGCCTTGGCACAGGCTTTCATCAGCGCGGCGCAGCAGTGCAGGTATTCGAAGAAGCGGGTGCCCGCTTCCCGAATGTCGAAGACCACCGCGTCCACCTGGGCGAGCATTTCTTCCGAAGGGGCGATGCGCTCCCGGTTGAAGATGCTGACCACCTGCCGCCCGGTGACGGTATCGGTGTATTCCGGCACGTCTTCGCCGTACTGAAATTCGCCCCGGATGCCGTAGATGGTGTTCCAAAGGGCCGTGACGTTGTAGCGCTGGCAGAGCACGTCCACCACGGGAGTCAGTTCCCGGTTGATTGCGCCGCCGCCCGTGACCACGCCCAGCCGCAGGCCTTTTAGTTCCCGATCCAGTGCTTCCGGCCGGTCAATGCCGTTAAGAACCTTGTGCATAGAAATACCCTCCTAGTATATATAGATGAACGTTTTTTAGTCCTTGTTGGTCTCGCCGCGGGCCGTATGCATCCGCAGGGCGGCCTCCCGGGTCTTTTCCAGATGGGGACGAATCTCTTTATAAGTGCGGCTGCACACGGACGTATACAGCACGTCGATCATGAACATCTGGCAGATACGGGAGCTCATGGCGCCGCTGCGCATGAAGGTCTCGGTGCTGCCGGTGAACAGCCGGATGGAGGCCAGGTCGCTGATGGTGGAGGAACCGAACTTGGTCAGGGAGATGATCTCCACGCCCGCCGCGGCGATCTCCCGGGCCACGTTGACGGTGTCGGTGGTCTCGCCGGAATAGGAGATCACCACCGCCGCGTCGCCCTTGCGCAGGGAAAGGGAGGTGATGTACTGGTTGTGCGGGTCGGTATTGGCCACGGCGACCTTGCCGATGCGGCCGAATTTGTTGCTGGCGTCCAGCGCCACCAGACCGGAGGAACCCACGCCGTAAAAATCGGTGCGCCGGGCCCGGCACAGAAGGCTAACGGCCCGCTCCAACTCCGCCGCGTCGTTCATTTCCATGGTGGTGCGCAGCGCACCGAAGTCGCTGGTCAGAAGGTGGCTCATCACCGCCTCGGGGTCGTCGCCGGGGTGGATATCCTCAAATTCCCGGTTTTCCTCCAACACGGACAATTCGCCGCACAGGCTCTTCATCAGCTCCTTGTAGCCGGACAGCTTCAGGGCCTTGCAAAGCCGCATGACGGAGGAAACGCTGCTGCCGCAAGCCTGCGCCAGCTCCTCCAGCGACATGCCGGAGGCCTGACGGGGGTGCTGCGTCAGGTAGTCGGCGATCTGCTGTTCCTTGGGGCTTAAAGAATCGTAGGATTCCCTGATCCTGAAAAAACATCCTCCGGCGGCGGCCATGGCTATCCTCTCCCTCGGCCGGACGGAAAGCGGCCCGGCGGCTTTTGACTGAAATACGCGTTTATGCGAAAAAAGAACTTTTTACTTTCCTTGTGTCCAGTATAAAGGAAAGTTCTCCTTCTGTCAAATGAAAAAAGAAAAGTTCTATGCAAAAATTGAAAAACAGCATTGACAATTACTTGTCATACTTTTATAATGAAGCTGGCTCTAAAGGAGATGTTTCCCTTTCGATAAAAAAACAGGTTTTTGAAGGAGGGTTCTTGTTATGATCGATCTGAACCGCCGTCCCCGGATGGGACTTTTGCTGATCTCCCCCGAACGCTTCCAGACCATTGGCGAGGGCACGGCCCGCGGCAGCTACAAGGAACGCAAGCAGAAGGAAGCCGAATGGATGGCCAAGGAAGCGTCCGCTATCGCGGAAGTGACCTTCCCCGGCGTGATCTACACCGCCGAGGATGTGAAGCGCGCCATCGACGCTTTCGTGACCGCCAAGGTGGACTACGTGCTGGCTATTTACCTCAGCTGGGCGGAGGACTTCGCGTGGATTCGCTTCCTGCGGGATATGCCCGCCTGCCCGGTGCTGTTCTGCCATCGGATGCGGGACAAGATCGAACTGAAGGACACCCATGATGACGACGAGTTCGCCGAATATCTCTGCTGCGGCGGTTTGGTAGGCTCACTGGAAGCCAGCGGCTCCGTCAAGCGGTTTAACCGGCCCATGCTGGAAGTCTACGCCGGCACGTGGACGGAGGTGCTGGCCCGCGCTAAGACCTTCGGAAACGCCGCCCGGGCCCGCTCTCTCTTCCGGGAAAGCACCATGGGTCTGCTGGCCTGCATGAACGAGGTCATGTGGAGCACCTACGTGGATCCCTACGCCATCTTCCGGGATGTGGGGCCGGAGCTGCGGTTCCTGTCCGTGGCGGAGCTGGAAGACACCGTCAACACCGTTTCCGACGCGGACGCCACCGCTGTGATGAAGCGTATCGCGTCCCAGTATGAGGTGCTGCCCAACGTGGACGAGGGCAAGTTCCTGGCCTCCGTCCGGGCCTCCATGGGCATGGAGCGTCTGGCGGAAAAGAAGGATCTGGACCTGCTGGTGCTCAATGATATTGACACCGTGCTGTTCCAGCATATCGGTCTGCGCCCCGGCTTCTGGCCCACCTCGCCCGAGGTGAAGACCCTTATCGTGCCCGAAGGCGACATCGGCGGCGGCATCGCCTGCTTCGCCCTGAAGCTGTTGACCGGCGGCCATGTAAACTACATCGAGCCCTTCCACATCGACCTGCCCAACCACGGCTTCGACGCGGGTCACGCGGGCCCCAACGATTACACCGATCCCCGGGGCAAGTGCAAAATTTCGTCCGACGTGCGTTTTGCCAAGACCAAGTGGAAATACGCGGGCGCGCCCTTCGCGTGGTATGTGTTCCCCGAAGGCGAAAAGACCATGCTGCACTGCTCGCAGCAGACGGGCAAGTTCCAGTTCGTGGCCGCCCAGATTGAGGCCGTGCACACCGACCACTTCCTGGCGACCTATTCCCACAGCCATTTCCGCCCCGTGGGCGAAAGCTGCACCGAGCTGTTCACCAAGCTGCTCCGGCAGGGCGTGACCCAGCACTACGGCATCGTGGACGGCAACGTGCAGGCTGAGCTGCAGGATCTGGCCATGATGATGAATTTCGAATTTGAGCGCGTGTAAGCGCTGAAAAAAGAACGACCCGAGGCTTCAAAAAAAGGAGAGACGAACATGGAACGGATGCAGAAAATCGGAACCCTCCCGCTTCGCAGCGCCGCTCAGGTGGGGCCCTCCCGCATCGGCATCGGCTTTGAAAAGCTGGATCGCAAGGTGTTCGAGCCGGAAAAGGCCTATGATCTGGTGGCCGCTACCGGCGTACACTACGTGCGGCTCCAGTCCGGCTGGCAGCGCACGGAAACCGAAAAAGGCAAATACGACTTCGCGTGGCTGGATGATATCGTGGATCAGATCATCGCCCGGGGCATGGAGCCGTGGATCGACCTGTGCTACGGCAACGAGCTTTACACCCCCATGGCGAAGGAATACTTCGGCGCGGTGGGCTGCGCGCCCATCGCTACCGAGGAGGAGCGGGAGGGCTGGCGGCGCTACGTCAAGGCCGTCGTGACCCGCTACCGCGGCAAGGTGAAGTGGTACGAGATCTGGAACGAGCCGGACGGCCAGTGGTGCTGGAAAACCGGCGTAAGCCCCGAGGAATACGGCGATTTCGCGCTGGCCACGGCTCGGGCCATCCACGAGGCCGACCCGGAGGCCAAGGCCATCGCGGGCGTGCTGTGCTATGTGAATCTGCCCTATTGCAAGCGGATGCTGGATCGGGGCGTGGCGGCGGAGGCCGACGCGGTCTCCTTCCACCGCTATAACGCCAACGAGCTGGACGCGCTGAACGAAATGCAGGCCCTGCGGGCCCTGCTCGACCGCTACAATCCCAAGGTGCAGATCATTCAGGGCGAAAGCGGTACCCAGTCCGATTCCCGGGGCGCGGGCGCGCTGCGGGGCGGCGCGTGGACGCCCCTTAAGCAGGCCAAGTACCTGCTGCGCCACCGGCTGATCGATCTGTCCACCGATATGGTGTTCACCTCCCATTTTTCCGCCATGGACATGATCGAGGCCCTGAACGGCAAGGTAGGGGATAAGGCCTCCTATCTGGATTTCGGCTATTTCGGCGTGATTCAGGCCGACTTCAACGAGGAAGGGCTGGCCACCGGCGAGTACACGCCAAAGCTGTCCTACCGGGCGCTGCAGCACCTGTGCACCCTGTTTGACGGAAAGGCGCAGCCGGAGCAGCTGCCCGTCCGCCGGGTGGTGAATCCCTCTCCCCGCGTGTTCGACAAGGACGCTTCCGACAGCCGTCTGGTGATGCTGGGCTTCCGCCGCGGAAACGGCACGGCGCTGGCTTATTGGGAGGCCGCCGACCTGATGCGGGAGACCTTCGACAGCACTGTCAGCTTCCAGCTGGCGGGCGTGAAGGACGCGCCCCGTCTGGTCGATCTGATGACCGGCGACGTGTATCAGGTGCCTGAAACGCTGGTGAAGCGGGACGATCTGAGCAATGTTGTGGAGCTGGTGAACCTGCCCCTGACCGACAGCCCCCTGCTTTTGATGTTCGGCGATTTTGACGACTGAGGTGGATGCTCCCATGACGAACGGCAATATTCTGGTGCTGGACGTAGGCGGCAGCTTCCTGAAATACGGCGTGGCAGACCAGCGGGGCGCGCTGCTTCCCGGCAGCGTGGGCGAAGCGCCCGCCCGGGCGGACGAATCGCCGGAGAAGGTCTATGAAGCCTTCGGCGAGGTGATCCGCCGGGCGCTGGAGACCGCGCCGCTGACCGGAGCCTGCGCCTGCTTCCCCGGCCCCTTCGACTACACCGAGGGCGTATTCCGGATGAAGCATAAATTTCAGGCGCTGTACGGCTGCTCCATCCTGCCGCCCTTCGAACGGGCAGGACTTCCCGTCCGCTTCCTGCACGACTCCACTTCCTACATTCTGGGCGAGGTTTCCGACGGAACGCTGCAGGGGACGCAAAACCCCTGCTGCGTCATGCTGGGCACGGGGCTGGGATTTTCCATGATGAAGGACGGCAAAGTCCTGATCGATCAGACTCAGACTCCGGCACTGGCCCTGTGGTGCGCTCCCTTCCGGGAGGGCATCGCCGAGGACTATGTATCCACCCGGGCCATTCAGGCCGCCTATGGTCAGCCCCTTTCCGTTAAGGATATCGCGGGCCGGGCCCGTCAGGGGGACGAACAGGCCCTCCGGGCTTTCCGGCTGGCGGGCGAAGCCCTGTCGGAGCTGATGGAGATCATCGACCGGCGCTTCCATCCCGACAAGCTGGCGCTGGGCGGACAGATCGCCCGCTCCGCCGACCTTCTGCAGCTGAAACTGCCCTTCCCGTGGGAAGTGTCCCACCATCTGGACGACGCGGCCCTGCGGGGTGCGGCCTATTACGCCCTGCGCACTCGGGAAGAATGCACCGAGGTGCTGCCCAAAATTTCCCTTTGATTTTTTCTAACTTACCATACAGGAGGAAGAACCCATGAGTTTTATGTTCCATCCCTATCCCTACGTGGATCCCGATGCGGTCAATCCCATTCACGCCCCCGAGTCCGTGAAGAACGGGCTGGTCAAAGGCCCCCAGTCCGTGGCGAAGGAGATCGCCCGGCAGATCAAAGCCGGTAAGACCCGCGTGGGTATCGACTGCTACGCGGGCGCGGAGATCGGCGCGCTGGCCCGTCAGCTGGAAGAATTTGTGGAAAACGTCCGGCTGATCGACGCGACCACGCTGGCCATGGACGAAAAAGAGCTGGATGAAAAGCTGGCTCCCTATCTGCCCACCGACCGCGACCGCGACCCCGTGCTGCTGTACGGCCGCCGCTTCATGGAGGGCTATGAGGGTCTGCAGAACGCCGAAAAGGTGCAGGCGCTGAAGGAAAAGCTGGACAAGGCCGACGGCCCCGTGGTGGTCTACGGCATGGGCGCGCTGTGCAAGGCCCTGCGGGAAAGCTACGACCTGAAGGTCTGGATGGATCTGTCCCCCCGGCAGACCGCTATCAACTATAAGACCGGCCTGGCCATCAACTACGGTTCTACCCATTCCCGTCCCTTCAGCCAGCTGATGCGCCGGAATTATTATGTGGACTTTGAGACCGCGCTGGATCTGCGCTGGGAGCTGATCCGGGAAAAGGCGCTGGACGGCTACGTCTTCGCCGATGATCCTCAGAAGATGCAGTGGCTGCCCTACGTCGCGCTGCTGGATCTGTTCGACGAGCTGAACCGTTCGCCCATGCGCTGCCGCCCGGTGTATCTGGAAGGCGTGTGGGGCGGCTTCTACGTCCACAAGCTGCGCAAGCTGCCCAAGGAAATGAAGAACTGCGCGTGGGTGTTCGATATGATCCCCATGGAGGTCTCTCTGGCGGCGACCTTCGACGGCAACGAGTTTGAAGTGCCCTTCTACACCTTCGTGCAGGCCATGGGCGAAAAGCTGCTGGGCAAGCGGGCCTACGACGCGTTCGGCGGCTACTTCCCCATCCGCTTCAACTATGACGATACCTATCACGCCAACGGCAACATGTCCATCCAGTGCCACCCAGACGCGGAATATGTGATGAAGAATCATTCCGAGCTGGGCCGTCAGGACGAGAGCTACTACGTCTGCGTCACCGCGCAGGACGCCAAGACCTATCTGGGCTTCCAAAACGAGGACTCCTGCGAGAAGTTCTTCGCCGCCGCCGAAAAGGCGCAGGAGACCCACGAGCTGATCGACTATGCCCAGTACATCAACGCCGTGCCCTCCGTACCCGGCACGCAGGTGATGATCCCCGCCGGTACGGTGCATGCCTCCGGCCGCAATCAGGTCATTCTGGAGATCGGCAGCCTGACCGTGGGTTCCTACACCTACAAGCTGTACGACTATCAGCGCATCGACCCCCAGACCGGCCTGCCCCGCCCCATTCACCTGAAGATGGGCCGGGACGTGATCCACCCCGAGCGCACCGCCGAATTTGTGCGGGACAATCTGGTCAACCACGGCGGCGTCGTCCGTCAGGGTGAGGACTGGTGCGAGAAGGTCGTGGGCGAGCATGACCTGCTGTACTTCTCCCTGCGCAATCTGGTGTTCACCACCTCCATGGAGGACGATACCAAGGACGATTTCCACGTGCTGGCGCTGGTGGACGGCGAAAAGGTGCGCGTGGAATCCGTGGAGGATCCCAGCCGTTACTTTGACCTGAACATGCTGGACATCGTCGTGGTGCCCGCCACCTTCGGCAAGTACCGCGTGGTGAACAAGGGCATCGGCGTGGCGGTCATCCACAAGACCATGCTCAAGCCGTAAGGCAGGAGGAAAGAGGCCATGTATGAGCTTCAGGGAAAGACCATGATCTACCGGCTGGACAGCCGGGGCCGTTCCATCAGCTGCTATCACCGTCAGACCGGGCATGAGTACATCCACACGCCCGGCGCGGTGTGGAAATTGATCTATGCGGTAAAGAACACGGAACGGGTAGAGGTTCCCGTCTGGGCGGAGGAGCAGCGCTTCTCCGTCCAGACCGGGGAAAATCAGCTGACTCTATGCTACGACGGACTCATCGGCGACGAGGGCCGGCGGATCGACGCCGCCCTGAAGCTCCATTTCCAGATGAACGACCTGGGTCTGCAGGTTTGGGCCGATCTGGAAAACCGTGACCCTGAAGTGACGCTGATGGAGCTGCAGCTGACCCCGGTTTCCGGGGCCCGGACGCTGGCCGGAGAGCCGGACAACGACTTCATCGCCTGGCCCAACGGGCTGGGACGGCGGGTGCGCCGCCCCGCCTACGCTGACCTGAGCACCTTTGCCGGGTTCCGCAAATACGAACGCCACGATCAATACCATACCGACATGGACGCGCTCTATCCCTCGGACGAGGCCTCCATGCAGTGGTACGACTGGTACACCGGCGGCGAGGGCCTGTACTGCGCCAGCGAGGACGTGACCCACCAGACAGTGGGCCTGCACATCGAGCGGGACGCCAAGCTGAACGTGCTTCGCTTCGGCTTTATCCGCTACCCCATGATCGACGCGGGAGAGCGCTTCACCATGGCCCCCATCGACTGCTATCCCCATCTGGGCGACTGGCACGCGGGCGCGAAGCTGTACCGGGCCTTCATGGAAGAAAAGGGCGGCTTCGTCCCGCCCGTCAACCCCGAATGGAGCCGGGACATGACCGGCTGGCTGCGGCTGATCTTCAAGCAGCACCACTGTGAACTGAACTGGAGCTATGCCGACATCCCCACCATGTACGACGAGCTGGAGGCCAGCGGCCTCAAGACTCTGTACCTGCTGGGCTGGGAAGCGGGCGGATTTGCCCGGCTCTGGCCCGACTTCCGGGTAGACGAGCGCATGGGCGGTGAAAAACTGCTGCGGGAAGGCATCGAATACGTTCACCGAAAGGGCGGCAAGGTGCTGATGTTCCTGAGCTATGCCCTGATCGATCATCACAGCGACTTCTACCTTAAGGAAGGCGGAGACAAGGCCACCATCCGCTCCATCTGGGGCGAGGATATTCCCTTTGCTGAGACCTACTGCGGCGAGGGCACCTACCGCAAGATCGGCAACCCGGCCATGCCCATGTATCTGGCCTGCCCCGGCTCGCCCCTGTGGCAGAAAAAGATGAAGGAGGCCGCCAAGACCTGCCTGGAGCTGGGCGCGGACGGCGTGCTGTACGACATCGGTTCCTGGCACCCCTATTTTTGCTACGCCGAGGGACACACCCACGCCAAGCCCAGCCATTCCCATGAAAGCAAGGCCGCCAATTACGCCGGTCTGCGGGAGTATATCAAGACCTTCGGGCAGGACAAGATTATCCTGATGGAGCACAACACTGATATTTTCGGTCAGTCCATGGATATTTCCCACAGCGCCAACACCCAGCCCCCGGTGCGTCTGCGCTCCCCGGAAACAGCCCAGCACGCCACGGACGTGCGCGACGATCTGTTCATGCCGGAGCTGTACCGCTACACTTTCCCGGAATTGGTAGCCACCAACCGGGAATGCGGCGAGGACGAGGAAAGCTACAAGGCCATGGCCGGGTTCAGTTTCCTGTATGGTCTGCGCTTTGACATGACCATCTACCGCTGCTGCGGTTCTCTGCGGGATATTCCCCGGTACGCCGCTTATCTGAAGGAGATTTCCGCCCTGTACGAGCGGTACGGCGACTTCCTGCTCCGGGGCCGCTTCGTGGACGGCGACGGCTTTACCTCGGACAGCGAGAACGTGCTGGTCAAGGGCTGGGAAGGCTGCAACGGCGGTCTGGCCGTCAGCCTGTGGAACCCCACCGGCGAGGATCAGGTCGTGAACCTCCGCAGCTGCAAGACCGGCCGCGCCGTCACCATCATCGTTCCCGCCGAGCGCGTCGCTGCTGCCGTGATCGACGAAGCTTGAATACGAAAGAGACGTTGGGGGCTACTCGCTCCCAAACCCCTCGTCAGGGCTGTGCCCTGAACCCACTTTTGACCGCGTATTACGCGGTCAATGTTGGGATTGTTAAGGGCTTTAGCCCTTAACTGCGGGGTTTGGGGCCGCAAAGGCCCCAACGTCTCTCTTATTCGTCTAAAAGCGGCAGGGCGCGGCAGAAGGCGCGGAAGGCCTGCCAGTCTTCCCGGGCGGCGCAGCCTGCCCAGAGCATCAGGTTCTTTTCCCGATGGCGCAGCGCCGAAGGGGATAAGAAAAGCTCCTGCTGCAAGGCTTCCGGTTTTTCGCCCCGAAGCAGCCCGAAAAACAGCCGCCGGTCGTTATCGTCGCAGCGGTCCAGCAGGGTTTCCAGCGCCATCAGCCGCTGAGCCTGGCCGTCACTGTAAAAATCCACCGCTTCCCGGATGGGCGTGGAAAAGGATTCCTCCGCAGAATGCAAAGGCTGGTTCTCCGTGGACTCCCGAACCGCGACGCGGCAGTGTACCTGCACCGCCACGCTGGCCGTCGGCTCTTGTCGGGATAAAAAGGCGTACAGGCTCACCGCCCGCCGCCCCAGCTCGTCGTGGTTCAGCGACGCGCTGGTAATGGCCGGGCGCAGGGCACGGGCCAGAGACGAATCCCCATAGCTGAGCAGATACAGCTCCTTCGGGACGGCCACGCCGTCCTTTTTCAGTTGGTCCAGAAGCGCCGCCGCCGCAATGTCGTTGGCGCAGATCACGGAATCGAACCGGCAGACATGGGGGAAGAAGGCTTCATAGCACTCCTTGAGAGAACCGCGGTTCCAGAAGACGTTGGGTCCCGCCGCCACGGGAAAACGGCGGCTCCAGGCGGCGAAAACGTCCTGCTTGGTCAGGTCGGCCGCTGAATTGGGGTTCAGAGCGAAAAACGCCGTTTTTTCCCGGCCGCAGTCCCGCAGATATTTCAGCAGCGTCCGGGTCGCTTCCGCGTGGTTCATGGAGATCACGCCTTCCGCCGGGGCCGCCTGCGAGGGGTTCACGCTGATGAGCACGCAGGCAATGCCCAGCGCGGCCAGCCGCGCCTGCGCCGCAGGGACCCAGCTCATGGACGTACCCATCAGCACCGCCAGTCGCCGTTCGCCGCCGAAAAGCCCGTCCCAGTCGATGCTTTCTTCCTGCACCGCATCCAATAGCACCAGTTCGTATTTTTTTCGGGCGGCTTCCCGGGCGATACCCTCCAGCGTCTGCCGGGCCCAGAGGGAGTTTCGGTAATCCGGCTCCACCAGAACGGGAATGCGCATGGAGACGGCCTCCTTTGACGAACTTTTTCGTTATGATAGCACATGGGAGAAACGAAGGTCAATAAAGGCTTTCGCGCACCGTTTCTTTGCGTTGCTTGCCGCAACGGGCGGTTTCCCGTACAATGAGGAGTGCCGGCAAGAAAAGAAAGAAGGGATGCCCGATGCTGAGTGAAAATATCAGGGCCGCACGGAAAGCCAGAGGGCTTTCGCAGGAAGAACTGGCCGCAAGGCTGAACGTGGTGCGTCAGACGATCTCAAAATGGGAACAGGGCTTGTCGGTGCCGGATGCCGACCTGCTCATCGGCCTGTCGGAGGCGCTGGAAACCCCCGTCAGCGCTTTGCTGGGCGAAACCGTGCCCCCGGAAAAGCCGGACGAAATCCAGATTTTGTCCGAAAAGCTGGAAGCGATCAATCTGCAGCTTGCCCGGAGAAAAATCGCCCGAAGAAAGCTTCTGCGCGGGGCGCTGGCGGCATTGTGCCTGATCGTTCTGGCAGGGCTGGCGGGGCTGTACGCCGCGCACAGTCCTTACCTGAACTGGGATTATCATGACCCCGAGACCGCCGTCGCCGGGGCGGCGCTCCATGGCTTCGAATGGCTGTTCGTCCGCGCGGCTCCGCTGCTTCTGACAGGGGGCGTTGCCGGGCTGCTTTTGACCCGAAAGAAAAAGTGATGTTTTTTAAGCCCTCCGCAGATCACATGACCTGCGGAGGGCTTGCTGTTTGCCCACTTGCCGCTTTTTTCGGAATTTTTCCGTTGGATTTGGCGTTTCGCAGTCGGCGGCGGGCTGGTATAATGACCCTAGAACCCAACCCCGGCTTGTGTCGAAGAATGGGAGCGAGGAAAGTGAAAAAACAGCTTTGTCTGGAAACGGCGGCGCTGAAAGGCTGCCGTCTCCAAAAAGAAAAGGAAGGCTACACCGTCTGCGGGGAGCGTGGCAAAATGTCCCTGACCTTCGCGCCTTTCGATGAGGAAACGGCGCGGGCTTTTCAGCAGGCGGACGCGCTGGTGCTCGACCTGACCAGCCGTGTCTCCGCCTGCGAGGCGATCTTCGTCCGCTTTGCGGAGGCGGACGGCCGGACGCTGGAAATGAACACCATGCTCTTTCCCGGGCAGAAGGCCCGGGCCGTGTTTCGGCTGAAATGGCTGGATGGCAGCCTGTTGTTCCCGCCGCTGAATCCGGGCACGCTGAAGACCTGTGTTTCCGGGCAGGGGTTGGAAAAAGACCGGATAGTCTCGCTAACCGTCGGTTTCCTGCCCGGACGTCGGGATCAGCGGTGCTTTGATCTGGCGGATGTTTTTCTGACGGACGAGGCGATTGAATTCCCCAAAGCCGCCGAAACCACCGTGGACGCGCTGGGACAGTGGAAACAGAAGGAATGGCCGGGAAAAATGCCCTCCGAGGAAGCGATGAAGGACTTTCTGCAGGGCGAGTGGGCAAAAGAATTGCCGCCCCTGCCGGGACGGAACCGCTTCGGAGGCTGTACGGAGCGCCGGTTCGAAGCCACTGGATTTTTCCGCGTCCAGAAGGAAAACGGGCGCTGGTATCTGGCAGACCCGGACGGTTGTGCGTTTTACTCCACCGGCGTGTTCGGGGTAACGCCCGGCGAAGCGGGCTGGATCCGCGGCGTGGAAGACCAGATGGACGATCTGCCAGACCCAAGGGGCCCCTTCGCCCCGGCCTATGAGCTGGCCGAAGAAAACGAGCTGTACCGCCGGAAATTCTCCGGCATGTTCCCGAAGGATACCCTTCTGTACGCCCCGGCCACGGCCAATCTGATCCGCGCTTTCGGCGGAGAATGGTATGACCGCTGGTGCGGACTCACCGCCCGCCGCCTGCGGGCGTGGGGGATCAACACCCTGTCCATGTTCAGCGACCCGGAGTTCATCCGCCGCTCGAAGATGCCCTACGTTATTATGCTCAAGGGCTATCCCGCCACCCGGCGCATGATCTACCGGGACTTCCCGGATGTGTACGCCGAGGAATACGAAGAAGGCTGCCGCCGGTTCGCCGCCCAGCTGACGGCCTATCGGGACGATCCGCTGCTGATCGGCTATTTCCTGAATAATGAGCCCACGTGGGGCTTTGTGGAAGGCATCCTGCTGGCGGAGCGGGTGCTGGAGAACGGGCAGGGCACCGCTACCCTGCGGGAGCTGATCGCCTTCCTGCACCAGAGGTATGGGGAGGATATTTCCGCGCTGAACCGGGCGTGGCGGCTGGAGCTTCCCGATTTTGAAACGCTGGAAAAGGGCCTGTTCCGGGCGGCGGAACGCTCCCCGGAAGCCGAACGCGACCTGTCTGACTTTACCGGCCAGATGATCGACCGCTATGCGGGGCTTCCCGCCCAATACGCCCGGGAGGTCGCGCCACGTCACCTGAATCTGGGAATGCGCTTCGCTCATGTGAACCATCCCGGAATGCTGCGGGCCGCAAGGCATTTCGACGTGTTCTCCCTCAACTGCTATGCCGCCGACCCCACGGAAGCGCTGCTGGCAGTGCAAAAGGCGCTGGATATGCCGGTTTTGATCGGCGAGTTCCATTTCGGGGCGCTGGACGCGGGACTGCCCGCTCCCAGCCTGTTCCATGTGAAGGATCAAAAGGCCCGGGGCGACGCCTACGCCCGGTATCTGACCCGGGCGGCGGCTCAGCCGTGCAGCGTAGGGGCGCACTACTTCGCCTATAACGATCAGCCCCTTTGGGGCCGGTATGACGGCGAAAATTATCAGTTCGGCTTTGTGGACGTGTGCAACCGCCCCTACGAGCCTTTCGGTGAGGGCGTGCGCCGGGCCAACGAAGAAATTTACCGGGTCAAGGAGGGACTTGCCGCGTCCGAGGACGGCGAGACCCAACGGGAATCGTGAAAAGATCCATTCGAAAATCCAGGAGGCAACGCCCATGTTTCAGAAAACCAAAGTTACGGATGAAATTCGCCTGATGGCCGCCTATGATTCTCCCGCCGCCGAAGAAATGCCCATGTTCGCGGAAAACCGGGTGCATCAGCGCTCCAGCGGCAATCCCTATCCCAATAAGGTGGTCATGCGGGTGGATCGGGCCCACCGTTCCGAAAAGCCCTTCCGCATCATAACGCTGGAAAACGAATATTTGAAGATCGAGCTTATGCCCGAACTGGGCGGACGCATCTACGCCGCCATGGATAAACGCACCGGCTACGACTTCTTCTACCGGCAGCACGTGGTGAAGCCCGCGCTGATCGGCCTGTTGGGCAGCTGGATCTCCGGAGGTCTGGAATTTAACTGGCCCTGCCACCACCGGCCCAGCACCTACATGCCCGTGGACGTGCAGGTGGAGGAGGAGGAAAACGGCGCCGTTACGGTGTGGATGAGCGAAAACGAACCTCTGAACCGCATGAAGGGCATGGTGGGCGTTCGCCTGTGCCCCGGCGAGGCCCGGTTCGATACCCGGATGAAGGTGTACAACGGCACGCCCGCCCGGCATTCCTTCCTGTGGTGGGAAAACGCCGCCGTGCCGGTGAACGAGCAGTACCGGCTGGTGTTCCCGCCGGATGTGCATTACGTCCAGTTCCACTACCGCAAGAATGTGACGGAATATCCCGTGGCCTCCGGCGTGTACAACGGCATTCGGATGGGCGACGGCACGGATATTTCCTATCATAAGAACACGCACCAGCCCACGTCCTATTTCTGCGCGGCCACGAAGTATGATTTCTTCGGCGGCTACGACGAAGGCAAGCGCTGCGGCGTGGTGCACGTGGCCGACCGCCATGTGAGCGTGGGCAAAAAGATGTTCACCTGGGCCTACAATCAGCTGTCCCGCAGCTGGGAGCGGGCGCTGACCGACACCGACGGCGCTTACGCCGAGCTGATGGCCAGCAGCTACTCCCTCAATCAGCCGGACTTCGCGTGGCTGTACCCCTACGAGAGCAAGGAATTTTCCCAGATGTGGTACCCCGTGGGCGACGGCGGCGCGCCTTTCTGCGCCTGCCGGGAAGCGGCCCTGTCCGTGGAAAACGGCCGTCTGCGGCTGCAGGCCTCTGTTCCCCTGCGGGATGCGAAGCTGATCGTCAACGGCGCGGAGCACCGCTTCACCGCCGGGCCGGAGCAGTCCTTCGACCTGCCCCTGTCGGAGGAGATCGCCGCGTTCCAGCTGGTAGACAACCGGGGCAAGACGCTGCTGCGCTATGAAAAGCCTGTGGAAAACGAACTGAAGGAAATGCCGGAGACCATCCCGGACAATCCTACCATGGATCAGCTCAAGAGCGCACAGGAATTGTATCTGCTGGGCGTGCATACGGAGCAGTACCGCGACCCGGCCATCCGTCCCGCCGGGTACTGGCGGGAAGCCCTGCGCCGGGACCCGGATCATCTGCCCTCCCTGATCGCACTGGCGAATGACGAGCTGGCCCACTTCCGCCCGGAGAATGCCCGCAAGCTGGCCCTTCACGCGTGGAAGGTGGCCACGGTGCGCAATTTCCATCCCGAAAGCGGCGAACTGCAATACGTCATGGCCCGCATCGAGGAAGCGCTGGGCCGGGAGGACGAGGCGCTGGACGGCTACCTGCAGGCTGCGTGGGCGCAGGATGCGCGCTCCCGCGCCATGACCCGGGCCGCGCTGATCCAGCTGCGCCGGGGACAGTATGACGATGCGCTGACCAGCGCGGAGGAAGCGCTGAACCAGCACGCCCATAACGAGACCGCTCTGCTGATCCGCTATCTGGCGCTGAAAAAGCTGGGCGACGACCGTGCAGAGGAAGCGCTGCGCCGGGCGGAAGCCTACGACAGCCTGAACCTGACCCTGCGGGCGCTGAAATACGGCGCGTCTCCCGAGCTTTACGCCACGCTGGAAAGCGACCCCTGCCAGTCGGCGCTGGATATGGCGCAGGATCTTTCCGAAATGGGGGAGACGGAGCTGGCTGCGGCCATTCTGGCCGGTCTGCCCACCCCATGCGCCCAGACCGAGTACGTGCGCTGGCATCTGACCGGCAACCGGGCCGCGCTGGAGAAAGCCGCCGGGCTGGAAGCGGGCGCGGCTTATCCCCTGCGGGAGATTGAGCACCGGGCATTGACGGAAGCGGTGAAGGCGCATCCCGAGGATGCGAACGCGCTGAACCTGCTGGCCTGTCTGGAATATCACATGGAAAACCACGAAAAGGCGGAGGAATTGTGGAGCCGCGCCGCCAAGGCCGACCCCAACGCCTACATGCCCCTGCGCAATCTGGCGGTGGCCCGTTACAGCCATCTGAACCGCCGGGACGAAGCCCTGCCTTTGCTGGACAAGGCGCTGGCCCTGCATCCCGGGGACGGCCAGCTGGTGTGGGAAAAGGCTTATCTGATGACCCGTCTCCACTGCGACCCCAACGAAACGGCCGCCTTTGTGGAGAAGCACGGTTACGAGCGGGAGGATATCGCCATCGAACTGTGCCGGGCGCTGAATCTGGCGGGCCGCTATGAAGAAGCGCTGAACATCCTGCTGGGCAAGAAGTTCACGCCCTGCGAGGGTGGAGAACACGCCGTGGCCGAGCAGTATATGTTCGCCCATCACGCGCTGGGCCGGGGGCTGTTTGCGGATGGACAGTACGAACAGGCGCTGGAGCATTTCCGCGCCGCTCAGACCCTGCCGGAAAATCTGGGGGCGGGCCTGTGGAACGAAGTGCTGCTGGTGCCCCATCAATACTTCGAGGCCCGCTGTCTGGAAGAACTGGGCCGCGGGGACGAGGCCCGGGCGCTGTACGATCATATTCTGATCTTGAAGGTGGACTATTTCTCCAACATGAACCTGCCCGGGCTGCCCTGCTGGCAGGCCATGGCGCTGAAGCGCACGGGCCGGGCTCCGCAGGCGCAGGAGATGATCTCCGCCCACCTGCACAAGCAGGAAAACGCCGCCTTTGCCCGGGATGCGGGCTACTACAAGACCACGCCCTTCTTTATCTCCTATATGGAGGACGCGCAGACCCTGCGCCGGGCCGGGTGTGACTGGCAGTCCGCCATGGCCTGCTGGGCGGCGGGCGACCGGCAGACGGCCGCCGAGCTGGCCGCGCTTTCCCTGATCGGCGAGCCCTCCAACTTGTATGCCCTGCTTTTGAGCCAGCAAAAATAAGATAAAAAAGCTCGTGTTTTATGGAAAACGAGAACGAAAACAGCGGCCCGAAGCCCGGTTGAACGCGACTTCGGGCCCGCCGAATCCCTGCTGCCGTTCGGCGGCATCAGTCCTTCAAAATCTGCGTTGCTCGATGATGTGGGACGCTGATTTTCCGCTAAGGAACCAGACGTTTTGACCCTCACAAAGCCCTTTGCCGCTCTGGCACAGGGCTGTTTTTCGTGAGAAAGAAAAGTTTTGTTCAATTTTTAAAATTCCTTATTGACAAGTATTGTTCACCCTGCTATAATCAAGGCAGATGGAAACTTTGGCAACGAAACGACCGTTCCGGGTATGGAAAATCCTTCCTTTGTGAAAAGGTGCTTGCATCTTCCCCGGAAAGTTGTTATAATTACCACACAGACGAAAAAACATTGCGTTTGATTTGAATGGGTTTCCAAAGCAAAGTTGCTTTTCCTCTTTTCCATTAAACCGGTTTGATGGGAAAAAGGTCGAAAAGCAAGACGTTTCTTTTTTTATTTTTCATACGGAAAGGAGCCCTTGCCTTGAGTTCCGTCAAAGTTCAAAAGCCCGCTCCCAGCTTTGCCCCCTCCCGCAAGCACGTGGCAAATCGGATCTGGCAAAACCGTTACATTTACATGATGGTCATCCCGGTACTGGTGTACATGATCCTTTTCAAGTACATGCCCATGTACTTCCTGCGGGCCTCCTTCTACGACTACAAGCTGCTCAAGGGCTTTGAAGGCTCCAAGTACGTCGGCCTGAAATGGTTCGAGCGCCTTTTGTCCAGCCCCGATCTGTGGCAGTACATCAAAAACACCCTGTCGCTGAACCTGCTGTCGCTGGTCATCGTCTTCCCTGCGCCGCTGGTGTTCGCCATTCTGCTGAATGAAATTCACAGCGCGCCCTACAAGAAGATCGTCCAGACCGTGTCCTATCTGCCCCACTTCATCTCCACCGTGGTTCTGGTCTCCATGATCAACACCATCTGCTCCCCCTCTCTGGGCGTACTGGCGAAGATCTACAAGAGCATGGGCATGACGCCGGTGAATTTCATGGGCAACCCGGACTACTTCTACGCCATCAACATCATCTCCGGTCTGTGGCAGGGCACCGGCTGGAACGCCGTTATCTACATCTCCGCCATCGCCGGCATCGACGCCTGCCTTTACGAAGCGGCCCGCATCGACGGCGCTAACCGATGGAAGCAGATCCTGCACGTGACCATTCCGGGACTGCTGCCCACCTTCATCCTGCTGCTCATCATGCAGATCGGCCAGCTGCTCAACTGCGTGTTCGACAAGATCTACCTGCTGCAGAACACCCTGAACCTTCAGGTGTCGGAGATGCTGCCCACCTACGTGTACAAGACCGGTATGATCAGCCAGAAGTACGGTCTGGCCACTGCGGGCGGCCTGTTCAACTCCGTGATCTCCGTCGTTCTGGTGCTGATCGCCAACACCATCAGCCGCAAGGTTTCCGAAACTTCTCTATTCTAACAGAAAGGAGCGCACGCCATGTCCACCGTTTCCGTTTCGAAGCAAAAGAAGCACCGTCACGAACAGGATTTTATCAAGCGCTCCACGGGGGAGAAAGTTTTCAATGTGGTCAACATTGTGATCATGCTGATCCTGCTGTGTCTCTTCCTGTTCCCGGTTTTCAATGTCGTTTCGATCTCTCTTTCCGATGATAAGGCCGTACTGGCTGCTGAGGTCACCTTCTACCCCATCGGCTACAACCCGCAGGCCTATACCGCCATCTTCGGCAACACCGATTTGTGGCGGGCCGCCTTCAACAGCTTCTATGTGGCCATCATCGGCTGTGTGCTGGGCCTGATCGGCACCTGCGTGGCCGCCTATCCCATGGCCTACGGCAACTTCTACGGCAAAAAGCTGTACGTCATCATCATCATGTTTACGATGTGGTTCAACGCCGGTATCGTTCCGTTGTTCCTGACCATTCGCCAGCTGGGCCTGTACGACAGCCTGTGGGCGCTGATTCTAAACTCCATGATTACCGCATATAATGTGGTCATCATCCGCAGTTACTTCTCGTCCATTCCCTTCTCGGTGATCGAATCCGCCCGCATCGACGGCGCGACCGACTACCGCATCCTGTTCCAGCTGGTGATCCCGCTGTCTAAGCCCGTGCTGGCTACTGTAGCTCTGTGGCTGATCGTGGGTCACTGGAACGACTACCTGAATCCGTTGGTTTTGATCCACAGTCAGGAGCACAAGACCCTGCAGCTGTTCCTGAAGGAACTGGTGCTGAATGCCGAAACTTCCACCTCCAATCTGGCCTCCGTCAACGACGCTACCAACAAAGGAGTGGCCGCGCTGAGCCAGCAGCTGAAAAACGGCGTTCTGGTGGTTTCCATGGTCCCCATGCTGGTGCTGTATCCCTTCCTGCAGAAGTTCTTCGTGTCCGGCGTCATGCTGGGTTCCGTGAAGGGCTGACCTGCACTGCAACAATGGTTCTTATCAGCGTTAAGGCGCTGAAAAGGAAAAATAAAAGGAGGAACTACGCATGAAGAAACTGGTATCTCTCGTATTGGCTCTCGCCATGCTGCTGTCCCTGACCTCCGCGATGGCGGATACGGTCGGCGGAATGGAAGACGGCTGGTGGAAGGACATTGAGATCGCTCCTTCCGAGACGTTCCATCTGGATGAGCCCCTGACCATTACGGCGCTGGGCATCCACTTCAACCAGTATCCCACCGAATTCGACGGCTGCTACTATCTGCCCACCGTCGAGAAGTACACCAACGTTCATCTGCAGGTGGACTGGCGTCCTGACTCCGACTGGAACACCCAGATCGCGACCGCCTTGGCCGGCGGCGTGGACAACCTGCCCTACCTGATCCGGCCCGGCTCCTACGGCGTTGCCGCGCTGGCCAACGAAGGCGCGATCGTGCCTCTGGATGATTATCTGGATCTGATCCCCAACATCGTGGCCGCCGTTGGCGAAGAGCGTTTCGCTGACTGGAAAGCCGCCGATGGTCACTTCTACACCATCCCCACCCTCGTGAACGTGCCCGGTTCTCAGTCCACCGCCGTTCGCAAAGATTGGCTGGAGAAGCTGAATATGGACGTTCCCACCACCTGGGAAGAGTGGAAGGCCTACTGGTACGGCGTTCGTGACAACGACATGAACGGCAACGGCGACACCACCGACGAGATCCCGATCGTGCTGGAAATGGGCCAGAACGGCGAACGTTCCCTGCACGCCCTGCTGAATGCTTTCGGCATCAAGGCCTCTAGCGATGCTCAGTTCTGCGTGCTGGACGACGGCACCTACACCATGGTGTACGAGCATCCCCGCTATCGTGAATTTATCACCGAGATGCAGAAGCTGTACGCTGACAAGATCATCGATCAGGAATTCGCTACCCGCTATCAGGCTGAGATGTACAACACTATGTCCGGCAACCTGGCCGGCACCGTGTTCACATGGGCCGAGCAGTGCGCCGTGCACTCCGAGACCCTGATCGCCAATGGTGTGGAAGATGCTCTGTATCTGACCTGCGCGCCCATCACTGGCCCCTACGGCGACCAGTGGATCCAGAAGCGTCAGGGCGTCACTGGCAACTGGTGCATCACCGAAAAGGCCGCTCAGGACGGCAAGGTGGAAGACATCCTGAAGTTCTGGAACTGGATGTTCTCTGACGAGGGCGTCATGCTGTACAACTACGGCATCGAAGGCTATACCTACACCATGGTGGACGGTAAGGCCATCCTCAATCCCGAGATCACCGCCTCCGGCTTCAACGATTACCGTACGCTGGGCATGGAATTTGAGCCCGTCGGCGGCAACTGGCAGAACGACGCCTTCATGCAGTGCGTGTTCTCCGGCAAGACCGTGGACGAACTGACCATCCCCCGCAAGTCCTTCTACGACGGCTTGAACGAGCACGGCGTCAACGACGGCAAGTACTACGCCATGCCCCCCACTCTGGAGACCGAAGCTTACGTGGAATACCGCGCTGAGCTGATCTCCTCCGGCGTGTGCGCGCTGCGTGACCAGTGCGTGGCCGGCCAGCTGTCCGTGGACGATTTCTTCGCCAAGTACGAAGAACTCAAGGGACGCGGCCTGCAGGACATCCTGGACGAAGGCGCTGAAGCCTACGCCCTGATCGTCGGCGAATGATCGAAACCTAAATAAAGGGAGCGCCCTCGGGCGCTCCTTTTTTGCGTACTGAAAAGCAAGATCGCCGTCCATGTTCGTGAACCCGATTTTCGGTGTCTGGAAATTTTGCGATGAAGCTGCTATACTGGTTTTGCCGATATGCGTATCAGACGGTGCGGTGTTTCCGCCGGAGCTGAGGGTCGCGTATCGGCTTTTGTTTCACGGAAAAGGAGCGTCCGAAGACGCTCCTTTTTGTATGGGTTTTTCCGGGGATACTTTACCCCCGGTATTTCCAGCTTTCCACCCCGCGATAGGGCAGGTGCACCGCAAATACCTTCCCGGCTTCGGACTCCTCCGGGCAGTTGACCGCTCCGCAGGTGATGAAAAGCGTCTGCATATCCGGGCCGCCGAAGCAGCAGGACGAGCACTGGGATGCGGGGATCTCCACCCGGGCCAGCAGACGGCCGTCCCGAGAATCGTACCGTCCCACAAACCCACCGCCCCAGTGGCAGACCCAGAGCATTCCCTCTTCGTCCATGGTCATGCCGTCGGGCACCATGTTCCCCTCGATGGGGGCGATCACCCGATGGTCGTGCAGAGTCAGCGTGTCCTCGTCCAGCCGGTAGCTGTCCACACTGTGCCGGGCAGAGTCGATAAAGTAGAGCGTGTCGCCCGCAAAACCCAGACCGTTGGAAATTTCCAGCCGGTCCAGCATTTCGATGCAGCGGCCGTCGCCGGGCAGCAGGTAGAGCTTGCCCCGCTTTTCGCCCTTCACCAGATCGGAGGTGCCGCACCAGAAACGGCCTTGCGGGTCGCATTTGCCGTCGTTGGAACGGGTCATGGGGTCGTAGACCGGCTCCGTCAGCTTCTCGATCCGCCGTCCGTCCTCGCTGCGCAGATAAACGCCCGCCGTCAGCCCCAGAATGTAGCCGCCCTGACGGCGCAGGGCGAAGCAGCCCACGTTCTGGTTGACCTCCGTGCTGGTGCGCTGTCCGTCCGACAGCCGATAGGTGTTCACCGTGCAGCCCTTGATGTCCACAAAGTGCAGAACGCCGGTTTCCGCGTCCCAGACAGGCCCCTCCGAAAGATGAAACCGCTCGTTGACCAGAACTTCCGCTTGGTAGGTCTCCATGCTTTTTTCCTCCGTACAGCCGAAAAATTCCAAAGAAGTTTCTTTCAGTTTACCCGCCCGAACAGGCCCTGTCAAGTGGAAGAAAGGCTCTACAGAATGTTTTCCCAATAGGGGAAATCGCTCTGCTCCACGTCGCGCAGCGCGTCCTCCAAAGCGTCCAGTGCCTGAAAGGTCTCAGTGTCCCACTGGCGTTCCAGCGCGGTGGCCAGCTTGGCCATGGCGGTGCTGACCGCCCGAGTGTGGTGGTGGCTGATGAGGCAGTTCAGCCATACCGCGTCGTGCTGCCACTGGGCGTGAAGATAGCGCTGCTCATCGTAGGCCTGCGCCTGCTGGCCGCTGTCTGCCAGATCGCGGATCAGACGGACGGAATCCAGATATTCCCGGGCGACCCGCTGCTGGGAAACGTCCATCCACACGCCCAGCGCAATGCAAAGCGTCAGAATGACGGAGATCAGGATCACGGAACGGCGCATTACCACCTCACCTCCCCGGATGAAAGCACCCGCCGCCGCTCAGGCGGCTCGCCCCGGAAACCGTGGACGCTCATCACGCCGTCCGTATCGATGTAGCACAGAAGCACCTGCCGAATCTCGGAAAAGCCCATGCTGCCCAGCTGCTGCCGCAGCCAGCTCTCGTCCTTGCCCAGCAGGGGCAGATTGTTCCGTTCCGGCTGGCCGTCAAGGATCAGCGTCAGCGGAATGCCTTCGTAGCCGGTTTTCAGCTTCATGTCCTCCGGGGTGACGGGCCGCTTTTGGGAGGTGGGGAATACGCTCAGTTTGCCGCTGGTCTCCATGATGGCTGTGCCCACCTCCGTGGGGGACAGCACGCCGCCGGTGCGCAGTTCTTCCAGCAGGTCGTTCAGGTTAAAGCACAGTTTTTCCAACGCCTGATAGTCGATCTGGCCGTTGCGGATGATGACCGTGGGGGAGCCGCTGAAAAAACGCCGCATTTTCTGACTTTTCAGCGACAGAAGCGAGAAAATCTGGTGGAGCATCACCAGCGCCGCCATGGGTACGATGCCCCGCCAAAGGGGCGTGTCCAGACTTTCCATGGGCGTGGCGGCCAGATCGGCGATCATGATGGCGATGACCAGCTCAAAGGGCTGCAGCTGCCCCACCTGCCGCTTGCCCATCAGCCGCAGGGCGCAAACGGCCAGACAGACCAGCAAAACGCTGCGGATAAAGACGGTCAGCATGGCTTAGCTCTCCATGTTTTCCAGCCAGGCTTCCAGTTCTTCCAAGGTGGAAAAGCCCAGCCCGTCCTGCACTTCCTCCTGCGCTGCGGCGGGCAGGGCGGAGACGGCGACGGACAGTTCGCTGACCAGCGCCAGCGCATCGCCGTATTTATTTTCATAGATGCACAGCGTCCCTGCGGCATTGGGCATCAACACCTGATGATCGGGGCAGAACAGCGGCACCTGACGCTCCATCCGCAGCGCTTTGGGGGAAAACTCCGTGATGCGCCATTCGGGGTAGAGGGGCTGCGCTTCTTCCAGCGTTTTGCCGTACAGCTCTACCGGGGCCGTGACCCGGCGCGTCACCACGTGGTCGCAGCGGGTGTAGGTGAACCGCTGAAACAGCTCCGCGCCGTCCTCCAGCCGTGCAGCCTGATCCGCCGCGGCGCTCTGGGTCTGCTCCTCCTGCGCGGGGGCCAGACTTTCGCTGGGCCACAGCAGCGCCGCCGCCACGGCGATCAGCAGCACCGCCGCACCGATCAGCCACCATGGGCTGCGAAAGGGCTGTTTTTTTCCATAAAAATCGTCCTTCATCTTTTCTGCTCCTTTCCCCGGGAGGGGCCGTCTGCCTTACGCGGAAGCGGCACACTCTAGTATGGCGGAGAAAAGCGGAAAATATGAAGGACGGTCGTTCTTTTTTCAGCAAAGGGACAGGGCGGGCACGGCGTTCAGTTCCAACGGGGCCAGCTCGCCCTTGCGCAGCCGGTAATAGGCGGCGGAGCCGATCATGGCGGCGTTGTCGGTGCAGAGCCATAATTCCGGCATACACAGGCGGAAGCCCTGCTTGCGGCTCAGTTCCGTCAACTGCTGCCGCAGCCGCCGGTTGGCGCTGACGCCCCCCGCGATGCACAGGGTGGACAGCCCGAAATCCGCCATAGCCAGCGAAGCTTTTTCGCACAGAGTGTCCACCACGGCCTGCTCGAAGGAGGCGGCCAGATCGGCCCGGGGGAGTTCCTCGCCCTTCTGCTCCATCTTGTGACAGGCATTCAGGAAGGCAGTCTTCAGGCCGCTGAAGGAGAAGTCGTACTTTCCGTCGGGATGGGGATGGGGCAGCGTCAGAAAATGAGCGTCGCCGCCCTCGGCCAGTCTGCTCAGCAAAGGACCGCCGGGGTAGTTCAGTCCCAGCACCCGCGCCGCCTTGTCAAAGGCTTCGCCCGCCGCGTCGTCCACCGTCTGGCCCAGCAGGGTATAGTCCGCATAGTCGTTCACCCGGACGATGTGGCTGTGGCCGCCGCTGACCACCAGACAGAGGAACGGCGGTTCCAGATCAGGCGTGGTCAGGAAATTGGCGCTGACATGGCCCTCAATATGATTGACCGGCACCAGCGGGATGCGGCTGGTGTAGCTGAGCCCTTTCATGCAGCTCACGCCGGTCAGCAGCGCGCCCACCAGCCCGGGGCCGTAGGTCACGGCCAGCGCGTCCACGTCGGAAAGCGCCATGTCCGCCTCTTTCAGCGCCTGATCCACCACCCGGTCGCACGCATCCACGTGGGCGCGGCTGGCGATCTCCGGCACCACGCCGCCATACAGGGCGTGGGTGTCCGCCTGAGAAAAAATAACGCTGGAAACGATCTTCCGCCCGTTTTCAATGATGGCGGCGGCGGTCTCGTCGCAACTGGATTCCATGGCCAGAATGCGCACGGCAGGCTTTTGCCGCAGTGCGTCCAGCTTGGCTTGCATTTCCGGGATGGTATTCATGGCAATTCATCCTTTGTTTCAGCATTGGAACGGTTCCGTGGGAACCGTCTGTATCCCGCCCGCAGAAGGGGCGGCAGACCCAGCACGGCCAGCGCCGTCAGCCCGAAGGCCGTCAGAACGGGGGGCAGGTATTCGGCGAACAGACTGCCGGGAAACAGCAGCATCACCGGCTCGTAAGTGGGAAAAATCCCATCGGGGATGAAGGTACGGTGGAGCCAGCCCCACATGGCGGAAAAATCCGCCGCGGCCCACAACCCCAGTATGGCGGCCAGCATCAGCGGCAGAGACCCGCCCAGCTCGTAAGCCGCCGGCGAGAAACGCTTTTTCCAGACGGCCAACGCCATCAGTGCCGCGCCCAGAACCGCGCCTGCGATCGCCAGCGCCCGGGCAGTGCGGATGCCGTTTCGCACGGTCTCCATATGCCGCGTAAAGGCCTCGGAGATCACGATCGGCCCGCTTGCGGCGGTGACTTCTGGTTCCCAGCGGTCGGTCTCGCCCCGGAAATACCGCATGGTCTCCCCGGCAAACGCCCGAAGTTCCTCCTGCGGAATGCCCAGCGCCTCCCACGGCACCTGTCGAAGCAGCGCCCGCTCAAAGCGCCCCTCGGAGGTCAGGAATCCCACCACCGTACCGGCAAGACCGGCCAGCATCCAGCACAGCGCCCCGATCAGGCACAGCGCCGCTCCCGTCCGTTTGCTCACATTCGTTCCCCCTCGACCGTCTATTGTACCATTTTCCCGCTTTTCCTACAAGGGGCGGGGCTTTCCGATTGACAATCGTCTCTAAAAACAGTATCATAGGTTCACCAGAATGGATTCGGAATAATCAAATAAGGAGGAAAACGCCTTGATCCCGATCCTCGCCACAGTGCTGCTGACGTGGGCACTGTGTATGCCCCTCCACTTTTATGGAAAAAAACAGAAAAACAAGGTGCTGTCCCTGGTTTTTAAAGCCCTGCCCACCATCATGGCTGCCATGTTCGCCGGGTATGCGGCGCTTTTCCTGCCCGGCAGCGACGACTACGCCAGACTGATCTTTCTAGGCCTTTGCGTCTGCGTGTTTGCCGACGTGCTGCTGGATATTCGCTTTGAGATCGGAGGATTCCTGTTCTTTCTGGGACACGTGCTGTACGTGCTGGCCCTGTCCCGCTACCGGGTGCTAAGCTGGTGGTGCCTGACCGTGTTCGTGATCGCCGCCGCCGTGCTGGAAATTTTTGTATATCGCTACCGGGACAAAGTGCCCGCAAGGTTTATCCTGCTGGGATTGCAAATTTACGCACTGGCGCTGTCGGCGCTGCTGGCGTTCAGTCTGCCTCTGCCTTTTTTGGCTCCCGGCACCCGTTCCGTGCTGGCGGCGGCCGGCGCGGCGCTGTTCGTAGCGTCCGATATGACGCTGTGCTACAACACCGTGCAGAAGAAGCCCACCCTGTGGCATTACCTCAGTCTGGGCATCTATTATTCCGCCCAGCTGCTGCTGGGCCTGAGCGCCGTGAAACCCTTCTGATTTTCTCTTGTATCCCCCGGCGGGTTGTGCTATTATCAAACTGGGTTTTGATTTGCTGCCGGGGGAAACCCTGCTGAAACACGTTCCGGCTTGCCTGCGGAGCGCCGTCTGACGCGGCCTTCTTCTGCGGGCGGCCGGATTTTTTGTATCCGGCGAAAAAACGCCCTGACCCGTCGGGACGGAAGGATGGTATTCATGAACGGGGCTTTGGAGAAAAATCAACGGCTGACCCTTTCCTGCGCCCGGCTGGGCAGTGAGCTGGAGGGCGTTTGTTCCCATGAGGGCATGGCCGTGTTCGTGCCGGGGGTGCTGCCCGGGGAAACGGCGGAGGTGCAGATCGTCAAGGCACTGCCCAACTACGCTTTCGGTCGGCTGGTGCAGGTGCTGGAGCCGTCGGCCCAGCGGGCGCAGCCGCGTTGCCCGGTGTACGACAAATGCGGCGGCTGCAGCGGCCAGCATATGACCTACGAGGCCACGCTGGAAGCCAAGCGCCTGCAGGTGTTGGACTGCCTGAACCGCATCGCCGGACTGGGGCTTGCGACCGAGCAGGTGCCGCCGGTGCTGGGGGCGGCGGAGCCGTGGCACTGCCGCAACAAAACCGCCCTGCCGGTGGGCGGGAGCTGGCGGGAGCCGGAACTGGGTTTTTATCGCCGCCGCAGCCACCAGATCATTTCCATCGAGAACTGTCCCATTTCCATGACGGAGCTGAGCCCCATCGTGGGCGCGGTCAAGACGTGGATGAGCCGCTGCCGGGTGCAGCCCTACGACGAGGTCACGGGCAAGGGACTTTTGCGGCATGTGGTGATCCGTTCTAACCGGCGGGGCGACGTCATGGTGCTGCTGGTCGCCGCGTCCGACAGGCTGCCGGAGGTCTCAATGCTGACCGAGCTTTTGGAGAAAGCCATGCTCGGCTTCCGGGCGCTGCACCTGAGCGTGAACCGGGCCCGAAATAACGTCATTCTGGGCAGCAGCTCCCGAAAACTGTGGGGAGCGGATACCATTGAGGAAACACTGCTGGGCCTGACGTTTGAGATCGCGCCCCTTTCCTTCTTTCAGGTGAACCCCGATCAGTGCGAGCGGCTGTACGAATGTGCTATCCGCCTTGCGGCGCTTCGACCGGAGGACATCGTTGTGGACGCTTATGCGGGCGCGGGCACCATTTCCCTGTGCATGGCGGGCAGCGCCCAAAAGGTGATCGGCATCGAGATCGTGCCCCAGGCGGTGGAAGCCGCCCGGCGCAATGCCGCCCGGAACGGCATCACCAACGCGGACTTCCATCTGGGCGCGGTGGAGGATGTGCTGCCAAAGCTGGTGGCGCAGGGTCTTCACCCGGACGTGGTGCTGCTGGATCCGCCCCGGAAGGGCGTGGAGCAGCCGGTGATCGACGCGGTGCTGCGGACGCGGCCCCGGCGGGTGGTGTACGTCAGCTGCCATGTGCCTACGCAGGCCCGGGACGTGAAGCTGCTCCGGGAGGGCGGCTACCGGCTGGAAGCCTGTCAGCCGGTGGATATGTTCTGCTACGCGGGCGGCGTGGAAAACGTGATCTCCATGACTTTGGACGAGACTCAAGACTGACGGAAAAGAGGCCTGATCGTATGCCCACCGAACTGTTTTCCCCCCTGATGACTGCCCGGGAGGCCCGGCTGAAAACGCCGCTGGCTTTGGCCTATGTAGGGGACACGGTGTGGGATCTGCTGGTGCGGCGCAGTCTGCTCCGCTCCGGCGAAAAGGCGGGAGCCCTGCACCGCCGGGCCGTGCAGCTGGTGAACGCGGCGGCGCAGGCCCGGGCCAGCCGGGAGATCGAACCCTATCTGACCGAAGAAGAACGGGACGTGCTGCGCCGGGGCGAAAACGCCCACGCCAAGCACGCCGTGCCCAAGAATCAGTCCCCCGAGGACTACAGCCGCGCCACCGGATTGGAGGCACTGATGGGCTATCTGTACCTTTCCGGGCAGATGGAAAGAATCGGCGAATTGTTTGACATCGCCGGGGCAATCCATTAAAATAAGATGTTACTCAATCAGGGAGAGGGGGAAAGGCCGTGCCGGAGTGCAAGCAGCGGGTGCTTCTTTTGAGCCACACGCCGGACGCGCAGGCGCAGATCGCGCTGGGAGCCCGGCTGTGCTACGCCGGGGGCAATGTGGACAAGCTGATGGAGAAGGTGTCCCGGCAGGATCAGCAGGCTTTTTTGGAAAAGCTGATGAGCATGGGGCACGAAAGCGTGCTGGAACACGTGTCCTTCACGTTTTTGATCGAGGGCGTCAGCCGCGTGCTGCTGGCCCAGCTGACCCGGCACCGCATCGCCAGCTTCAGCGTGCAGAGCCAGCGGTACGTCAGCTATAAGGACGGCTTCGGCTACATCGTTCCCCCCGCCATTGCGGCGCTGGGCGAGGACGCAGCCGCCGAATACCGGGGCCAGATGGCGCAAATGCAGCAGTGGTACGAGGAATGGCAGGAACGGCTCGGCGCGGCGGGCGAAAAGAGCAACGAGGACGCGCGCTTCGTGCTGCCGGGAGCCTGCGAGACCCGCATCATGCTGACCATGAACGCCCGGGAGCTGCGGCACTTCTTCGCGCTGCGCATGTGCAGCCGGGCCCAGTGGGAAATTCGCGCACTGGCGGAGAGCATGTTCGCCCTCTGCTACAAGGAAGTCCCCGCCCTGTTCGCGGACGCGGGGCCGGAATGTCTCCGCCGGGGCTGCCCCGAGGGAGCCAAGAGCTGCGGCCGTCAGGCGGAAATGCGCGCCCGGCGGGAAGCCTTCCTCCGGGAAAATCAGCCGTCAGGCCTAGCAGAAGCCTGAATCACCTGAAACAAAATGGAACGAACCAAAAAGAAAGCAGGAAACAACATGGCATTTTATAAAGACGTAAAAGGAAAGACCCGCAGGGAAAAACAGGCCGTGGCCCAGAATCGGGGCGGCTTTGACGACGAGGGCAGCCACTACACCGGCAAATACAGCTTCGGCAAGTCCGGCAGCCGGAACGGAGAGGGCAAGCGCTACCACGACGGTTCCCGCTCCGACGAGCGCCGGTTCGACGGCGAACGCAAGTCCTACGGCGACCATCGGAATAACGACCGCAAGCCTTATGGCGGCGATCACCGCTCGGAGTCCGGCAAGCGTTACGGCAGCGCCCGCCCCGGTCAGGAACGCCGCTTCGACGGCGACCGGCGCGAAGGCCGCAGCGAAGGCCGCAAGTTCAGCCCCAAGCCCCAGCAGGGCGAATACCGCTTCTCCAAAAACGCACCTCGCTACGAGGAACGGGGCCGCAACGTGACCCCCGCCTCCTACGACGAGCAGCGCAAGGCCCGCCGCAGCGGCGAGGAAAGCGGCTACAACAAGTTCCGCTATGCCGCGCCCGCGACCTATCAGCCCGCCCCCGCCGTGGAGACCGAGCCGGACGTGGTGCCCAACGAGAATCTGCTCAGCGGCCGCAATCCCATCCGGGAGGCCCTCAAGAGCGGCCGGGACATCGAAAAGCTTCTGGTGGCCCGGGGCGAGCTCAGCGGCTCCGCCCGGGAGATTGTGCAGATGGCCAAGGAACGCCACATTCCCGTGCAGGAAGTGGACCGCGCCCGTCTGGACGCCATTACCCACAATCATCAGGGAATGCTGGCCTTTGCGTCCGCCTATCATTACAGCACGCTGGAGGATATGCTGGAGCTGGCCGAGGCCCGGAACGAGCAGCCCTTCCTGGTGCTTCTGGACGGTATCACCGATCCCCACAACCTGGGCGCGATCATTCGGACGGCGGAATGCGCCGGCGCGCACGGCGTGATCGTGCAGGAGCGCCGGGCCGTGGGCCTGACCCCCGCCGCGGTGAAGGCCAGCGCGGGCGCGGTGGAATACCTGCCCGTGGCCCGCGTGACCAATCTGGGCAACACCATCGAAGCTCTGAAGGAGCGCAACATTTGGGTCTACGCCGCCGATATGGAGGGCGAGGACTATGCCAGCGTGAAGTTTGACGGCGCGGTGGCGCTGGTCATCGGCGCGGAAGGCGAGGGCGTCAGCCGCCGGGTGCTGGAATGCTGCGACAAGACCGTTTCCCTGCCCCTGCGGGGTCATCTGGACAGCCTGAACGCCAGCGTGGCGGCGGGCGTGCTGATGTACGCGGTCATGCGTTCCCGGTAATTCCGCCATGAAACCGCTCTTATATGTGGACGGCTACAACGTCATCGGCGCATGGCCGCAGGCGCAGCGGGAGAACTGGCCTCTGGACGTGTGCCGCGACCGGCTGATCCACCTATTGGAGGATTACGCCGGGTACAGCGGTCAGGAGGTCTGGCTGGTGTTCGACGGCTACCGCACCGACCGCACCCTGCGCACAGTGGACGAGCGGGACGGCCTGACCGTGGTCTACACCCGGCATGGAGAGACCGCCGATCACTACATCGAACGGCAGTGCCAGGAAATGCCCAAGTACCGGGAGGCACGGGTGGCTACCAGCGACAATGTGGAGCAGACGGTCATTCTGGGCCGGGGCGCTACCCGCATCAGCTCCCGGGAGCTATGGTGGGAGCTGAACCAGACCCGCAGCCGGGGTCGGGATCAGCACCGCCCCAATCCGGCCAGCGGCGCGTCCACCATTGCCGCTGCCATGCCCCGGGCGCAATACGAGCTTCTGGACGAGATCCGCAGGCGAAAAGACTGATTTTATTTTCCGCATTCATGCGGAAAACGGGAACAGGAGGTGAACTGCCGTGACGGACGAGCGGGACGAACAGGAAGAAATGGACAGCCTGAACGAACTCGGCGACGAAGAACTGGAACCCATCCTTTCCGAAGGGGAAGAAACCGATCCCAACAAAGGGGACGAGAAAGCGTCCGAGGACTTCGATGAGCCGGACGAGGAAAATCCATGGGAATACTCCACCCGCTTTGCCGGGCTGACCGACGAGGAGATCGTGTCACAGGCCCAGCAGCATGACGACGCCGCGGTGGAATACCTACTGTACAAGTACAAAAACTTCGTGCGTTCTAAGGCGCGCAGCTATTTTCTCATCGGCGCTGATCACGAGGACATCGTGCAGGAGGGCATGATCGGTCTCTACAAGGCCATCCGGGACTATCAGCCGGAGCGCCTGTCCAGCTTCCGCGCCTTTGCAGAGCTATGTATCACTCGGCAGATCATCACCGCCATCAAGACGGCCACCCGGCAGAAGCACGTGCCCCTGAACAGCTACGTTTCCCTCAACAAGCCCATTTACGACGAGGAAAGCGACCGCACCCTCATGGATGTGATCGTGGAAGGCCGTGCTCAGAACCCGGAGGATCTCATCATCGGGCAGGAGGATCTGGTCTCCATCCGCGACCGGGTGGATCAGGTGCTTTCCAGTCTGGAGCAGGACGTTCTCAACGCCTATCTGGACGGCAAGAGCTATCAGGAGATCGCCGACAAGCTGGGCCGCCACGTGAAGTCCATCGACAACGCCCTTCAGCGCGTAAAGCGCAAGCTGGAAAAGTTCCTCGCCGAAACCAAATCCCAAGACGACTAGCAGGGGCAGTGATCCGCAACCTCAATCATCGTCTTTGGCACTGCCGTGCCAAAGCCTCGTTTCGGTTGACGGCTGCCGGTCGCTAACCGCCTACGGCGGTTGCATCCACTGGATGCACGCTTCCTCTCGCCGCCCTGCACCCCGGACTGCGCGCCATAGGCGCGCAGGGGCGTAGGGAGACATGAAAGTTGGCCGGGGTTTTACCGCCGTGGCACGGAAGGTGCCACGGCTCGCGGGTCTGGCAGGGTTTCCAGCCAGCTGGCGTGTACAGGCCGCCATTCGGCGGAAGGCCTCATGACTTACAAAAAGACCAGCATGGTTTTTGTTCCATGCTGGTCTTTTGTTATGCATTTGGGGTCAGGCGACGGTATGCTTGACGCGGTCATGCTCCTCGGCGCGCTTGGCGTTATTGAAGCGATCCAGCGTACCCACGAGGTAGCCGGTGATGCGGCGGATGCGGTGGAAGGGCTGCGCGCCCAGATCGTAATCCAGTTCTACCTCGTCGCCGCAGACCTTGATGTCGATATGGCGGGGTTCATGGCCGAACTTTTTGGTGGCACGGTCGATATATGCCTGGATTTCAGGCTGTTCCAGCGTTCCGTTGCTGACAGTAACAGTACAAGCCATAGTATGACGCTCCTTTATATCACCCAGTCGGGCACAAAATATGGTTATTTGGACGATAAATAGTATACCACGTTTTCGGAGGGGTGAAACACAAAAAAGAACTTTATAAATGGGGGATAGGTCATTAGAAAAAGCAATGGAATCTTTCCAAACGCCGCCGCATAGGCTTTTGCAAAACCAATGGGGAGGGGAACGGCGTGAGCGAGGTGCAGAGCATTCAGCTTCCCGCGGCGGGGAGCGTCACCAGCCAGACCGCGTCCAACGGCTGGCGCAGCCTGCTGGAAAGCAACATGGGGCGGAGAGTCGTGGCGGAATTTTTGATCGGTCAGGACGGCATGGCGGAAAAAACGGGGGAAATTTACGCGGTGCAGTCAGATTATTTTCTTTTGAAGGATGACAACGGCAATTATGTGGCCAGCGACCTGTTCAGCCTGAAATTCGTTACCTTCTGTCCGGGCTGCGAAACGGCCGCCCAGTCCGGCACGGCAGCACAAAGCGAAACTTCGGCGGATAGCGGCGCGTCCGCCATGGTGGTAACGCCTCTGCGCGGCACGGCCCCTGCGGCGGCGCTGAATTACGCCAAACGGAAGGCCCGCCGGTAAGCCCAAAATCAACAGCCGTTTTTCTCCGACGGATGAAACCGCGCCCGCCGGAGAAAACTGGCCTTGAAATCCTGCTCGAATCGCGTTATACTGGGGGACGATTCAATACATCTTATCCAAAGGAGCAAATGTATGGCAAGACTGTTCGGAACCGACGGTGTGCGCGGCATCGCCAATACGGAACTTACCTGCGATCTGGCCTTCCGGCTGGGACAGGCCAGCGCCTATGTGCTGGCCAGCGACGTTCACCGGCCCACGATCCTGGTGGGACGGGACACCCGCATCAGCGGGGAGATGCTGGAAAGCGCGCTGGTGGCGGGCATTTGCAGCGTGGGCGCGCGGGCGGTGCTGGTGGAGGTGCTGCCGACCCCGGCCATCGCCTATCTGACCCGGTTCTACGAGGCGGACGCAGGCGCGGTCATCAGCGCCAGCCACAACACGGTGGAATATAACGGCATCAAGTTCTTTGATAAAAACGGCTACAAGCTGCCCGACGCGGTGGAGGACAAGATCGAGGAGATCGTCCGCAACGGGATGCCGGCGGACTTTGAGGCGCCCACCGGCGAGCGGGTGGGCCGTCCCGTGCGGCAGCGCAACGCCACCCGGCGCTATGTGGACTTCGTCAAGGAGACCACGGATGTGCGTCTGGACGGCCTGCACGTGGTGCTGGACTGCGCGCAGGGGGCCAGCTATGAAGTAGCGCCCATGGTTTTTAAGGAGCTGGGCGCGCAGGTCAGCTGCTACTATCACGAGCCGGACGGCACCAATATCAACGACCATTGCGGCTCCACCCATCCCCGCCGCCTGTGCGAGCTGGTGCGGGAGCTGGGCGCGGACGTGGGCTTTGCCTTCGATGGCGACGCGGACCGCCTGATGGCCGTGGACGAGCGGGGCTCTCTTATCAACGGCGATCAAGTCATGGCCATGCTGGCCGTCTATCTGAAAGGGCAGGGACGGCTGCGGCAGAACACCATTGTGGCGACCATCATGAGTAACATGGGCCTGGATATCGCCATGAAGAAGCACGGTATCCGGGTGGAAAAGACCAAGGTGGGCGACCGCTACGTGTTGGAAAAGATGCTGGCCGATGGCTTTGTGCTGGGCGGCGAGCAGAGCGGCCACGTGATCCTGCTGGATCACAACACCACCGGCGACGGGCTGGTGACGGCGGTACAGGTCATCAGCGCCATGGTGAAGGCCCAGCGCCCCCTGAGCCGCCTGAGCTCGGTGATGCAGATCATGCCACAGAGCCAGTACGCGGCCAATGTTTCCGACAGCCGGAAGTATGATTTCGACAAAAATGAAAAAATCATGGCTATGATCCGCCAGCTGGAAGAAAAGTACAAGGACAAGGGACGGCTGGTGATCCGTGCCAGCGGCACCGAGCCTCGTGTTCGGGTGATGATCGAAGGCCCCGACCAGCGGGAGATGGATCGGGATGTGTACACCCTCAGCAAGCTGATCGAAAAAGAACTGAACTGATTTTCCGCACGTCAGGAGCTTCCCGGAGCAGCGTTCCGGGGGCTCCTTTTTTTGCGCCTTCCAACGTTCACAAACCGTTTATTTCTCTTTTTACGCAAAGTATGGTATAATGCAAAATGTATGATTCTATCATGCGTTCATTATCGCTGTTTGTTTGGAGGGCTCTGGTATGTTCGGGAAGCTGATGAACCGCTATTTCTACGGAAAGAGCGGACAGGGAGATTTTGAAAAGGAAGACCTGCCCCAAAATCGGTGGCAGCTGTTCTGGGAGATGCTGCGGGTGCGTTTTTCCGCGCTTTTGCGGCTGAATCTGATGTATGTGGTCGTGTGGATTCCCGCCATCTTCTTCATCGGCCGGTTCCTGATGTACGGCTATTCCGGGCTGGTGAGCCTGAGCGATTTTCAGGCGCAGCTGGAGGCCGGCTCCATCACCGCCGAGGCCTATCAGGAGAATTTCGCCCTGTTCCAGGAAGGAATGCGGTCGCTGCTGTTTTCCACGCTGGTGTTCCTGATTCCCTGCATCGGCATCACCGGCCCCGCCACCGCCGGTCTGTGCTATGTGACCCGCAACTGGGCCCGGGACGAACACGCCTTTATCTGGTCGGACTATAAGGACGCCATCAAGGCCAACTGGAAGCCCGCCCTGCTCAACAGCTTCATCACCGGTCTGGTGCCCGTCATGCTGTATGTGTGCTGCACCTTCTACGGCTCCATGGCGAAAAGCCAGAGCGGGGTGTTCATCGTGCCCGAGGTGATCTGCATCATGATCGGCGTGGTGTGGCTGATGATGCAGATGTACGTCTATCCTCAGATCGTCACCTACGACCTGAAATACAAGGGTGTGCTGCGCAACAGTCTGCTGATGGCTATCGGCCGTCTGCCCATGACGGTGGGTCTGCGGCTGCTGGCGCTGGTGCCTACGCTGATTTTCGCTGTCGTGTCGCTGCTGACTCCCTACTTCCAGTACGCGGTCATGATCTATGCGCTGTATTACATCCTCATCGGCTTCAGTCTGGATCGCTTCATCTGCGCCAGCTATACCAACGGTGTGTTTGACAAGCTGATCAACGTCAAGATCGACGGCGCGCAGGTGGGCCGCGGCCTGTACGTGGAGGAAGACGACGACGAGGACAAGGAAAACGAGGAAGGCGCAGAAGCCGCGGACGAACCGGCGGCTCTCCCGGACGAAAACAACGCTCCCTCCGAAAAAGAATGAATCATGCATGGACGGCCCCGCCCTTCGGCAAGCTATGACCGAAGGAGGGAGCGTCTATGGACCATAAACAGGGCTGGGCGTCCGGCGCAATGCGTCGGAACGCCTTTGCCTTCCTTACCCGGCAGGAGCGCCGGAAGTATGAGATCGCCCGGGAGCTGGGGCTGCTGGACCGCGTGAAGGCCGTGGGCTGGGCTGGACTCAGCGCCAAGGAAACGGGACGCATCGGCGGACTGATGGGCCGGGAGGCCCGCGCAGCGCCGTCGGCAGTGCCGAAGCCGTTGGCAGTGCCGGTGCCATTCGCAGTGCCGAAGCCGTTGACAGTGCCGGAACCGCCGGACTCACAGGCGACAAAAGAAGGAGAATGAACGCATGTACACCGCATTTGCATCCGTATACGACCGGCTGATGACCGGCGTGGATTATCAGGGCTGGGCCAACTTCTATCACGCCCTGATGGAGCGCTACGGGATTCCCCGGGGAAAGGTATGCGAATGCGCCTGCGGTACGGGCAGCCTGACCATTCCGCTGGCTGCCATGGGCTACCAGATGACGGGGGTGGATATCAGCCCCGATATGCTCTTCGAGGCCAGCCAGAAGGCCCGCAAGGCCGGGGCCATGATCCCCTTTGTAAAGCAGGATATGCGCCAGCTGCATCTGCACCGGCAGATGGACGCGGTGCTGTGCACCAATGATGGCGTCAACTACCTGCGCAGCGAGGACGAGCTGCGGCAGTTCTTTCAGGCGGCGCATCGGGTGCTCCGGGAGGGCGGCGGTCTGTTTCTGGACTTGAGCACCCCCTACAAGCTGCGCCGGGTGCTGGGCAATCATTTCATCGGCGACGAGGACGAAAATATCGCCTACCTGTGGCAGAACCGCTACCATGAGCAGCAGAACTGTGTGGAGATGAATCTGGCCATCTTCGTCCGGCAGGAGGGCGAGACCTATCTGCGCATCGGCGAGCAGCAGCGCCAGTACGCCCATACGGCGGAAACGCTGGGGACGCTCCTGCACGAATGCGGCTTTACCGACGTAGCTGTTTTCGGCGATAAGCACATGGAAGCGCCGGGCGAAAAGGAATGCCGCTGGTTCGTCGCCGCCCGCAAGCCGCTTGGCGGCGCGGAAGTCTGATTTCCGGGAAAGGAACGGAAGAAAAATGAGCGAGATCAAGGAACTCTATAACCGCAAGGATCAGATGATCCACTTTACGCTGGCGGACGGCATGGTGCGCGGTCTGCTCTGCACGGCGGTGAATACCGTTGCAAAGGGCGCGGCCATCCACTGCGCCACGCCGGTAGTGGCCGCCGCGCTGGGCCGCACCCTGATGGGCACGGCCATGATGGGCGCGATGCTCAAGGGGGATGAAGCCTCCGTTACCGTCACCATCGACGGCGGAGGACCCATCGGCAAGATCATCTGCGTAGCCGACCGGGAAAGCGTCCGGGGATGCGTGGACGTACCCAATGTGGAGCTGCCCCTGCGCAAGGACGGCAAGCTGAACGTAGGCATGGCCGTAGGCAGGGAGGGCCGTATGTCCGTAGTAAAGGACTTGGGCATGAGGAACCCCTATGTGGGTCAGACGGCGCTTCTGTCGGGAGAGATCGCGGAGGACTTTGCCGCATATTATGTGCAGAGTGAACAGACTCCCACCCTGCAGGCGCTGGGCGTACTGGTCAGCGGCGACACGGTGCTGAGCGCGGGCGGCCTGCTGTTGCAGACGTTGCCCGGCTGCCCGGACGACATCGTCAGCCAGCTGGAGCTGCGCAGCCCGCTGTTTTCCGATATCAGCCGGGAGCTGTGCTATGACTCCGCCGAGAACCTGCTCAGCCAGTGGTTCGACGGCCTGAAGCCCGTGGTGCTGGAGACTCATCCGCTGGAATACCGCTGCTATTGCTCCCGGGATCGGATGGAAAAGGCCCTGATCGCGCTGGGCAAGGACGAACTGACCAGCATGATCGAGGACGAGATCGACGGCGCGGAGCTGGTCTGCCACTTCTGCAAGGAAAAATATCATTTTACGCAGGATGACCTGCGCCGTCTGCTGGAACAGGCGACGCGCTGACAGAAAGGAGCGGGCATGGCTTTTCAGAATCACGAGGGGCAGGTGCGTTCCTTCCAGATGCCGGCCTATTTCTGGGTCAGGCGGGCGGAACGGAGCCGGGAAGAGGGCCAGCCCGTCCGGGCGCTGTCGCTGCTTCGTCAGGCGACCCACGAGGAGCCGGAGGAGCGGGACTGGCGGCTGGAATACGCCTGGCAGCTCACCCGGCTTTCCTGCTATGAAGTCAGCAACCGGGAATGTCTGGATCTGCTGGCCCGCTGGCCCGCCGCGTTCTCCGCTTTCGGCCTGCTGACGCTGAATATGATGGCGCTGGGCCGCATGAGCGAGTGCATGGATGCTTACTCCATCTATACCCAGTTCATTCGGATGCACCCCGACGCCATGCCGGAGTGGGACGAGGACGTTTATGAGGTGGAGGATACGATGTTCTCCATGGCCAAGGAGCCGGAGCATTTTCACCGGCTGAACGCCCTGCTGCGCATCGCGGGCAAGTGTATGGCTCGTGGAGATTATCAGCGGGCGGGAGAGCTGCTGGTTCGTTCCCGGCAAACGCCCTTTTACGCGCCGTCCCCGGAACGGGACAGCCTGATCGCAGCCTATTTGTTCCACACCGCGCCGAAGGAAAACGCGCTGGAAGCCATTCGCGTCGCCCTGCACTCCAACGCCCGTTCGTCCTCCGTATTGCTGTCCATGGCCCTGCTGCTGCGGCGGCTGAACGACCCGGGCTGGAAACCCGCGCTGCTGGCCGCGGCGCTGTATGCCAAAACGCCGCCGGAGGAAGCGGCGGTGTGCAACGCGGCGGATCGGTTCCAGTGCGCCTATGTGGCCCTGGGAATGCTGCGCCGCAGCCTGAAGCAAACGCCCACCCGGTTCAGCGCCGCCTATAACCTGTGCGTGCTGCAGCTTCGCCGGGGCGATCTGGCGGAGGGAACGCGGCTGGCGCATCTGCTGCGGGAGCTGGACCCGCTGGATCGTCAGGTGGAGCGGCTGTTTGCCACCGTGCGCCAGCTGGAAGAAGCCCAGGCGGACGAAACGGAAGTCCGCCGTGCCGGGAAGCAGCAGTGCTTTTACGGCGTTCCCGACGGCGTGATCGTGGCGGAGGACGTCATGGAGTTTTCCAGCCGCCTGACCGATCATCTGGGCGATTTTTTCACCGCCCTGCGGCAGGACGAACGGCTGCGGGGACAGCTTTTGCGGGTGCTGCATCTGCACCCCGACCTTTATCACATGATCCCCGCCCTGTGCGAGGAAATGCCGGAGCTGGACGCTCAGACCCTGCTGCGTCGTCTGCTTTTAGACGAGCCGGAAAGCATGGAGATCGTCCGGGTGCTCAGCAATCTGCTGGAGCACTACGGCTGCCAGCCGCCTTATCTGGTGCGCCGGGACGGGCATCTGACGCTGTTCGACCCCTATGCCCCGGAGCCGGAGCAGCCCACTTTCCTGCAAAGGATGTGCTTCCGCCGTCTGCGGGAAATCCGCAGCGTACTGGGCGGCTCGGCATTGCCCAGCGCGCTGGCCATTCAGGATCGCCTGACGGAAAGCGAGCGGAACGCATGGGCCGGAGATCGGATGCACGTATGGGCAGCGGCTTTTGTGACAGTCTATTCCCAGAAGCACGGGAATCCCGTGCCCCGGCTGGACGGAACGATGCTTTCGTTCCCAGAGCGCTGGAAGGCGTATCGCCGGGCGGTCAAAAGCATTCGCAGAGCATGGAATCAGAAAGGGAGCGCAAACTATGGAAGAGAAGAATGAAAAGATGGAACTGATCGACTTTGACGACAAGTTCACGCAGGTGCTCAACGACTGGGTGGAAAAGAACCAGACCAAGTTCGCCAACGCGGACGAGATGGAAGCGGCCATGCCGGACGTGTATCTCCGCTTCCTGAATACCCCCGCCGACTGGCTGGGCGGCAAGGCTCCCGGCAATGCCTTCGACGATGTGAGCGATGCGGGGGAATTAGTCGCCCTGATGAAACGTTATATTGAGGAGGAAATCCCCGTGCCCGATCCCCTGCTGGATCGTATCGCGGAGATCGCCGACGACCAGCCTCTGATGGAGCTGGTGAAGGACAAGTCCGCCCCCTGCGAAGCCCGCATGATGGGTATCGAGCTGCTGCGGCAGATGGATTCGACCGCGCCCATGGTGGACTTTCTGCGCTGGCAGGTGGAACGGGACGACGAGGACGATATTCTGGACAACGCGCTGGAAAGCCTGCGCCAGATGGGCGAGCAGGTGGTCAAGCCCGCCAAGATCGCCTTCCATGCTGCGGATGAGGCGGGCAAGGAAGCCCTGCTGGATCTGCTGGCGGATTATCCCGGCGATCAGGAGGTCTTTGACTTCGCCCTGAACCAGTTCAAGAACACTAAGGACAAGCGTGCGCTGTACGCCGGTTATCTGGCCAAGCTGGACGACGACCATGCGCTGGAGGCCCTGCTGGACGTGGCCGAAAGCGACGATGTGACCTACATCGACTTCATCGAGATTCGCAGCGCCATCGAGCGGCTGGGCAGCGAGGCCCCGGTGCGGGACTTCTCCAACGACCCCACCTACAAGGCGGTCAAGCGGCTTCAGCTGAAATAACCAACGATACCCGGGGGTGATACACGATTGATTTGTGAACGCTGTGGAAGTTTTCTTCCCGACGACGCGCTGACCTGCGACCATTGCGGCGCGTTTCTGGGGGATAAGGGTTCCTCCGCTATGAAAGACACGGGCGTGCGTGCCATCCGGCAGGGACGCTCCGGCTCCCAGAAGCCGACACTGCCCGTGCGGCAGGGCGGTATGCGGGAATATGGAGACTATGATCTTTCTCCCCTGCCGCTGGAACCGGCTGACAGGGCCCAGCGCCGCAGACCGGTGCAGCCCATGAGCGACACCGTCCGCGGCAGCCGCCCGGACACCCGCAGGGGCGTGCCGGTACAGAGCGGCCATCTGCGGGCGAATCCCACGCCCCGAAAAAGCGTGCGTCTGCACCCCGTGCGGCGGCACAACATCAACTGGATGCTGATCGGTCTGATCGTGGTGGTGCTGGGGCTGGGCGCGTTTATCGGCTACGAGGTCTACATGGCCCGCAGCGACAGCGGCCAGCGTTCCACGGCTCGGAAGAACGTGCTGTCCACCTTTGAACCCCAGCTGGAGCTGGCCGTTTCCAAGGACGCGACCCGCACGACGGAAAAGGAAGACCTGCTCAAGCAGTGGAACAGCGCGACGCCCCAGTCCTACTGGGAAGTGGCGCAGGAGTTTGCCGACGGCGGCGATCTGGAAACAGCCATCACTGCGTACCGCATGGCGGACATTCTCGATCCGGACAACTACGACGGTCTGCTGGACATGGCCTCCACCTACGAGATGATGAATCAGAACGACAAGGCGGAGGAGCTGTACCTGAACCTGATTGAAAATGTCAGTCCCTTCCGCAGCGAGGCCTACACCGCGCTGATCCGACTGTATCAGAATACCGACCGGGGCCCTGAGGCGGCGGAAATGATGAAGCTGGCCTACGAGAACACCGACCGGGAAACCTTCCGCCTGCAGCGCCGGGAATACATTCCCCAAAGTCCGCAGGTCAACCTGAGCGCGGGCCGCTACGATCTGAGCAAGATGGATCGGGAAGTGGATATTTCATCGCCCCAGAGCTTTGATATTTACTACACCTACGACGATAACGCCGTACTGCCTCAGGACGGCATCCTGTACGACGGTGTCAGCCTGCACGCGGAGGAAGGCACCGTGACCCTGCGGGCCGTATGCGTTAACGGAACGCTGGTCAGCGACGAACTCAGCGTGAGCTACACCTTCTATTATCCCACCCCGCCTGCCCCCAAGTGCAATCTGGCCCCCAACACCTACAAGACCGCCAAGACGGTCAGTCTGCGGGCCGGGACCCGGGAGGAATACACCAAAAAAGAGCAGGCGGAGATGGAAAAGAATCTCACCTATTACTACACCATCGACGGCTCTACCCCTACGGAGGAAAGCCCTGTTTACGACGGCACGCCCATTCAGCTGCCCTCCGGCAAGGTGACGCTGAAGGCCATGTGCAAAAACCAGTACGGCAAGCTGTCCAGTATTCTGGAGGTGGGCTACAAGTTCAACATCAAGCCCGCGCCGCTGGAAATGTACGCCGAAACGGACACCCTCGCCGACATGGTGCTGCTGACCACCACCCAGCAGGAGTTTGAGGCGGCGTTCGGCAGCCCGCAGCAGGAAATCGACACCACCTATCTGACCTTGGAGGACACCGCCCGGCATCTGGAATATCCATGGGGATACGCGGTTTTCGCTACGGTCAACAAGCGCTGGGTGCTGGTGCGGGTGGAGATGACTTCCTCCGTGACCAGCACGCCCCGGGGCGTGGGCTTCGGCGCTACCGAGGCCGAAGTGACCGGCGTATACAAGGACTTCGGACAGGTGCAGTCCCCCAATGGAACGCGTGGTCTGTACTACGATTATCCCAACGTGGGCAAGGTGCTGATCGACGACGATGGAAACCGCTACGTTCAGTACACCTGTCAGAACAAAGAAAGCAAGACGCTGGTACTACAATACTGGCTGAAAAATGGCACAGTGAATCGAATTGTGAATTACTACCAGCCGTAAAATCAAACCCCGCCTGCGGAGGTTTTCCCGCAGACGGGGTTTCTGGTACAAAAAGAGGCTGTCGGGATTTTCCCCGGCAGCCTCTTTTTTCAGCCCTTGAGGTGCTTGAGTACTTTTTCCTCAAAGAAAGCATCGGTCGTGGCGGGGCTGACGGAGCAGAACTCGCCGTCCACCAGCACGCACACGCCCTCCTGACAACGGCCGATACAGAAGGTGCCGGTCATTTCCACCTGATCCTTCAGTTGATGCTCGGTAATCAGCTGTTCCAGACGGGCCACCACTTCATGAGAGCCTTTCACATGGCAGGAGGATCCAACGCAAACGGTAATTTTCATACTGACTCCTTCGGCGCTGCGGGGGGGTATTTCCCCGGCGCAAAGTGAATTTTTGGGGGATTCTCAGGCGTTCTGGCTGGCAGCCAGCTCGTCCAGCTTCTTATTGCGGAAATACAGGCCCACGTCGATGCTGATTTCCACAAAGTTGAGCACGTAGAAGAAGAAGCTCAGGAAGAAGATGAAGCCGGAGCTGCCGGCGCTCACCTGAATGATCTTCCGGGCGATACCGCAGGCGTAGCCGACCAGCAGGAACACCTCGAAGAACAGGCTCTTGCCCTTGGCGGTACGGGAAATGATGGACTTCCGAATGGAAATGGGCCAGGACAGGCCGAAGCAGAAGATGGTCAAGGCTTCGAGGATGTCGGTAATCATCGCAATATTCATGGTGAGTTTCTCCTTTGTTTCTTCTTCTGGATGGGGAAGGGAACCCCTTGCCGGGTAGATGCGCCGACTCCGGCGCGGACGGTGGGGCTGCCGCCCCGAGGGGGGGCAGTACTTTCTTTCGAAGCGAAAGAAAGTACCAAAGAAAGCCAGCGGCACGGCGACTCCGGGAAAAAGGCTTCTATTGCCCATTTTGGCGGCGGGGCTCGCTATGTCGCGCGCAGCATGATTGGCCAGATTTCACCTGCGATCCGGCGCGCTCCGAACTCGCCTTTTTCTGCCGTCAAAATGGGCGGGTCTTTTTCCCTCCACTGCCTATCGCCGCCCTCGCCCCCCGTGGTCGGCGTAGGGCATACTTAACCCTTGCTGGTTGAGATGTTTCAGTGTGGCTTGGATATTTTTGCTGCCCTGATGAACAATCAGTTGACAAGAGGTCTGGCCATACCTTGTAGCTTGGGATGCTTTGACGTAACTTGTTTTTTTATAATGAAAAAGGCTGACATGGAAGAAAAAATGTCGGCCTTTTTGTATGAAAAAGCCCAGTGTGGGATTGAATCCACACTGGGCTGGTTGTTAGCCATGAGGCCTGTCGCCGAATGGCGGCCTTTGCCATGCAAAAAGCGGGGAGCCACACCGAACCCGCGAGCCGCGAGGCCTGTCGCCGAGCGGCGGTAACTTCGCAGCCAACTTGCAGTCACGCTAGCGCCCTGCGCGCATAGCGCGCAGTCCGAAAGAGGCTCAGCCTCCGAGCGGCGGTAACTCCGCGGCCAAGCGGAAGAATAAAAAGGCCCCGCGCCCAAAGGGCGCGGAGCTGGGGTGCAGGGGCACTGCCCCTGCCTTATTCGGCAAGGCTCTTGTACTTGGCGTACTTGGCCAGAGCGTCGGCTTCGTTCTTCTCGAACAGACCTTCCGCCACATCGGGGAACATCTTGGCCAGAGAAGCGTAACGCACTTCGCCCTTCAGGAAGTCCTGATAGCCCTCGATCTTGGGCTCCTTGGAGTCCAGAGTGAGCGGGTTCTTGCCCTGCTCGGCCAGTTCGGGATTGAAGCGGTACAGCGTCCAGTAGCCGCAGTCCACAGCCTTCTTGATCTCGGCCTGAGCCAGACCCATGTTGATGCCGTGGTTGATGCAGGGCGCGTAAGCGATGATCAGAGACGGGCCGTGATAGGCTTCGGCTTCGGTCATGGCCTTCAGCAGCTGAGCGGGGTTGGCGCTCATGGCCACGCAAGCCACGTACACATAGCCATAGCTCATGGCCATCATGCCCAGATCCTTCTTCTTGGTCCGCTTGCCGGCAGCGGCGAACTTCGCGATGGAGCCGGTAGGAGTGGACTTGGAGGACTGTCCGCCGGTGTTGGAGTACACTTCGGTGTCGAGCACCAGAATGTTGACATCCTGATTCTGCGCCAGCACGTGATCCACGCCGCCGTAACCGATATCGTAAGCCCAACCGTCGCCGCCGAAGATCCAGAAGGACTTCTTGGTCAGCAGATCGGCGTCCTCAATGACCTTGCGGGCCAGGGTGCAGGCTTCGCAGTCGCAGACCTTGCCGTTCTCGATCCACTTGGCTTCGTATTCGGTGCCGGTGAGGTCGATGCCGTCCTTGCAGGCCGCCAGCAGCTTCTGGCCAGCTTCCTTGGACTTCTTGCCGTCATCCATGTTGTCCAGCCATTCCTGACCGGCTTCCTTGATGGCGGGCTGGCACCAGTCGACGGCGATCAGCGCGCGGACGTTGTCGGCCAGCTTGGCGCGGCGCTGGGTGATGGCCAGCTGCATACCGAAGCCGAACTCGGCGTTGTCCTCGAACAGGCTGTTGGCCCAAGCGGGTCCGTGGCCGTCTTCGTTGGTGGTGTAGGGGCAGGTGGGGGCGGAGCCGCCGTAGATGGAGGAGCAGCCCGTAGCGTTGGCGATCATCATGCGATCACCGAACAGCTGGGTCACCAGCTTGACATAGGGGGTCTCGCCGCAGCCCGCGCAAGCGCCGGAGAACTCGAAGAGGGGCTTCAGAGCCTGGCTGTTCTTGACGGTGGCCACATTCTCGATGCCCTTGACTTCGGGCACGGTCATGGCGAACTCCCAGTTCTTTTCTTCCTTGGCCTGAGTGTCCAGAGGTTTCATGACCAGAGCCTTTTCCTTGGCGGGGCAGACCTGCACGCAGTTGCCGCAGCCGGTGCAGTCCAGCGGGCTGACCTGCATACGGTACGCCATGCCGGTGAATTCCTTGCCGGTAGCGGGCTTGGTGTCGTAGCCTTCGGGAGCGTTCTTCATGACTTCCTCAGAGGCATAGATGGGACGGATGCAGGCGTGGGGGCAAACCAGAGAGCAGTTGCCGCACTGGATGCAGTTGTCCTTCAGCCATTCGGGAACCATGACCGCGATGCCGCGCTTCTCGTACTTGGTGGTGCCGGTGGGCACAGCGCCGGTAGGATCGAACGCGCTGACGGGCAGGGTGTCGCCTTCCTGAGCCAGAATGGGCTCCACGAAGGTCTGGAAGTATTCGGTGGACTTCACCTTCACAGGCTCGGCGCCGGTGGTGGCGTTCGCCCAGCTCTCGGGCACGTCGATCTTCACCAGACCGGAGATGGCGATGTCGATAGCGTCCCAGTTCTTCTTGACGATGGCGTCGCCCTTCTTGCCATAGGTCTTCTTGGCATACGCCTTCATGTATTCATCCGCCTGATCGTAGGGGATGACTTCCGCCAGCTTGAAGAAAGCGGCCTGCATGATGGTGTTGATGCGGTTGCCCATGCCCACCTTCAGCGCCAAATCAATAGCGTCGATGTTGTAGAAGCGGGCATGCTTCTTGGCCAGCAGCTGCTTCATCTTGGCGGGCAGCTTCTCATCCATTTCCTCAGCGGTCCAGGGGCTGTTCAGCAGGAACACGCCGCCGTCCTTCAGAGAGGAGACCATGTCGTACTTGGTGACGTAGCTGGGGTTGTGGCAGGCCACGAAGTCAGCGGCGTCGATCAGGTAGGTGGACTGGATGGGGGTCTTACCGAAGCGCAGGTGGCTCACGGTGATGCCGCCGGACTTCTTGGAGTCGTAGCTGAAGTAGCCCTGCGCGTACATATCGGTGTGGTCGCCGATGATCTTGATGGAGTTCTTGTTGGCGCCAACGGTACCGTCGGAGCCCAGACCGTAGAACTTGCAGCACACGGTGCCTTCGGGAGCCGCGATGATCTGCTCGCCCAGCTTCAGGCTGGTGCCGGTCACGTCGTCGTTGATGCCCACGGTGAAGTGGTTCTTCATTTCGCCGGACAGGTTGTCATACACAGCCTTGACCATGGTGGGGTTGAACTCCTTGGAGCCCAGACCGTAACGGCCGCCCACGACCTTGATGTCCGTGCGGCCGGTCTCCACCAGCGCGGCGCACACATCGGCGTACAGAGGCTCGCCCAGAGAGCCGGGCTCCTTGGTGCGGTCCAGAACGGCGATGGTCTTGCAGGAAGCGGGGATAGCGGCCATCAGGTGCTTCACGCTGAAGGGACGGTACAGGTGGACTTTGATCAGGCCCAGCTTTTCGCCCTTCTTGTTGAGGTAGTTGATGGTCTCTTCGATGGTCTCGCAGCCGGAGCCCATGGCGATGATGACCCGCTCGGCATCGGGAGCGCCCACATACTGGAACAGCTTGTACTCACGGCCCACCAGCTTGGAGACCTTCTTCATGATCTCTTCCACGATCTCGGGCACGGCGTTGTAGTACTTGTTGGCGGCTTCACGGTTCTGGAAGTAGATGTCGGGGTTCTGGGCGGTGCCCTTCTGATGCGGATGCTCAGGATTCAGGGCGCGCTCGCGGAAAGCCTTCACCTTGTCCCACGGAACCAGAGGCTCGATGTCCTTGTAGTCGATGGCATCGATCTTCTGCACTTCGTGGCTGGTACGGAAACCATCGAAGAAATGCAGGAAAGGCACGCTGCTCTCCAGCGTGGCCAGATGAGCGACCAGAGCCAGGTCCATGGCTTCCTGAACGCTGTTGGAGGCCAGCATGGCGAAACCGGTCTGACGGCAGGCCATCACGTCGCTGTGATCACCGAAGATGCTCAGGGCATGGGCGGCCAGAGCGCGGGCGCTGACGTGGAAAACGCAGGGCAGCAGCTCACCGGAGATTTTGTACATGTTGGGGATCATCAAAAGCAGACCCTGGCTGGCGGTGAAGGTGGTGGTCAGCGCACCGGCAACAAGGCTGCCGTGCACGGCGCCCGCCGCGCCCGCTTCGGACTGCATTTCGCTTACATGGACGGTCTGGCCGAAAAGATTCTTCGTGCCCTTGGCCGACCACTCATCCACGACCTCCGCCATGGGAGAGGAAGGGGTGATGGGGTAAATGGCTGCCACGTCGCTGAACGCATACGCAACGTGGCCAACGGCGGTATTGCCGTCAACGGTCATTTTGGTTGCCATTAGTGTTCCCTCCTGTGTTGTGCTTGTGAATTTTGAAAGCCGTCTGTCCGGTTTGCTCATGAACAAACAGACGGGGGTTTCCAATCGTATCTATTATAGAGAGTTGACAAAAGGTTGTCAACCTTGGGGCGGTTTTTGGGAGGCTGCTTTTTTCCGGGAAAACCGGCCCGATGAGGGAAAATCAATCCTCCGGTTCCTGAATCGCCCGCTGTGCGGCGGCATGAGCTTCCTCGAAGCCGTAGCCCCGGCGTGCCATGGCCATCAGCAGCTTCTGCATGGCCTTGCGGGGATCGGGTTCCCGCTCATAGCGACGCAGAAGCTTCCGGGCCAGCACCAGCGCCGCGTCGTCCGCTTCTTCTGCGTCCAGCGATTCCAGAGCCTGCTGGATCAGGGCGGGGGCGATCCCCTTGCGGCGAAGCTCCTGCGTGATGCGCGTCCGTCCCATCTGGCGGCGACTCAAAGACGCGGCATATTCCGTGGCGAAGGCCTCGTCGTTGAGAAAATGCTCTTTTTCCAGCTTGTACAGCACCATTTCGACGGTTTCGGGCAGATAGAACCTGTCCCGCAGCTTCTGTTCGATTTCCCCGGAGCTGCGGGCCCGCTGGGCCAGCAGACTCACCGCCAGATTCAGCGCTTCGGGGTACTGCCGGGGCAGAAGCCACTGGGCCAGCTCGTCCCGCCGAAGGGACAGACCCTCCGTGAACTCCCGTTCGATCAGCAAAGCACGGCTGACGAAGATTTTCTCCTCCCCGTTCAGGGTGACGACCGCTCCTTTTTTGGAGCGCTCCACGGCGGTGATGAGATCGTCAGGCATGGGCGGGTTCCTCCTGAAAGAAAAGGCGGATCAGCTCACGGTTGACCACGGCCAGATGGCCCTGCCGCTGCTCACTGACGCCGCTGTTCAGGCAGACGAAGCCGCTGCCCTCCTCGTCGAAAAACACGCCGTTCACCGCACCGTAGGCAAAGCCCTGATGCCCCCAAAGGGGCCTTTTTACGATGGTGGGGTCGTCCAGCTTGAGCAGCCCCATACCGTGGCGGAGACAGACCTCCTGCCGGGGCCACGGCACGGTGGGCGTCTGCATCAGGGACAGGCATTCCGGGGAAAGAAAGCCGTCATGGCCGTTCCACGCGACCAACGCCAGCTTAGCCAGCGCTTCCGCCGTCAGAAAGAGACTACCGGAAGCCAGCAGATAATGACGCTCCGGGTCGGCTTCGGTCAGGGGAGCGGCGGCGGAGATACGTTTTTCCGCGTCGAAGCAGCGCTCCCGGGGCAGGACGCGCCAGCTGTCCGCCACGGGCTTTCCTTTCAGTGTGCTCAGGTCGAAAGTGGCCTGTACGCCCAGCGGCTGGAACAGGTTTTCCTGCGCCAGCTGCTCGAAGCTCTGGTGAAAGCGCTTTTCCAGCAGGCAGCCGATCAGCCCGGCGGCAAAATTGCTGTATCGGAATTGAAGACCAGGCAGGGATGCTGAGTAAGAGGCAGGATTGCGAAGCAAATTCATCAGCGGGACGGGCTGTTGAAAGGACGCGAAATAGGCCGGGCTGTCCACGATACTGGAGGTGTGATTCAGCAGCATCCCCAGCGTAATAGGTGCTTCCGGGTAATGGGGATTCTGAACGGACTCGCCCAGAAAGGTGGAAAGCTCCTCGCAGACGTTCAGTTTGCCCAGCGTTTGCAGGCGAAAAACCAGCAGCGCCGTGACCATCTTGGCGATGGAAGCGGTACGGAAGACGGTCTCGGCTGTGACAGGCTGGGTGTCTGGCTCCATGCGGGCGTTCCCGGCCGTAAAGCATTCGGTCAGCCGACCCTTTTCAAAACGCTGGATACACGCCCCTACGGCATGTTGGGATCTCAGTAATCGGCAGAGCCGGGCGTTTTCGTCGTCACTCCCGCCCTGTACGGAGGCAATGGGGGAACGAAGCCCCAAAACGGGCAGGGCCAGCTGATAGAGCGTGTTTTTCAGGTTTCCGGCGGGCATGGTTCCGTCTCCTTTGCGTGGGTTGATGGGGAAGAGAAGGACGGGCCGGAAAGCCAGCCCAGATACAGGGGAAGGGTCACGCTACACAGCGCAGTGTGCAGGTGCAGGAAAAACGACGCGGGGAAGGCAGCGCAGAGCGCCAGCCCTGTCAGATCAAGAATAAGGGGCAGAAGCCAGAAGAAACGGCCGCGCCCTTTCAGCGGAGCAAGGGACGCAAAACCGGCAGCGAGCCCCAGCAGAAGCACGAGACCATACCAGAGAGGCGCATTCAGCAGGAACCAGCGGGCGGTCAGCAAAAGGGCAGACAGCAGGGAAAGCCAGAGCTTCCGCCGCTTTTTGCCATAGCAGCCCCACAGCAGCCAACCGGCGGCGATGACGCAGAAGACCAGACTCAGCCATTGAGAAGCCCGCAGGGAACCCACGTACAGGCTGTCCTGCCGCAGCTGCTCGATGATGAACCGCCCGCTGCCGTAGATCAGCAGATACCACGCAAACAGATTTCCCGGACGCGTCTGCCGCTTGCGCAGCGCCCACAGGGAGCAGAAGCCGCACAGGTTCCAGAGAGATTCGTAGAAAAACGTGGCCATATGCCATACGTAGCCGCCGGTACCATCGGGGATCAGCACGCCCACGGGGAAAAACTGAAGCGCCGGGGACAAAATCTCCGGGCCGTAGCATTCCATATTGAAATAGTTGCCCCACCGTCCGATGGCCTGCGCCAGCAGCACGCCGGGGGCCAGCACATCCGTCAGCGTCAGAAAGTTCAGCTTTTTCCGCCGGGCATAAAGAAACACGGCCAGCATCCCGCCGAGGATCCCGCCGTAGATGGCAATGCCGCCCTCCCAGATATACAGAACAGAAACGGGATTCGCCCGGAACTGGTCGAGACTCATGAGCACGTAGTAGAGCCGCGCGCCCACGATCCCGGCGGGGATCGCCCACAGGGCCAGATCGATGATCGTGTCCTTGGGCAGCTTCCGGCGACGTTCTTCTTTTTCCGCCAGCAAAATGGCGCAGAGAATGCCCATGACGATCAGCGCACTGTACCAGCTGACCCCGGGCAAAAGGTTGCGGTTATAGGGAATCGCCAAGCGTTTCGCCCCTTCCCAAAGTTTTATTCATTATAGCTTTGGCAAATTGGGGTGTCAAGAATACAAAAAAATGTTGAAATTTCTCAATAAAACGGGTATACTAAATTGGTTGGTGAAAGGATGAGCATTGGGGAATGGTTCCGCCGGTGATTCGTCCGCGATCTATATAAGGAGGAAAGCTGACACAATGACAAAGTATGTGTACCTGTTCAAAGAAGGCAACGCAAACATGCGCGAGCTTCTGGGCGGCAAGGGCGCGAACCTGGCCGAAATGACCAATCTGGGCCTGCCGGTTCCTCAGGGCTTCACCGTGACCACCGAAGCCTGCACCCGTTACTACACCGATGGCAAGAAGATCGACGATGAGATCGTCGAGCAGATCTATGCCGCTCTGGCCGAGACCGAGAAGATCGCCGGCAAGAAGTTCGGCGACGAAGAGAACCCCTTTCTGGTTTCCGTTCGTTCCGGCGCTCGCGCTTCCATGCCCGGCATGATGGATACCATCCTGAACCTGGGCCTGACCGACGTGTCCGTCAAGGGCCTGGCCAAGAAGACCAACAACCCCCACTTCGCGTATGACGCATACCGCCGCTTTATCGCCATGTTCTCCGACGTGGTCATGGAGATCCCGAAGAGCAAGTTCGAAGATGTTCTGGACGAGTTCAAGGAGAAGAAGGGCGTCAAGTTCGACCGCGACCTGACCGCCGAAGACCTGATGGCCGTTGTGGAGCGCTTCAAGGCGATCTACAAGGAAGCTATGGGCGTGGATTTCCCGCAGGACCCCAAGGTTCAGCTGATGGAAGCCGTCAAGGCCGTGTTCCGCAGCTGGGACAACCCCCGCGCCATCTACTACCGCCGCATGAACGACATCCCCGGCGACTGGGGCACTGCCGTTAACGTGCAGAGCATGGTGTTCGGCAACATGGGCGAGACCTCCGGTACTGGCGTTGCTTTCACCCGTAACCCCGCCACCGGCGAAAAGAAGCTGTACGGCGAATATCTGCTGAACGCTCAGGGCGAAGACGTGGTTGCCGGTATCCGTACCCCCAGCCCCATCTCCGAGCTGCAGAATCAGATGCCTGACGTGTACAAGCAGTTCGTGGACATCGCCAGCAAGCTGGAAGCCCACTACCGCGACATGCAGGATATGGAATACACCATCGAGGAAGGCAAGCTCTACATGCTGCAGACCCGTAACGGTAAGCGTACCGCCGCGGCTGCCCTGAAGATCGCTGTCGACCTGGTGGACGAAGGCGTGCTGTCCGAGAAGGAAGCCGTCCTGAAGGTAGAACCCAAGCAGCTGGACAGCCTGCTGCACCCCAACTTTGACGCTGCCGCCCTGAAGGCCGCTCCCGTCATTGCCAAGGGCCTGCCCGCTTCCCCCGGCGCTGGCGCCGGCGCTATCTACTTCACCGCTGACGAAGCTGCGAAGCATGGCAAGAACAAGGAAAAGGTCATTCTGGTCCGCAAGGAGACCACGCCCGAGGACATCGAAGGCATGGACTTCTCTCAGGCCATCCTGACCGTGTTCGGCGGCATGACCTCTCACGCTGCCGTTGTGGCCCGCGGCATGGGCCGTGCCGCCGTCGTTGGCTGCGGCGATCTGAAGATCAATGAAGAAGCCAAGACCGTGACTGTGAACGGCAAGACCTACCACGAGGGCGACATGATCTCAGTGGATGGTTCCACCGGCAACGTGTACGACGGCCTGATCCCCACCGTGGAAGCTTCCATCTCCGGCGACTTCGCCCGTCTGATGGGCTGGGCTGACGCTGTGCGTACCCTGAAGGTCCGCACCAACGCCGACACCCCCCGCGACACCAAGCAGGCCGTGAAGTTCGGCGCGGAAGGCATCGGCCTGTGCCGTACCGAGCATATGTTCTTTGAGGCCACCCGTATCGCCGCCGTGCGTGAGATGATTCTGGCCGACACCAAGGAACAGCGCGAAAAGGCTCTGGCGAAGATCCTGCCCATGCAGCAGGGCGACTTCGAAGCCATGTACAAGGCTCTGGAAGGCCGTCCCATGACCGTGCGTTATCTGGATCCGCCGCTGCATGAGTTCGTGCCTCATCTGGACATGGAAGACGAAATCGCCGAGCTGGCCAAGAATCTGGGCCGTACCGTGGAAGAAGTCAAGGCCAAGATCACCGCTCTGCATGAGTCCAACCCCATGATGGGTCACCGCGGCTGCCGTCTGGCCGTCACCTATCCCGAAATTGCCGAGATGCAGACCCGTGCGGTTATGCAGGCTGCCATCAACGTGCGCAAGGAATGCGGCTATGATATCGTGCCCGAGATCATGATCCCGCTGGTCGGCTCCAAGAAGGAACTGGCCTTCGTGAAGAAGATCGTTGTGGACACCATCGAAAAGATCTTCGCCGAGCAGGGAACCACCATGGAATACCACATCGGTACCATGATCGAGATCCCGCGCGCTGCCGTGACCGCTGATGAGATCGCTGAGGAAGCCGAGTTCTTCTCCTTCGGCACCAACGACCTGACTCAGATGACCTTCGGCTTCAGCCGCGACGATGCCGGCAAGTTCCTCGACAGCTACTACGAGAACAAGATCTTCGAGAGCGATCCCTTCGCCCGTCTGGATCAGGACGGCGTTGGCAAGCTGGTGAAGATGGCTGCCAAGCTGGGCCGCGAGACTCGCCCCAACATCAAGCTGGGCATCTGCGGCGAGCACGGCGGCGATCCGTCCACCATCGAGTTCTGCCACAACGTGGGCCTGAACTACGTCAGCTGCTCTCCCTTCCGTGTGCCGATCGCCCGTCTGGCCGCTGCTCATGCCGCCATCAAGGCCGAAGGCAACAAGTAATTTTCCCCGGTTTTTTCAGAGCCGTCCATTTGGTGGACGGCTCTGTTTTTTGTCATTTCAAAATAAAGAATTGATTTGATGAAGCATGAATCAATGACAGTAGGCTTGAATAGTCGCGTATTTCGAATTGTTCTGATAGGAAGGAATGGAACGCCGTGCAACTGGATTTTGGAATCATTCTGGACTGGCTGCCCGCCTTTGGCGACGCGCTGCTGGTGACGCTGGAAACCACCGTCTGTTCGCTGATCTTGGGATTGCTGATCTCCATTCCGCTGTCGCTGTGCAAGATCTCCAATCTGAAGCCCCTGCAGTGGTTTGCGTTCTTTTACACCTCGGTTTTCCGCGGTGTGCCGCTGCTGGTGCAGGTGTTCATGATGTATTTCGGCATTCCGCTGGTGCTGCCGGTTCGTTTTACCGCCTTTCAGGCCGGTACGCTGGTCTTCGCCATGAACTCCGCCGCGTACATTTCCGAAAGCCTGAAGGGCGGCATCAGCGCCATCGACCGTGGCCAGTACGAAGCCGCCATGGCGCTGGGCGTTCACTATCCCTCCATGATGAAGGATGTGATCCTGCCCCAGGCCATCAAGAGCGTGCTGCCCAGTCTGGTGAACGAATTTATCAGTCTTTTGAAGAATACCACCCTGATAGCCTCCATCGGTCTGGTGGATATCCTCAGCGTGGGCCAGCGGATCCAGGCCCGGACGTACCGGGCGTTCGAACCGTTTTTTGCCATTGCGGTGTTCTATTATGTTCTGGTGTTGGGCCTGGCCTTCCTTGGAAAGGCGCTGGAAAAGAAGGTGAACGCAAGTGATCGAGGTTAAAGGGCTGTACAAGGATTTTGGCGCGCTGCACGTGCTGCGGGGCGTGAGTTTGAATGTGGAGCAGGGCGATATCATCTCCATCATCGGGCCCTCCGGCAGCGGAAAATCCACGCTGCTTCGGTCGATTAACCTGCTGGAAAAGCCGACTTACGGCGAAATTTGGGTGGAGGGCAAGCTCATTACGCCGCCCGATCCCTATCTGCACTGGGACGTGATCCGTGCCTCCAAGACCTACGGCGAGCTTCGAGCGCAGGGGATGGAGGATGAACTCGCCATCATGAAGATCAAAAAGGAAGATCTGCTCAAGCCCCGGGAAGGCATGGCCTATCAGAGGCTGATGAAGCAGATCATGAAGGATCATTTTGAGGACACCTATTCCGTCCGCCGCCGGGTGGGCATGGTGTTCCAACACTTCAATCTTTTCCCGCACATGACGGTATTGGAAAACATGATCTACGCCCCCATGAAGGTGAACAAGGTGCCGAAGGAACAGGCGGTCGCCAAGGCCCGGGAGCTTCTGGACAATGTCGGGATGCTCTCCAAGATCAACGCTTATCCCGGCAAGCTCTCCGGCGGTCAGAAGCAGCGGGTCGCCATTGCGCGGACGCTGGCCATGGAGCCGGACGTGGTACTTTTTGACGAGCCCACTTCCGCCCTTGACCCGGAGATGGTAAAAGGGGTTTTAAATGTAATCAAGGATTTGGCGAAAAGCGGTATGACAATAGTCATAGTAACCCACGAAATGGCATTTGCCAGGGAGGTAAGCGACAGAGTTGTGTTTATCGACGGCGGCGTAATAGCCGAGGAGGGCACACCTAAACAGGTTTTTGAAAACCCGCAAAATCCAAGAACAAAAGAATTTTTAAGCCAAGTGCTGTGAAAAGATGATGTAAAACAAAAGATTTCTTGTTTACTTTGAAAAATCGGTCTGCGAAAGCAGGCCGAATTTTTTATATAAATTATTAAAACACAAGACAAATGTCAGGGTTTATGGTATTATAAAAATATAAAGTTGCAAGAGGTGTAAAAGTGAATTTACCACAGGATTTTTGTCTTAAAATGCAAAATTTGCTGAAAGACGAGTACGATGATTTTATAAAGGGCTACGATAACGAAAATTATTTTTCCCTGCGCATAAATACTTTAAAAGCGGACAGTGATGACGAAAAAATAAAAAATCTTTTCTGTGAGGAAAAGGTTCGGTGGGCGGAAAACGGATATTATTACCTGCATTATGACGGAAAGAACCTTTTAGTGAAATATTTTGACGGGTCATCAAAAAGGTCTGTTCCGGTATGTGCGAAAGCAGAGTGCAGTCATAATTCAAAAACGTGTAATGCGTGGCTGGATACCGATGAATATCTGAGTTCTCCGATTTATTATTACAAAAATAATATATATGTACGAAATCTATTGGCATTCAATGTAAAATTCATAATTTGATTTAATAAAAAAGGAAATCATATGTTACAGGGAGCCCAAAACATTTTGCGGTTCCCTGTACGTGAATAAAAATGTGGAAGGGGTTTTATAATGTCAGAACTAGAAAAACGTTTGGAAGCTA
>ERZ827168.277-NODE-277-length-88732-cov-8.271232_pt1 | contig 88732 bp, 69 predicted proteins | sample MGYA00519868_ERZ827168 | MGnify/ENA primary metagenome ERZ827168 (study PRJEB31778, sample SAMEA3449271) | human gut metagenome | biome: human gut; feature: human-associated habitat; material: faeces | place: United Kingdom | collected 2010/2012 ... | reverse complement strand
CCGTAGCGCCGATGGTAGTGTGGGGTCTCCCCATGCGAGAGTAGGGAACTGCCAGGCATCAAATAAAGCGAAAGGCCATCCTGACGGATGGCCTTTTTGCATTGGCGCAGAAAAAAATGCCGGATGCGACGCTGGCGCGTCTTATCCAGCTTACGCAGGCACGATAGCACGATAGGGGGCAGCTTATTCCCCCACATACGCCAGATTCAGCAACGGATACGGTTTCCCCAAATCGTCCACCTCAGAGCGTCCCGTAACCTTAAAACCCACCTTCTTATAGAACCCAACCGCCTGCTCATTTTGCTCATTAACGTTGGTTGTCAGTTCCGGTGCCATCGAGAGCGCATGCTCCACCAGCATCCGACCCACGCCGCAGCCGCACACATCAGGATCGATAAACAGCGCATCCATATGCTGCCCACTTAACAACATAAACCCAACCGGCTGATCCCGTTCATTAACCGCGACCCACAACGGTGCTTCCGGCAGAAAGGAACGAACCAGCTCTTCCAGCTCGGCCCGATACTCTGCTGATAAAAAATCGTGGGTGGCATCGACAGATCGACACCAAATCGCAACGAGTTCCTCCCCTTCCTCATGCCGTGAGCGGCGAATACTAATAACCATTTTCTCTCCTTTTAGTCATTCTTATATTCTAACGTAGTCTTTTCCTTGAAACTTTCTCACCTTCAACATGCAGGCTCGACATTGGCAAATTTTCTGGTTATCTTCAGCTATCTGGATGTCTAAACGTATAAGCGTATGTAGTGAGGTAATCAGGTTATGCCGATTCGTGTGCCGGACGAGCTACCCGCCGTCAATTTCTTGCGTGAAGAAAACGTCTTTGTGATGACAACTTCTCGTGCGTCTGGTCAGGAAATTCGTCCACTTAAGGTTCTGATCCTTAACCTGATGCCGAAGAAGATTGAAACTGAAAATCAGTTTCTGCGCCTGCTTTCAAACTCACCTTTGCAGGTCGATATTCAGCTGTTGCGCATCGATTCCCGTGAATCGCGCAACACGCCCGCAGAGCATCTGAACAACTTCTACTGTAACTTTGAAGATATTCAGGAACAGAACTTTGACGGTCTGATTGTAACCGGTGCGCCGCTGGGCCTGGTGGAGTTTAATGATGTCGCTTACTGGCCGCAGATCAAACAGGTGCTGGAGTGGTCGAAAGATCACGTCACCTCGACGCTGTTTGTCTGCTGGGCGGTACAGGCCGCGCTCAATATCCTCTACGGCATTCCTAAGCAAACTCGCACCGACAAACTCTCTGGCGTTTACGAGCATCATATTCTCCATCCTCATGCGCTTCTGACGCGTGGCTTTGATGATTCATTCCTGGCACCGCATTCGCGCTATGCTGACTTTCCGGCAGCGTTGATTCGTGATTACACCGATCTGGAAATTCTGGCAGAGACGGAAGAAGGGGATGCATATCTGTTTGCCAGTAAAGATAAGCGCATTGCCTTTGTGACAGGCCATCCCGAATATGATGCGCAAACGCTGGCGCAGGAATATTTCCGCGATGTGGAAGCCGGACTAGACCCGGATGTACCGTATAACTATTTCCCGCACAATGATCCGCAAAATACACCGCGAGCGAGCTGGCGTAGTCACGGTAATTTACTGTTTACCAACTGGCTCAACTATTACGTCTACCAGATCACGCCATACGATCTACGGCACATGAATCCAACGCTGGATTAATCTTCTGTGATAGTCGATCGTTAAGCGATTCAGCACCTTACCTCAGGCACCTTCGGGTGCCTTTTTTATTTCCGAAACGTACCTCAGCAGGTGAATAAATTTTATTCATATTGTTATCAATAAGTTATCAAGTATTTTTAATTAAAATGGAAATTGTTTTTGATTTTGCATTTTAAATGAGTAGTCTTAGTTGTGCTGAACGAAAAGCGCACAACGATCCTTCGTTCACAGTGGGGAAGTTTTCGGATCCATGACGAGGAGCTGCACGATGACTGAACAGGCAACAACAACCGATGAACTGGCTTTCACAAGGCCGTATGGCGAGCAGGAGAAGCAAATTCTTACTGCCGAAGCGGTAGAATTTCTGACTGAGCTGGTGACGCATTTTACGCCACAACGCAATAAACTTCTGGCAGCGCGCATTCAGCAGCAGCAAGATATTGATAACGGAACGTTGCCTGATTTTATTTCGGAAACAGCTTCCATTCGCGATGCTGATTGGAAAATTCGCGGGATTCCTGCGGACTTAGAAGACCGCCGCGTAGAGATAACTGGCCCGGTAGAGCGCAAGATGGTGATCAACGCGCTCAACGCCAATGTGAAAGTCTTTATGGCCGATTTCGAAGATTCACTGGCACCAGACTGGAACAAAGTGATCGACGGGCAAATTAACCTGCGTGATGCGGTTAACGGCACCATCAGTTACACCAATGAAGCAGGCAAAATTTACCAGCTCAAGCCCAATCCAGCGGTTTTGATTTGTCGGGTACGCGGTCTGCACTTGCCGGAAAAACATGTCACCTGGCGTGGTGAGGCAATCCCCGGCAGCCTGTTTGATTTTGCGCTCTATTTCTTCCACAACTATCAGGCACTGTTGGCAAAGGGCAGTGGTCCCTATTTCTATCTGCCGAAAACCCAGTCCTGGCAGGAAGCGGCCTGGTGGAGCGAAGTCTTCAGCTATGCAGAAGATCGCTTTAATCTGCCGCGCGGCACCATCAAGGCGACGTTGCTGATTGAAACGCTGCCCGCCGTGTTCCAGATGGATGAAATCCTTCACGCGCTGCGTGACCATATTGTTGGTCTGAACTGCGGTCGTTGGGATTACATCTTCAGCTATATCAAAACGTTGAAAAACTATCCCGATCGCGTCCTGCCAGACAGACAGGCAGTAACGATGGATAAACCATTCCTGAATGCTTACTCACGCCTGTTGATTAAAACCTGCCATAAACGCGGTGCTTTTGCGATGGGCGGCATGGCGGCGTTTATTCCGAGCAAAGATGAAGAGCACAATAACCAGGTGCTCAACAAAGTAAAAGCGGATAAATCGCTGGAAGCCAACAACGGTCACGATGGCACATGGATCGCTCACCCAGGCCTTGCGGATACGGCAATGGCGGTATTCAACGACATTCTCGGCTCCCGTAAAAATCAGCTTGAAGTGATGCGCGAACAAGACGCGCCGATTACTGCCAATCAGCTACTGGCACCTTGTGATGGTGAACGCACCGAAGAAGGTATGCGCGCCAATATTCGCGTGGCTGTGCAGTACATCGAAGCGTGGATCTCCGGCAACGGCTGCGTGCCGATTTATGGCCTGATGGAAGATGCGGCGACGGCTGAAATTTCCCGTACCTCGATCTGGCAGTGGATCCATCATCAAAAAACGTTGAGCAATGGCAAACCGGTGACCAAAGCCTTGTTCCGCCAGATGCTGGGCGAAGAGATGAAAGTCATTGCCAGCGAACTGGGCGAAGAACGTTTCTCCCAGGGGCGTTTTGACGATGCCGCACGCTTGATGGAACAGATCACCACTTCCGATGAGTTAATTGATTTCCTGACCCTGCCAGGCTACCGCCTGTTAGCGTAAACCACCACATAACTATGGAGCATCTGCACATGAAAACCCGTACACAACAAATTGAAGAATTACAGAAAGAGTGGACTCAACCGCGTTGGGAAGGCATTACTCGCCCATACAGCGCGGAAGATGTGGTGAAATTACGCGGTTCAGTCAATCCTGAATGCACGCTGGCGCAACTGGGCGCGGCGAAAATGTGGCGTCTGCTGCATGGCGAGTCGAAAAAAGGCTACATCAACAGCCTCGGTGCACTGACTGGCGGTCAGGCGCTGCAACAGGCGAAAGCGGGTATTGAAGCAGTCTATCTGTCGGGATGGCAGGTAGCGGCGGACGCTAACCTGGCGGCCAGCATGTATCCGGATCAGTCGCTCTACCCGGCGAACTCGGTGCCAGCGGTGGTGGAGCGGATCAACAATACTTTCCGCCGTGCGGATCAGATCCAATGGTCCGCGGGCATTGAGCCGGGCGATCCGCGCTATGTCGATTACTTCCTGCCGATCGTTGCCGATGCGGAAGCCGGTTTTGGCGGTGTCCTGAATGCCTTTGAACTGATGAAAGCGATGATTGAAGCCGGTGCAGCGGCAGTTCACTTCGAAGATCAGCTGGCGTCAGTGAAGAAATGCGGTCACATGGGCGGCAAAGTTTTGGTGCCAACTCAAGAAGCTATTCAGAAACTGGTCGCGGCGCGTCTGGCAGCTGACGTGACGGGCGTTCCAACCCTACTGGTTGCTCGTACCGATGCCGATGCGGCGGATCTGATTACCTCCGATTGCGACCCGTATGACAGCGAATTTATTACCGGCGAGCGTACCAGTGAAGGCTTCTTCCGTACTCATGCGGGCATTGAGCAAGCGATCAGCCGTGGCCTGGCGTATGCGCCATATGCTGACCTGGTATGGTGTGAAACCTCCACGCCAGACCTGGAACTGGCGCGTCGCTTTGCACAAGCTATCCACGCGAAATATCCGGGCAAACTGCTGGCTTATAACTGCTCGCCGTCGTTCAACTGGCAGAAAAACCTCGACGACAAAACTATTGCCAGCTTCCAGCAGCAGCTGTCGGATATGGGCTACAAGTTCCAGTTCATCACCCTGGCAGGTATCCACAGCATGTGGTTCAACATGTTTGACCTGGCAAACGCCTATGCCCAGGGCGAGGGTATGAAGCACTATGTTGAGAAAGTGCAGCAGCCGGAATTCGCCGCCGCGAAAGATGGCTACACCTTCGTATCTCACCAGCAGGAAGTGGGTACAGGTTACTTCGATAAAGTGACGACCATTATTCAGGGCGGCACGTCTTCAGTCACCGCGCTGACCGGCTCCACTGAAGAATCGCAGTTCTAAGCAACCTACAAACGTTGCTGACTGTAGGCCGGATAAGGCATTTACGCCGCATCCGGCAATCGGTGCACGATGCCTGATGCGACGCTTGCGCGTCTTATCATGCCTACAACCGTTGCCGAACGTAGGCTGGATAAGGCGTTTACGCCGCATCCGGCAATTCTCTGCTCCTGATGAGGGCGCTAAATGCCGCGTGGCCTGGAATTACTGATTGCTCAAACCATTTTGCAAGGCTTCGACGCTCAGTATGGTCGATTCCTCGAAGTGACTTCCGGGGCGCAGCAGCGTTTCGAACAGGCCGACTGGCATGCTGTCCAGCAGGCGATGAAAAACCGTATCCATCTTTACGATCACCACGTTGGTCTGGTCGTGGAGCAACTGCGCTGCATTACCAACGGCCAAAGCACGGACGCGGAATTTTTACTACGCGTCAAAGAGCATTACACCCGGCTGTTGCCGGATTACCCGCGCTTCGAGATTGCGGAGAGCTTTTTTAACTCCGTGTATTGTCGGTTATTTGACCACCGCTCGCTTACTCCCGAGCGGCTTTTTATCTTTAGCTCCCAGCCAGAGCGCCGTTTTCGTACCATTCCCCGCCCGCTGGCGAAAGACTTTCACCCCGATCACGGCTGGGAATCTCTACTGATGCGCGTTATCAGCGACCTGCCGCTGCGCCTGCGCTGGCAGAATAAAAGCCGTGATATCCATTACATTATTCGCCATCTGACGGAAACGTTGGGGCCAGAAAACCTCTCCAAAAGTCATTTACAGGTGGCGAACGAACTGTTTTACCGCAATAAAGCCGCCTGGCTGGTAGGCAAACTGATCACGCCTTCCGGCACATTGCCATTTTTATTGCCGATCCACCAGACGGATGACGGCGAACTGTTTATTGATACCTGTCTGACGACGACCGCCGAAGCGAGCATTGTCTTTGGCTTCGCGCGTTCCTATTTTATGGTTTACGCGCCGCTACCTGCCGCACTGGTCGAGTGGCTTCGGGAAATTCTGCCGGGCAAAACGACCGCAGAACTGTATATGGCTATCGGCTGCCAGAAGCACGCCAAAACCGAAAGCTACCGTGAATATCTGATTTATCTGCAAGGCTGTAATGAGCAGTTTATTGAAGCGCCGGGCATTCGTGGAATGGTGATGCTGGTGTTCACGCTGCCGGGCTTTGACCGGGTGTTCAAAGTGATTAAAGACAAGTTCGCGCCGCAGAAAGAGATGTCTGCCGCTCATGTTCGCGCCTGCTATCAATTGGTTAAAGAACACGATCGCGTGGGCCGAATGGCGGACACCCAGGAGTTTGAAAACTTTGTGCTGGAGAAGCGGCATATTTCCCCGGCATTAATGGAATTACTGCTCCAGGAAGCAGCGGAAAAAATCACCGATCTCGGCGAACAGATTGTGATTCGCCATCTCTATATTGAGCGGCGGATGGTGCCGCTCAATATCTGGCTGGAACAGGTTGAGGGCCAGCAACTGCGCGACGCTATTGAAGAGTACGGCAACGCCATTCGCCAGCTTGCTGCCGCTAACATTTTCCCTGGCGACATGCTGTTTAAAAACTTCGGTGTCACCCGTCACGGGCGTGTGGTTTTTTATGATTACGATGAAATTTGCTACATGACGGAAGTGAACTTCCGCGACATCCCGCCGCCGCGCTATCCGGAAGACGAACTTGCCAGCGAACCGTGGTACAGCGTCTCGCCGGGCGATGTTTTCCCGGAAGAGTTCCGCCACTGGCTATGCGCCGACCCGCGTATTGGTCCGCTGTTTGAAGAGATGCACGCCGACCTGTTCCGCGCTGATTACTGGCGCGCACTACAAAACCGTATTCGTGAAGGACATGTGGAAGATGTTTATGCGTATCGGCGCAGGCAAAGATTTAGCGTACGGTATGGGGAGATGCTTTTTTGAGTAAGGCTTCCATATAATTTTTCTCCGTAATGTATCGAGGGTTATCCTTAAAGCCAAAGCTTTCAGCCATCTTATTTATCGTATTAAGGATTAATTCAGCAATAACCCGTTGACCCAATTCACAAGCCAACTCAAAGGCAGAGTATTTTTGTGGCGCTTTGTGTTGCCAAAAATCCATAATATCTTCAGCAGTAAATCCAAAAAGGTGTGCATGGTCAGATAAAGCAAGATAAACCGTCTCTACAACGTTTTGTTGTTTATGCTGTATCGCTGAAAACAAACCGGGATATTCATTAGAATTATTTGCCAGGAGGAGGGGCTTCATATTTTTTTTATCGAATTTAAACGTGTTAAACAGAGTGGGTAATGCGTTAAAAATAGTATTAATAACGTTCATATGTCCGCGCTGCATGGCCATAAACAAACCCGTGTCGCGCGCAAGACTTTTAGCGGTCAGAAGATCTACAATATCGGAAGCTGAAATGTTAATTTCCTGGGCCAGGCTGGGCAATGCTTCAAGAATAACTTTCACGATATCGCTATGTCCATTTTGCATCGCCGGGTATAGTCCTGGGCAACCATAAAAATCCTTTGCCTTCAGGAGATCGAGTACCTGTTCTTTAGTCAAATGACATGTGCGAATTAACAAAGGTAACGCGTTCAAAACAATTTTCAGCATGTCGGCATCACCATTCGCCATAACATGGTATAAAACATGGCTGGACGTACTATTTTTGGCACTCAGGAATTTATACACTTGTTCGTTATCTAAATGATTTGTTGCGGCCAGTTTAGGTAAGGCGTTCAGAATCGAGGTTACAACATTTTTATCCTTACGTGATATCGCTAAAAATAATCCAGAAAAACCATTTTTATCTTTTGCCTCCAGAATATGCATGAGATTTTTTTTCGAGAGTAACCCTTCATATCCTGGCTCTGACAATGAATTGAAAATAGTCTCAACGATATCCGCATTACCATAATTTATAGCCAAATATAAACCTGGCAGGTTAATACTATTATAGGCAGTCAACATTTCTGTTCTATGTAGTTCAGGCATTTTCTGGAGTTGAATCATCAGTTGCGTAAGTTGGTGATTCTGACCAATTGCCATTAGCAAATTCATCGTTGCAGGTGATAATGGAGGGGTTATTTCATCCACAGATCCTTTTAGCATCAATAGCTGTTCTTTCGGAAGTGCTGGAATTATTGCAACAGATTGGTTAATAACATGATCATTTGACCATTTCAGGAGGCTATAATCTACATTCATAAAGTCCATCAGTGAATAGTGTTTAATATCCTCTTTACTTTCGCTCATGATTCTTATTTTATCGTTAGTTACATTAGGATCATAAACCGAAACCACGTAATGGGTACATCCTTCAGTTGTGTTCTTTATTCTTAGCCGGACCGTCAAAGCATGGTTATCTACCAATAATATGGCAGCCATAACACTGATGTCATTTGATTCCATCTTGTCAAAATATGCCTTCATAACTAGCCCGAAATCACCGCAGGCAGCAACGCAACGCCCCTCAGGACGGCTGGAAATCAACGCCAAAGTCTGGTTTTTGCATTTTTTGTTGAAGTGAGTGAGAAATTTTTCAGCTGAAGAGTAATCATCTTGATGGGGTTTGTAGTCAACATTCTGATAAATATCATTAATATATTGTGCAGCAATGTGTCGGCATACTATACGATTTTGTGGTCGCCCCGGAAAATAACATTGACCATTAAGCTTAACTCTTGGGAATTCTTTTTCTTTTCTATCTGAGTTTAGATTTAATTTTTGTTTATCAAGAGCGTCTGAGCGTTGAGGTAAAATTTCCATTAGGTATTCTTCAAATATTGGAGCAATGGTTTGAGTGAGTGTCGTGTTTTCATTTTTATTAATTATAGTAATTTCTTTTTTATCAGTCTGTAAGACAGACGTGGAAAATTTAATGACAAAATCCTTGTTGCTAAAGATATGACGACCGTTTTGTCTACAGTTCTCTGAGAAGCTTTTTAATAGAGGCGTCGCCAGCTCCTTGCCAGAAAATTTATCCTCGAGTTCTTTATAAAACAATTCACTCAGGTTTTGGTGTTCATTTGTCTGGGCTGTATTATTAATATTTACAGAGAAAGAACTGCGAGGAATACGAGTAATCATTTAAATATCTCATTGTTTATTGATGTCTTGAATTTTAACTATCAGAACAGTGAAAAAATTTAATATGATAACAAGTAAAGAAATATCATAAATCGCTCAATCTCATAATGCAGCCGTAAAAGTTTCGGTGGAATGAGATCTTGCGATTTTGTTAATAATTAAGTGGTTTGATGTTTAAAAATAATGCTGAGTTAATAAAAGTGTGTGAAGTGTATGACAATAAGTTATTTTGGCGTCAATGCGATTAACAGACACCCTTATTCTATTGCCACTCAGGTATGACGGGCAGAATATTGCCTCTGCCCGCCAGAAAAAGTCAGCGCATTCCACCGTACGCCAGCGTCACTTCCTTCGCCGCTTTAATCACCATCGCGCCAAACTCGGTCACGCGGTCATCGGTAATACGTGAAATCGGTCCGGAAATAGAAATTGCGGCAAACGGTTCACGGTGCTCATCGAAAATACACGCTGCAAGGCAACGTAGCCCCAGCGCATGTTCCTCATCGTCAAATGAATAACCCCGTTTGCGCGTTTGGGCGAGATCTTCTTTTAAATGCACAGGCGACACCAGCGTTGCGTGGGTATAGGCATGTAACCCTTTGCGGTGCAGCAGCTTCGTCACCTGTTCTTCGCTCAGTTGGGCTAAAAAGGCTTTACCCGCACCGGAAGCGTGCATCGGCAATTTACCGCCGATAGGAGCGGACATTCGCATCAGGTGGGTACACTGTACCTGGTCGATAATAATCGCTTCGTGATCGCTTTGATCAAGCACCGCCATATTGACCGTTTCGCCAGACTCTTCCATTAGATTGCGCAGGATAGGGTGAACAATTGCTAACAAATTACGGCTCTGGAGAAAGCTGCTGCCGACCATAAAGGCATGTGCGCCGATTGCCCAGTGTCCCAGTTCGCCAACCTGACGCACGAAACCCTGCTGTTGCATCGTGGTTAGCAGGCGGTGGGTCGTGGAATTGGGTAACCCGGCTTGCTGTGCCAGTTCCGTGAGTGCCACACTGCCATTGGATTCGGCTATCCATTCCAGTAATTTCAGGCCACGCGTTAAAGACTGTACTTGCCCGGTAGCGGGGGCGGTGGCAGCGGCGGGTTTTCTGCCGCGTTTCGCGGGAATGGGTGCGACCATGACAGTCTCCTTTTTCTGTATCGTGGAAATCATTTTCATTTTTATTGTTAGCTAATGCAATAGTTGCTGAACTGATCCGATGAGTTAATGTTGAACAAATCTCATGTTGCGTGGTGGTCGCTTTTACCACAGATGCGTTTATGCCAGTATGGTTTGTTGAATTTTTATTAAATCTGGGTTGAGCGTGTCGGGAGCAAGTGTGAGCAGCAAAGTGGAACAACTGCGTGCGCAGTTAAATGAACGTATTCTGGTGCTGGACGGCGGTATGGGCACCATGATCCAGAGCTATCGACTGAACGAAGCCGATTTTCGTGGTGAACGCTTTGCCGACTGGCCATGCGACCTCAAAGGCAACAACGACCTGCTGGTACTCAGTAAACCGGAAGTGATCGCCGCTATCCACAACGCCTACTTTGAAGCGGGCGCGGATATCATCGAAACCAACACCTTCAACTCCACGACCATTGCGATGGCGGATTACCAGATGGAATCCCTGTCGGCGGAAATCAACTTTGCGGCGGCGAAACTGGCGCGCGCCTGTGCTGATGAGTGGACCGCGCGCACGCCAGAGAAACCGCGCTACGTTGCCGGTGTTCTCGGTCCGACCAACCGCACGGCGTCTATTTCTCCGGACGTCAACGATCCGGCATTCCGCAACATCACTTTTGACCAGCTGGTGGCGGCCTATCGCGAATCCACCAAAGCGCTGGTGGAAGGTGGCGCGGATCTGATCCTGATTGAAACCGTTTTCGACACCCTTAACGCTAAAGCGGCGGTCTTTGCGGTGAAAACGGAGTTTGAAGCGCTGGGCGTTGAGCTGCCGATTATGATCTCCGGCACCATCACCGACGCCTCCGGGCGCACGCTCTCCGGACAGACCACCGAAGCGTTTTATAACTCTCTGCGCCACGCCGAAGCGCTGACTTTCGGCCTTAACTGTGCGCTGGGGCCAGATGAACTGCGCCAGTACGTGCAGGAGCTGTCACGGATTGCGGAATGCTATGTCACCGCGCACCCGAACGCCGGGCTACCCAACGCCTTTGGTGAGTACGATCTCGACGCCGACACGATGGCAAAACAGATACGTGAATGGGCGCAAGCGGGTTTTCTCAATATCGTCGGCGGCTGCTGTGGCACCACGCCACAACATATTGCAGCGATGAGTCGTGCAGTAGAAGGATTAGCGCCGCGCAAACTGCCTGAAATTCCCGTAGCCTGCCGTTTGTCCGGCCTGGAGCCGCTGAACATTGGCGACGACAGCCTGTTTGTGAACGTCGGCGAGCGGACTAACGTCACCGGTTCCGCTAAGTTCAAGCGCCTGATCAAAGAAGAGAAATACAGCGAGGCGCTGGATGTGGCCCGCCAGCAGGTGGAAAACGGTGCGCAGATTATCGATATCAACATGGATGAAGGGATGCTCGATGCCGAAGCGGCGATGGTGCGTTTTCTCAATCTGATTGCCGGTGAACCGGATATCGCTCGCGTGCCGATTATGATCGACTCCTCAAAATGGGATGTCATTGAAAAAGGTCTGAAGTGTATCCAGGGCAAAGGCATTGTTAACTCTATCTCGATGAAAGAGGGCGTCGACGCTTTTATTCATCACGCGAAATTGTTGCGTCGTTACGGTGCGGCAGTGGTGGTAATGGCCTTTGACGAACAGGGGCAGGCCGATACCCGCGCACGGAAAATCGAGATTTGCCGTCGGGCGTACAAAATCCTCACCGAAGAGGTTGGCTTCCCGCCAGAAGATATCATCTTCGACCCGAACATCTTCGCGGTCGCCACCGGCATTGAAGAGCACAACAACTATGCGCAGGACTTTATCGGCGCCTGCGAAGACATCAAACGCGAACTGCCGCACGCGCTGATTTCCGGCGGCGTATCTAACGTTTCTTTCTCATTCCGTGGCAACGATCCGGTGCGCGAAGCCATTCACGCGGTGTTCCTCTACTACGCTATTCGCAATGGCATGGATATGGGGATCGTCAACGCCGGGCAGCTGGCGATTTACGACGACCTACCCGCTGAACTGCGCGACGCGGTGGAAGATGTGATTCTTAACCGTCGCGACGATGGCACTGAGCGTTTACTGGAGCTTGCCGAGAAATATCGCGGCAGCAAAACCGACGACACCGCTAACGCCCAGCAGGCGGAGTGGCGCTCGTGGGAAGTGAATAAACGTCTGGAATACTCGCTGGTCAAAGGCATTACTGAGTTTATCGAGCAGGATACCGAAGAAGCCCGCCAGCAGGCTACGCGCCCGATTGAAGTGATTGAAGGCCCGTTGATGGACGGCATGAACGTGGTCGGCGATCTGTTTGGCGAAGGGAAAATGTTCCTGCCACAGGTGGTCAAATCGGCGCGCGTCATGAAACAGGCGGTGGCGTATCTCGAACCGTTTATTGAAGCCAGCAAAGAGCAGGGCAAAACCAACGGCAAGATGGTGATCGCCACCGTGAAGGGCGACGTCCACGATATCGGTAAAAATATCGTTGGCGTGGTGCTGCAATGTAACAACTACGAAATTGTCGATCTCGGCGTGATGGTGCCTGCGGAAAAAATTCTCCGTACTGCTAAAGAAGTGAATGCTGATTTGATTGGCCTTTCGGGGCTTATCACGCCGTCGCTGGACGAGATGGTTAACGTGGCGAAAGAGATGGAGCGTCAGGGCTTCACCATTCCGCTATTGATTGGCGGCGCGACCACCTCAAAAGCGCACACGGCGGTGAAAATTGAGCAGAATTACAGCGGCCCGACGGTGTATGTGCAGAATGCCTCGCGCACCGTTGGCGTGGTGGCGGCGCTGCTTTCCGATACTCAGCGTGATGATTTTGTCGCTCGTACCCGCAAGGAGTACGAAACCGTGCGTATTCAGCACGGGCGCAAGAAACCACGCACACCACCGGTCACGCTGGAAGCGGCGCGCGATAACGACTTCGCTTTTGACTGGCAGGCTTACACGCCGCCGGTGGCGCACCGTCTCGGCGTGCAGGAAGTCGAAGCCAGCATCGAAACCCTGCGTAATTACATCGACTGGACACCGTTCTTTATGACCTGGTCGCTGGCCGGGAAGTATCCGCGCATTCTGGAAGATGAAGTGGTGGGCGTTGAGGCGCAGCGGCTGTTTAAAGACGCCAACGACATGCTGGATAAATTAAGCGCCGAGAAAACGCTGAATCCGCGTGGCGTGGTGGGCCTGTTCCCGGCAAACCGTGTGGGCGATGACATTGAAATCTACCGTGACGAAACGCGCACCCATGTGATCAACGTCAGCCACCATCTGCGTCAACAGACCGAAAAAACGGGATTCGCTAACTACTGTCTCGCTGACTTCGTTGCGCCGAAGCTTTCTGGTAAAGCAGATTACATCGGCGCATTTGCCGTGACTGGCGGGCTGGAAGAGGACGCACTGGCTGATGCCTTTGAAGCGCAGCACGATGATTACAACAAAATCATGGTGAAAGCGCTTGCCGACCGTTTAGCCGAAGCCTTTGCGGAGTATCTCCATGAGCGTGTGCGTAAAGTCTACTGGGGCTATGCGCCGAACGAGAACCTCAGCAACGAAGAACTGATCCGCGAAAACTACCAGGGCATCCGTCCGGCACCGGGCTACCCGGCCTGCCCGGAACATACGGAAAAAGCCACCATCTGGGAGCTGCTGGAAGTGGAAAAACATACCGGCATGAAACTCACAGAATCTTTCGCCATGTGGCCCGGTGCATCGGTTTCGGGTTGGTATTTCAGTCATCCGGACAGCAAGTACTACGCGGTGGCGCAAATTCAGCGCGATCAGGTTGAAGACTATGCCCGCCGTAAAGGTATGAGCGTCTCCGATGTTGAGCGCTGGCTGGCACCGAATCTGGGGTATGACGCGGACTGATTCACAAATCTGTCACTTTTCCTTACAACAAACAGGGCGCTCAATGAGTGCCCTGTCTCTTTATTAATATGAAACACTTATACTGGAATCAGGCTGGAATAATCTTAGCCGGAAAAACGAATGTTAAAAGGCACAGTAAAGATGCCAGTCAGCGTGTTTCCGGTCCTTTGGTCATTCAATTGCTTCAGGAACATATAACGATAAGGAGAACCTGAACTCGTGTTAACGCTGCTTCACCTGCTTTCTGCCGTCGCCCTGCTGGTCTGGGGGACTCATATTGTTCGAACCGGCGTAATGCGCGTCTTCGGCGCGCGTTTGCGTACTGTCCTTAGCCGGAGCGTCGAAAAAAAGCCGCTCGCCTTTTGCGCGGGGATCGGCGTTACCGCACTGGTACAGAGCAGTAATGCCACCACCATGCTGGTGACCTCGTTTGTCGCTCAGGATCTGGTAGCCCTCGCACCGGCTCTGGTCATTGTGCTGGGGGCAGATGTCGGGACGGCGCTAATGGCGCGTATTCTCACCTTCGACTTATCCTGGCTGTCACCGTTACTTATTTTTATCGGCGTGATTTTTTTCCTCGGACGCAAACAGTCACGCGCCGGGCAACTGGGCCGCGTCGGTATTGGTCTTGGGCTGATTTTGCTGGCGCTGGAGTTGATTGTGCAGGCCGTAACGCCGATCACCCAGGCAAACGGCGTTCAGGTGATCTTTGCCTCGCTGACCGGCGATATTCTGCTGGATGCGCTGATTGGTGCGATGTTCGCCATTATCAGCTACTCCAGCCTTGCTGCTGTACTGCTGACCGCGACTCTGACCGCCGCAGGCATTATCTCCTTCCCCGTGGCGCTCTGTCTGGTGATTGGTGCTAACCTCGGTTCCGGTCTGCTGGCGATGCTCAACAACAGTGCCGCCAATGCCGCAGCCCGCCGTGTCGCGCTGGGTAGTCTGCTGTTTAAGCTGGTGGGTAGCCTGATTATCCTGCCGTTTGTCCATTTGCTGGCAGAGACAATGGGGAAGCTGTCATTGCCAAAAGCGGAACTGGTGATCTATTTCCACGTCTTCTACAACCTTGTACGCTGCCTGGTCATGCTGCCATTTGTTGACCCGATGGCACGGTTTTGCAAAACGATTATTCGCGATGAACCGGAACTGGATACCCAGCTACGGCCTAAACATCTGGATGTCAGCGCGCTGGATACGCCCACGCTTGCTCTGGCGAACGCCGCGCGCGAAACCCTGCGCATTGGCGACGCCATGGAACAGATGATGGAAGGGCTGAATAAAGTGATGCACGGCGAGCCACGGCAGGAGAAAGAGCTGCGTAAGCTGGCAGATGATATCAACGTTCTCTATACCGCCATTAAGCTGTATCTGGCGCGGATGCCAAAAGAAGAGCTGGCGGAGGAAGAGTCGCGCCGCTGGGCGGAGATCATCGAAATGTCGCTCAACCTTGAACAGGCCTCCGATATCGTCGAGCGCATGGGGAGCGAAATTGCCGATAAATCGCTGGCAGCACGGCGGGCATTTTCGCTTGATGGCTTGAAGGAACTGGATGCGCTCTATGAGCAATTGCTCAGTAATTTAAAACTGGCAATGTCGGTTTTCTTCTCTGGTGATGTTACCAGCGCCCGTCGTTTGCGCCGCAGCAAGCATCGCTTTCGCATTCTTAATCGCCGCTATTCCCACGCCCACGTCGATCGCCTGCATCAGCAAAACGTGCAGAGCATTGAAACCAGTTCGCTACATTTAGGCTTACTGGGAGATATGCAGCGTCTGAACTCGCTGTTTTGTTCGGTGGCTTACAGTGTGCTGGAACAGCCGGATGAAGATGAAGGACGGGACGAATATTAATATTGTGAATCCTGTAGGCCTGATAAGACGCGTCAAGCGTCGCATCAGGCACTATGAACAAGATGCCGGATCATGCATCCGGCAATTCACTTAAAAACGGTGACCCGCTTCCAGCGGAACCGCTTCTTCACCAGCCTTAAACACATAAGTGGTGTTCGGGCCACCCAGCGTTGCGTGACCTTTACTCACTGTGATCCAGTTACCTTCCGGTAGACCAATAATTGTGAGTTCTGGCGCGACGACCAGCAGTTCGCGAATACGCTGTTCACGGGTTTCACCTTTATGGCCTTCCGGCAGCGCGTTGGTGAAGTGCGGGTTGATTTGCAACGGGAACAGATTCAGCGCATCGAAACCTTGCGGATCGACAATCGGCATATCGTTGGTGGTACGAATGGTTGGGCAAGCAAGGTTAGCGCCTGCGCTCCAGCCAATATACAGTGCGCCACGTTTAACCACGTCAGTAATTGGTGCCAGCAGCCCGCGCTCGCGGCACTGTTTCAGCAACTGGAAAGTATTACCGCCGCCGACAATCACGATCTCAGCATTTTCAATCGCGGCAACGGGATCGACAACGCTATGAATACCGGTGACAGAAACACCCAGCGGAGCGAGAACCGCAGCCGTTTTCTCTGTGTAATCATCCCAGGTCTGCGTTACGCCAGCGAAAGGGATAAACACCGCTGAGCGGCGACCCTGCAACTGTTCAGCAATTAGCGGCAGTGCATGTTCCAGCCAGGCTTTACCCGGCAGCGTCGAGTTACTCAATAAAAGCAGTTCCATTACTTCTCCGGTTAGTAAGAAATCACGGAAGGAATGCTACCACTGCGAATTTAACCACTTACTGACATGGCTCACGATGTCACGTATTGCACCGGGCGCTGAGACTGATGACAAACACAGCATTGCCTGATGCGCTACGCTTACCAGGCCTACCAGATAACTGCAATATATTGAATTTTCGAGATTATGTAGGCCGAATAAGGCTTCATTCCGCATCCGGCATAAACAATGTGTACTTTGCCACCAATTTGAGCGCCCCTTAAGGCGCTGATATTTTTTATGCTTCTCGTGCAAATTGTGCTGCTTCAGCAATCAGCAGCACATCCGGTCGCGAAGTTGCTGGTGCGACCAGCCAGCGACATGCAGAGTTGAGTAACGCGATTAATCATGGGAAATTGCCTCTGCATGAGTGAGCAGATATTGCTCCGCCTCACCGGACCAGATCCCCTGATGACGCGTCAGAATCGCCGCCAGTGCTTGATCCTGAATCTGCGTGAGTGACGTCAGCGGCAGGTATTTCCCGGTATACACCAGCTTTTTGCCGCCGCTGACGGCAGGCAATTCAAGCGTGGTTTCGCCCGCGGCATTCAGCCCAAGAATATGTGTTACCACTTTTGCGGCCTGCACTTTTTTCTCTTCAATCAATTTGACCGCTGCGCGCATGTCGTCGGTATTGCCGCCTGACGTGCCCACGTAGTGGGTAAATGCATAATGCACATCGTAGAAATTAATTGGCGCGCTGAAATGTTTATCCTGCGGTCCGGCGAAGAAATTCAGGCAACCATCTGTCGCCAGCAAGGAAGAGGCGAGAGTCACCAGTCCTTCATTAGGCACAAAGACGAAAATATCATCGAAGCCGTGACCGCCACTCAGCGCCATTAGCGTATCAAATGCTGCATCGGCGGCATTGAGATAATGAATCAGTGTTTGCGATTCTGATGGATAGTGCTTGCGCGCATAACTCAATTTATCGTTGTCGGTATCGGTAATGACGAGCAGCGACGGGTTAACGGGTCCATGCAGCGCATAATCAATCGCCAACAGTCCCATTGGTCCGGTGCCGCCGAGGATCAGCGTGCGCCCTTGCGGGCGAATCCCCATCGTGTGGTTATAACTACCTTCCTGAAGATGATAGTTGGCGTTGAACGCGCCAATCACGCAGGAAAGCGGTTCAACCAGCGAGCCTTCAAAATAGGTTTCGCCGTCGTATGCCAGCAGGCAATCTTGTTCCATGACCTCGTTGGGAATAACCACATGCGTGGCTTCGCCGCCTACCCACGGGAAGGAGTAGCCGGGGCAGTCCGGGCGGTCGGGGAGTTGCAGGTTGGCCTGAATCACATAACGCTGACCCGGCTGGAATTTGTGCTGCCACTTTTTACCCACGGCCAGAATATCGCCGCAAAACTCGTGGCCGATGATGATTGGGTTGGTCGCCACATCGTCGGGTACTTTTTTATGGTTTTCACCCAGGTTGGCCTCTTTCCAGGAAGAGAGGCACAGGCTGTCAGTGACCACCGTCGCGAGGATTTCATCCTCCTGCATTTCAGGAAGGTCAAAGGTTTCCAGGCGTAAATCACGTTTACCATAAAGACGCAGAGCTGTTGTTTTCATAAACCACCTCATGTTGAGCGATGGCCCCGACAGTCGTGCCGGGGCGAAGAATCAGGACAGGAAGCCCAGCGCATTGCCGATAATCCCTAAGCCAAACAGGGCGAAAATCAGCCATACCGGGTTAATTTTTTTGTTGAGCAGACGAACCATCAGTAGCGTCAGACCGAGCGCCAGCAAACCAGGGCAAAGTTGGTCGAGAATGTTCTGCACGGTCATGGTGACGGTGGAGCCATCGGCGGCATGCGTTTGTGAAACCACCAACGGTACGTTGATTGACGTCCATTTGGTGACCAGCACGCCCATCACAAACAGTCCGAGAATCGACGCGCCTTCGGTGAGTTTTTGCAGCACATTCCCGCCCATATCGCTGACGATATTCACCCCTTTGCGAAAGCCGAGCTGTAGGCCATACCACTTCATCGCCAGACGCACCGCGTTGAAAATAAAGAAGAACAGCAGCGGGCCGAGAATGTTGCCCGAAAGTGCCAGAGATGCGCCGAGCGCGGCGGTAATCGGGCGCAGCGTTCCCCAGACCAGTGGATCGCCAACCCCTGCCAACGGTCCCATCAGGCCGACTTTGATGCCGTTAATGGTACCGTCATCAATTTCCGCGCCGTTGGCCCGCGCCTCTTCCATGGCGGCAGTGACGCCGATGACCGGGCCACATACGGCTGGCGTGGTATTAAAGAACACCAGGTGTCGCCTGAGCGCCGCAACCTGATCCTCTTTTACTGGGTAAAGTCGCTTGATGGCGGGGATCATGTCGTAGCAAAAACCCAGCCCGTGAATACGTTCAAAGTTAAAGGACGCCTGTTGCAGGTTGGAGCGCAGAAACATGCTCACCAGATCGCTGCGTGTAATTTTTCTCTGTTCCATGATGGCTCCGTTAATCGTCAAGTTGGTCAAGGGCGGTGGAAGCGGGGGCCTGGAGCTGAGGTTCAGCTTTACGCCACTGTGGATTTAGCTGGATGTAGACCAGGGCCATGATCACGCCGACGCCACCGAACGCCAGCAGACTGAGATCGAGGTAGCCACCTGCGAGGAAACCGAGGAAAAAGAAAGGCATCAAATATTTCACGCCCATCATACGTAGCACCATGGCGTAACCGACCACCACGATAAAACCGCCAGCAATCTGTAGTCCTCGGGTCACAAATTCGGGAATGGCGTTTAACATATTGCTGACCATATCGGCGCTGACGAACAGCGAGACAATCAGTGCCGGAACAGCAACGCGCAGCGCCTGCACGCCAAGCGCGGAGACATGCAGAATATCGAGAGTGCGAAACCGTGCCTCTTCCGCTGCTTTATCCGCCGCGTGCTGGAACACTACGGTGATGGTACGTGCAAACACCGTCAGCACCTGGCCTGCCGCAGCCACAGGCAACGCGATGGCGATTCCGGTGGCGATGCTTTGCTGACCAACGATAACCAGAATGGCGGAGATTATGCTGGCGAGTGCAGAATCCGGAGATTGCGCCGCGCCGACGTTCATCCAGCCGAGAGCTATCAATTCCAGCGTACCACCGAGTATTATTCCGGTTTTTAAATCACCGAGAATTAAACCAATCACCGTACAGGCAATTAACGGGCGATGAGTCTGGAATTCATCCAGCACGCTGCCCATTCCGGCAATACAGGAAAAAAGAAATATAGCAATAATTTGTAGGGTACTTATTTCCATGATTTGTCACCTTTTAAGTATCGTCATCCCTGCCTGTTAAAGCATATGTACACAGGCGCTATTATTTAATTTGCGATTAACTGTTCGTTTATTTTGTCGATAATATTGATTGAGGGATCTGACGCTACGACGCGTAAATCCAGTATGACGCCAAGATTATTTAACTCATGAAATGCGTTAATATCATCATCATCTAATGAAACCGCTTTGGTTAACTGTTTTTTACCGGGCCGCCAGGCCATGCCGCCAATATTCAGGGTGTCTATTTTTACCCCCTGGCGAACCATCGCTAAGGCATCCTGTGGGCGAGTGAAAAGATAAAAAACGGTTTCGTCCTGATATTGCGGGTTGTGATAAACCGCGACGGCTTTTTCAATATTGACCACGTTAACCTTCATTCCCGGTGGCGCAGCCTGACGCAATAATGTCCGGCGAACTTCATCGTTATAAACTTCGTCATTGCAGATAATAATGCGCAGGGCGTTAGCCACTTTCGACCAGACGGTAGTGACCTGACCGTGGATCAGGCGGTCATCAATGCGGGCGAGCGTAATGTTCATCAGAAATCCTCCTCTGCCGTTGCCACCTGTCTCCAGACGACGCAGGATTGCTTTGCGATTTGCGTCAGGTGTTCACACAGTTCATCAACATTCATGCTGTCCTGGTTATCAACCAGTTCGAGGGCCAGCGGCAGAGAAAGGCCGCTGATTACCCGCAGACGAGGATTGCGCATCGCAAGCATCGCTGCCGCATTCCACGGGCTGCCGCACTGTAAATCCACGGCAATCAGCCACTCATCTTGATTGTGAATGCTTACTAACTTTTCCAGCTTTGCTACGATGTCTCCGGCGTTCTCGCCGGGCACAAATTCAACGGCTTCAACATTGGCGTTGCCGTAAACCATCTGAACCGATTCCAGCATGGCGCAAGCTAATTTGCCGTGGGCACAAAAAATGGCGTTGACCATAAAGCCTCCTTATCCGCGCGTTTTGCCGCCCGCAATGTTAGTGGTTACTCCGGTGATGTAGCTGGCGCGTTCAGACAGCAGATAACAAACAAAATCAGCGACTTCTGCTAATCTTCCGGCGCGCCCAATAGGAATGGCGTTTTTGGTATAGCCTTCACGCAGCTGCTCGACGGTGATATTGCGCGTCCACGCCAGCGCTTCTTCATATTCCGGCGTGCGCAGTCCTGTTTTTTCCAGAATCCCCGGCGCGATACCGACCACACGGATACCGTGTTTACCCAATTCTTTCGACCAGGAGCGCGTGAAGCTATTGAGCGCGGCTTTGGTAGCGGCGTAACAGCTTTGTCCTTCTGAGCCTTCCAGTCCACTTTCTGAGGAAACATTCACAATCACGCCATCATGTTGTTTGACCATCTGTCGCGCCACCGCCTGCGACATCAGAAAAACGCCTTTCTGGTTGATATTGACCATTTTTTCGAATGCAGCTTCGTTGAGTTCATACTGCCCGGCAGGCGCTTTCTCATCGACCAGCAGACGCGGGAAATTGACCCCGGCGTTATTGACCAGACCGTCGATGCGACCAAAACGCTGGATAATTTCCGCTACCGTATGATTTACCTCTTTGGCGCTGGAAATATCGGTCGGCCAAAACTGATAGCCTTTATGACCTTCATATTGTCCATCGCCACCGTGAATATCGACCATCTGTACATTCGCGCCTTGTGCTAATAATTCCTCTACAATCGCCAGACCAATACCGGATGCGCCGCCGGTGACGATAATGATTTTATCCTGCAAATTTAACCACGTTTGCATAACAGACTCCTGATTTTAGATAATAGGGACCCGCCGTAATTTTTATTACGATAAACATCGGGAAGATTTTTATTTCAGTAATAGTTCAGCTGTGCTGCTATTCGTTACCAGACAATTAATATATTTTCCACGCAGTGCACCAATAATTCCGCTGTATTTTTCTTCACTCATGGCAATGCCAATGGAATATCGTGCCTGCTTTAATTTATTCATTTCGATAGAGAGTGTTTTTTCGCTCATATTCGTTTCAACCATTGCGCCGTGAATATCAAAAAAGCGCGAGCAAATATCGCCAGCAACCTGGCGGGCATTCAGGTCGTCACTCTCTTCACCACCATAAAACGCATGCCAGTTAGCGCCGTCGCGAATGGCCGGTGAGCCAATTCCCACCAGGGCGACATCCAGATTATCCCAGTAGGCAGAGATGGTTTTAAAGTGCTGAGACTGCATGATCCCATTACGAATTAATGGGTTATCCAGCAGAGCCGGAAAATCCGCGAGATGCGATTCCCCTTTCAGCTTCGCTGCCGCGCTGTAGGTTAATGTGTTTACGTGATAGCGGCTTTCGAGTTTACCGGACGGTCCGCCAATAATTGGTACGCAGATTAACTGCCGCGATTGCCCCGCCTGCGGCAAGTTTTCAACCAGTGCGCTCACCGCGCGACCCCAGGAAAAACCGACAATATCGCCAGGCTCCAGCAAGCGATCCAGCAGTTGCGCGCCGTGTAACCCCATCATCGCCAGTTGAGTCTCTTCATCCTCATCATTTCCCGACACCACCACAACGTCTTTCAGGCCAAACTTTTGCTTCAGTTGCTGCTCCAGCCAGAGATTTTCGTTGTAGTCATAGTTGATGGCGATGGTGACAATTCCCTGATCGCGGCCTCGTTTAAGCAAGCGGCTGATGGTGGTGCGGTAAATACCCAGTTCGCGCGCGATTTGCGCCTGCGTCATATCCTGTTCGTAATAGAGTTGGGCAATCTTCACAATCAAACGGATATCGTCACTGTTTTCCATTGCCGCCTCCTGGTTCTGCACATTTGTGCAAATACGCTTTCTCACCGCTTGATCTGATATAACCCCATCATGATGGCCTTTCAAAGCGATTTTTCACTCTTTGCATGGGGAGAAATAGCGCTTTCTCTTGCACATTTGTTTCTCTGCGCAGTAGTCATCAGCACAGGTGTGCAGCTATTCGTAATATGTTGATTATCCTTATTTTGACAGGCAAATTTGCATTGTACTTCCGGAGACACTTTTGTGATAAAAGGCGTGGCAGATCACATTTAATTTCGACGTTGCCGCATAACCCTGTTTTTCCCCGCTAAGAGGTACGGTATATTCCGCGTTTTACAGGAGAATTTATGCTGCCCGACTCATCAGTCCGTTTAAATAAATACATCAGCGAAAGCGGAATTTGCTCACGCCGCGAAGCGGATCGCTATATCGAGCAAGGCAATGTGTTCCTTAATGGCAAGCGAGCCACCATTGGCGATCAGGTGAAACCCGGCGACGTTGTGAAAGTAAACGGTCAGTTGATTGAACCTCGGGAAGCCGAAGATTTGGTACTTATCGCCCTGAACAAGCCCGTCGGTATTGTCAGCACCACCGAAGATGGCGAGCGCGATAACATTGTCGATTTTGTTAACCACAGCAAACGCGTGTTCCCGATTGGCCGCCTGGATAAAGACTCCCAGGGGCTGATTTTCCTCACCAATCACGGCGATCTGGTGAATAAGATCCTCCGTGCGGGTAACGATCATGAGAAAGAGTATCTGGTGACGGTCGATAAACCGATTACCGATGAATTTATTCGTGGTATGGGGGCGGGGGTGCCGATCCTCGGGACGGTGACTAAAAAGTGCAAAGTCAAAAAAGAAGCGCCGTTTGTCTTCCGCATTACCCTGGTGCAGGGGCTGAACCGTCAGATCCGGCGCATGTGCGAGCATTTCGGCTATGAAGTGAAAAAGCTGGAACGTACGCGCATTATGAACGTCAGCTTAAGCGGCATTCCGCTGGGAGAATGGCGCGATTTAACCGACGACGAGCTTATCGATCTCTTTAAGCTCATTGAAAATTCCTCTTCCGAGGCGAAGCCCAAAGCGAAGGCCAAACCGAAAACAGCGGGCATCAAACGTCCAGTCGTTAAGATGGAAAAAACGGCGGAAAAAGGCGGTCGCCCGGCGTCCAACGGTAAGCGTTTTACCTCGCCGGGGCGTAAAAAGAAGGGGCGCTAATCAGCGCCTGCCGCGCGTCGACGTATTTGCTGACCAGCTAAATGACGCTTCAGGATCCGGTTTATAAGCCTGCTTTTTCTTCAATTGGCGGGCTTTTTTTGCTTCAGCCTCACGCTCAACCATTAATTTATCGATGTAATCTTTCTTAATGCTGTTGGTTTCGGAGTTGGTCAGTACGCGACCATGCGCAATCCGCGCCCGATCCAGCAGTGTTTTAAGTTCACGCTGCTCGCGTTCAGTCATCTCTTTTTGGGTAATACGGGGGAGTGCCATGATGGTGCCCTCAGTGAGCCAGAGAGTTCAGTGTACGGGAATTCGTTTGCGAGCAGAACTGATAATATTCATTTTGCCTTTTCTTAACTATTTATCTCTTTCGATAATTAATTAGAGATGCAGATAAAAAAATTAAAGGCAATTATTCTCCGATAAAGACGCTGGTTAACAGAGTACAGGCTCGTTTATTGATGAGCATAGTGACAAGAAAATCAATACGGCCCGAAATATAGCTTCCAGGCCATACAGTATTTACTCAAACAAATTACTATGCAGTTTTTGCACCACCTGCTCGGCATCTTCGCCGGGCACCAGGAAGCACAGGTTATGGCTGGATGCGCCATAACAAATCATGCGAATGTTGAACGGTTCCAGTACGCCGAATACCTCTTTGCCAACGCCGCAGGCTTTTGACAGGTCATTGCCAATCAACGCGACCAGCGCCAGACCTTCTTCTACTTCCACCCGGCACAGTGCGGAAAGCTCCATCAGCAGAGATTGCGTCAGCAACGTATCGCCAGTGGAGGTTGAACCGGTGGTATCAAGGGTTAATGCCACGCTCACTTCTGACGTGGTGATTAAGTCTACCGAAATATTATGCCGCGCGAGGATGCCGAAAACTTCCGCGAGGAAACCGCGAGAATGCAGCATATTCAGGCTGTGCAAAGTGAGCAGAGTCTGATTGCGACGAAGCGCCAGCGCGCGGAACAGCGGCGGATTTTCAGTTTTATTGCACACCAGCGTACCACCTGCGCGTGGGTCTTTGCTGGAGCCGACAAAGACCGGGATATCGCTGCGTACTGCGGGTAGCAACGTTGCCGGATGCAGTACTTTTGCACCAAAAGTTGCCATCTCTGCCGCTTCGGCAAACGCGATTTCATCAATGCGTTTTGCTGCGGAAACTACGCGTGGATCGGTGGTGTAGATGCCCGGGACGTCGGTCCAGATATCAACACGAGATGCGTGTAAAGCCTCCGCCAGCAAGGCTGCCGTATAATCGCTGCCTCCACGGCCAAGCGTCGTTGTACGACCTTTATTTTCGCTACCGATAAATCCCTGGGTGATCACTAAGCCTTCATTGAGACGTGGGAGCAGCTGCAGCGCGGCCAGTTCCGCCAGCGCGGCTATATCTGGCTCTGCACGACCAAATCGGTCGTTGGTACGCATCACTTTACGTACATCAAACCACTGTGCCTGAACATCGCGTTCGCGCAGGATCTCAACAAACAGCAGGGTCGACATCAGCTCGCCGTGGCTGACCAGCTCATCTGTCAGCGCCGGAGACGTTGCCAGCGCCGCCGCTTCTGCCAGAACAGTAATGTTCTCCAGCAGACGTTCAATCTCTTCACGGATAACGTTCGGGTAACGCAGACGTTCCAGAATGGCAAACTGGATGTTGCGGATAGCGTCGAGTTTTTCGAATCGCTCGCCAGGTTCCAGTCCTTCAGCTAAAGCGACCAGCAGATTAGTGATACCAGCAGAAGCCGAGAGGACAACTAAACGCACGTTGGCATCAGAAAGCACAATATCAGCGCTGCGGTTCATGGCGTCAAAATCAGCTACGCTGGTACCGCCAAATTTGGAGACAACAATTTCAGACATAACTACCTCGTGTCAGGGGATCCATTTTCAGCCTTGGCACAAGGGAAGAGCGGAAGACGGGTGGGCGCAGAGCGATACTTCGCTACTATTTTCACCCAGAAGTGCTCCACCACTTGCGAAACGCCCGACTGCGAACGCTTCTGGTGACAACCCAGGGGATTCAGCCCCTGTAGCCGATGATGAACGTGGCCAGCCGTTCAATCACCTCGGCGATGCACCCCCTCAGGTGTTATCACAGGACTGGCTCCTCCAACACCGTTACTTGGGCAACGCGCCTCTTCTGGCCTGCGCTAGCGCAGGTAGTACATTTATAAATAAAGGGTGAGCGGGGCGGTTGTCAACGACGGGGTCATGCGGATTTTTCATCCACTCCTGGCGGTCAGTAGTTCAGCTAATAAATGCTTCACTGCGCTAAGGGTTTACACTCAACATTACGCTAACGGCACTAAAACCATCACATTTTTCTGTGACTGGCGCTACAATCTTCCAAAGTCACAATTCTCAAAATCAGAAGAGTATTGCTAATGAAAAACATCAATCCAACGCAGACCGCTGCCTGGCAGGCACTACAGAAACACTTCGATGAAATGAAAGACGTTACGATCGCCGATCTTTTTGCTAAAGATGGCGATCGTTTTTCTAAGTTCTCCGCAACCTTCGACGATCAGATGCTGGTGGATTACTCCAAAAACCGCATCACTGAAGAGACGCTGGCGAAATTACAAGATCTGGCGAAAGAGTGCGATCTGGCGGGCGCGATTAAGTCGATGTTCTCTGGCGAGAAGATCAACCGCACTGAAAACCGCGCCGTGCTGCACGTAGCGCTGCGTAATCGTAGCAATACCCCGATTCTGGTTGATGGCAAAGATGTTATGCCAGAAGTCAACGCGGTGCTGGAGAAGATGAAAACCTTCTCGGAAGCGATTATCTCCGGTGAGTGGAAGGGTTATACCGGCAAAGCAATCACCGACGTGGTGAACATCGGGATCGGCGGTTCTGACCTCGGCCCATACATGGTGACCGAAGCACTGCGTCCGTACAAAAATCACCTGAACATGCACTTTGTTTCTAACGTCGATGGGACTCACATCGCTGAAGTGCTGAAAAAAGTAAACCCGGAAACCACGCTGTTCCTGGTAGCATCTAAAACCTTCACCACTCAGGAAACCATGACCAACGCCCATAGCGCGCGTGACTGGTTCCTGAAAGCTGCAGGTGATGAAAAACACGTTGCGAAACACTTTGCGGCGCTCTCAACCAATGCCAAAGCCGTTGGCGAGTTTGGTATTGATACTGCCAACATGTTCGAGTTCTGGGACTGGGTCGGCGGTCGTTACTCTTTGTGGTCAGCGATTGGCCTGTCGATTGTTCTCTCCATCGGCTTTGATAACTTCGTTGAACTGCTTTCTGGCGCACACGCGATGGACAAGCATTTCTCCACCACGCCTGCCGAGAAAAACCTGCCTGTACTGCTGGCGCTGATTGGCATCTGGTACAACAATTTCTTTGGTGCGGAAACTGAAGCGATTCTGCCGTATGACCAGTATATGCACCGTTTTGCGGCGTACTTCCAGCAGGGCAATATGGAGTCCAACGGTAAGTATGTTGACCGTAACGGTAACGTTGTGGATTACCAGACTGGCCCGATTATCTGGGGTGAACCAGGCACTAACGGTCAGCACGCGTTCTACCAGCTGATCCACCAGGGAACCAAAATGGTACCGTGCGATTTCATCGCCCCAGCTATCACCCATAACCCGCTCTCTGATCACCACCAGAAACTGCTGTCTAACTTCTTCGCCCAGACCGAAGCGCTGGCGTTTGGTAAATCCCGCGAAGTGGTTGAGCAGGAATATCGCGATCAGGGTAAAGATCCGGCAACGCTTGACTACGTGGTGCCGTTCAAAGTGTTCGAAGGTAACCGCCCGACCAACTCCATCCTGCTGCGTGAAATCACTCCGTTCAGCCTGGGTGCGTTGATTGCGCTGTATGAGCACAAAATCTTTACTCAGGGCGTGATCCTGAACATCTTCACCTTCGACCAGTGGGGCGTGGAACTGGGTAAACAGCTGGCGAACCGTATTCTGCCAGAGCTGAAAGATGATAAAGAAATCAGCAGCCACGATAGCTCGACCAATGGTCTGATTAACCGCTATAAAGCGTGGCGCGGTTAATCATCGTTCATGCCTGATGCCGCTATGTAGGCCGGATAAGGCGTTCACGCCGCATCCGGCAACCGATGCCTGATGCGACGCTGTCGCGTCTTATCAGGCCTACAGGTCGATGCCGATATGTACATCGTATTCGGCAATTAATACATAGCACGATTGATTAAATAACCTTAATAACAATGCCGACGTTATGTCGGCATTTTTTTATCAGATAAATCCCCTTGTCTGTGATTTAACGGAAATCATACCGTGAGGTTAATCCTAAAATAGATTTTTAATCGTGATTGATTTCGGAAAATACTCAGATTAATTACTTTTACTTTTATTTTAACATTATGATTTTTAATGTTATTTATATATAAGGTGTAGCTTATATTTGATATTCATTCCAATTATCCTAAAACCCCATCTCTAATTCCCCGCGCCGTAATTCGCATGCTTTAGTTGTGTATACTCGATCCCGCCCGAAATGTTTTTGGGTAAATCTCCATTCATTCAATGAAGGGAAATTGTTATGAAAAAAGTTCTGTATGGCATTTTTGCCATATCTGCGCTTGCGGCGACTTCTGCGTGGGCTGCACCTGTACAGGTGGGCGAAGCGGCAGGGTCGGCAGCAACGTCGGTTTCAGCGGGGAGTTCCTCCGCGACCAGCGTCAGCACCGTAAGCTCGGCGGTGGGTGTCGCGCTCGCGGCAACCGGTGGCGGTGATGGTTCTAATACCGGGACCACAACAACCACGACCACCAGTACCCAGTAATAAAGTATGTATCCCCAAAATAATTCGAGTCATCGCATCTGTGGCTTGAAGTATGAAGGGATTTACCATAACCACACTCCGGTGTGGTTATTCTGCCCCTCTGGAGAAGAGTCGTGAAGCGACCTGCACTCATTCTTATCTGCCTGCTATTACAGGCCTGTTCAGCCACGACTAAAGAGCTGGGCAATTCACTGTGGGACAGTCTGTTCGGTACGCCAGGTGTACAGCTGACGGACGATGATATTCAAAATATGCCCTACGCCAGCCAGTACATGCAGCTTAATGGCGGGCCGCAGTTGTTTGTGGTGCTGGCCTTCGCTGAAGACGGACAACAAAAATGGGTCACTCAGGATCAGGCCACTCTCGTCACACAACATGGTCGTCTGGTGAAGACTCTGCTTGGCGGCGACAACTTGATTGAGGTGAATAACCTTGCCGCCGACCCGCTGATTAAACCCGCACAAATCATTGATGGTGCAACCTGGACGCGCACGATGGGCTGGACCGAATACCAGCAGGTACGCTACGCCACCGCACGCTCAGTCTTCAAATGGGATGGCACCGATACCGTCAAAGTCGGCAGCGATGAAACCCCGGTTCGCGTGCTGGACGAAGAAGTCTCCACCAACCAGGCGCGCTGGCATAACCGCTATTGGATCGACAGCGAAGGGCAAATTCGCCAGTCGGAACAGTATCTCGGCGCGGATTATTTCCCGGTGAAAACCACCCTCATCAAGGCGGCAAAACAATGATCAAACAAACTTTTGTCGCGTTGCTTTTGAGTGTGGGAGCGTCATCGGTCTTCGCGGCAGGAACCGTCAAGGTGTTCAGCAATGGCAGCAGTGAGGCCAAAACACTAACAGGCGCAGAGCATTTAATCGATCTGGTAGGCCAACCGCGGCTGGCAAACAGCTGGTGGCCCGGTGCGGTGATCAGCGAAGAGCTGGCAACGGCGGCAGCATTGCGTCAGCAGCAGGCGTTGCTGACACGGCTGGCAGAACTGGCCGCAGACTCCAGCGCTGACGATGCCGCTGCGATTAACGCCTTACGCCAGCAAATTCAGGCGTTGAAAGTGACGGGTAGGCAAAAAATCAATCTTGATCCCGATATCGTCCGCGTTGCCGAACGCGGTAACCCGCCGTTGCAGGGCAACTACACGCTGTGGGTCGGACCACCGCCGTCCACGGTCACGTTGTTCGGGCTTATCAGCCGTCCTGGCAAGCAGCCATTCACTCCAGGTCGCGACGTGGCGAGCTATCTCTCCGGCCAGAACCTGCTTAGCGGTGCGGATCGTAGCTACGCGTGGGTGGTTTACCCGGACGGACGCACGCAAAAAGCGCCGGTGGCTTACTGGAACAAGCGTCACGTAGAGCCGATGCCCGGCAGCATTATTTATGTTGGCCTCGCAGACTCCGTCTGGAGTGAGACGCCTGATGCCCTTAACGCCGACATTCTTCAGACTCTGACGCAGCGGATACCTCAATAATGAAAAAAAGACATCTGCTTAGCTTACTGGCGCTGGGCATTAGCACAGCTTGCTACGGCGAAACATATCCTGCGCCCATTGGTCCGTCGCAGTCGGATTTCGGTGGCGTAGGATTATTACAAACGCCCACGGCTCGCATGGCGCGGGAAGGGGAGTTGAGTCTGAACTATCGCGATAACGATCAGTACCGTTATTACTCAGCTTCAGTGCAACTCTTCCCGTGGCTGGAAACAACGCTGCGCTACACCGACGTGCGCACCCGGCAGTACAGCAGCGTCGAAGCGTTCTCTGGCGATCAAACGTATAAAGATAAAGCCTTCGATCTCAAACTGCGTTTGTGGGAAGAGAGTTATTGGCTGCCGCAAGTGGCGGTTGGTGCGCGGGATATCGGCGGTACGGGGCTGTTTGATGCGGAATATCTTGTTGCCAGCAAAGCCTGGGGACCGTTCGATTTTACGCTCGGCCTGGGCTGGGGATATCTGGGCACCAGCGGTAATGTGAAAAATCCGCTCTGTTCAGCCAGTGATAAATATTGCTATCGCGATAACAGCTACAAACAGGCGGGATCTATCGACGGTAGCCAGATGTTCCACGGTCCTGCCTCACTGTTTGGCGGCGTGGAATACCAGACGCCCTGGCAACCGCTGCGCCTGAAACTGGAGTATGAAGGCAATAATTATCAGCAGGATTTTGCCGGGAAGCTGGAGCAAAAAAGTAAGTTTAACGTCGGTGCGATTTATCGCGTTACCGATTGGGCCGACGTCAACCTTAGCTATGAACGTGGCAACACCTTTATGTTTGGCGTCACGCTGCGCACCAACTTTAACGATCTACGTCCTTCGTACAACGATAACGCCCGCCCGCAATATCAACCGCAGCCGCAGGATGCCATTTTGCAGCATTCGGTGGTGGCGAATCAGTTAACGCTGTTGAAATACAATGCCGGACTTGCCGATCCGCAGATCCAGGCGAAAGGCGATACGCTGTATGTTACCGGCGAGCAGGTGAAATATCGTGATTCGCGCGAAGGGATCATCCGTGCTAATCGGATCGTGATGAACGATCTGCCGGATGGGATCAAAACGATCCGCATTACGGAAAATCGCCTTAACATGCCGCAGGTGACGACGGAAACCGATGTCGCCAGCCTGAAAAATCATCTCGCCGGAGAGCCGTTGGGCCACGAAACGACGCTGGCGCAAAAACGCGTCGAGCCAGTGGTTCCGCAGTCCACCGAGCAGGGCTGGTATATCGACAAATCACGCTTTGATTTCCATATCGATCCGGTGCTGAACCAGTCGGTCGGTGGCCCGGAAAACTTTTACATGTATCAGCTGGGCGTGATGGGAACGGCAGATTTGTGGCTGACGGACCATCTGCTGACCACCGGCAGCCTGTTTGCAAATCTTGCCAACAACTACGACAAGTTTAACTACACTAATCCACCGCAGGACTCGCACTTACCGCGCGTTCGTACCCATGTGCGCGAGTATGTGCAGAATGATGTCTATGTGAATAACCTGCAAGCCAACTACTTCCAGCATCTGGGCAACGGCTTCTACGGTCAGGTCTACGGTGGTTATCTCGAAACCATGTTTGGCGGTGCGGGGGCAGAAGTGTTGTATCGCCCGCTGGACAGCAACTGGGCGTTTGGTCTGGATGCCAACTACGTTAAACAGCGCGACTGGCGTAGTGCAAAAGATATGATGAAATTCACCGATTACAGCGTGAAAACCGGACATCTGACCGCGTACTGGACGCCATCTTTCGCCCAGGACGTGTTGGTGAAAGCGAGCGTTGGACAGTATCTGGCAGGGGATAAAGGCGGCACGCTGGAGATCGCCAAACGCTTTGATAGCGGTGTGGTGGTGGGTGGCTATGCCACGATCACGAATGTTTCGAAAGAGGAGTACGGCGAAGGGGACTTCACCAAAGGCGTGTATGTCTCGGTACCGTTGGATCTCTTCTCGTCTGGCCCGACACGCAGCCGTGCGGCGATTGGCTGGACGCCGCTGACGCGTGACGGTGGTCAGCAACTTGGGCGTAAGTTCCAGTTGTATGACATGACCAGCGACCGTAGCGTCAATTTCCGCTAAGTCATGGGAAAGGTGCCAGTTTTCGCACTCACTGGCACCTTCATTCTTAATGGCCTGTCGAGCCATCAGGAACGCAGTTCACCCCCGGTTTGCGATCTGGTGTGTAAAGGCGAAAACATTCTGTCTTCCTGTCCGTCGATATCGGTTGCAGGTCTGGTTGCCTGAGCGACTGGGCCATCATTGGGCTGGAGACATTGCTTTGCGGTAGGTCGGCTTTATCAGCAGTACCGAGCGGACCAGCATAAGCAGGAAGAACAGAGACTGATAACATCAAAGCAGCAAAATAAGGCTTCATTTTTACCACCTTTATCAGGTTACGTTTCATTTGTTCCAGAGGAACATTGTCGATTTTTCGCGCATTGCTGGTGGCTGGGAATCACCTGAATGGGTGATTTTTGAATTACCGGCTTTGGTGCGGTTTGTCTTGCCGGATGCGCCGCCAGGCGCGGCTTATCCGGCCTACGGGTAGGTATATCCGGCTTTGGTGGAGGCGCGCTCCAAATCCAGGTTGAACAAAACATACACAAAAAATATAGATCTCCGTCACATTTTTGCGTTATACAGGAAGCTCGCCACTGTGAAGGAGGTACTGCTATGACGTCACTCTCTCGTCCGCGCGTGGAGTTTATCTCCACCATTTTGCAGACCGTACTCAATCTTGGCCTGCTGTGCCTCGGCCTTATTTTGGTTGTCTTCCTCGGCAAAGAAACGGTGCATCTGGCTGATGTGCTGTTCGCGCCAGAACAAACCAGCAAATATGAGCTGGTAGAAGGACTGGTGGTTTACTTTCTCTATTTCGAATTTATCGCGCTGATTGTGAAGTACTTTCAGTCCGGTTTTCACTTCCCGCTACGTTACTTTGTCTATATTGGGATCACCGCCATTGTGCGCTTGATCATCGTCGATCATAAATCGCCACTGGATGTGTTGATCTACTCGGCTGCGATCCTGTTACTGGTGATCACCCTGTGGCTGTGTAATTCGAAACGGCTGAAGCGGGAGTAAAAAGACAGCACGCCGAACTGGCGCGGCGTGCTGGACAGGAAGATTACAGCGTAGCAGTTTGTTGTGTTTTCTTCGTTTCCGGTTCCCAGAGGGCTTCCAGCTCCTCAAGGGTTTTACCTTTGGTTTCCGGGACAAATTTCCACATAAATAGTGCTGCCAGAACGCCCATACACCCGTAAATCCAGTAGGAGAAACCGTTGTGGAAATGGGCCACCAGCCAGGAGTTTTTGTCCATCATCGGGAAGGTCCAGGAGACGAAGTAGTTCGCCAGCCACTGGGCCGCCACCGCGATTGCCAGCGCTTTACCACGAATGGCATTCGGGAAGATTTCCGACAGCAGAACCCAGCATACCGGACCCCAGGACATGGCAAAGGCGGCAACATAGAACAGCATCGACAGTAGCGCCACAATACCCGGTGCCTGAGTGTAAAACGCGGTACCGAGGCTAAACATACCGATTGCCATTCCGAGTGCGCCGATAATTTGCAGTGGCTTACGACCAAATTTATCCACCGTCATAATTGCCAGAACGGTGAAGGTGAGGTTGATAACTCCGACAATAATGGTCTGCAAAAGCGCGATATCCGTGCTGGCCCCCAGCGTTTTGAACACTTCCGGCGCGTAGTACAACACCACATTGATGCCGACAAATTGCTGGAAGATGGAGAGCATAACGCCGATTACAATCACGCCCACGCCAAACATCAGCAGACGACCACCGGTTTTGCGGCCATGATCCAGGGAGTGTTTAATTTCCTGTACTGCCTGAGTTGCAAGCGTGTTGCCCATAATTTTGCGCAGGATACCTTCCGCCTGTTCTTGCTTGCCGCGTGACATCAGCCAGCGAGGACTTTCTGGCACGGTATACAGCAGCATTAAGAACAGCAGTGCAGGGATACATTCCGAGGCAAACATATAACGCCAGCCGTCAGTATTCAGCCAGCTGGCATCACCGGAACGGGCAATAAAATAGTTTACGCAGTAAACTAAAAGTTGCCCGAAAATAATCGCAAACTGGTTAAATGAAACCAGTTTCCCGCGAATATGAGCTGGAGCCAGTTCCGCAATATACATTGGTGAAAGCATTGAGGCTAAACCAACGCCAATACCGCCAATAATGCGATAAATAACAAATTCCGGGACATAACCTGCCAGATAAACAGGCACTGTGTTGTCCGGGTTTATAGAGGTAAAACCAAGTTCTGGCCAGGCAGAACCTACACCAGAAATAAAAAACAGGACAGCAGCAATCTTAAGTGAATCACGACGACCGAAGCGGTTACTGCAATAACCACCGAGGGCACCGCCGATGATGCAACCAATCAGAGCGCTGGCTACGCAAAACCCTAACAGGGAGTTGGCAGCGGATTCACTTAAGTTTTGTGGAGCAACAAAGACGGTATTGAGTGACTCAACAGTACCGGAAATAACGGCGGTGTCGTAGCCAAATAATAAACCACCTAATGTAGCGACTAAGGTAATCGAAAATATATAACTGGAATTATACTGGGTATTCATTCAGACCTGCCTTAGACCATTCTGATCTTTTATCAGTGCATTGATGTTGGAATTGTCAGGCAGTTAAGGCAATTATCATTTTTTACAATGCGTTTACGTAATGTCTTTTCTGTGATCTTAATTGTGATAATTATCCAAAATTGATAAAAACAATACTATTGCCGTGACTCAGAGCACGAAAGAGAATTATCGTAAGTGGGAAAACAAATAACGTAAAAATAATAAGCTCTATGATGGAAATATTAACCGGCGAACGATTCAGATTGCAGACGAAAGAAAAAAAGGCGCTCCGTGGAGCGCCGAATAACAGTCACAAGTTGGGATAACGTAAGTTGAGGGTGCAGCGGCATAACATTGGCAGAACAACATCTTTAACCTTTCACACCACCTGCCGTCAGGCCGTTGACCAGCCAGCGTTGAGCCAGCAAGAAGACGATGGTGATCGGTAATGCAGACATCACGGCAGCGGCGGCAAAGTCACCCCACAGGTAGTTTTGCGGGTTGAGGTATTGCTGCATCCCCACGGCCAGGGTGTAGCTGTTTACGTCACGCAGTAACAGCGACGCGACCGGAACTTCAGTAATGGCAGCGATAAACGACAGGATGAATACCACCGCCAGAATCGGTACTGACAGCGGCAACAGGACAAGGCGGAAGGCCTGCCACGGTGTCGCACCATCCAGCGCCGCCGCTTCTTCCAGCGAACTGTCGATGGTTTCGAAATAGCCTTTGATGGTCCAGACATGCAGCGCAATCCCACCCAGATACGCGAAAATTACGCCGCCGTGAGTATTCAGGCCAATGAATGGAATGTACTCACCCAGACGATCAAACAACGCATACAACGCGACCAGTGAAAGTACTGCCGGGAACATCTGGAAAATCAGCATTCCTTTCAGCAGCGTCGCTTTGCCTGGAAAGCGCATACGGGCGAAAGCGTAGGCGCAGGTGGTGGAGAGCGCCACAATGCCAATCGCGGAAATCCCGGCGACCTTTACCGAGTTCCACAGCCACAGCAGTACCGGGAATGGCGGTGGCGTAATGCGACCATCAGCCTGTTCAACGCTAAAACCTAACGCCAGTTTCCAGTGATCCCAGGAGATTTGCTCCGGGATCAGGCTACCGGTCGCGAAGTTTCCCTGACGCAGCGAGATAGCGACGACCATCAGCAGCGGGAACATAATCGCCGCGATAAAAAGTAGCAGTAGCAGGTGAGTAATAAACAAACGTGCTTTTTGCGATTTCGGTTGGACCATTGCCATTTTTGTTATCTCCCTTAATCAAACTTCATTCGCGTGGCTTTCAGGTTCACTATCGCCAGCGCACCCACCAGCAGGAAGATCAGCGTGGCAATTGCTGCCGCCAGACCGAAGTCCTGACCCCCGCCGCCTTCAAAAGCGATGCGGTAGGTGTAGTTAACAAGCAGGTCGGTATAACCGGCTGGCGTGGTCGTGCCAAGACGATCCGGGCCGCCGTTGGTTAACAGTTGAATCAGCACGAAGTTGTTAAAGTTAAAGGCGAAGCTGGCGATCATCAGCGGCGTCAGCGGTTTAATCAGCAGCGGCAGCGTAATCTTAAAGAAGTTCTGGAAGGGACCTGCGCCATCCATTGCTGAGGCTTCATACAAATCGTCCGGAATCGCTTTCAGCAAGCCCATGCAGAGGATCATCATGTACGGATAACCCAGCCAGGTATTGACGATAATCAGCATCGTTCGGGCGGTGGTCGGATCGCTGAACCAGGCGGGCTTCACGCCAAACAGCGCGCTCAACATCATGTTGATCTCACCGAAGCTCTGGTTAAACAACCCTTTGAAAATCAAGATTGAAATGAACGATGGCACCGCGTAGGGCAGAATCAGCAGGACGCGATAGACCGCTTTGCCGCGCAACGCTTCCCACTGCACCAGACACGCCAGAACCATGCCGACCGCCACCGTTAAAAAGACAGTGATCAGCGAGAACACCACGGTCCAGACGAAAATGGCGAGGAACGGTTTCTGAATGCCTTCGTCGGTGAAGACGCGGGTAAAGTTTTTCCAGCCAGTAGTCACGGTGTAACCGGGGCTTAGCTTTTCATCGCCCCAGTTGCCGTCGGCGGTAATGGACTGGTAAAAGCCAATTTGGTTATTCGGACGATATTTCACGCCGCTCTGATTATTCGTCAACGTGCCGTCACCGTCGAGTGTGTAGAGCGGCTGCGTGCCAGAAAACTGGCGCAGGGAGCTCATCATCACTTTGTTGCCATCCGGCAGAATGGCGGTAATGTCACTCAGCGCCTGACGATTCTGGGTAATCACGCGTAGATTCGCGCGTTCGCCTTCGGGCTGGGCGGTCGTTTCTTTCAGTTGCAGTTTTTGCTCGCCGCCAAATTTAAAAGCGTCGGAAAGGTAATTTTTGCCGGTTTCGCCGTCGCTGAGCGCCAGTTGCCACTCATCGCCCGCCGGGTAAAGACCAAAGTTATAGGTTTTGCCTGCTTGCCAGGAGCGATCTAACAACACTTCCTGTGCACGTTCAAAAGTCAGCTGGTTAGTGCTGCTGTAGTTGGTGAAGGCAATGGCGATGGTGCAGACCAGAGGGAAGAGGACGAATAATCCCATTCCAGCCATTCCCGGGTAAACATAGCGCCAGGCGTAGGCTTTACGATTGGCGAAAATATACAGCCCCGCTGAACTCAATATCAGCGTGGTAATGGCGAACAGGTATTCCCCTTGTGCGTACATTAAAACAACAAGGTAACCCACCAGCAGGCCGAGCAGACCTAACACTGACCATTTCAGCGCGTCGCTTTGCCACCAATGTTTCTTTTTAATGACATCCATGGGGTTCTTCCTCATTCCAGGACGGATAAGGCTTTCACGCCTTATCCGACAACAACTGCCTGATGCGACACTGATGCGTCTTATCAGGCCTACATACGTTTCGGTTTTGTAGGCCGGACAAGGCGTTCACGCCGCATCCGGCATTTCACAGCATTACTTGGTGATACGAGTCTGCGCGTCTTTCAGGGCTTCATCGACAGTCTGACGACCGCTGGCGGCGTTGATCACCGCAGTACGCACGGCATACCAGAAAGCGGACATCTGCGGGATGTTCGGCATGATTTCACCTTTCTGGGCGTTTTCCATGGTGGCGGCAATACGTGGATCTTTCGCCAACTCTTCCTCGTAAGACTTCAGCGCTACGGCACCCAGCGGTTTGTCTTTATTAACCGCTTCCAGACCTTCGTCAGTCAGCAGATAGTTTTCGAGGAACTCTTTCGCCAGCTCTTTGTTCGGACTGGCGGCGTTAATACCTGCGCTCAGCACGCCAACGAACGGTTTGGATGGATGACCCTTGAAGGTCGGCAGTACCGTGACACCATAATTCACTTTGCTGGTGTCGATGTTGGACCATGCCCACGGGCCGTTGATGGTCATCGCTGTTTCGCCTTTATTAAAGGCAGCTTCTGCGATGGAGTAATCGGTGTCTGCATTCATGTGTTTGTTTTTAATCAGATCAACCAGGAAGGTCAGACCCGCTTTCGCGCCAGCGTTATCCACGCCCACGTCTTTAATGTCGTATTTGCCATTTTCATACTTGAACGCATAACCCCCGTCAGCAGCAATCAGCGGCCAGGTGAAGTACGGTTCTTGCAGGTTGAACATCAGCGCGCTCTTACCTTTCGCTTTCAGTTCTTTATCCAGCGCCGGGATCTCTTCCCAGGTTTTTGGCGGGTTCGGCAGCAGATCTTTGTTATAAATCAGCGATAACGCTTCAACAGCGATCGGGTAAGCAATCAGCTTGCCGTTGTAACGTACGGCATCCCAGGTAAACGGATACAGCTTGTCCTGGAACGCTTTGTCCGGGGTGATTTCAGCCAACAGGCCAGATTGAGCGTAGCCACCAAAGCGGTCGTGCGCCCAGAAGATAATGTCAGGGCCATCGCCAGTTGCCGCAACCTGAGGGAATTTCTCTTCCAGTTTATCCGGATGCTCGACGGTGACTTTAATTCCGGTATCTTTCTCGAATTTCTTACCGACTTCAGCGAGACCGTTATAGCCTTTATCGCCGTTAATCCAGATTACCAGTTTACCTTCTTCGATTTTGGCGAGAGCCGAGGCGGAAAACATCATCGTCGTTAATGCGGATAATGCGAGGATGCGTGCACCTGTTTTTATTTTCATAATCTATGGTCCTTGTTGGTGAAGTGCTCGTGAAAACACCTAAACGGACTCTAGTTTCTTTATACGGCAACCTCTTTCCATCCTCCTTGCCCCTACGCCCCACCGTTGCTTTGTGTGATCTCTGTTACAGAATTGGCGGTAATGTGGAGATGCGCACATAAAATCGCCACGATTTTTGCAAGCAACATCACGAAATTCCTTACATGACCTCGGTTTAGTTCACAGAAGCCGCGTTCTCATCCTCCCGCCTCCTCCCCCATAAAAAAGCCAGGGGGTGGAGGATTTAAGCCATCTCCTGATGACGCATAGTCAGCCCATCATGAATGTTGCTGTCGATGACAGGTTGTTACAAAGGGAGAAGGGCATGGCGAGCGTACAGCTGCAAAATGTAACGAAAGCCTGGGGCGAGGTCGTGGTATCGAAAGATATCAATCTCGATATCCATGAAGGTGAATTCGTGGTGTTTGTCGGACCGTCTGGCTGCGGTAAATCGACTTTACTGCGCATGATTGCCGGGCTTGAGACGATCACCAGCGGCGACCTGTTCATCGGTGAGAAACGGATGAATGACACTCCGCCAGCAGAACGTGGCGTTGGTATGGTGTTTCAGTCCTACGCGCTCTATCCCCACCTGTCAGTAGCAGAAAACATGTCATTTGGCCTGAAACTGGCAGGCGCAAAAAAAGAGGTGATTAACCAACGCGTCAACCAGGTGGCGGAAGTGCTACAACTGGCGCATTTGCTGGATCGCAAACCGAAAGCGCTCTCCGGTGGTCAGCGTCAGCGTGTGGCGATTGGCCGTACGCTGGTGGCCGAGCCAAGCGTATTTTTGCTCGATGAACCGCTCTCCAACCTCGATGCTGCACTGCGTGTGCAAATGCGTATCGAAATCTCCCGTCTGCATAAACGCCTGGGCCGCACAATGATTTACGTCACCCACGATCAGGTCGAAGCGATGACGCTGGCCGACAAAATCGTGGTGCTGGACGCCGGTCGCGTGGCGCAGGTTGGGAAACCGCTGGAGCTGTACCACTATCCGGCAGACCGTTTTGTCGCCGGATTTATCGGTTCGCCAAAGATGAACTTCCTGCCGGTAAAAGTGACCGCCACCGCAATCGATCAAGTGCAGGTGGAGCTGCCGATGCCAAATCGTCAGCAAGTCTGGCTGCCTGTTGAAAGCCGTGATGTCCAGGTTGGAGCCAATATGTCGCTGGGTATTCGCCCGGAACATCTACTGCCGAGTGATATCGCTGACGTCATCCTTGAGGGTGAAGTTCAGGTCGTCGAGCAACTCGGCAACGAAACCCAAATCCATATCCAGATCCCTTCCATTCGTCAAAACCTGGTGTACCGCCAGAACGACGTGGTGTTGGTAGAAGAAGGTGCCACATTCGCTATCGGCCTGCCGCCAGAGCGTTGCCATCTGTTCCGTGAGGATGGCACTGCATGTCGTCGACTGCATAAGGAGCCGGGCGTTTAAGCACCCCACAAAACACACAAAGCCTGTCACAGGTGATGTGAAAAAAGAAAAGCAATGACTCAGGAGATAGAATGATGATTACTCTGCGCAAACTTCCTCTGGCGGTTGCCGTCGCAGCGGGCGTAATGTCTGCTCAGGCAATGGCTGTTGATTTCCACGGCTATGCACGTTCCGGTATTGGCTGGACAGGTAGCGGCGGTGAACAACAGTGTTTCCAGACTACCGGTGCTCAAAGTAAATACCGTCTTGGCAACGAATGTGAAACTTATGCTGAATTAAAATTGGGTCAGGAAGTGTGGAAAGAGGGCGATAAGAGCTTCTATTTCGACACTAACGTGGCCTATTCCGTCGCGCAACAGAATGACTGGGAAGCTACCGATCCGGCCTTCCGTGAAGCAAACGTGCAGGGTAAGAACCTGATCGAATGGCTGCCAGGCTCCACTATCTGGGCAGGTAAGCGCTTCTACCAACGTCATGACGTTCATATGATCGACTTCTACTACTGGGATATTTCTGGTCCTGGTGCCGGTCTGGAAAACATCGATGTTGGCTTCGGTAAACTCTCTCTGGCAGCAACCCGCTCCTCTGAAGCAGGTGGTTCTTCCTCTTTCGCCAGCAACAATATTTATGACTATACCAACGAAACCGCGAACGACGTTTTCGATGTGCGTTTAGCGCAGATGGAAGTCAACCCGGGCGGCACATTAGAACTGGGTGTCGACTACGGTCGTGCCAACCTGCGTGATAACTATCGTCTGGTTGATGGCGCATCGAAAGACGGCTGGTTATTCACTGCTGAACATACTCAGAGTGTCCTGAAGGGCTTTAACAAGTTTGTTGTTCAGTACGCTACTGACTCGATGACCTCGCAGGGTAAAGGTCTGTCGCAGGGTTCTGGCGTTGCATTTGATAACGAAAAATTTGCCTACAATATCAACAACAACGGTCACATGCTGCGTATCCTCGACCACGGTGCGATCTCCATGGGCGACAACTGGGACATGATGTACGTGGGTATGTACCAGGATATCAACTGGGATAACGACAACGGCACCAAGTGGTGGACCGTCGGTATTCGCCCGATGTACAAGTGGACGCCAATCATGAGCACCGTGATGGAAATCGGCTACGACAACGTCGAATCCCAGCGCACCGGCGACAAGAACAATCAGTACAAAATTACCCTCGCACAACAATGGCAGGCTGGCGACAGCATCTGGTCACGCCCGGCTATTCGTGTCTTCGCAACCTACGCCAAGTGGGATGAGAAATGGGGTTACGACTACACCGGTAACGCTGATACCAACGCGAACTTCGGCAAAGCCGTTCCTGCTGATTTCAACGGCGGCAGCTTCGGTCGTGGCGACAGCGACGAGTGGACCTTCGGTGCCCAGATGGAAATCTGGTGGTAATAGCAAAACCTGGGCCGGATAAGGTGCTTGCGCCGCATCCGGCATCCAACGCCTGATGCGACGCTTGCGCGTCTTATCAGGCCTACAACGGCTGTCAAATGTAGGCCGGATAAGGCGTTTACGCCGCATCCGGCATAAAAACAGGTTGTCATTATCTGAAAGGGGCGCAAGCCCCTCTGATTATCGGGTTTAGCGCGCTATTGCCTGGCTACCGCTGAGCTCCAGATTTTGAGGTGAAAACAATGAAAATGAATAAAAGTCTCATCGCCCTCTGTTTATCAGCAGGGTTGCTGGCAAGCGCGCCTGGAATCAGCCTTGCCGATGTTAACTACGTACCGCAAAACACCAGCGACGCGCCAGTCATTCCATCTGCCGCGCTGCAACAACTCACCTGGACACCGGTCGATCAATCTAAAACCCAGACCACCCAACTGGCGACCGGCGGCCAACAACTGAACGTTCCCGGCATCAGTGGTCCGGTTGCTGCGTACAGCGTCCCGGCAAACATTGGCGAACTGACCCTGACGCTGACCAGCGAAGTGAACAAACAAACCAGCGTTTTTGCGCCGAATGTGCTGATTCTTGATCAGAACATGACCCCATCAGCCTTCTTCCCCAGCAGTTATTTCACCTACCAGGAACCAGGCGTGATGAGTGCAGATCGTCTGGAAGGCGTTATGCGCCTGACACCGGCGTTGGGGCAGCAAAAACTTTATGTTCTGGTCTTTACCACGGAAAAAGATCTCCAGCAGACGACCCAACTGCTCGACCCGGCTAAAGTCTATGCCAAAGGCGTTGGTAACTCGATCCCGGATATTCCCGATCCGGTTGCTCGTCATACCAGCGATGGCTTACTGAAACTGAAAGTCAAAACGAACTCCAGCTCCAGCGTGTTGGTAGGACCACTATTTGGTTCTTCCGCTCCAGCTCCGGTTACGGTAGGCAACACGGCGGCACCAGCTGTGGCTGCACCCGCTCCGGCACCGGTGAAGAAAAGCGAGCCGATGCTCAACGACACGGAAAGTTATTTTAATACCGCGATCAAAAACGCTGTCGCGAAAGGTGATGTTGATAAGGCGTTAAAACTGCTTGATGAAGCTGAACGCCTGGGATCGACATCTGCCCGTTCCACCTTTATCAGCAGTGTAAAAGGCAAGGGGTAATTACGCCCCACAGTGCTGATTTTGCAACAACTGGTGCGTCTCCTGGCGCACCTTTTTTTATGCTTCATTCCTGGGATATGAGCGATTTTTTATAGTACTTCATTTCTTCTTCACTAAGAATGTGCATTATCTCAATGCCTTATCAGAGATTCTTTTCCTTTCGCCGGTAGTGTCTGGACACTCAGGCTACTTTTCCCAGTTATTTCATTTCTGTAATGCAGAGGTTTTATGTTAGGTCATATCTCAAAGTTTGACGGCAATAACTCTTTGATAAAACATGGTGTGGTGCAAGGAAATAATATAGTAGATTTTGATTTACTACGTAATTTTAATGGGGTGCCAGGGTTAAATCGAGAAAACTTTATTTATATCAGCAATATTTTTTTAAATATAAAACAACGGAACGAAAAAAATCATTCAATAAATATGTTTCGTGAAGTCTCAATCAGTGGTGATATTGTAAGCGTAAAATTTTATAGAAATGAAAAAATAGAATGCGCTTGTGATTTTATGATGGCTAAAGATGCGCAGGGGTATATCGACCTGTCTGAATTGGATTTAACAAGTTGTCATTTTAAAGGTGACGTTATTTCGAAGGTGTCTTTCATATCATCAAATCTACAACATGTAACATTCGAATGTAAAGAAATTGGGGATTGCAATTTTACTACTGCAATAGTTGATAATGTCATATTTAAATGTCGACGTTTACACAATGTAATTTTTATCAAAGCGAGTGGTGATTATGTCGATTTTAGCAAAAATATTCTTGATACAGTTGACTTCTCGCAGAGTCAACTTACTCATAGTAATTTTTGTGAATGTCAGATTAGAAATTCAAACTTCGATCATTGTTATCTTTATGCTTCGCACTTCACCAGAGCAGAATTTCTTACTGACAAAGAAATATCATTTATTAAATCGAATTTAACAGCTGTTATGTTTGATCATGTGCGAATATCGACAGGGAATTTTAAAGACAGCGTTACACAACTAATGGTATTATCTATTGATTACTCAGATATATTTGGAAATGAATATCTCGATGGTTATATCAATAACATTATAAAAATGATTGATACATTACCAGATGATCCAGCGATATTGAAATCCGTTCTGGCAGTAAAACTGGTGATGCAATTAAAAATTCTTAATATTGCTAATAAAAACTTTATTGAGAATATGAAGAAAATATTTAGCCATTGTCCTTATATAAAAGATCCAATTATACGTAGTTATATCCATCCTGATGAAGATAACAAGTTCGATAATTTTATGCGTCAAAATCGATTCAGTAAGATGCATTTCGATACCCAACAGATGATCGATTTTATTAACAGATTTAATATGAATAAATGGCTGATTGATAAAAATAACAATTTTTTTATCCAACTTATCGATCAGGCCTTACGATCAACGGATGATATGATCAAAGCAAATGCCTGGCATCTTTATAAAGAGTGGATTCGTAGTGATGATGTTTCACCTTTATTTATAGAAATTGAAGATAATTTAAGAACCTTTAACACGAATGAATTAACACGAAACGATAATATCTTTATCCTGTTCTCCTCTGTCGATGATGGGCCAGTTATGGTGGTAAGCTCCCAGCGCTTACATGATATGTTGAATCCTACAAAAGATACTAATTGGAATTCCACGTATATCTACAAATCCAGACATGAGATATTGCCTGTTAATCTTACTCCGGAAACACTTTTCGGCTCCAAATCTCAGGATAAACATGCGCTTTTCCCAATTTTTACTGCGAGTTGGCGAGCTAATCGCATAAAGAATAAAGGTATTTAAGTAAAGGAAAACATCACCGTTCCTGGCATCATGGGCGGTGATGCCCCTATGGTTGCCCTCGCCAGCACGGGCATCGGCAAAGCGTAAGGTTCAACAGCGTTTTACCACTTCATGCGATTGTTGCGTTTTTGTTGCGCATTAGATCACTTAATTTGCTTTACATCTCCCGTAAACACTTTTCTGCGATACAATGCCTTTACGTTATGTAACGGAGAGTTCGGCATGTCACACCCCGCGTTAACGCAACTGCGTGCGCTGCGCTATTTTACAGAGATCCCTGCCCTGGATCCGCAACTGCTCGACTGGCTGTTGCTGGAAGATTCCATGACAAAACGTTTTGAACAGCAGGGAAAAACGGTGAGCGTGACGATGATCCGCGAAGGGTTTGTCGAGCAGAATGAAATCCCCGAAGAACTGCCGCTGCTGCCGAAAGAGTCTCGTTACTGGTTACGTGAAATTTTGTTATGTGCCGATGGTGAACCGTGGCTTGCCGGTCGTACCGTCGTTCCTGTGTCAACGTTAAGCGGACCGGAGCTGGCGTTACAAAAATTGGGTAAAACGCCGTTAGGACGCTATCTGTTCACATCATCGACATTAACCCGGGACTTTATTGAGATAGGCCGTGATGCCGGACTGTGGGGGCGACGTTCCCGTCTGCGATTAAGCGGTAAACCGCTGTTGCTAACAGAACTGTTTTTACCGGCGTCACCGTTGTACTAAGAGGAAAAAAATATGGAGTGGAGTCTGACGCAGAATAAGCTGCTGGCGTTTCATCGCTTAATGCGTACGGATAAGCCAATTGGCGCGTTACTGCTGCTCTGGCCAACATTATGGGCGTTGTGGGTGGCGACACCGGGCGTTCCCCAGCTCTGGATCCTGGCGGTGTTTGTCGCGGGTGTCTGGCTGATGCGCGCTGCCGGATGTGTGGTGAATGATTATGCTGACCGCAAGTTTGATGGTCATGTTAAGCGCACGGCGAACCGACCGCTTCCCAGCGGCGCGGTAACGGAGAAAGAGGCGCGCGCGCTGTTTGTAGTGCTGGTATTGATTTCATTTTTACTGGTGCTGACGCTGAATACGATGACTATTCTGTTGTCGATTGCCGCGCTGGCGCTGGCGTGGGTATACCCATTTATGAAGCGGTATACCCATCTACCGCAAGTGGTGCTGGGCGCGGCGTTTGGCTGGTCGATTCCAATGGCTTTTGCCGCTGTGAGTGAGTCGGTGCCATTGAGTTGCTGGTTAATGTTCCTCGCCAATATTCTCTGGGCGGTGGCTTACGACACGCAGTATGCGATGGTTGACCGCGATGATGATGTGAAGATTGGCATTAAATCCACGGCAATCCTGTTCGGCCAATACGATAAATTGATTATTGGTATTTTGCAGATTGGCGTACTGGCACTGATGGCGATCATCGGTGAGTTAAATGGCTTAGGCTGGGGATATTACTGGTCAATTCTGGTGGCTGGCGCGCTGTTTGTTTATCAACAAAAACTGATTGCCAACCGCGAGCGTGAAGCCTGCTTTAAAGCATTTATGAATAATAACTATGTTGGTCTGGTACTGTTTTTAGGGCTGGCAATGAGTTACTGGCATTTCTGATGATGTAAAAAAGCCGGATGATCATCCGGCTTTCTTCTGGGCTGCCTGATGCGTTGCGCTTCTCAGGCCTACACAACAGATCGCAATTTATTGAATTTGCAGATTATGGTAAGCCTGATAAGGCGTTTGCGCCGCATCCGGCAATTCTCTCTGATTACCCTTCGCCCTGCGTCGCACTCTCAATCGTCAAACGCACGTCTGATGTAATCAACTCCGCCAGCAACTGATAAACCTTCATCGTTTCTGCCGGTTCGGCATCGCCGCTATCGCTGATATACCCTTCATCACGCAGCGTCAGCACCAGAGAACTGAACACCGCCTTGTCGAAGAATTCCGGCGCGTTGATGCCGTGCAGCACGGAGAGACGTTGCGCGACGGTGCGGCTCTCTTTCTCCAGCGTACCGCGGTTGATCGACGGGTTGGCGCTCAACAGCCAGAAGGTGATGGCATAACGTTGCAGCGTTTCGCGCGCGCCTGCGGCGAGCAGCTGTAGCGTGCGAGAATGCGCCGGGTTGATATGCAACTCATCATCTTGCAGGGTAATCAGCCCCTGACGTTGCATCTCATTTGCCAGCGCATCAATAACGTCCGGCAACTCGTCGCGATCCCAGCGCAGGAACAGCTCCGCTTTCAGCATTGGGTAAAGCACATTGACGTGCTCCATCAATACGTCGCGGGAGATGTGGCGATGCTGGGTGACAATTGCCGCCATCAGCGAAGGCAGCACCAACATATGCGCAATGTTGTTGCGATAGTAGGTCATCAGCACCGCTTGCTCGCGCGGCAGAATGATGATGTCGCCGATAGTGTCTTTCTCGACTTCAAACTTGTTCATTTGCAGCGCGTGATCGATAAGCTCGCTGGCGCTGGCTGAAGGAACGGTAGAGTCCGTGGAGTAAGGTACGTTGCGCATCAGATCCAGGTAGCAGTTGAGTTGCTCGGTTAACTGCTCGCGGGTGAGTGAGCGCTGACGTGACGCCAGTAGCGCAGTACAGCACAGGTTCATGGCGTTTGCCGCGCCTGCGTTGTTAATGCGTACCATTAGATCGGCAGCAATATTATTGACCGTCGGCGTTAACCAGGCCGGACGCACCGCTTCGATGGGATCGATAGATTCACGCCAGTCTGGTACGTGCTGGTTAAGGTAGGTCATCAACGGCATTGGTTCACCGAAGTTGACGTAACCCTGACCGAGATTACGCAGCTTGCTTAAACCGCGCAGCATCTGCGGCAGGCTCTCTTTCTCTTTCGTCGCACCGCGCAGTTCTTTGGCGTAAGTACCCACTTCCATGACGTGCTCATAACCGATATAGATCGGAATCAGCGTAATCGGACGCGTGCCGCCACGCAGCATCGCCTGAATGGTCATCGACAGCGTACCGGTTTTCGGATCCAGCAAACGCCCCGTACGGGAACGACCGCCTTCCACGAAGTACTCGACGGAATAACCACGGCTGAACAGTTCGCCGAGATACTCACGGAAAACGGTGGAATAGAGCTTATTGCCTTTAAACGTACGGCGAATAAAGAACGCCCCCAGACGGCGGAAAATCGGCCCGGCAGGCCAGAAGTTCAGGTTGATCCCGGCGGCGATATGCGGCGGCACCAGCCCCTGGTGATACAGCACGTAAGAAAGCAGCAGGTAGTCCATGTGGCTGCGGTGGCAAGGCACATATACCAGCTCATGACCGTCGTGGGCCAGCTGGCGAACGCGCTCGGCGTTATGGACGTTGATGCCCTGGTAAAGGCGGTTCCAGGTGAAGCCCAGAATACGGTCAGTCAGGCGGATCATCTCGTAAGAGAAATTCGCCGCAATCTCTTCCATCAGCGCAATCGCGTTCTGCTGCGCTTTTTCATGGGAGATTTTTTTGCTGCGCGCTTCATCTTCTACCGCTTTGGCAATGGCGCGGGAGGCGAGCAGCTTATTAAATAGATCCTGACGAGCAGGCAAACGTGGGCCTACGGCAGCCAGACGTTGACGGGCAAAGTGCATACGCGCCACGCGCGCCAGTTTCTGCGCGATAGTTTTATCCGTGCCGTGTTCATCCGCCATACGGCGCAGCGAAACTGACGGTGAGAAACGCACAAAACTGTCGCGACCGAGCCACAGTACAGCGAAAAATTTCTGTACGCCGTTAAGCATACGCAGCGGCGGGTTCACTTCGCCTTTTTCACGCCCTGGCGCGCGACCAAACATCACCGATACTGGCACCATCTGCACATCCAGATTTGGGTTGCTACGGTGCAAATCGAGATAGTCGTGGAACAGCTTAATAGACTCTTCTTTCGGCGTGTAATAGGTGAATACACGCGGCCCGCCGTGAATGAACACATAGCGCGGCAGTAGCGTGCCGTCGATTTCCAGCGGCTCTAACGGGTCAGGCAGGTCATGTGCCAGACACTGGGCGCGCAACGTCAGCAAGTCTGCTTTCGAGTTGTACGGTAAAACGTACATAATTGGACGAGAGGTATCCAGCCCCAGTTCCGGGGCAGGATCTGCCGGAATAGACTTGCTTTTTACCAGGATGCTTAATGGTAAATTCAGTAATTTGTAGTAAATTCGTGGCCAGCCGGACATAAACGATGTAAAGCCTCTGGTTAATAATGCAAATGCGCGGCAAGGATAGCAGAAAGTCATGGGAAATTCTGTGGTATCCGCTCATGTTTCGCGCGGCGTTACGCAAACCCGAATCATCGGATTTAACGGTACACTGATATTGACGCTCATAATGTAAAAAGGTTCTTTCAATGGCCAATAATACCACTGGATTCACCCGAATTATCAAAGCTGCTGGCTATTCCTGGAAAGGTTTACGCGCTGCATGGATCAACGAAGCGGCATTCCGTCAGGAAGGCGTAGCGGTATTGTTGGCGGTGGTCATCGCCTGCTGGCTGGATGTGGACGCGATTACCCGCGTGCTGCTTATCAGCACCGTGATGCTGGTGATGATTGTGGAAATCCTCAATAGCGCCATCGAAGCAGTGGTTGACCGAATTGGCTCTGAATACCATGAGCTTTCCGGACGCGCTAAAGATATGGGATCCGCCGCGGTGCTGATTGCGATTATCGTCGCCGTGATTACCTGGTGCATCCTGTTATGGTCGCATTTTGGATAACCCTTCCAGAATTCGATAAATCTCTGGTTTATTGTGCAGTTTATGGTTCCAAAATCGCCTTTTGCTGTATATACTCACAGCATAACTGTATATACACCCAGGGGGCGGAATGAAAGCGTTAACGGCCAGGCAACAAGAGGTGTTTGATCTCATCCGTGATCACATCAGCCAGACAGGTATGCCGCCGACGCGTGCGGAAATCGCGCAGCGTTTGGGGTTCCGTTCCCCAAACGCGGCTGAAGAACATCTGAAGGCGCTGGCACGCAAAGGCGTAATTGAAATTGTTTCCGGCGCATCACGCGGGATTCGTCTGTTGCAGGAAGAGGAAGAAGGGTTGCCGCTGGTAGGTCGTGTGGCTGCCGGTGAACCGCTTCTGGCGCAGCAGCATATTGAAGGTCATTATCAGGTCGATCCTTCCTTGTTCAAGCCGAATGCTGATTTCCTGCTGCGCGTCAGCGGGATGTCGATGAAAGATATCGGCATTATGGATGGCGACTTGCTGGCAGTGCATAAAACTCAGGATGTACGTAACGGTCAGGTCGTTGTCGCACGTATTGATGACGAAGTTACCGTTAAGCGCCTGAAAAAACAGGGCAATAAAGTCGAACTGTTGCCAGAAAATAGCGAGTTTAAACCAATTGTCGTTGACCTTCGTCAGCAGAGCTTCACCATTGAAGGGCTGGCGGTTGGCGTTATTCGCAACGGCGACTGGCTGTAACATATCTCTGAGACCGCGATGCCGCCTGGCGTCGCGGTTTGTTTTTCATCTCTCTTCATCAGGCTTGTCTGCATGGCATTCCTCACTTCATCTGATAAAGCACTTTGGCATCTCGCCTTACCCATGATTTTCTCCAATATCACCGTTCCGTTGCTGGGACTGGTCGATACGGCGGTTATTGGTCATCTTGATAGTCCGGTTTATTTGGGCGGCGTGGCGGTTGGTGCAACGGCGACCAGCTTTCTCTTTATGCTGTTGCTGTTTTTACGCATGAGCACCACCGGGCTGACTGCGCAGGCTTATGGTGCCAAAAATCCTCAGGCATTAGCCCGTGCGCTGGTGCAACCTTTGCTGTTGGCGTTGGGGGCTGGGGCGTTAATTGCGCTGCTGCGTACGCCGATTATCGATCTGGCGCTGCATATTGTTGGCGGTAGTGAAGCAGTCCTGGAACAGGCGCGGCGCTTTCTTGAAATCCGCTGGTTAAGCGCACCGGCGTCGCTGGCGAATCTGGTATTACTTGGTTGGTTACTCGGCGTGCAATATGCCCGTGCGCCAGTAATTTTGTTAGTGGTCGGCAATATCCTCAACATTGTGCTGGATGTCTGGCTGGTGATGGGACTGCATATGAACGTGCGGGGCGCGGCGCTGGCGACGGTTATTGCGGAATATGCAACATTGCTGATTGGTCTGCTAATGGTGCGTAAAATCCTCAAACTACGCGGAATTTCCGGCGAAATGCTGAAAACTGCCTGGCGAGGAAACTTCCGTCGCTTGCTGGCGCTTAACCGCGATATCATGCTGCGTTCGCTGTTGTTGCAACTCTGTTTCGGCGCGATCACCGTACTTGGTGCGCGACTGGGGAGTGACATTATCGCTGTTAACGCGGTTCTGATGACGCTACTCACCTTTACCGCCTATGCGCTGGATGGTTTTGCCTACGCGGTTGAAGCACATTCCGGTCAGGCATACGGTGCGCGCGACGGTAGCCAGTTGCTGGATGTCTGGCGGGCAGCGTGCCGCCAGTCGGGGATCGTAGCGTTACTGTTTTCGGTGGTTTATTTGCTGGCAGGGGAACACATCATTGCGTTGCTGACGTCGTTAACCCAGATTCAGCAGCTGGCCGACCGCTATCTTATCTGGCAGGTGATTTTGCCGTTGGTTGGCGTCTGGTGTTATCTGCTGGACGGCATGTTTATAGGCGCAACGCGTGCCGCCGAAATGCGTAACAGTATGGCGGTGGCCGCCGCAGGTTTTGCGCTGACGCTCCTTACGCTGCCGTGGCTGGGCAATCATGGTTTGTGGCTGGCGTTAACCGTCTTTCTGGCGTTGCGCGGGCTTTCTCTGGCGGCTATCTGGCGGCGTCACTGGCGCAATGGTACCTGGTTTGCCGCAACGTGACGGTTAAAAATTCTGAATAAATAATCCTAAGCCAAATTGCTGACTACACTTAATCTCACGTTCAGAAGAAAAGTGAACGTACTCTCATTCACAACCTAACGATGAGGTCTTGATTATGAATAAAGATGAAGCCGGCGGTAACTGGAAACAGTTTAAAGGTAAAGTGAAAGAGCAATGGGGCAAACTGACCGATGATGATATGACGATCATTGAAGGTAAACGTGATCAACTGGTCGGTAAAATCCAGGAACGTTATGGTTATCAGAAAGATCAGGCAGAAAAAGAGGTCGTGGATTGGGAAACCCGCAATGAATATCGCTGGTAATTAATCCCTCCTGCCCGACGTGTACAAGGATGTACGCCCTCTTAACGTGATTTCTTTTTCACCTGTACAGAGTGATCATGCTGGCACTGTTCAGGATGACGACACGCTTCCACTTCCACGCATGCCGCACAGAGCCCATGTGCTTCAATCACATTATGCCGCAGGGCAAACCCCATTTTTGCCGCCAGTGTATGCATAATGTCTTCCACGCCTTCTGCACACTCTTCTTTCACTGCGCCGCAGCGATCGCAAATAAACATGGCTGACGTATGGGTGGGCTGGTCGAACAGATGACAGAGCACATAACTGTTGGTGGATTCCACCTTATGCACAAAACCTTGCTCAAGCAGAAAATCCAGCGCGCGATAAACCGTTGGCGGCTTGGCTTGCGGTTCAGCTTCGCGCAGCAAATCAAGCAGATCGTAAGCGCTGATAGCGCCATCCTGCAGACTCATCAGGCGCAACACTTCCAGGCGCTGTGGAGTCAGGCGCACATTACGCTGCGCGCAGATTTTTTCAGCCTGCGCTAATAACTCCTGCGTTGTGGTCTTTTCCATCGGGCACCTCAAAGTGGGGGTTAAGAATGTCCTTACTTTACCATGTTCCAGGAAAAACACCGAGAACCCTTATTGTTGCCGTAATGTTGCTTTTCTGTTTTGTAGGTAAGATGTTGTGTTGCCTGGCAGTACCATTATCAACACGATAATAATTAATAATTCATTTTTAAATAAATTGCTTCAAGTTAACTCGCTATTTATTTAACCGTGGCTAATCGTATACCCGAATTTCAGAAAATTATGAGCGATTTTTGATAGTTACCAGATGGCAAAACACTTATAAGGAGGACACGGTACGACAAAAAAGGTAGATGAATCATGTTGAAGATAATACCCGGTGCAACTGGATACTTTAATAAAACACTCAATTCAAATCAATTCGATAATAAAGATGCAACCAAAGATAAATTAGATAATATAGATGCAACCAACGATAAATTAGATAATAGAGGTACAATCAAAGATAAATTAAATAATATATATGGTAAGTCTATTGATTATTCAGCGCTGCGTCATCGGGATATAATTATTGCAAAAATAGATTTGTTTATGCAAAGAATCACTCATAATTTATGGCATGCACGTAAAAAAAATGTGTTTTTAATTGAGCAAATAACTAATCTCAAAGAGTGGGTTAATAAGTATATTGGAGATTGCACTGATGAGGAATTAAACGATCGTGACTTTATTGCATCAGTTGTTGACCGGGCTATTTTTCATTTCGCGATTAATAGTATATGTAATCCTGAGGATAATAAAGATGCAACGCCCATAGAACGATATACTTTTGATGTAGAAACCAAGAATGGCCTTCCCTCCACGGTTCAGCTTTTTTATGAGGAATCTAAAGATAATGAACCTTTAGCGAATATACATTTGCAAGCAATAGGTTCTGGTTTTTTAACGTTTGTTAATGCATGTCAGAAATATGATGACAACAGCTTAAAATTATTCGCTTCGCTGTTGATTTCACTTTCATACTCTAGTGCCTACACAGATTTAGCAGGAGCAGAAAAAGTGAATATTAATGATCATAATGGGAACTATCTGACAGCTCAGTTTGAAGAGTTATCTCAACGTGATATGAAGAAGTACCTGGGAGAGATGAAGCGTCTGGCAGATGGGGGAGAAATGAATTTTGATGGCTATCTGGATAAGATGTCACATCTGGTGAATGAAGGAACGCTCGCCCCTGATATTTTAAGCAAAATGCGAGATGCTGCACCGAAATTAATTGACTTTGCTAAGTCGTTTGACCCAAACTCAAAGGAAAAGATTAAAATATATACAGGTACTTCTAAATTAATTTATGATTTATTCGGGGTTAAATCGGAGAAATAATATGTGAAGTTCTTCGATGGTATGAAAGGTATTACATAAAAGAACCCAATGCTTATTGGGTTCTTTTTTTCTCTATCAGTGCTATTAGCAGGGAGAGATATCACCGGAGTTTAATGTGTGATTTTTTATTTATCGTCGAACCTGGATTGTTTATCATTGTCCTTAACAAGGCTAACGACTAATAAGATTATTTCCATCACTTCGTGAGAGCTTCATGCCTTGATTTGATCTCAATTTTCTTTTGCAATGAGACAGGCGCTTCCTGTTGTTATGGTATAGTACCCCGCTATTGAGCCTCCTGAATAGTGATGCTGAATAACATAACTCCATGATATATCGATAAAATAATCTCTACATTTGAAAATGCACGGTAATTCTGAAATGCAAAAAATCAACCAAACCAGCGCAATGCCTGAAAAAACTGACGTTCACTGGAGTGGTCGGTTTAGCGTTGCACCAATGCTCGACTGGACGGACAGACATTGCCGCTATTTCTTGCGTCTGCTTTCCCGCAATACGCTGCTGTATACCGAAATGGTGACCACAGGGGCGATTATTCACGGTAAAGGTGATTACCTGGCGTACAGTGAAGAAGAACATCCGGTAGCGTTGCAACTCGGCGGTAGCGATCCGGCGGCGCTGGCGCAGTGTGCGAAGCTGGCAGAAGCGCGTGGATATGATGAGATCAACCTGAATGTCGGCTGCCCGTCTGACCGGGTGCAGAACGGCATGTTTGGTGCGTGTCTGATGGGTAATGCGCAGCTGGTTGCCGACTGCGTGAAAGCGATGCGCGATGTGGTGTCGATTCCGGTGACGGTGAAAACGCGTATTGGCATCGATGACCAGGACAGCTATGAATTTCTCTGCGATTTCATCAACACCGTTTCCGGCAAAGGCGAGTGTGAGATGTTCATCATCCACGCACGTAAAGCCTGGCTTTCGGGGTTAAGCCCGAAAGAAAACCGTGAAATCCCGCCGCTCGATTATCCGCGTGTGTATCAACTGAAGCGTGACTTTCCGCATCTGACGATGTCGATTAACGGTGGTATCAAGTCGCTGGAAGAGGCTAAAGCGCATTTGCAACATATGGATGGCGTAATGGTCGGGCGCGAAGCGTATCAGAATCCGGGTATTCTGGCGGCGGTAGACCGAGAGATCTTTGGTTCCTCGGATACCGATGCCGATCCGGTGGCGGTAGTGCGCGCCATGTATCCGTACATTGAGCGTGAACTCAGCCAGGGGACGTATCTCGGGCATATTACCCGGCATATGTTGGGCTTGTTCCAGGGTATTCCTGGCGCGCGGCAGTGGCGGCGTTATTTAAGTGAAAATGCCCATAAAGCGGGTGCAGACATTAATGTGCTGGAACACGCGCTCAAACTGGTGGCGGATAAGCGTTAACTTTTCACCAAAAAATAGTCAAATTCACCACGCCCTGCGCAAATTCGCGGGGCGTTTTGCTGTTAAATCAATAGATTATTTTTGGCATGATTCTTGTAATGCCAGCAAGAGATTTCATATTTGGGAGAGCATCATGCTGGAACTACTTTTTGTGATTGGCTTTTTTGTCATGTTGATGGTCACCGGCGTTTCGTTGCTGGGCATTATCGCCGCGCTGGTTGTGGCGACGGCCATTATGTTCCTCGGCGGTATGCTGGCATTGATGATTAAGTTGCTGCCGTGGTTACTCCTGGCGATTGCGGTGGTGTGGGTTATTAAGGCGATTAAAGCACCAAAAGTGCCTAAATATCAGCGTTATGACCGCTGGCGTTACTAAGGGATTGTGCGGATGATCACAACCTAAGGTTTTATCCTTAGAACAAAATAGGAATTGATAATCAAATCTGTCACTATTGCGCCTCTAACAGATTCATCGTGCTGTACCCTACATACAGCCGAACTATAAAAAGAAAGGGCTTCCCAGGTGGAAGCCCTATTTCTTTTATGGAATCAACAGGCTGGAACCTTGCGTCGCCCGGCTTTCCAGAATCTCATGCGCACGCTGCGCATCCTTCAGCGGATATTTCTGCTGTTCGGCGACATCGACCTTAATCACACCGCTGGCAATCAAAGAGAACAGTTCATTACTGGCCTCGGTTAATTCCTCCCGCGTGGTGATATAGCCTTGCAGGGAAGGGCGTGTCACATACAACGAGCCTTTCTGATTGAGAATGCCTAAGTTCACACCGGTAACCGCACCTGATGAGTTGCCAAAACTCACCATTAAGCCGCGGCGTTGCAGGCAATCCAGCGACCGTTCCCAGGTGTCTCTGCCCACGGAATCGTACACTACGCGCACTTTCTTACCGCCGGTGATCTCTTTTAACCGCTCGACCAGATTCTCTTCACGATAGTTAATAACCTGCCACGCGCCCGCTTTTAGCGCGCTCTGCGCTTTTTGCGCGGTTCCTACGGTGCCGATAAGTTTCGCGCCCAGGGCTTTTGCCCACTGGCAGGCAATCAAGCCAACGCCGCCAGCTGCTGCGTGGAACAGGAACTGCTCATCGGGTTTAATTTCATAGGTTTTGCGCAGCAGATAATAAACCGTTAAGCCTTTCAGGAAGGATGCCGCAGCTTGCTCAAAAGACATTGCCGCAGGCAGAATCGCCGCTTTATCCGCATTAATGTTATGCACAGAGCTGTAAGCGCCTAACGCCGACTGCGCATAGACTACACGATCGCCTGCCTTAATATGCTTTACACCACTGCCGACTTTACTCACGATGCCTGCCGCTTCGGTACCTAATCCGCTGGGTAGTGATGGCGGCGGGTAAAGGCCGCTGCGGATATACGTGTCGATAAAATTGATGCCAATGGCTTTATTTTCGACCTGGATTTCATTCTCCGCCGGATCGGCAGGAGTGAACTCTACGGCTTGAAGTACTTCCGGGCCACCGTGCTTGTGAAATTCAATTCGTGTTGCCATGTGTCCTCCAGAACGTATCGTCAGGGTCTGCTTCATATGGTAAAGTTTCGACCCATTCTTTATCTCGGTAACTCCATTCACTATGGCAGGAAATAAACCCTTCAACAAACAGCAGGCTGAACCCCGCGAACGCGATCCACAAGTTGCCGGGCTGAAAGTGCCTCCGCACTCGATCGAAGCGGAGCAGTCGGTGTTGGGCGGTTTAATGCTGGATAACGAACGCTGGGATGATGTAGCCGAGCGTGTGGTAGCAGACGATTTTTACACCCGCCCACACCGTCATATCTTTACTGAAATGGCGCGTTTGCAGGAAAGCGGTAGTCCTATCGATCTGATTACTCTTGCGGAATCGCTGGAACGCCAGGGGCAACTCGATAGCGTCGGTGGTTTTGCTTATCTGGCAGAGCTGTCAAAAAATACGCCAAGTGCGGCGAACATCAGTGCTTATGCTGACATCGTGCGTGAACGTGCCGTTGTCCGTGAGATGATCTCGGTTGCGAATGAGATTGCCGAAGCCGGTTTTGATCCACAGGGGCGCACCAGCGAAGATCTGCTGGATCTGGCTGAATCCCGCGTCTTTAAAATTGCCGAAAGTCGTGCGAACAAAGACGAAGGGCCGAAGAACATCGCCGATGTGCTCGACGCAACCGTGGCGCGTATTGAGCAGTTGTTTCAGCAGCCACACGATGGCGTTACCGGGGTAAACACCGGTTATGACGATCTCAACAAAAAAACCGCTGGCTTGCAGCCGTCGGATTTGATCATCGTCGCCGCGCGTCCGTCGATGGGTAAAACAACATTTGCGATGAACCTCGTCGAAAACGCGGCGATGTTGCAGGATAAACCGGTACTTATCTTCTCGCTGGAGATGCCATCAGAACAGATCATGATGCGTTCTCTGGCGTCGCTGTCGCGCGTTGACCAGACTAAAATCCGTACCGGGCAGCTCGATGATGAAGACTGGGCGCGCATTTCCGGCACCATGGGTATTTTGCTCGAAAAACGCAATATCTATATCGATGACTCCTCCGGCCTGACGCCAACGGAAGTGCGTTCCCGCGCACGCCGTATTGCCCGTGAACACGGCGGCATCGGGCTTATCATGATCGACTACCTGCAACTGATGCGCGTACCGGCACTTTCCGATAACCGTACGCTGGAAATTGCAGAAATCTCCCGCTCGCTGAAAGCACTGGCGAAAGAACTGAACGTGCCAGTGGTGGCGCTGTCCCAGTTGAACCGTTCTCTGGAACAACGTGCCGACAAACGTCCGGTCAACTCCGACCTGCGTGAATCTGGCTCTATCGAGCAGGATGCGGACTTGATCATGTTTATCTATCGTGATGAGGTGTATCACGAAAACAGTGATTTAAAAGGCATCGCGGAAATTATTATCGGTAAACAACGTAACGGCCCAATCGGGACGGTACGCCTGACCTTTAACGGTCAATGGTCGCGCTTCGACAACTATGCGGGGCCGCAGTACGACGACGAATAATAATTATTTTATGAATTAGGTAATTAAAGCAAACACTTATCAAGGAACACAAATGCAAGCGGCAACTGTTGTGATTAACCGCCGCGCTCTGCGACACAACCTGCAACGTCTTCGTGAACTGGCTCCTGCCAGTAAAATGGTTGCGGTGGTGAAAGCGAACGCTTATGGTCACGGTCTTCTTGAGACCGCGCGAACGCTCCCCGATGCTGACGCCTTTGGCGTAGCCCGTCTCGAAGAAGCTCTGCGACTGCGTGCGGGGGGAATCACCAAACCTGTACTGTTACTCGAAGGCTTTTTTGATGCCAGAGATCTGCCGACGATTTCTGCGCAACATTTTCATACCGCCGTGCATAACGAAGAACAGCTGGCTGCGCTGGAAGAGGCTAGCCTGGACGAGCCGGTTACCGTCTGGATGAAACTCGATACCGGTATGCACCGTCTGGGCGTAAGGCCGGAACAGGCTGAGGCGTTTTATCATCGCCTGACCCAGTGCAAAAACGTTCGTCAGCCGGTGAATATCGTCAGCCATTTTGCGCGCGCGGATGAACCAAAATGTGGCGCAACCGAGAAACAACTCGCTATCTTTAATACCTTTTGCGAAGGCAAACCTGGTCAACGTTCCATTGCCGCATCGGGTGGCATTCTACTCTGGCCACAGTCGCATTTTGACTGGGTGCGCCCGGGCATCATTCTTTATGGCGTCTCGCCGCTGGAAGATCGCTCCACCGGTGCCGATTTTGGCTGTCAGCCAGTGATGTCACTAACCTCCAGCCTGATTGCCGTGCGTGAGCATAAAGTCGGAGAGCCTGTCGGTTATGGTGGAACCTGGATAAGCGAACGTGATACTCGTCTTGGTGTAGTTGCGATGGGCTATGGCGATGGTTATCCGCGCGCCGCGCCGTCCGGTACGCCAGTGCTGGTGAACGGTCGCGAAGTGCCGATTGTCGGGCGAGTCGCGATGGATATGATCTGCGTAGACTTAGGTCCACAGGCACAGGATAAAGCCGGGGACCCGGTCATTTTGTGGGGTGAAGGTTTGCCCGTAGAACGTATCGCTGAAATGACGAAAGTAAGCGCTTACGAACTTATTACGCGCCTGACTTCAAGGGTCGCGATGAAATACGTGGATTAATCGTTCTGTAATATTTGATTGTCTGTGCCGGATGCGGCGTGAATGCCTTATCCGGCCAATAAAATCCTACCAATTCAATAAGTTGATATTCTTTCATGCTCTTATAAAGGTCGTGCCTCTGGCGGATGTACGTTTGTCATGAGTCTCACTCTGTTGCTAATTGCCGGTCGCCCCTGAACATCCACTCGATCTTCGCCTTCTTCCGGTTTATTGTGTTTTAACCACCTGCCCGTAAACCTGGAGAACCATCGCGTGTTTCAAAAAGTTGACGCCTACGCTGGCGACCCGATTCTTACGCTTATGGAGCGTTTTAAAGAAGACCCTCGCAGCGACAAAGTGAATTTAAGTATCGGTCTGTACTACAACGAAGACGGAATTATTCCACAACTGAAAGCCGTGGCGGAGGCGGAAGCGCGCCTGAATGCGGTGCCTCATGGCGCTTCGCTTTATTTACCGATGGAAGGGCTTAACAGCTATCGCCATGCCATTGCGCCGCTGCTGTTTGGTGCCGACCATCCGGTACTGCAACAACAGCGCGTAGCAACCATTCAAACCCTTGGCGGCTCAGGGGCATTGAAAGTGGGCGCGGATTTCCTGAAACGCTACTTTCCGGAATCAGGCGTCTGGGTCAGCGATCCTACCTGGGAAAACCACGTAGCAATATTCGCCGGGGCTGGATTCGAAGTGAGTACTTACCCCTGGTATGACGAAGCGACTAACGGCGTGCGCTTTAATGACCTGTTGGCGACGCTGAAAACATTACCTGCCCGCAGTATTGTGTTGCTGCATCCATGTTGCCACAACCCAACGGGTGCCGATCTCACTAATGACCAGTGGGATGCGGTGATTGAAATTCTCAAAGCCCGCGAGCTTATCCCATTCCTTGATATTGCCTATCAAGGATTTGGTGCCGGTATGGAAGAGGATGCCTACGCCATTCGCGCCATTGCCAGCGCTGGATTACCCGCTCTGGTGAGCAATTCGTTCTCGAAAATTTTCTCCCTTTACGGCGAGCGCGTTGGCGGACTTTCTGTTCTGTGTGAAGATGCCGAAGCTGCAGGCCGCGTACTGGGGCAATTGAAAGCAACAGTTCGCCGCAACTACTCCAGCCCGCCGAATTTTGGTGCGCAGGTGGTGGCTGCGGTGCTGAATGACGAGGCATTGAAAGCCAGCTGGCTGGCGGAAGTAGAAGAGATGCGTACTCGCATTCTGGCAATGCGTCAGGAACTGGTGAAGGTATTGAGCACAGAGATGCCAGAACGCAATTTCGATTATCTGCTTAATCAGCGCGGCATGTTCAGTTATACAGGTTTAAGTGCCGCTCAGGTTGACCGACTACGTGAGGAGTTTGGTGTTTATCTCATCGCCAGCGGTCGCATGTGTGTCGCCGGGTTAAATACGGCAAATGTACAACGTGTGGCAAAGGCGTTTGCTGCGGTGATGTAATGCAGGAAAGCAGGCTGGAGTTACCCAGCCTGCAGTGAAATTAAACTGTCGTCGCTTTCACTCTTTCTTTATAGATGATTTTTTTGATGCCATCGTTCTACGTAAGAGATAATAAACGTTGTTAGTTCTTTTATTGTTAAGCTTATCCCAATTATCTGGAATTCCTTATCCTGTTTTTTTGTGTGGAGTAATAATTTCTGCACATCTAACCATTATTAAATTTAAAAATAAGTATCGGGTTTGTTACGATAGAATTTTTCTATATCCTCAAGAATATGCTTTGCCTTATTGCCTGTGACTTTCTGAGATTCAATTATAGTATCGTTAAATTCTAAAGTTAAAGAGAACTCTTTTTTTCCGCTTTGTGTAAGTTTAACCTTATATTGATTACCAATATCAAATAAAAAGGTCCTGTAATGAGAATAATCACCTTTAACCTCCTCGGCAAAACAGCAAAGCGTGCAAATATACATAAAATCTTTCTTACCCCTGATTTTGTTAACTAAATCAATTAATGCGTGAAAAACTGTACTTGCAATAGAACTTGATGCTTCTTCTCCAGGTCTACAAAAATCTTTTGCAATTTTTAACTGTGTTTCTATATATAAAAAGAGATCTTTGGCATAAGAGAAATCTTTGGCATAAGAGATATCTTTGTTATTTAGTGTATCTAGCTCTACAGGTAAAGATGTCGTTTTGTTGCTATTCACATATGATATATTCATGTCATCATCTCCTTCGAGAGTAATAAAATTAGTCACCATTGTAGGGTAGGGTTCTGGTCAATCAGAAATCATCTTTATAAAAATGTTATTTTATAAACTTCGATTGTTTTTGTAATGCTGTATCATTAAGTTCATTAAATCGTACAGCAGATAAATGTTCTATCAAATTTCGCTCATTTGCCGAGGATTCATCATAATAAACGTAAAATTAATGTATCCTTACATCGAGTAATAAACATTTTTTATACAAAAAAAGACAGGAACGTATTTACTGGGTTAAACATAATCATCCTGCTTTTCATCACAAAAACCGCAGATAATCCTTCCTTTCCCCTGCAGCTGGCGTTATGGTCAGATGTTTTTTGCAACAAATCTCACAATAAAAAGTTTCAACATACTGACTATTTAGGGAAAAATATGCGCAAGATCACACAGGCAATCAGTGCCGTTTGCTTATTGTTCGCTCTAAACAGTTCCGCTGTTGCCCTGGCCTCATCTCCTTCACCGCTTAACCCTGGTACTAACGTTGCCAGGCTTGCTGAACAGGCACCAATTCATTGGGTTTCGGTCGCACAAATTGAAAATAGCCTCGCAGGGCGTCCGCCAATGGCGGTGGGGTTTGATATCGATGACACGGTACTTTTTTCCAGCCCGGGCTTCTGGCGCGGCAAAAAAACCTTCTCGCCAGAAAGCGAAGATTATCTGAAAAACCCTGTATTCTGGGAAAAAATGAACAACGGCTGGGATGAATTCAGCATTCCAAAAGAGGTCGCTCGCCAGCTGATTGATATGCATGTACGCCGTGGTGACGCGATCTTCTTTGTGACTGGTCGTAGCCCGACGAAAACAGAAACGGTTTCAAAAACGCTGGCGGATAATTTTCATATTCCTGCCACCAACATGAATCCGGTGATCTTTGCGGGCGATAAACCAGGGCAAAATACAAAATCGCAATGGCTGCAGGATAAAAATATCCGAATTTTTTATGGCGATTCCGATAACGATATTACCGCTGCACGCGATGTCGGCGCTCGTGGTATCCGCATTCTGCGCGCCTCCAACTCTACCTACAAACCCTTGCCACAAGCGGGTGCGTTTGGTGAAGAGGTGATCGTCAATTCAGAATACTGACAGAGCGGGAGGGCGTGACACTCTCCCGAATGCTGTTTTTTTAATCACACCTTTATCCTTTCGCTGTCTTGCTGCAAACTGATTAAGAGAGTTTTATCAAGGAGCAGCACATGTGGTATCAAAAGACGCTCACGCTTAGCGCCAAATCTCGTGGGTTTCATCTGGTAACGGATGAAATTCTGAATCAGCTGGCTGATATGCCGCGCGTTAACATCGGCTTACTGCATCTGTTGCTGCAACATACCTCCGCCTCTCTGACACTTAATGAGAACTGCGATCCCACCGTACGCCACGACATGGAGCGTTTTTTCCTCCGCACCGTTCCCGACAACGGAAATTATGAGCATGACTATGAGGGAGCAGACGATATGCCTTCTCATATCAAATCCTCAATGCTGGGAACATCGCTTATATTGCCGGTGCATAAAGGGCGTATTCAGACCGGCACCTGGCAAGGCATTTGGCTGGGGGAACATCGCATCCACGGCGGATCGCGTCGCATCATCGCGACACTACAAGGGGAGTAAAAAATGACCATTTCGGAGTTGCTACAATATTGCATGGCAAAACCAGGCGCAGAACAGAGCGTGCATAACGACTGGAAAGCGACGCAGATCAAAGTTGAAGATGTACTGTTTGCGATGGTGAAAGAAGTAGAAAATCGCCCAGCTGTTTCGCTGAAAACCAGCCCGGAGCTGGCGGAGCTGCTACGTCAGCAGCACAGCGATGTGCGTCCAAGCCGCCATCTGAATAAAGCGCACTGGAGCACCGTGTATCTCGACGGTTCGCTGCCGGATTCGCAAATCTATTATCTGGTGGATGCGTCTTATCAGCAGGCGGTGAATTTACTGCCGGAAGAAAAACGTAAATTGCTGGTGCAACTCTGAAAGGAAAAGGCCGCTCAGAAAGCGGCCTTAACGATTACAGCATCGGCTTAAGGAAGCGTGCCGTGTGTGATGCTTCGCACTCCGCGACGGTTTCTGGTGTACCGGAGACGAGGATCTCGCCGCCGCCACTGCCGCCTTCCGGACCCAGGTCGACAATCCAGTCAGCAGTTTTGATCACGTCGAGATTGTGCTCAATCACCACGATGGTATTGCCCTGATCGCGCAGTTTATGCAGCACGTCGAGCAGTTGCTGAATATCGGCGAAGTGCAAACCGGTGGTCGGCTCGTCGAGAATATACAGCGTCTGCCCGGTGCCGCGTTTTGACAGCTCACGCGCCAGCTTCACGCGCTGGGCTTCACCACCAGAAAGTGTGGTTGCGGACTGCCCCAGGCGAATGTACGTCAGACCAACGTCCATCAACGTTTGCAGCTTACGCGCCAGAGCTGGCACCGCATCAAAGAACTCACGCGCCTCTTCGATGGTCATATCCAGCACTTCGTGGATGGTTTTGCCTTTGTACTTAATCTCCAGCGTTTCACGGTTATAGCGTTTACCTTTGCACTGGTCGCACGGCACGTAGATATCCGGCAGGAAGTGCATCTCCACTTTGATCACGCCATCGCCCTGACAGGCCTCGCAGCGTCCGCCACGGACGTTAAAGCTGAAACGTCCCGGCGTATAGCCGCGCGCACGGGATTCCGGTACGCCCGCAAACAGTTCGCGCACAGGCGTAAACACGCCGGTATAGGTCGCCGGGTTAGAACGCGGAGTACGACCAATTGGGCTTTGGTCGATATCGATCACTTTGTCGAAATGCTCCAGTCCCTGAATATCGCGATACGGTGCTGGTTCGGCGATGGTCGCCCCATTCAACTGGCGTTGGGCAATCGGGAACAGTGTGTCGTTAATCAGCGTCGATTTACCGGAACCTGAAACCCCTGTGATGCAGGTAAACAGACCGACTGGCAGCGTCAGCGTCACGTCTTTCAGGTTATTACCGCGTGCGCCTGTCAGCTTCAGCACTTTTTCCGGATTCGCCGGAACGCGTTTCTTCGGCACTTCAATCTTGCGTTTACCGCTCATGTACTGTCCGGTCAACGACTCCGGCACCGCCATAATCGCTTCCAGTGGACCTTCCGCGACCACTTCACCGCCGTGTACACCTGCGCCCGGGCCAATGTCGATCACATGGTCAGCGGCGCGAATCGCGTCTTCGTCGTGCTCCACCACAATCACGGTATTACCGAGATCGCGCAGATGGATAAGCGTACCCAACAGGCGCTCGTTATCGCGCTGGTGCAGGCCGATAGACGGCTCATCCAGCACGTACATAACGCCAACCAGGCCCGCACCAATCTGGCTCGCCAGACGGATACGCTGTGCTTCACCGCCAGAAAGCGTTTCTGCCGAGCGGGAAAGTGTCAGGTAATTCAGGCCGACGTTAACGAGGAATTTCAAACGATCGCCGATCTCTTTAAGAATTTTTTCCGCAATCTTCGCCCGCTGACCTGCGAGTTTGAGATTGTTGAAGAATTCCATCGCATGACCAATGCTCATGTCGGAGATGGCGGGCAGCGGCGTATTCTCGACATACACGTGGCGCGCTTCCCGACGCAGACGCGTCCCTTCGCAGCTGGCGCACGGGCGATTGCTGATGAACTTGGCTAATTCTTCGCGTACCGCGCTGGACTCCGTCTCTTTATAACGGCGCTCCATATTGTGCAGCACGCCTTCGAACGGATGACGACGGATGGAGGTATCGCCACGATCGTTCATGTATTTGAATTCAATGTTTTCTTTGCCAGAACCGTACAACACCACTTTATGCACGTTCGCGCTCAGGCTGCCCCACGGCGCTTCGACGTCGAACTTATAGTGATCTGCCAGCGATTTCAGCATCTGGAAATAATAGAAGTTGCGGCGATCCCAGCCACGGATCGCACCACCTGCCAGCGACAGTTCCGGGTTTTGGATCACGCGGTCAGGATCGAAATATTGTTGTACACCAAGGCCGTCACAGGTCGGGCAGGCACCTGCCGGGTTGTTAAACGAAAACAGTCGCGGCTCCAGTTCACGCATACTGTAGCCGCAAATTGGGCAGGCGAAGTTGGCGGAGAACAGCAGCTCTTCCGCTTTCGGGTCGTCCATATCCGCCACTACCGCGGTACCACCGGAAAGCTCCAGCGCGGTTTCAAACGACTCGGCAAGACGTTGGGTAAGATCGTCACGCACCTTGAAGCGATCAACCACCACTTCAATGGTATGTTTCTTTTGCAGTTCCAGTTTCGGCGGATCGGAAAGATCGCAGACTTCGCCATCAATACGAGCACGGATGTAACCCTGGCTTGCCAGGTTCTCCAGCGTTTTGGTGTGTTCGCCTTTGCGCTCTTTAATGATTGGCGCGAGCAGCATCAGACGCTTGCCTTCCGGCTGCGACAGCACGTTATCCACCATCTGGCTGACGGTTTGCGCCGCCAGCGGGACGTCGTGGTCCGGGCAACGCGGTTCGCCGACGCGGGCGAACAACAAACGCAAATAGTCGTGGATTTCGGTGATTGTCCCCACCGTAGAACGCGGGTTATGAGACGTCGATTTCTGCTCAATTGAGATGGCAGGAGAAAGCCCCTCAATATGATCGACGTCCGGCTTTTCCATCAGTGACAGAAACTGCCGCGCGTAGGCGGAAAGGGATTCAACGTAACGGCGCTGCCCTTCGGCATATAAGGTGTCGAAAGCGAGCGAGGATTTGCCAGAACCCGAAAGCCCGGTCACGACAATGAGCTTGTCGCGGGGGATAACGAGGTTGATGTTTTTGAGATTATGGGTGCGGGCGCCCCGAACTTCGATCTTATCCATTCACCTTTCCCGGATTAAACGCTTTTTTGCCCGGTGGCATGGTGCTACCGGCGATCACAAACGGTTAATTATGACACAAATTGACCTGAATGAATATACAGTATTGGAATGCATTACCCGGAGTGTTGTGTAACAATGTCTGGCCAGGTTTGTTTCCCGGAACCGAGGTCACAACATAGTAAAAGCGCTATTGGTAATGGTACAATCGCGCGTTTACACTTATTCAGAACGATTTTTTTTCAGGAGACACGAACATGGCCAGCAGAGGCGTAAACAAGGTTATTCTCGTTGGTAATCTGGGTCAGGACCCGGAAGTACGCTACATGCCAAATGGTGGCGCAGTTGCCAACATTACGCTGGCTACTTCCGAATCCTGGCGTGATAAAGCGACCGGCGAGATGAAAGAGCAGACTGAATGGCACCGCGTTGTGCTGTTCGGCAAACTGGCAGAAGTGGCCAGCGAATATCTGCGTAAAGGTTCTCAGGTTTATATCGAAGGTCAGCTGCGTACCCGTAAATGGACCGATCAATCCGGTCAGGATCGCTACACCACAGAAGTTGTGGTGAACGTTGGCGGCACTATGCAGATGCTGGGTGGTCGTCAGGGTGGTGGCGCTCCTGCAGGTGGCAATATCGGTGGTGGTCAGCCGCAGGGCGGTTGGGGTCAGCCTCAGCAGCCGCAGGGTGGCAATCAGTTCAGCGGCGGCGCGCAGTCTCGCCCGCAGCAGTCCGCTCCGGCAGCGCCGTCTAACGAGCCGCCGATGGACTTTGATGATGACATTCCGTTCTGATTTGTCATTAAAACAATAGGTTATATTGTTTTAAGGTGGATGATTAAAGCATCTGCCAGCCATAAAAAAGAAGCCTCCGTTATGGAGGCTTCTACGTATCAGGTCAAAATCATTGGCCATTGTGGCGGTGTCTGATTCATCTCTTCTATCATCACCGACTCGATGTTGTGCCAGATGGCGGTGATATCCGCCATTGTGATGCCAAGCAACCCCATCGCGAACCAGCAGGCGGAAACCACGCCCAGACCGCTGCTGATCACTGCAAGCCCGACATAATCAGACCGACGAAAACGGATGTTGAGCGTGCTGGCCAGAAACATCATTACGGCACTAAGAAGTTGCCAGCGAAGAAGAACCACGCCAGTGGTGAGGGTAGCCATCAAACAATTCCTCTGAAAAGAGCCGATGCCCTGGACAGCGCGGCGTTGTTCACGGGAGGCGTGGTACACTCTGGCTATCGCGGGGCTTGCAGAACACAAAAATGAAACACTCTGTTTGTTTCATTAATTTTGTGAACTATATCACAATTGATTGTTTGTTAGCCATATTAGGACGTGACTTTTATTGCTGTACAGATTATGTGGTTTTTCAGTGGCATTAAGGGTATATCTTCCCGCCGCCTCTGTATTCCTGTAGAAAATTAATTTTGAATATCAATGAATTATTTTCATCCAGGTGACGATTAAAAAGGTATCAATTTCAAATCAGGCAAAAGTGCTATTTATACCGTAAGATTTATCTAAAGACGTCGGTAGCCAGGGGTTCACCTTGCAATGGCCGGGTATAAACAGGCAGGAAATTGATAGCAATGAGTCATCGTGCACGACACCAATTACTGGCGTTGCCGGGCATTATCTTTTTAGTTCTCTTTCCCATCATTCTTTCGCTATGGATTGCCTTCCTTTGGGCAAAATCAGAAGTGAATAATCAGCTCCGAACCTTTGCTCAACTGGCACTGGATAAATCCGAGCTGGTCATTCGCCAGGCAGATTTAGTGAGCGATGCAGCAGAACGCTATCAGGGGCAAGTTTGCTCTCCAGCCCATCAAAAGCGAATGTTAAATATTATTCGTGGCTATCTTTATATTAATGAATTGATCTATGCCCGTGATAACCATTTTTTATGCTCATCACTGATAGCGCCTGTAAACGGCTATACGATTGCACCGGCCGATTATAAGCGTGAACCTAACGTTTCTATCTATTACTACCGCGATACGCCTTTTTTCTCTGGCTATAAAATGACCTATATGCAGCGGGGAAATTATGTGGCGGTTATCAACCCTCTCTTCTGGAGTGAAGTGATGTCTGATGACCCGACATTGCAATGGGGTGTGTATGATACGGTGACGAAAACCTTTTTCTCGTTAAGCAACGAGGCCTCGGCAGCAACGTTTTCTCCGCTGATTCATTTGAAGGATTTAACCGTACAAAGAAATGGCTATTTATATGCGACAGTTTATTCGACAAAACGCCCAATTGCAGCCATTGTTGCGACTTCATATCAACGTCTTATAGCCCATTTTTATAATCATCTTATTTTTGCGTTACCCGCCGGTATTTTGGGGAGTCTTGTTCTGCTATTACTCTGGCTACGTATTCGACAAAACTATTTGTCTCCCAAACGCAAATTGCAACGCGCCCTCGAAAAACATCAGCTTTGCCTTTATTACCAGCCAATAATTGATATCAAAACAGAAAAATGTATCGGCGCTGAAGCGTTGTTACGTTGGCCTGGTGAACAGGGGCAAGTAATGAATCCGGCAGAGTTTATTCCGCTGGCAGAAAAGGAGGGGATGATAGAACAGGTAACTGATTATGTTATTGATAATGTCTTCCGCGATCTGGGCGCGTACCTTGCAACACATGCCGATCGCTATGTTTCTATTAATCTGTCGGCCTCCGATTTTCATACGTCACGGTTGATAGCGCGAATCAATCAGAAAACAGAGCAATACGCGGTGCGTCCGCAGCAAATTAAATTTGAAGTGACTGAGCATGCATTTCTTGATGTCGACAAAATGACGCCGATTATTCTGGCTTTCCGCCAGGCTGGTTACGAAGTGGCAATTGATGATTTTGGTATTGGCTACTCTAACTTGCATAACCTTAAATCATTGAATGTCGATATTTTGAAAATCGACAAATCGTTTGTTGAAACGCTGACCACCCACAAAACCAGTCATTTGATTGCGGAACACATCATCGAGCTGGCGCACAGCCTGGGGTTAAAAACGATCGCTGAAGGCGTCGAAACTGAGGAGCAGGTTAACTGGCTGCGCAAACGCGGCGTGCGCTATTGCCAGGGATGGTTCTTTGCGAAGGCGATGCCGCCGCAGGTGTTTATGCAATGGATGGAGCAATTACCCGCGCGGGAGTTAACGCGCGGGCAATAAAACTACAGGCGGTGGCGATAATCGCTGGGAGTGCGATCAAACTGCCGACGGAAAACGCGGGAGAAGGTCTGCTGCGAGACATAACCCAGGTCCATTGCGATATCAAAAATCGGACGCTCGGTGGTGCGCAACTCAACGGCGGCCAGTAACAGGCGGCGTTGGCGAATGTAATCGCCAAGCGTCTGATGCGTCACCGTGCGGAACATCCGTTGCAAGTACCACTTTGAATAGCCTGATTTTTTTGCGACGACATCAATGTTAAGCGGCTGGTCAATATGCTCGTCAATCCATGCGATAAGATCCTGAATAATTTTCTGATGGGACATAAATCTGCCTCTTTTCAGTGTTCAGTTCGTTAATTCATCTGTTGGGGAGTATAATTCCTCAAGTTAACTTGAGGTAAAGCGATTTATGGAAAAGAAATTACCCCGCATTAAAGCGCTGCTAACCCCCGGCGAAGTGGCGAAACGCAGCGGTGTGGCGGTATCGGCGCTGCATTTCTATGAAAGCAAAGGGTTGATTACCAGTATCCGTAACAGCGGCAATCAGCGGCGATATAAACGTGATGTGTTGCGATATGTCGCAATTATCAAAATTGCTCAGCGTATTGGCATTCCGCTGGCGACCATTGGTGAAGCGTTTGGCGTATTGCCCGAAGGGCATACGTTAAGTGCGAAAGAGTGGAAACAGCTTTCGTCCCAATGGCGAGAAGAGTTGGATCGGCGCATTCATACCTTAGTGGCGCTGCGTGACGAACTGGACGGATGTATTGGTTGTGGCTGCCTTTCGCGCAGTGATTGCCCGTTGCGTAACCCGGGCGACCGCTTAGGAGAAGAAGGTACCGGCGCACGCTTGCTGGAAGATGAACAAAACTAAAGCGCCACAAGGGCGCTTTAGTTTGTTTTCCGGTCTTTGTCTTTCTCTCTATCCCGCTGGTACACAGGAGGGTTTCCCCCGACGTCAACACACCTCATTCGAGCACGTGGTGGAGGTTCCGGTTGGTGTTGATGCTTTAATTGTATGTCACCGGCGTTTCTTCGCCAGTGTAAAAGTATACTTTTTAGCCGCAATATTTTTGTCATCTCAGACGATTTTTTATCGCAATCCAGAACGGTATACGGCTCGATAACGCTGCAATCTTGCGCATCGACGATAACGTTTGCGCATCAATTGCCTGGTTTTTCATCGTCAAGACAATAAAAGAGAAAAAAGCAGCAAACTTCGGTTGAAAAAGCCGCTATGATCGCCGGATAATCGTTTGCTTTTTTTTACCACCCGTTTTGTATGCGCGGAGCTAAACGTTTGCTTTTTTGCGACGCAGCAAATTGTCGCAAACCTGGAGCAGGAAGATAACGTTTCGCTGGCAGGGGATTGTCCGCCACGCATCTTGACGAAAATTAAACTCTCAGGGGATGTTCTCTTATGTCTACGCCATCAGCGCGTACCGGCGGTTCACTCGACGCCTGGTTTAAAATTTCACAACGTGGAAGCACTGTCCGTCAGGAAGTGGTTGCCGGGTTAACAACGTTTCTGGCGATGGTCTACTCGGTTATCGTCGTTCCAGGCATGTTGGGTAAAGCGGGCTTCCCGCCTGCGGCAGTTTTCGTTGCGACCTGTCTGGTTGCCGGACTCGGTTCTATCGTGATGGGTCTGTGGGCTAATCTGCCGTTGGCGATTGGTTGCGCCATCTCCCTGACGGCGTTTACCGCATTCAGCCTGGTGCTGGGGCAACATATTAGCGTACCTGTCGCGCTGGGTGCCGTGTTCCTGATGGGTGTGCTGTTTACGGTAATTTCTGCCACGGGTATCCGTAGCTGGATTTTGCGCAACTTGCCGCACGGTGTGGCGCACGGCACGGGGATCGGTATCGGTCTGTTCCTGCTGCTCATTGCCGCTAACGGTGTCGGTCTGGTGATTAAAAACCCGCTTGATGGTCTGCCCGTTGCGCTGGGTGATTTCGCGACCTTCCCGGTGATTATGTCACTGGTAGGTCTGGCGGTGATCATCGGCCTGGAAAAACTGAAAGTCCCTGGTGGCATTCTGCTGACCATTATCGGTATCTCAATTGTCGGTTTGATCTTCGATCCTAACGTCCATTTCTCCGGCGTTTTCGCCATGCCTTCATTGAGCGATGAAAACGGCAATTCACTGATTGGCAGCCTGGACATTATGGGCGCGCTGAATCCTGTAGTCCTGCCAAGCGTTCTGGCGCTGGTGATGACGGCAGTATTTGATGCCACCGGAACTATCCGCGCTGTCGCCGGCCAGGCGAACCTGCTGGATAAAGATGGGCAGATCATCGACGGCGGGAAAGCACTGACCACTGACTCCATGAGCAGCGTTTTCTCTGGCCTGGTGGGTGCAGCTCCGGCAGCGGTATACATCGAGTCTGCGGCGGGTACGGCGGCGGGCGGTAAAACCGGGTTGACGGCTATCACCGTTGGCGTGCTGTTCCTGCTGATTCTGTTCCTCTCTCCGCTCTCTTACCTCGTTCCGGGGTACGCAACGGCTCCGGCGCTGATGTACGTTGGCCTGCTGATGCTGAGCAACGTGGCGAAAATCGACTTTGCTGATTTTGTTGATGCGATGGCGGGTCTGGTTACGGCGGTATTCATCGTGCTGACCTGTAACATCGTAACAGGCATCATGATCGGCTTCGCGACTCTGGTGATTGGTCGTCTGGTTTCCGGTGAATGGCGCAAGTTGAACATCGGTACGGTCGTTATCGCCGTGGCGCTGGTGACCTTCTATGCGGGTGGCTGGGCTATCTAATCTTTCATCGGATTCTGAAAACGGGTGGCAATGGCTGCCCGTTTTTATTTTCTCCGCACATTGTGTGAGCTTTTGCGATATTCTGAAAAAATGAGAATTCAGGCATAACGTCTTTCTCAGATCATAAAAAACATCGCAAACAGGGAACGCATGGAAATCTTCTTCACCATACTGATAATGACCCTCGTAGTCTCGCTGTCCGGGGTGGTCACTCGTGTCATGCCCTTTCAGATCCCGCTTCCGCTTATGCAAATCGCCATCGGTGCGCTACTGGCGTGGCCGACGTTTGGTTTGCATGTGGAGTTTGATCCTGAACTCTTTTTAGTCTTGTTTATCCCGCCGTTGCTGTTCGCTGATGGCTGGAAAACGCCGACCCGTGAATTTCTCGAACATGGTCGAGAGATTTTCGGCCTCGCACTGGCGCTGGTGGTGGTCACCGTGGTCGGCATTGGCTTCCTTATTTACTGGGTGGTGCCGGGCATTCCGCTGATCCCCGCCTTTGCGCTGGCGGCGGTACTTTCTCCGACCGATGCTGTGGCGCTCTCCGGGATTGTTGGCGAAGGGCGCATCCCGAAAAAAATCATGGGCATTTTGCAGGGCGAAGCGTTGATGAATGACGCTTCCGGCCTGGTGTCGTTGAAGTTTGCCGTGGCAGTGGCGATGGGGACGATGATCTTCACCGTCGGCGGTGCGACGGTCGAATTTATGAAAGTAGCCATTGGCGGTATTCTTGCCGGTTTTGTGGTGAGCTGGCTGTATGGTCGCTCGCTGCGATTCCTCAGCCGCTGGGGCGGTGATGAACCCGCGACGCAGATTGTTCTGCTGTTCTTGCTGCCATTCGCTTCTTATCTGATTGCCGAACATATTGGCGTTTCCGGCATCCTCGCTGCGGTTGCCGCCGGGATGACCATCACCCGCTCCGGTGTGATGCGCCGTGCGCCACTGGCAATGCGCCTGCGCGCAAACAGCACCTGGGCGATGCTGGAATTTGTCTTTAACGGCATGGTGTTCCTGCTGTTAGGTCTGCAGCTACCGGGTATTCTGGAGACGTCGCTGATGGCGGCAGAAATCGACCCTAACGTCGAAATCTGGATGCTGTTTACCGATATTATTCTGATATATGCGGCGCTGATGCTGGTCCGTTTCGGCTGGCTGTGGACGATGAAAAAGTTCAGCAACCGCTTCCTGAAGAAGAAGCCGATGGAGTTTGGTTCGTGGACCACACGAGAAATCCTGATCGCGTCTTTCGCTGGGGTGCGTGGGGCGATCACTCTGGCCGGTGTGCTCTCTATCCCGCTGCTCTTGCCGGATGGTAACGTCTTCCCGGCGCGCTATGAGCTGGTGTTCCTGGCGGCTGGTGTCATTCTCTTCTCGCTGTTTGTCGGCGTGGTGATGTTGCCTATTCTGCTACAACACATTGAAGTCGCGGACCATTCGCAACAATTGAAAGAGGAACGTATTGCGCGAGCGGCAACGGCAGAAGTGGCTATTGTGGCGATCCAGAAAATGGAGGAGCGTCTGGCGGCGGATACCGAAGAGAATATCGATAACCAGCTGCTTACGGAGGTCAGTTCTCGCGTCATTGGTAACCTGCGTCGTCGCGCCGATGGACGTAACGACGTTGAAAGTTCCGTGCAGGAAGAGAACCTTGAGCGTCGCTTCCGTCTGGCGGCATTGCGTTCTGAACGTGCTGAACTGTACCACCTGCGCGCCACGCGGGAGATCAGCAACGAAACGCTGCAAAAATTACTGCACGATCTCGATTTGCTTGAAGCGTTGTTGATTGAGGAAAATCAGTAAGCCGAAAGCGACGTAACCAAGCCCGAGGTAATCTGAAAAAGGTGCAATCTTTTGTACCTTTAACAGGTTAGCTCGGGCTAACATTCATGATTCTAAAACAAATAAGTTATCTCTCTTTTAAAGTCATTTCATTGGCTGTTCTTCGACTTAATCTCAATCTGCGTGTTGCATAATATCTGCAGTAATCTTCATAGCTACTTCATGAGTATTATCCTCAGTTTGTGACATGCCAGTATGAGTGGCACAATCTTCTTCAAAGAATTTCTGTAGTGTTACCAGAGTATCACTATCAATGGGAATATTCACCTCCCCACGGAGAATGGAAATGCCCATTCCCTGGACGCTAGCCTCATCGAAATTAACCCGATAGAGACGGGTATTAAACATCCAGGCTTTTGTTAAAATAGAACAGTTGAAATGGCAGTTGCTTAAATTGGCATTATTAAAATTAACATTAGCCATATTAGATCCGGTACATATAACCATTTCGAGGAACGTATTTGTTAGCCGCGTAAAAAAGAGTTTGCTATCAATTAAGTTTATATTCTGGAGGATTGCTTTGTTCAGATTGACGCGAGACAGATCAGCATGTTCAAAGTTAATTAAATCAAGTTTAGAGAAACTAAGGTCGGCTTTAAATAAATTAACATATGGCGCTATTACTTTATAAAGATTTACCTCAGCCATGTACGCCATATAAAAATTTGAATAGTCAAGGAAGGTATTTTTAATATTAGCTCTATTCATTGCTGCATTGTAGAATTGAACATGCATAGCGGAGCATGCATTTAGAGTTCCGTCGGCCATTTTTATCTGAGCGAAATTTGAGTCATCGAGAATACAATTATCAAAAAGTATTTTTTCCATTATGGCGTAATAAAAATTCGTTTTATACATATTACAGTCCTGGAAAATAGCGTTTTGTAGTCTGCAACCTGCAAAATTCGAATTGGATAAATCTTCATCTTTAATCACGATACCCTTCAGGCTAAGGTGTGAAAAATCGTAACCACCATTTACTGTCTGTGGAATTTCGATAGTATTATTATGGACGGCGACATTATTTATAAAATATACCACCTTAATGGATACTTCCTTTTCTTTACTAAGGTAAACTCTTCTCGTAATTCTATCGTCACATTTATTATTTGCATATAACGATATATCTATAAAATATTTATGTATTTTCCTGTCCGTTTCTTTCGTGATTTTTCCTGATGGTAAACTATCATAAATTCTTTTCATTTTCTGAATCAAGCCTATCACTTTTTCATGATCATCCATTTTGAAAAGAGAGAGGGCTTTATTGTCAATTAACGTGTTTTTATGATGTTTGCTGTAATTATCTGATTTTGTTTTCTTTGTATGTGATGGACTTGTGACAGAGTGGTTATCGTTAATCAGGCAAAGAGGGAAAAACATATTATTTAAACCATTATAGCGCATAAAATATCCTTATAATTAACAAGAAAGAAAAGGCATATTCTCTGCATTATCATTTTCTACGACTGTCAAAAATCGCTCATTTTTTAATGAGTTTATTTGTTTAATATTATGGGAAAAGGTGATGCATTTGGGAGAGGAAGAGTATTCCCCGGTCAGACGACCGGGGAAGGGGAGAGATTAATGCGCGCGGCCTTGCTCAACGCCAAAGCCGGTCTGGGAGCGGATAAACTGCGCGCGGAACAGTTCACGCTCACGCGCACCTTCCGCTGAGTTATCGGTTGCCGAGAAGAACCAGATGCCGAGGAATGCCACGCTGATAGAGAACAGCGCCGGGTATTCATACGGGAAGATAGCCTTTTCGTGACCGAGGATCTGTACCCAAATCGTCGGGCCGAGGATCATCAGTACCACTGCGGTAATCAGCCCCAGCCAGCCACCCATCATCGCGCCACGCGTGGTCAGTTTCGACCAGTACATAGAAAGCAGAATGATCGGGAAGTTACAGCTCGCCGCGATGGCAAACGCCAGCCCCACCATAAAGGCGATGTTCTGATTCTCAAACAGCACGCCGAGGATAATCGCAATCACGCCCAAAATCAGGACGGTGATTTTCGATACCCGCAGCTCTTCACGTTCGGTCGCACCTTTTTTGAAGACGTTAGCGTACAGGTCGTGAGACACCGCCGATGCGCCCGCCAGCGTCAGACCCGCAACCACCGCGAGGATAGTGGCGAAAGCAACCGCTGAAATAAAACCGAGGAACAGGTTGCCGCCCACTGCATTCGCCAGGTGAACGGCCGCCATGTTGTTACCACCAATCAGATGGCCCGCCGCGTCTTTATATTCCGGATTTGCACCGACCAGCATGATCGCGCCAAAGCCGATAATAAAGGTCAGGATATAGAAGTAGCCCATAAACCCGGTGGCGTAGAACACGCTCTTACGTGCTTCGCGGGCATCGCTGACCGTAAAGAAGCGCATCAGAATGTGCGGCAAGCCCGCCGTACCAAACATCAATCCAAGCCCCAGCGACAGCGCGGAGATCGGATCTTTCACCAGTCCGCCCGGCTTCATGATGTCGACACCTTTCGGGTGTACCGCCATCGCTTCGCTGAACAGATTGTTGAAGCTAAAGCCGACGTGTTTCATCACCATAAAGGCCATAAAGCTGGCACCGAACAGCAACAGAACGGCTTTGATAATCTGTACCCAGGTGGTCGCCAGCATGCCACCGAACAGGACGTACATCATCATCAGCACGCCGACCAGCACCACTGCAATGTGATAGTTAAGGCCAAACAGCAGCTCGATCAGTTTACCTGCGCCTACCATCTGAGCGATAAGGTAAAGCGCCACCACCACCAGAGAACCACAGGCCGAAAGAATACGAATCGGCCCTTGTTTCAGACGATAAGAGGCTACATCGGCAAAGGTGTAACGCCCCAGGTTACGCAGACGTTCGGCAATCAGGAACAAAATGATCGGCCAGCCCACCAGGAAGCCCAGCGAGTAAATTAAGCCGTCATAGCCGGAGGTAAACACCAGTGCGGAGATCCCCAAAAATGAGGCGGCGGACATATAGTCACCGGCAATCGCCAGCCCGTTCTGAAAACCGGTGATATTGCCGCCTGCGGTGTAATAGTCATTACGCGAACGTACGCGTTTTGACGCCCAGTAAGTAATGCCGAGCGTAAACACGACGAAAATCAGGAACATAATAATCGCCTGCCAGTTCGTTGGCTGGCGCTCTACGGCCCCGCTAATAGCATCCGCGGCGTTAGCTGCGAAAGGGAGTGTGGCGGCAAGCGCCGTCAGAACTCTTTTCATGATGCTTGTACCTCATGCAGGACTTCGTTATTAAGACGGTCGAATTCGCCGTTCGCCCGCCAGATGTAGATACCGGTGAGAACAAAGGAGATCACAATTACCCCAACACCGACTGGAATACCGCGTGTGACGCTGGTGTTCGGATTCAGCGGGGTGCCCAGCCAGCCGGGCGCGAAGGCGATCAGTAAAATAAAGCCGATATAAACTGCCAGCATAATAATCGACAGGATGGTGGCAAACCGTTGCCGTTTTTCGACTAACTCCCTGAAATGCGCATTGTCTTCTATCCGCTGATAAATAGTGCCATTCATCACAGATTCTCCAGAGGTAATGTAGGGATTGTTTTAATTCCCGCTCCCTTATGGGAGAAGGTTAACGCTCGGGTAACCCTTGCCGAATGTAGGCCGGATAAGGCGTTATACGCCGCATCCGGCAATCAATGCCTGATGCGACGCTGTCGCGTCTTATCAGGCCTACAAACCGTTACCGACTCGCATCGGGCAATTGTGGGTTACGATGGCATCGCGATAGCCTGCTTCTCTTCAAGCAGCTTCTCGACTACGCCAGGATCGGCAAGCGTCGAGGTATCGCCCAGGTTGCTGGTATCGCCCGCCGCAATTTTGCGCAGAATACGGCGCATAATTTTGCCGGAGCGGGTTTTAGGCAGGGAGTCGGTCCAGTGCAGCACGTCTGGCGTCGCCAGCGGGCCAATCTCTTTACGCACCCAGTTGCGGACTTCTGCGTACAGTTCTGGTGACGGTTCCTCCCCGTGATTAAGCGTGACGTAGGCGTAGATCGCCTGACCTTTAATATTGTGCGGAATACCGACGACAGCGGCTTCGGCGATTTTCGGATGCGCCACCAGCGCCGACTCAATCTCCGCCGTTCCCAGACGGTGACCGGAGACGTTCAGCACATCGTCCACACGCCCGGTGATCCAGTAATAGCCATCTTCATCACGACGCGCGCCGTCGCCGCTGAAATACATATTTTTGAAGGTGGAAAAATAGGTCTGCTCAAAACGTTCGTGATCGCCAAACAGCGTACGCGCCTGACCCGGCCAGGAGTCGGTGATCACCAGGCTACCTTCGGTAGCCCCTTCCAGCGGGTTACCTTCGTTATCGACCAGCGCCGGTTGCACGCCGAAGAACGGACGTGTTGCCGAACCGGCTTTCAGCTCGGTAGCGCCAGGCAGCGGGGTGATCATGAAACCGCCAGTTTCGGTCTGCCACCAGGTATCGACCACCGGGCATTTCTCGTTGCCGATTTTTTTCCAGTACCACTCCCACGCTTCTGGGTTAATTGGCTCGCCCACGGAACCGAGAATGCGCAGCGACGAACGATCGGTGCCTTCAATCGCTTTATCGCCTTCCGCCATCAGCGCGCGAATCGCCGTGGGCGCGGTATAGAGAATATTGACCTGATGCTTATCCACCACCTGCGCCATACGGGCAGGCGTCGGCCAGTTCGGTACGCCTTCAAACATCAGCGTGGTCGCGCCGCAGGCCAGCGGGCCGTACAGCAAATAACTGTGTCCGGTCACCCAGCCCACATCGGCGGTGCACCAGTAGATATCGCCCGGATGATAATCAAAGACATATTTAAAGGTCAGCGCCGCGTACACCAGATAACCGCCGGTAGTGTGCAGTACGCCTTTTGGTTTTCCGGTAGAACCGGAGGTATAGAGAATAAACAGCGGATCTTCGGCGTTCATCTCTTCCGCCTGGTGCTGATCGCTGGCTTGCTCAACCAGGTCGTGCCACCACAGGTCGCGCCCTTCCTGCCAGTCAATTTTCCCGCCAGTACGCTTCAGTACCACCACATGCTCTACGCTGGTGACGTTCGGGTTTTTTAGTGCGTCATCAACGTTTTTCTTCAGCGGAATACTACGCCCGGCGCGCACGCCTTCGTCGGAAGTGATCACCAACCGTGAGTTGGAATCGATAATGCGCCCGGCAACGGCTTCCGGCGAGAAGCCACCGAAAATTACCGAATGCACCGCGCCAATACGGGCGCAGGCCAGCATCGCGACCGCGGCTTCCGGCACCATCGGCATATAAATCGCCACCACATCACCTTTTTTAATGCCCAGCTCGAGCAGGGTATTGGCGAAGCGGCAGACGTCGCGGTGCAGCTCTTTATAGCTGATATGTTTGCTCTGGCTGGCGTCGTCGCCTTCCCAGATGATGGCGGTACGATCGCCGTTTTCTTGCAGATGGCGGTCAAGGCAGTTTGCCGCCAGATTCAGCGTGCCGTCCTCGTACCATTTAATGGACACATTACCGGGGGCAAAGGAGGTGTTTTTCACCTTCTGGTACGGTTTGATCCAGTCGAGAATTTTTCCCTGTTCGCCCCAGAAGGTATCAGGTGCGTTAATAGATTGTTGATACATCGCCTCGTACTGCTGAGGGTTTATCAGGCAACGGTCTGCGATGTTGGCAGGAATGGTGTGTTTGTGAATTTGACTCATGCTTTTGTTCTCCTTGTAGGATGTTAATAATATGTGGCATAAGCGTTAAATGTAGGGGTATTGGCAGTTTTGTTTAGTATTTGGGCGACAGATCACGCAAAAGTAGAATTGTGCAAATAAACGGCAGGGTAATTTTTGAAGGTCAGCAACAAAAGTTGATTAATTCTTTGAGGAACATGCAGTTATGCATGCTGTTGAAAAAGAGGAAGATACTGACTAACTCTAAAGTGGTATTTTACATGCACTTACAATTGATTAAAGACAACATTCACAGTGTGGTTATTTGTTACACATAGGGGCGAGCAATGTCATGACAGTGTAGGTGCGGTTACTGTCGTGAAAAACAATAAAAACCGCCATTGCAACAATGGCGCAATTCGGATGAAGCCCCTATGACAAGGATAAAAATAAACGCACGCCGTATCTTCAGCTTATTGATTCCTTTTTTCTTTTTCACTTCTGTTCACGCTGAACAAACGGCTGCTCCCGCAAAACCTGTAACTGTGGAAGCGAAGAATGAAACCTTTGCCCCGCAGCATCCCGATCAATATCTCTCCTGGAAAGCCACCTCGGAACAGTCAGAGCGTGTTGACGCCCTGGCGGAAGATCCACGGCTGGTGATCCTGTGGGCGGGGTATCCCTTCTCGCGCGATTACAACAAGCCGCGTGGACATGCCTTTGCTGTGACCGATGTGCGTGAAACCCTGCGTACCGGTGCGCCGAAAAACGCTGAAGATGGTCCGCTACCGATGGCGTGCTGGAGTTGTAAAAGCCCGGATGTGGCGCGTCTGATCCAGAAAGACGGCGAAGATGGCTACTTCCACGGTAAATGGGCGCGCGGCGGCCCGGAAATCGTCAACAACTTAGGTTGTGCCGACTGCCATAACACCGCCTCACCAGAGTTCGCCAAAGGCAAACCGGAGTTAACCCTTTCCCGTCCGTATGCGGCTCGCGCGATGGAAGCCATTGGTAAACCTTTTGAGAAAGCCGGACGTTTCGACCAGCAATCGATGGTTTGCGGTCAGTGCCATGTGGAGTATTACTTCGACGGCAAAAACAAAGCGGTTAAATTCCCGTGGGATGACGGCATGAAAGTCGAAAATATGGAGCAGTATTACGACAAAATTGCCTTCTCTGACTGGACTAACTCCCTGTCGAAAACGCCAATGCTGAAAGCGCAGCACCCGGAATATGAAACCTGGACAGCGGGCATTCACGGTAAAAACAACGTGACCTGTATCGACTGCCATATGCCAAAAGTGCAGAACGCCGAAGGCAAACTCTACACCGACCATAAAATTGGTAATCCGTTTGATAACTTCGCCCAGACTTGTGCGAACTGCCATACCCAGGACAAAGCTGCCTTGCAAAAAGTGGTCGCGGAACGTAAGCAGTCGATTAACGACCTGAAAATCAAGGTTGAAGATCAACTGGTTCACGCTCACTTCGAAGCGAAAGCGGCGCTGGACGCAGGTGCGACGGAAGCCGAAATGAAGCCGATTCAGGACGATATCCGTCATGCCCAGTGGCGTTGGGATCTGGCGATCGCTTCCCACGGCATTCATATGCACGCACCGGAAGAAGGTCTGAGGATGCTCGGTACGGCGATGGATAAAGCGGCGGATGCACGCACCAAACTGGCGCGCCTGCTGGCGACCAAAGGCATCACCCATGAAATCCAGATCCCGGATATCTCGACCAAAGAGAAAGCCCAGCAGGCCATTGGCCTGAACATGGAACAAATCAAGGCCGAGAAGCAGGACTTCATCAAAACGGTGATCCCGCAGTGGGAAGAGCAGGCACGTAAAAACGGTCTGTTAAGCCAATAACCCCGTTCCGCCTCGCAAGGGGCGGAAAACACAATGGAGTGAATATGAGCGTATTACGTTCGTTATTAACTGCCGGGGTGCTGGCGTCGGGCCTGTTGTGGAGCCTGAACGGAATTACCGCTACCCCTGCGGCGCAGGCATCTGATGATCGCTACGAAGTTACCCAGCAGCGTAACCCGGATGCCGCCTGTCTGGACTGTCATAAACCAGATACCGAAGGTATGCATGGCAAACATGCTTCCGTTATCAACCCGAATAACAAACTGCCGGTCACCTGCACCAACTGTCACGGCCAGCCATCACCGCAACACCGCGAAGGGGTGAAAGATGTGATGCGCTTTAACGAGCCGATGTACAAGGTTGGAGAGCAGAACAGCGTCTGTATGTCCTGCCATCTGCCGGAACAGTTGCAAAAAGCGTTCTGGCCGCACGATGTCCACGTAACCAAAGTGGCGTGCGCCAGCTGCCATTCCCTGCATCCACAGCAAGATACGATGCAGACGTTAAGTGACAAAGGACGGATTAAGATTTGCGTCGATTGCCACAGCGATCAGCGCACCAATCCGAACTTTAACCCGGCGTCTGTTCCGTTGCTTAAGGAGCAGCCATGACCTGGTCTCGTCGCCAGTTTCTCACCGGCGTCGGCGTGCTGGCAGCCGTCAGCGGCACCGCAGGGCGCGTGGTGGCGAAAACGTTGAATATCAATGGGGTGCGTTACGGCATGGTGCATGACGAGTCGTTATGCATCGGCTGTACCGCCTGTATGGATGCTTGTCGGGAAGTGAACAAGGTGCCGGAAGGCGTCTCGCGCCTGACGATTATTCGTAGCGAGCCGCAGGGCGAATTTCCTGATGTGAAATATCGCTTCTTCCGTAAGTCTTGCCAGCACTGCGATCATGCGCCGTGCGTTGACGTCTGCCCGACCGGTGCGTCTTTTCGTGATGCCGCTAGCGGGATTGTCGATGTTAATCCTGATCTCTGCGTCGGTTGTCAGTACTGCATCGCCGCCTGTCCGTACCGCGTGCGCTTTATCCATCCGGTCACGAAGACGGCGGACAAATGCGATTTCTGCCGTAAGACCAATTTGCAGGCCGGTAAGCTTCCCGCGTGCGTTGAGGCTTGCCCGACGAAGGCGCTGACGTTTGGCAATCTGGACGATCCTAACAGTGAGATTTCGCAACTGCTGCGCCAGAAGCCTACTTACCGCTACAAGCTGGCGCTGGGAACCAAACCGAAACTGTACCGCGTACCGTTTAAATACGGGGAGGTGAGCCAATGACGCAGACTTCCGCATTTCATTTTGAATCGCTGGTGTGGGACTGGCCGATTGCCATCTACCTGTTTTTGATTGGTATTTCTGCTGGTTTGGTGACGCTGGCTGTGCTGTTACGTCGCTTCTACCCGCAGGCGGGCGGTGCAGACAGCACGTTGCTGCGCACCACGCTGATTGTCGGACCTGGCGCGGTGATCCTCGGTCTGTTGATCCTCGTCTTCCACCTGACAAGACCGTGGACCTTCTGGAAGCTGATGTTCCACTACAGTTTTACCTCGGTGATGTCGATGGGGGTGATGCTGTTTCAGCTTTACATGGTGGTGCTGGTGCTGTGGCTGGCGAAAATCTTTGAACATGATTTGCTTGCCCTGCAACAACGCTGGTTGCCGAAGCTGGGGATCGTGCAAAAGGTTCTGAGCCTGCTGACGCCCGTTCATCGCGGACTGGAAACATTGATACTGGTGCTGGCGGTGTTGTTGGGGGCTTATACCGGTTTTCTGCTGTCGGCGCTGAAATCGTATCCGTTCCTTAATAACCCGATCCTGCCGGTGCTGTTCCTCTTCTCCGGCATCTCGTCCGGTGCGGCGGTGGCGCTGATCGCCATGGCGATACGCCAACGCAGTAACCCGCATTCCACGGAAGCGCAGTTTGTACACCGTATGGAAATCCCCGTGTTATGGGGTGAAATCTTCCTGCTGGTGGCGTTTTTTGTCGGTCTGGCGCTGGGCGATGACGGTAAAGTGCGTGCGCTGGTGGCGGCATTGGGCGGCGGTTTCTGGACGTGGTGGTTCTGGCTTGGTGTCGCCGGGCTGGGGCTGATTGTGCCAATGTTGCTCAAACCGTGGGTCAATCGCAGTTCCGGCATTCCTGCCGTGCTGGCGGCGTGTGGGGCCAGTCTGGTCGGCGTGTTGATGTTGCGATTTTTCATTCTCTACGCCGGGCAGTTAACGGTGGCGTAAGCCAGAACAGAGGTGGTTTCTGGACGTATTCCTTCCTGAAGTCGGTTTTCTGGCGTTGTTGTTAAGTCTCGGGGTCAACGTGTTGACCCCGTTGACGGCCTTTGCGGGAGTGCGGTTGCGCTGGCCTGCCATGATGCGACTCACTTGCATCGGCATTCTGGCACAGTTCGCGCTCCTGCTGCTCGCCTTTGGCGTACTGACGTATTGTTTTCTCATCAGCGATTTCTCGGTCATTTATGTCGCCCAACATAGCTACAGCCTGCTGTCGTGGGAACTCAAACTGGCGGCGGTATGGGGTGGTCATGAAGGTTCGCTGCTGCTTTGGGTTCTGCTGCTTTCCGCCTGGAGCACGCTGTTTGCCTGGCATTATCGGCAGCAAACCGATCCGCTATTTCCGCTGACGCTAGCCGTTTTATCTCTCATGCTCGCCGCACTGCTACTGTTTGTGGTGCTGTGGTCCGATCCCTTCGTGCGGATATTTCCACCAGCAATCGAAGGCCGAGATCTCAATCCGATGCTGCAACATCCCGGTCTTATCTTTCATCCACCGCTGCTTTACCTTGGCTATGGCGGTTTGATGGTAGCGGCGAGTGTGGCGCTGGCGAGTCTACTGCGCGGCGAGATTGATGGTGCCTGCGCCCGAATTTGCTGGCGTTGGGCACTACCTGGCTGGAGTGCATTAACAGCGGGGATCATCCTCGGTTCCTGGTGGGCCTATTGCGAACTGGGCTGGGGCGGCTGGTGGTTCTGGGATCCGGTGGAAAACGCCTCTTTATTACCCTGGCTTTCTGCCACTGCGCTGCTGCACAGTTTATCCCTGACACGCCAGCGGGGGATTTTTCGCCACTGGTCGCTGTTACTGGCGATAGTTACTCTGATGCTGTCATTGCTGGGCACCTTAATTGTCCGTTCTGGCATTCTGGTTTCGGTTCATGCGTTCGCTCTGGATAACGTTCGCGCCGTGCCGTTGTTCAGTCTGTTTGTACTGATTAGTCTTGCGTCTCTGGCTCTGTATGGCTGGCGAGCGCGGGACGGTGGCCCGGCGGTGCGTTTTTCGGGGTTATCGCGGGAAATGTTAATCCTCGCTACGCTGTTGCTGTTTTGCGCAGTGCTACTGATCGTGCTGGTGGGAACGCTTTATCCGATGATTTACGGCCTGCTGGGCTGGGGACGCCTCTCCGTTGGCGCACCGTATTTTAACCGCGCGACGTTACCGTTTGGTCTGTTGATGTTGGTGGTGATTGTGCTGGCGACGTTTGTCTCTGGTAAACGCGCGCAGCTTCCGGCGCTGCTGGCGCATGCGGGCGTGCTGTTATTTGCCGCAGGGATCGTTGTCTCCAGCGTCAGCCGTCAGGAGATCAGCCTGAATTTACAGCCGGGCCAGCAGGTGATGCTGGCAGGATACACCTTCCGTTTTGAGCGCCTCGATCTACAAGCCAAAGGCAATTACACCAGCGAAAAAGCGATAGTGGCGCTGTTTGACCATCAGCAACGCATTGGTGAATTAACGCCGGAGCGGCGTTTTTACGAAGCACGTCGTCAGCAAATGATGGAACCGTCAATTCGCTGGAACGGCATCCATGACTGGTATGCGGTCATGGGTGAAAAAACCGGAGCGGATCGTTACGCTTTTCGTTTGTATGTACAAAGCGGTGTGCGCTGGATCTGGGGGGGAGGATTGTTGATGATTGCAGGCGCATTATTAAGCGGATGGCGGGGGAAGAAGCGCGATGTATAAAGGGCTTCTCACGCTACTGCTTTTATTTACCTGTTTTGCGCGCGCTCAGGTTGTAGACACCTGGCAATTCGCCAATCCGCAACAACAGCAACAGGCGTTAAATATTGCCAGCCAGTTACGTTGTCCGCAGTGCCAGAATCAAAACTTACTGGAATCCAACGCGCCGGTGGCAGTCAGTATGCGCCATCAGGTTTACAGCATGGTGGCGGAGGGGAAAAGTGAAGTCGAAATCATTGGCTGGATGACCGAACGCTACGGAGATTTTGTTCGCTATAACCCACCGTTAACGGGTCAGACGCTGGTGTTGTGGGCGCTGCCAGTGGTGTTGTTACTGCTGATGGCACTGATCCTCTGGCGAGTGAGGGCGAAGCGATGAAACAGCCAAAAATACCGGTGAAAATGCTGACAACACTCACGATATTGATGGTATTTCTCTGTGTCGGCAGTTATCTGTTAAGCCCAAAATGGCAGGCGGTACGTGCGGAGTATCAGCGTCAGCGCGATCCGCTACATCAGTTTGCCAGCCAGCAAACCCCGGAAGCGCAGCTTCAGGCATTACAGGATAAAATCCGCGCTAATCCACAAAACAGCGAACAGTGGGCGTTACTGGGCGAGTACTATCTGTGGCAAAACGATTACAGCAATTCGCTGCTGGCGTACCGTCAGGCGTTGCAACTACGTGGTGAGAACGCTGAACTGTATGCGGCGCTGGCGACGGTGCTTTATTACCAGGCCAGCCAGCATATGACCGCCCAGACTCGCGCAATGATCGACAAAGCCCTCGCGCTGGACTCTAACGAAATCACCGCTCTGATGCTGCTGGCTTCCGATGCGTTTATGCAGGCGAATTACGCGCAAGCCATCGAACTATGGCAAAAAGTGATGGATCTCAACTCACCCCGGATCAACCGGACACAGCTGGTCGAGTCGATTAATATGGCGAAATTGTTGCAGCGGAGATCAGATTAATCATCTGGTGATGAAGATTATGTTATTGAGCTGCATAAAAAATAATCGAATGAACATATGTCAAAAATAATCACCAATCAGTATTATTGCAGATTAAACAAATAAAAATCTTTCCATAACAAATGGTTATTCATTAATCCTGCCATAAACTCGCGTTATTATGCATTAATGCAGCGAAAAGCTCTGTTGTTAAAGGGTTGCGCAACATACCGCGCAAATGATACTGATCATAAGCGTTAAAAAAATCTACAAACCAACGCAACACAATTCATGCCCTGGCAGTATGTCACGTTCTCGCGTTTCTGAACGGGGAACGGCGCTCCATTGAGGAAGTTATTCTGATGAAAAATATAAAATTCAGCCTGGCCTGGCAGATTCTGTTTGCTATGGTGCTGGGCATTCTCCTGGGAAGCTACCTGCACTACCATAGCGACAGCCGCGACTGGCTGGTCGTCAATTTGCTCTCTCCGGCGGGTGATATCTTCATCCATCTGATCAAAATGATTGTTGTGCCGATTGTGATCTCCACGCTGGTGGTGGGTATCGCGGGTGTTGGTGATGCCAAACAGCTCGGGCGTATTGGCGCGAAAACCATTATCTACTTCGAGGTGATCACCACCGTCGCCATCATTTTGGGGATCACTCTGGCGAACGTCTTCCAGCCCGGTGCCGGGGTGGATATGTCGCAGCTGGCGACCGTCGATATCTCGAAATATCAGAGCACTACGGAAGCGGTACAAAGCAGTTCCCACGGCATTATGGGCACGATTTTGTCGCTGGTGCCGACGAACATTGTGGCGTCGATGGCGAAAGGCGAAATGCTGCCGATCATCTTCTTCTCGGTGCTGTTTGGTCTGGGGCTTTCCTCCCTGCCCGCGACGCATCGTGAACCGCTGGTGACCGTGTTCCGCTCCATCTCTGAAACCATGTTTAAAGTGACTCACATGGTGATGCGTTATGCGCCGGTGGGTGTGTTTGCGCTGATTGCGGTGACGGTGGCTAACTTTGGTTTCTCTTCTCTGTGGCCACTGGCGAAACTGGTGCTGCTGGTGCATTTCGCCATTCTGTTCTTCGCGCTGGTAGTGCTGGGAATTGTGGCGCGCCTGTGCGGGTTAAGCGTCTGGATCCTGATTCGTATTCTGAAAGATGAGCTGATTCTGGCGTACTCCACTGCCAGCTCTGAAAGCGTACTGCCGCGAATTATTGAGAAGATGGAAGCCTACGGAGCACCGGCGTCGATCACCAGCTTCGTGGTGCCGACCGGTTACTCTTTTAACCTTGATGGTTCGACGCTGTACCAAAGTATTGCCGCTATTTTCATCGCTCAGCTGTATGGCATTGACCTGTCCATCTGGCAGGAAATCATTCTGGTGCTGACGCTGATGGTGACCTCGAAAGGGATTGCTGGCGTGCCTGGCGTGTCGTTTGTGGTGTTGCTGGCAACGCTGGGTAGCGTAGGTATTCCGCTGGAAGGTCTGGCGTTTATTGCCGGTGTTGACCGTATCCTCGACATGGCGCGTACTGCGCTGAACGTGGTGGGTAATGCGCTGGCGGTGCTGGTGATTGCCAAGTGGGAACACAAATTTGACCGCAAAAAGGCGCTGGCTTATGAGCGTGAAGTGCTGGGCAAATTTGATAAAACTGCGGATCAATAATTGAAGATTGCCGGGGTTATCCCCCGGCAATGTGTGGATGCCTGATGCGACGCTGGTGCGTCTTATCAGGCCTACGTCAGACAGCGCAATAGCCTGATTTAGCGTGATTTTGTAGGTCGGATAAGGCGTTTACGCCGCATCCGACATCAATGCCTGATGCGACGCTTGCCGCGTCTTATCAGGCCTACGCCAGACAGCGCAATAGCCTGATTTAGCGTGATTTTGTAGGTCGGATAAGGCGTTTA
>ERZ827168.273-NODE-273-length-89073-cov-10.074311_pt1 | contig 89073 bp, 101 predicted proteins | sample MGYA00519868_ERZ827168 | MGnify/ENA primary metagenome ERZ827168 (study PRJEB31778, sample SAMEA3449271) | human gut metagenome | biome: human gut; feature: human-associated habitat; material: faeces | place: United Kingdom | collected 2010/2012 ... | reverse complement strand
GCGTCCGCAGCCTGATATACTTTCTGCTCATGGTAGGGCGGGACACGCCCGAACCGATACGTCTGGGGAGACCATGTAAGGCCTCGCTCGCGCAGGCTGCGGTCGTTGAACCAGGAATCCCCCGGCTTTAGCCGTGGGGAGTGTCAATATTTCGAATGAGGGAGCCTATTCCGTCATTGAGTGCTCAGACGGAGAAATTGTCATAAGCAAAGTGGCTGATTAACTTTCCTTGAAGAGGAGGACGATACTATGCAGGACAAACTCTGGCTCTCTACCATTAGTGTCGGGCGCGAACTCGTGCTCATGCCGTATGGCAATTTTGCGGCTGTCCGACAATTCGTGTGGGAACGCACTAAAAGTCTGACAACACAGGCACATTGACGTTCGTAAGTATACACGTCCAGCGTGTATATGGACGCACCCGCAGATTTTTCCAGTCTGCGGCACTGCATAGCGGACGCCAAGCCAGGGGAAACATTTACCCCGCTGGTCAAACAGCGGGAGTCTTACAAAAGGAGGTACGGACAATGGCCGTAGTCTATGTTATCAGCGCCAGCGGGAAACCACTGATGCCTACAACTCGCTGCGGCCATGTCCGTGGCCTTCTCAACGAAGGAAAAGCCAGAGTTGTAGAACGAGAACCATTTACCATTCAACTGAAATACGAGACCGAAGAAATGACCCAACCTCTGTATCTGGGCATCGACCCAGGACGTACCAACGTCGGCGCTGCGGTCGTCCGCGAGGATGGGGAGTGCGTGTTCACCGCGCAGCTCACCACCCGCAATAAGGACGTGCCGAAGCTGATGAAGGCGCGGAAGCAGTTCCGCATGGCGCACCGCCGCCTCAAGCGCCGCTGCAAGCGGCAGCGCAGGGCGAAGGGCGCTGGGACGCTCTCTCAGAAGGGAGAGTTTCAGCGCCTGCTTCCCGGATACGAGAAGCCTATTCTCTGTAAGGGCATCCGCAATAAGGAGGCGCGGTTCAACAACCGCCAGCGCCCTGTCGGATGGCTGACGCCCACGGCGAACCACCTGCTGCTGACGCACCTGAACATGGTGAAGAAGCTCCAGAAGCTCCTGCCCATCACGGACGTTGTGCTTGAGGTCAACCGCTTCGCCTTCATGGCGATGGAAAATTCAAACATCCGGCGCTGGCAGTACCAGCGCGGTCCGCTGTACGGCAAGGGCAGCGTGGAGGATGCGGTGTATGCCCAGCAGGACGGGCACTGCCTGTTCTGCGGGAAACCCATCGCCCATTACCACCACGTTGTACCGCAGCACAAGAACGGCAGCGACACTCTGGAAAACCGCGTGGGCCTTTGCAATGAGCATCACGACCTCGTACACAAGGACAGGGCGTGGGAAGCCAAGATGAAGGAAACCAAGGCGGGGCTAAATAAAAAGTACCACGCCCTGAGCGTCCTGAACCAAATTATCCCCGCGCTAACCGAGCAGCTGGCAGAGCTGTTTCCTCAGCACGCCTTTGTGACCACAGGCGAGGACACGGCGGACTTCCGGGAGGACCACGGCATTGCCAAGGAACACCATCTGGACGCCTATTGCATTGCGTGCTCCGTGCTCGCGGAGCCGAGCACGGTAGCTGCCCCAACCGCCAAGCCGCATCGTCTGATGCAGTTCCGGCGACATGACCGGCAGGTGTGCCACAAGGAGAACATCAAGCGTGTCTATCTACTGGACGGCAAGGCAGTTGCAACGAACCGCCACAAGGCCATTGAGCAAAAGGACGACAGCCTGGAGGAGTTCTGCAAGACTCACACCCAGCAGGAAGTATCTGCGCTCACCGTGAAGGGCCATAAGCCCATCTACAAGGAAATACAGCGGTTCATGCCGGGAGGCGTGTTCCTATTCAATGGGAAGGTGCATACGCTGCAAGGGTCACAAGGACGGTACAAGGGAATGCCCAAATATTACATCGGTACAGATGGAGAGAAAAACCATGCAAAAAGGTGTATATTCTTACAACAAAACTGTGGATTGCGCTGGGCCTGACTTCTCGTCAGCCCCCAACCAATCCCACACAAAATGTCGAATACCCAATTTTGCAAGGACCGCTGGCGGCAGAACGCCAATCACAAGAACCGTTACAAAAGTCGGCAAGAAGTATTTCTACATCGGCAACGACGCCTTCAGCCGCAAGACTGGTGAATACATCGACCGGAATGAATGCAATGGCGGCTATGTGCTCTATCCGGATATGGCAGCCTATGAGGAAGCGGTTCGCACCGCAGACGAGCGCTCTGCCATCAAGAAAATCGTTGATGCTGATTTTTACGGATACGACCCATTCAGTTGCTGGCGAACATACACTGTCTCGGATGCGGCTGTCCATGAGATATACCGCATTCTGGTTGAGTGCGGTGCTATCAAAACCAGTACGGAGGAGGGAAAGCCTGATGGCAAAAGCGCAGAATAGTCTTCCTCCGGAGGAGACACGATACCCTGGTGTGTCCATCACCGCACGGGACGGAGCACACTATGCCATCACACAGAGGCGTGACGATGGCCATACACCAACTTTCACGCTCTGGAGCGTTAGCGAGGACGGCGGCTACGCCAAACTCAAAAGCAGCACAGACTACGACGCCTTGGGTAGTCTGATTTTCTGAAGCACAGGGAGGGACCGACCATGCAGGAACCTATTTACAACAACGGCACCGTAAAGGTGGCGAAGGAGGGCGTGAGCGCCTATTTGGCGTGGTATCGCACTCTCTCCATGGCTGACGCAAAAGAGATTTCCGACGTCTGTTCAAGACTGACGAAAGAGGCGGCAAAGAACGCGGGCGTTGACCTCTACGATATTGGCCGCAACACCTTCAGCTTTTTCGGCCATCAGACGGAAGAGAATTGGGAGAAGCAGAGAGCATCGGTTTCCGAAAAAATGCTTCAGTTCTTCCACTTCGCGGAGGAGTTTGAACAGCCTATCCGCGCAGCTCTCTGGTCGAAGGAAGCAGCGTTTTTATACATCGGCAATCCGCAGAAGGGCATCATTGTCATGGAGCCTGAGAAGTACATGACCTATACGCCGGACAGAGACTACTCCGACCTGACGCCTGCACAGGCGATGGCGGAGCTTGGCTCGGCGGCCGTCTGCGATATGAGCATCATTCCGGTGGGTGCGGGAACCGCGCTGTCTCAGAAAACGGTCAAGGAACAGCTTAGCACTCACCAGACCGAAATTGAGAAGCTGAAAAGTGAGATGAAGGATGTCGAAGGCGCAAAGACCGGCGAACTTGCAGAACTGACAGCGCAAATTGAGGCCCTCAAGCAGGAGCTTTGGCAGAAGAAAGATAAGCTCATGGCGGAACTGAACCGCAAAATGGAGGAGATGGAAGAGAAAAAGGAACAGCTGGAGGGACAAATCTACCTGCTGGACTCCCAAATCTATGCCATCCGCTGTTATGCCGGAGAAGTCGTCAATTTCACCCGCATCCGCTCCGGCAAGAACGCGCCGGACACGGAGCCTATCGTCGTGCATCAGAAACTTCGCTTCCTCGACGAGGATTTAGGGAGGCTCGCGTCCCTGTATGAAATTCAGTGGAATGAGCTGGATATGTTTGAGAGCTTCCTCAAGCACTCTCCATACGCGCTGGACACCTTCGCACCGAACGAACGCTGCATCATGCTCGTGCGCCTCAGCCGCACCGGAAAATCCATCGGACGCGCAATGGACAATGAGGGCAGACCGTACCACAATATGCTCGACCGCTACGACTACTACCACGGCAAGACCGTTGGCATTATCATCCGAAACGGTGAAAATCTCTACCTTGGCTGGACGGATGAAAACCGCGTCCATATCAGTGACGACCTGATTCTCACCAGAGCGCAGGTCGTTACAGAGACCGTGCCGGAGGAGCCGAAGGAATTCATCTTTGAGTCAGAGCGTAAACGGTATGTGAAAGAGCAGAGAGAACAGCGCAAGCGAATTCTGGACGGCCTTGTATCCCGCACCTTCGTCTACAACATCCTGCAAGGCGTCGTGGACCACTCCGCGCTGCTCCCGCTGCCGAAGGGCGTTACGCTTGCCAAACAGTCGGAGTATGTCATCTTCTCCGTTGCGGATAAGTGGATTTCAGACAATAAGTACGGCTCCTTTACGGATATCATCGCACGCTGCAATCAGAAGGTTCAGCAGGGCGACGTACTGCTCACGACCCAGCATCTTGTCCCTGAAACGGACAGACCCGCTTTCTATCCACGGGCATGGGAGAATGTGCGTGGACGCGGCGAGCGCAATCGCACGCATGACTGCTCTGTGGATGATTGTACGCTATATAAAGCGAATCTGGTCGAATATGACCCGCCGATTGAGATGGTGGAATTCCAGCGCCGTTCCTGCCAGGGCTGGATGGATGGTCCCTTCAAGGCGAAAGCGAAGTATTTCGACGAAAAAGAAGGGGACGTCATTCTCCGGCACTATCAGACAGAGCCTGAGCGCCATGTGTTTGTGTCCGCTGAAAAGAGCGGCGAATGGAATTGGAACCGTACAAGCGCCGCAAATGCCCGTGCGAACTTCGAGCTATACGATGGCGAGTATATCAACCTGACTTACCTCAATTCGGTCTGGCTGGAATATGTGGTCACAAACAAGTCTCTCGGCGACTGGCGCATCGGCGGCATTGCCGTGGACTATGCCTACGCCATCCGCTATCTCAAGACAGCATTGGATTTCATCCGAAAAAGGGAAGCGAAGGAAAAAATGCTTCTGGACGCCGTGGACACCAGTATCTGCCAGGACGCGGAATGGCCGGTAAAGCTGTCCGAGTGGAAGTTACGCGCCGGTGTCCGAACCATTACGGAATACCAGGCCAAACGCTTCGCGACGGCGCTTGGAAAGGAGGCGCAGGCCCATGGTTAATTCTCCTTGTCTCGACTGCCCAGACCGCACTCCCGGATGCCATAAGCCGGAGGCTTGTTCTGCATGGGCGGAGTTTCAGAAGGCGCTGACGGCGGAAAAGAATATGATTGACGAGGCTCAGAAACCGCTTAAAGCATTCGACGAATACCAAATTGCACGACGCAAGCGGCATCATCATTCGCAGCGGTAACTATTTGCACACAAAATTCTATGTGATATACTGTGTTTGAAAACCCAAAGCTACCAGCCTGTCACAGACGACAATATGTACGCAGAGCCTGTCAGCGGCTATATTGAGAAGCAGTAGACGTCAGCCAGCAAGCCAAGCGCTCCTTGTCTTGGGGCGCTTAGCTTTTCTGAAACGAATTGACAATCAAGCTAATGTGTGGTATAATGTAAATATAAAAGTTCAGGGGTGCGCTGCATTGGATTACCACACTTTTTGCCAAAAATTCAATATTTGCGGACTCAACGAACAGCAGGAAGCCGCTGTCCGGCGCGTGAATGGAGCAACGCTGCTCCTTGCTGTGCCGGGAAGCGGAAAAACTACGGTCATCGTAGCGAGAACCGGCTATCTCATGTATGTCGCAGGCGTAAAGCCGGAGAATATCCTGACCATCACTTATACCCGCGCTGCGGCAAAGGAAATGAAGGAGCGTTTCATAAAGAAGTTTGCCCCGGAACGGATACCGGCATTCTCCACTATCAACAGCTTCTGCCTGTCCGTCATCAATACCTGTGCGAAAGAGAAGTACATTCATGTACCAAAGCTGGTGCCGAACAACGAGAGCATCGTCCGTGCTATTGCGGCTAAGATGCTTCCGGAGTATCCCAGTGATTCACAGGTGCGGTCTCTCGCGCAGAAGGTGTGCAAAGTAAAAAACAAGCTCATGACCTTTCAGGAAATTGAGGCCATCGAAGAAAACAGCCTTGATTTTTCTGCTTTTTACCAGGCGTACAAGCTCTACATGAGCGAGCATGATTTGATGGATTTTGATGACCAGCTTCTCATGGCAAATGATTTGCTGGATGAATACCCGGACATCTTACAGCGGGCGCATGAGAAGTTCCGCTATGTGAGTGTGGACGAGGCGCAGGACACCTCGTATGTCCAGCACCTTATCGTCCAGAAGCTGGTTGGGCGGAATGGCAATATCTTCATGGTCGGAGACGAAGACCAGAGCATCTACGGCTTCCGAGGCGCGTATCCTGCCGCACTGCTGGACTTCCAGAGCAACTATAACGAACCCTGTATCCTGCGTATGGAGACCAATTACCGCAGCGACAGGAACATCGTCTCAGCGGCCAATCAGTTCATCAAACTGAATACGAGACGACTCGACAAGAATATGCGTGCCCAGTCCCAAAAGGACGGAGCCATCGTCGTGACCTGCATCGACCACATGGAACAGCAGGCAGAGCTTCTGCTGGAGCGCATCCGAAATCAGAAGCCGGATAAATCTCTGGCAATTCTGTATCGGAATAACGACTCTGCCATCCCTCTTATCAATCTGCTCCAGATGAACGGCATTCAGGTTCAAACCAGAGATGCGACGGGGACCTTCATGACGAACTACGTCATTCGGGACCTGCTCGACTTTATGCTTCTGGCCCTGAACCCTGCTGACACCACCGCTTTTAGGCATCTGTACTACAAAATGGGCCTTTACATGAAGGGCGTCACCGCCAAGCGCATTATCGAGGCGGTTGAAGAAGGGGAGTGCCGGAACGTATTCAGCGCCGCGATGAAATTTGCAGGCGGCAAGGGATACGCATGGAAAATAGAATGCCTGCCGAGGGACTTTTCCGACCTTGCGAAGAAGAAGCCTGCTGAGGCTATCGACTACATTCTGTTCATGCTCGACTATTGGAGCAACTGGCTGACGAAGAAAATTGACGCCGGTGCTTCCGAGCAGTTTATCAGTCTGCGTATCAGCATTTTGAAAATGGTAGCGGAGAAGTATTCGACCATTCCGGACTTCCTCGCCGCACTCAAAAACATCACGGAATATAAGGGCTGCGAGGATTCCAATGTGACCGTTACCACCATCCATTCCAGTAAAGGTCTGGAGTTCGATAAGGTCATCTTAATCGACATGGTATCTGGCATCATTCCCGGTGACAGCGATGACCGCGACGCGGAGGATGACGAAGAGGATGCGCGAGCGTTCTACGTCGGAGCGACGCGGGCACGGCATGAGCTGGAAATCATCACCTGCCGGAAGATGTACCAAGAAAAGCTGGAAGTATCTGAATTTGTGCCGCGCCTGCTGGCGGCGGGGAAAGGAGACTGAAAATGCCGGATGCAAAGAGCAGCACGGTCGTAGTGCAGCGCGGCGTCTACACGGTGGCCAGAAAAACTGTGGACACGGAGGGCAACACCATCCGGGAAACACCGCCGCAATGGCGGGAAGACATCACCGGCGGCTCTGTTATCGTCTGTCCCATCAATTCGGAGACAGACGAACCGCTGTGCGACGCGGAATTGTTTTCAGCCCTGTCACAGGATGTGCTTCTCGACAGTCTCGGAAAGGCGCTGGGCTTCCACTGGCCGAACTTCGCCGCCATCTTTGAGAAGATGCGGGAAAGCGAGGTGGATTTCTGCCAGTTCTGCGGCGAGGACCTGCAAAAGTGTATGCTTTGCCCCTTCAATTCCTACAACAATTAGTCTGCACTCCCGCCGAATGGCGGGCGGGTGCGCCGGAAGCTCCGGCCCAGCCTCCTGTCATTTGGTGTGGCTTATGACCCGCAAGGGGAGTAAGCCTCGTCAATAAGCCTCAGCCGCAAGGCTACGATATGCCGGAATACATAGGCACCGGCGGATGCTCCACAAGTCCGCCGCTCTGCGGGTGCGTATTAAACATCTCTGAGGGGAAGGAGAAGTGTGCGTACCATCAAACCCGGTATATCCTTGGCGATGTGGACCACAGTAACGCCGCGTGAGCGGTAAGTGCTGATTTACCAAATCTTTGGTTTTCTCAAGTAGGGGAATTCTCGTCTTTTTAATCGTTGATGTGCCACAGCAAATGACAGGGAGTATCATCTGGCCCGCAGGATTGACGTCCCACACCAAATGACAGGAATCGGTAAATTTTTCAGGAGGAATGAACAATGACTTTTTTCAGTTTTGCTCTGGAATTAGGGCGGCTCATGGTGCCGCAGCTCGCGGTACTCATTGTGCTATGTGCATTGTGCGATTTCGCCGTGGGCAAGCTCAATGCGCCGAGACCGCCGGTGCTTGCGGTTCTGTGGCTATTCCTACTCATTGAAACACTTAACGTCGGCAGCCGCGTGACGCTGTTCTTCCAGAACTGGGAGTTCCAGATTCCCAAAGTCTCTCTTGGCATCCAGCTTGTGCTGCTGGCAGTCCTGGTGGGCTTGCCGGCTGCGAAGTATTTCGCGGGGAAGAAGTTCGCCAACTGCGGTGCTGTGAGTAAGGCGCTCGCTTTATTCTTTCATACCGTTCTTTCCCTCGCAGCGGCGATTGTACTGCTGGCAAGCCTGTATTCTATAGTTATGGCACGAGCGGATTTCCCTGCGGATACTGCCAATGCAGTCTGCTTCGTTGTGGTTGTATTTGCGCTGTACCAGCCCTTACTTATGCACTTTGGTGGGAACAGGCTGGACGACATCCTGTCGCTCATTCGGCAGGCCAATCGCAACGCGGTGTCTGTCCATCAGAATGATACGAACCATGTCGGCGCAGGTAAGTAAACACGCGAGGAAGCGTACAAAACAGCGTGCTGGCCTCGGCAAAAGAGCAGCCGTGCGCAATGCACAGAAGGCCTTTGACCTTGGCGTGAAGCACTCGGAGACCAATGGACGCTTAAACAAGTATCTCACCGCCATCTACTTCACTAACAAAACCATCAACAACCTGCGCATCTATCACCGGCACGTCTACCTGTTTGCCGGAGATGTCCTTGTCACCGTGCTCAACCTGCCGAACAATTTGTGGCCGCAGGCTGATGCCTGCGAGAAGCGCAAGCGGGCAAGTTTGGAACGCCCTGTCTGTCAGGATAGTATTTCTTAGTTTTTCCCGCCGAATGGCGGGTGGGTGCGCCGGAAGCTCCGGCCCAGCCTCCTGTCATTTGGTGTGGCTTATGACCCGCAAGGGGAGTAAGCCTCGTCAATAAGCCTCAGCCGTAAGGCTACGATATCCTTCATGTCCATCACGCCTACTACTGGAAGGGTCTGCATGGGAACAGCATGAGGGAGCTTGCGACCTGCTGCGAGAAGTGCAACACACCTGCCAATCACAAGGAGGGCGGGAAGCTGTGGGGCTTCGATAAGCCTCTGCGGAAATATACCGGCGAAGCGTTTATGAATAGCGTGCGCTGGATTCTCTACCAGCGTGCAACGGCTCGCTTCCAGGGTGCTGCGGAAGTACACATGACCTATGGCGTCATCTCCAAGCGCGTCCGCACCAACCTCGGCCTCCCATATTCCTGCGCTACGGATGCCTACTGCATGGGCGAGCTGCGTCCGGAAGCCAGATGCGAAACAGAGGTCTTCCAGAAATACAGGCGAAACAACAGAGTCCTATCCAAATTCTATGACGCCAAATATTACGACACACGGGAAAAGGGAGTTATCCGTTCTGGCAACGAGTTGTCCTCCGGCAGGACGAACCGCAATCATAACCTTGACGGCGAAAATCTGCGCCGGTTCCGTGGCTGTAAGAAGTCAAAGGGCCGAACCTCGACCAGAAAGCAGAGATATGCCATGCAGCCGGGAGATATCGTGGTCTACGGCAATCGCAAATACGCTTCCAAGGGCTGCTCCAGCTATGGCAGGGCATTAAGCCTACTCACGGATGGAAAGCCGCTTATGGTCAGCATGAAGAAAATCCAGCTTGTTCGTCATAAGGGCGGCTGGGTGCGGCTTCCCCATGCAGCAGCCGAGGCAAAAAAATAACCACCTGCGGATAAACCGTGGGCGGCGGAAATTGACAAAGCGGGGCCTTTTTGGTAAGATTACAATGCTCCAAAAGGAGCCAGAAAGGCGTTACCATATACGGTAGGCGGTCGGCACTTCCCTGTGGAGGGAGGTGATGCCAATGGTTACTTACGAATCGCTTTTTGCGTATTCTCTTGTTATCATCGGCCTTGTGGGTCTGATAGTTCAGATTTGCAAACGAAAATGACCGCCCCTCGCCAAAGGAAGACGGTCATTTCGTTTGACTCTATTCTCTTAGGCTGACCGCTTATCGGTATTGCCTTTCTGCTTTTTATTATACACCAGCAAGCCGCTTTGTCAAGCAAGACAAGGCGGCTTTTGCCGTCGGAAAGGAGTTTTCCTATGAAAAACATCATGCTCAGCATCCGACCTGAGTGGCTCCAGAAAATCCTGTCGGGCCAGAAGACCGTGGAGCTGCGCCTGTCCAGACCGAACCTTACGCCGCCCTTCATGGTATTTCTCTACTGCTCCTGCAAGGGTACAAAGAAGCCCGGTGAAATTCTTGAAATCCATAGCGGCGGCAAAATCTACAAGGCAAACGGTCTTGTGGTAGGGGAGTTTACCTGTACCGAAATTGACCGTGTGGTGCGCGTGGGCTATATGGGCAGCAACGCGCCGCTTCAATACTGTGTCAACGCACAACCTGGAAACTACACCCCAGCGGGGAAACTGTATGAGGACGCCTGCCTCACCGTGAAGCAAGCAGAGGACTACCTCTGTGGCCGCGTGGGATACGGATGGCACATCTCTGATGTGCAGACCTATGACCGGCCCAAGAGCCTCGACTGCTTCGCACTTGCGAGAGCACCGCAGAGTTGGCAGTACGTCCACGATTTTTAAGGAGGGATTCAAAAAATGGCAAATTACAGAGTTTGTTTTCGGCTGCCCACATTTGTGGTACAGCTGAGCTTTGAGGCGGCAGAGAGGGATATCTCATACGAGGAAATTGCTGCATCCATCAACAAAGAGAAGGTCGCGGAACTTCTGTGTCTTGACGCACTGGGCTACAGTGCGGAAGACATAGAAATCATCACCCCGGAAGAGTATGACGAGGAGGTTGGAGCGGAATGAACACTGAGGAGCGTTTCCTGCTTCGCTCGTCAGTAGAATGGCGAAAGAATTTGATGCAGGATTGCTTGTGTATGCCGTGTGCTGAGTTCTCTGACTCTTTCGACGCAGCTGTAGACGCTGCCATCGCCACATTCCCTGAGTTGGAGCGGGAAGCTATCTTAAAACGCTACCGCGACGGTCTTACACCAACACAATGCGCAAACGCACTGGAAATTGACATCGGCAAGTTCTACTCTTGCTTCGACCTCGCCATAAGGAGGCTGCGTCACCCCAAATATGCGGGGGGTATCCTGAAAGAAATGCGCCGGTTTGCAGGCAGCCCTCTCGCCTCTGCTTTGAAGGAGGCCATTGAGAATGGCAACTGGAAAAAAATCGAGGAGTTGTGCGATTCTGTTCCGTTTCAGTGCCTCAATTTCTCGACTCGCACCAAGAACTGCCTTATGTTCAGTGGTGCCCAAAGTATCGGCGATGTTGTTCGACTGATAGAGAGCGGCAAACTGAAGAATCTGCGCCAATGCGGGCAGGGGACCCTTCAGAATATTATCGACGTACTGGAAAAGGCTCTGCCGTTCCATTTCATCCTTGGAAAGCCAGCTCAATTCTGTCCGGAAACGAGTGATGCCTTCACCCGGAAGGAACACACTCGCCAGCTCTCTGCCATGCTGGAGCGATACATCGACCCGCGCAACGACCCACGCATCTACTGGGCGAGAGAGGTCACATTCGACTACTCTACGAACCACAAAATCCGCGTGGACTATATGCGCTTTCAGCCGCTCAACAATTCGACCTCCGGCATTGAGAAGGGGGACTTCTACGCCTACGAGGTCAAGTCCTCTGTGGAGGATTTCAAATCTCCTAACGGGCACAACTTCATCGCGGACTACAACTACTACGTTATGCCCGCAGACGTCTTCGAAGCGGTGAAGGATACTGTGCCATACGGCGTCGGTGTGCTTTGCCCGGACGGCGGGCATCTGCGATGCGTGAGGAAAGCCGTGAGGAAGGACCGAACCAGACCGGTCAGCGAGATGCTGCTCATGCTGTGGCGCAGCTCACGAAGAGATTTTCCCGCCACTGACGTGGCCCCGGTAATGCACACCCGCTGGGCGCATCTTGGCGGGGACGAGTGGTGTTGCCCTGCGTGCGGCTTTGTCATTACCACTGAGGGCAGTTGGGACAAGCCTACCAAAAAATACTGCGAGGATTGCGGGGCCAAGATGGACGGAGGTGCTGACCATGAAGACAGACAAGATTAACAAGCCTGAGTTCGCCCCGGAGGAGTGGCGGAAGGCGGCCATTATGTACGATACATCCTTTGCCTGGTGTAAAAATCAAATTTCAGCCTGGGGTAAGAATCAAATTTCATTTACACCGGGCTTTAACGAGATGTTCGATGAAGCGCTGGACACACTTCCTGAGCGAAACCGCGATATCGTCCAAAAGTATTTTCGTGACAGAATGACGTTTTCGCAAATCGCCGACCTGCACGGCACCAGCAGAAGCATAGTTCGCCATCTGTGTATCTGGACGGTATGGAGGGTCATGAATTTGATTCTGCTGCGAGAAGGAAGCAACCAAAATGCTGCGCCACAAACAGGCGGAGGAACTGAAGGTGGGTATTGACATCAATAGCCTGCCGCTTTCCGCACAGATTCAGGTGCGTGCAAAGCTCGACGAGCAGAAGCGCGAACAGAACCAGCAGCGAACAAAAAAACAGTCGGAAGCACAGAAAAGGCAAAAACAGCCGAAAGAAGCGGACTCTGCTGAGCCATCCAAATATCGCAATGTAAAGGTTTTCCGCGTGGTGGATGGAGAAACCGTGAAATTCCCCAGCAAGCGGGAGGCACGGCGCTTCGATGAACTGTATTTGCAGTACAAGGGCGGTGCAATCCAGGACCTGCGGCTCCAGCAGGACTTCACGCTGGTCGAGGGCTATACACGGCCAAATGGCAAGCGGGTTCGCCCAATGGTCTATAAGGCAGATTTCGTATACCTTCGCAACGGTAAACGCATCGTGGAAGACGCGAAGGGAAAACGAACCGAAAAGTATCTCATGAAACGCAAACTCATGTTGGAAAAGTACGGAATCGAAATTTCGGAGGTGTAATATCAATGTTTGAAAACGGTAAGTTCCCAACGATTGAAGAGCTTTTGGAACGGGGAGAACACCTCATTCAGAAGGCAGTTGACGGAAAAAGATTAAGCGGCGAGGAAACGCATTTTCTCGAATTGCAAAATATATGGCTTGCGCAAAGGAGGGATGAACAGGAAAAAAACTGCGCGCGTCCTCTTGTGGAGCAGCTCAAGAAAACAACCCCCTTTGTGCAGGATGTATTCCGCAGCACCGAATATTCCGAGTTCGCCCTCTGGTGCATTGAGATTCCCACTACCGCCAGCCGGCACAACGATGACGGCTCAAACGACATCTGCGGTTGTTGGATTACGGCAGACAACAGCACGACCTACGAGGAGATGTGTCGCCGTCTGGAAGGAGTGAAGACGAAAGCCGATATTCTGGCTCTCTCCACCACGCCAAGTACCGTTGAGGCAATCAGTTCGGCCACACCGCGCTGGAGGGCGGAGGTGGAGCAACTCCGCGCACAACAGCAAAAATAGTCTCTCCCATCCTGGAAGGCCGTCAGCACATCGCTGGCGGCCTTTTGATTGACAAATAAGCTATTGTGTGGTATAATTGCTGCATTCAGTGAAGGGGGGGTGGTTGACATCACGAATACCAGTAATTTAGCCGCTGACCGTGCGCTTGCCTATGAAGCCATTGAAAGGCAGCCTGAAACAGAAGAAATCGCAGCTTCGAATGAACAGGAGGCCGAAGCGAAGCAACCGGGAAATATCGGCGACCATGTGGCGATGTATCTCAGCCAAATTGGCAGCATCCCCATTATGCCGCAGGTGGAAGCGAATCGCTGCATTGAAAAAGTGCAGAAGGGGAATGCCGCTGCCGAACAGCTCGAAACGCTGCGGGTGATTGCCGAGGAGAGCGGGAATGCAGTTGACCCCGAAATCAAGAAAGACCTGATGAAGGCCATAGAAGCAGGAAGATGGGCGAAAGATAAGGTTGTTGAGGGCAATCTTCGGCTTGTTGTGTCCATCGCAAAGAAATATATAAACTCAGCCGATTCTATGGTGTTCATGGACCTCATTCAGGAGGGCAACATTGGCCTCATGCGTTCCATCGACTCTTTTGACATTTCGAGGAATGTGAAGTTTTCCACCTACGCAACCTTCTGGATAAGGCAAAACATCACAAGAGCGCTTGCCACGACGGACCCAGCCATTCGCAAGCCCATCTATGTTGCGGAGGGCAGGCGGAGCGTCAATAATGCAAAAGAACAAATGCAACAAAAAGGCTTACCTTGTGATGACCCTTTAGAAATCGCAAAATACATGGAGGGGGATGCGTGGGATTCCCTTTCAAAAAGGGAGCAGCAGAAAAAACTGCGCATCATCCAACACTCGCTCCAGTACCGGAAGCCGGACTCGTTGGATGCGCCCGTCAATTCGGACGCCGCAAGCGATTCCAACACACCGCTTTCGGAATTCATCCCAAGCCATAACGAGTGGGATAACCCGGAAATTTCAACGTCAGGGAAGGCACTATGGGAAACGATGGACAAAATCCTGCACGATATGCCCGCACGAGACGCCTGTGTGCTTCGCTTACGATTCGGATTGGAGGATGGTTGTGCTTATACCCTCAAAGAAATCGGGGACGAAATGGACTTAACGCGAGAGCGTGTCCGTCAGGTTACAGATAAAACACTCGATAAGCTACGCAACGGAAAGGCAGGGAAGATGCTTCAGGACTTTCTTGAATAAGAAACGCCGCCCAGATGGGCGGCGTTTTTTTGCTATTCTCCGTTTCTTAAATCCAATCGAGCAGTTCCGCCAGCGTGAAGCGGACATTGCGCGTGACGATATGTATTCTTCGGTTCTCAGGTTCCCAACATTAAAATAGGCGTGTTTCCATATTTGCCGGTATGCTCAGAGCATACAAAGGAAGTATCTCAAACACAAAGAAAGTTCAGTCAGCGTCCGTTGCGGATGCTGGCTTTTATATATAAAAAATTCATAAACAAAAAGGAGAAATGAACATGAAAGCAATGATGTTTAAGAGGGGTTTCGGTGACGAAACAAAGTGGAAAGAGGTCTGCGCGGAGCTTGGGCTGCCGGAAGATACGGAGCAGGTTGAGTTGTCCGTATCCGCAACAAAGGTCCGTACCAGCCAAAACCGCAGTTGGGAAGCGACCGACGAGGAGATGTCCCGAATTTGGGAACGCCTCGGCTCGTATTTCTTGCGCTGCGAGAGCATCTCCAGAACGAACATTCGCGTTTTCTGTGGCGGCGGAGATTCCTTTTCCGTTGTTCGCGGCACAACGCAGCCTGGATTCGTCGAGGTGGATGGACGGCTGATGGACTATGAAGCCTTTGAAGCATGGCTGTACCAGATGGCAGCTTGAGAAAGGAGAAAACATGAACGCACAGGAAAAAATCGACCAGCTTATGCAAGCCGAGATGGAGCATATCCGTTCCGTCGGCGGCATTTTGAATCTGCCGGAGGCCGACAGTGTTCTGAACGACCTGAACCGAGAAAAGCTGAAGGCTCTGAAGGAACTGCACGGACATCTCTACCTCGGACGCATCAACATCCACGATACAGCCAAGCGGATTCGTATTGTGGAAGGAACCGAAGACGTGTACGAGGAAATGCTGGACCAGCCCCTATACAACTTCTGCTGTGATTTTGCCGTGCCCGTCAAGGATAAAACCTTGTCAGATTTGATTCGTGCTTGGAACGCAAGATTCACGATTCCCGGCATGAAGGACGCGCAGAAAATCACAGAGCGTGTAGAGCAGCTCGGCGGCGTGAATTTGATTTGGACTTAAAAAAAGGAGAAATGAAACATGAATAATAGAATCATGCCGAAGTGGAGCGAAGTAAAGGATGTCAATGGCATCAACCTTCACCTGTTCGACACCGTACAGGTCATCACCTCCGGCAACAAGCGCCATAACCAGACGGGCAGAATCATGGCCCTTCTGAAGACCAAGCCTTACCTCCAGATGGTAGAGGTGCTGTTTCAGGACGAGAAGCGGTCAAATTTCCTTACGTCATCTCTTCGTCTCGTTGAAAGCTCAGAGGAAGAGAAGGGAAAGTCACTGGCAAAAATCGACTCCCTGAAGCTCATGGGAGCAGAAATCACCGACTCTGATTTCTGCGTTGACCGTTATAATAACGATGCTTTCCTATTTGACGATGAAACGCAGACGTGGAACGTCATGCTGGAAGGCATTTCCGATGTGGACCGACTATTCGGAACCTTTTTTGAAACGGAGCAGAACGATTCCTACTGTAACATCTATGCGGATGTAGACGAATACTGCACCAAGCTCGCAAAGCCATACCTCACGGTATCTCTGTGGCTCGGTGATGTCTGTGTAGAGGCAGTGCGCCCCTTATCAAAGGACGAGCAGGAAGCAGTGCTTCGCATCATCCGTCCTACCTACGAGAAGATGGACTACAAGAAGCTCCTGAAGGAGTGGGATGCGGAAGAGCAGAAATATGTGAACAGCATCATGCTGGAAGACGGCGATGGCTGCTACGGGTACAAATTCGCTGCCGATACCATTGAGGCCGCTAAGGCTGGCTTCCATGAGGTCATCTGGATGGCGATTGAGCTGAAGCAGTACCGTTCCGGTCAGGATTTCAGCGTCAACTCCTTTATCGAGGACGGTGACGGCAAGTATGTCGAGTCCGACAGGGAAGGCCACATCGTCATCAATCGCGTCGTCACAACGCAGGAACCCAGCAAGTATATCAACTGGGAGATGGCTGGCACGCTGCCATTCATCTATACGGTGGACCGTGAGAAGAGCGAGTGGTCTTTTCATTTGACCTGAACACGATGGTGCCGTCCCTGTGTGGGACGGCACCTGCCTTTCCAACAATCTGCACGTTTTTCCGCTTGTAAGACGCTGAAATGCGTGGTATAATAAAACAACAAAAGAAAGAAGGAAACCCATGTACCAGGACGAGTTTAAGAATCTACCGTTGTCCGACCGCTTCATGTTCGGCGAGGTCATGCGCAACCCCGGCATCTGCAAGCTGTTCCTGGAGGAACTGTTGCAATGCAAAATCGAGCGCATCGTGTTTGCCACCAAGGAAGCGGACCTGAGCGATACTGTGCTCGGCCACGGTATCCGTCTCGACGTATTCCTGGCAGACGAACACAACACCCACTACGATATTGAGATGCAGAATACCTCCGACAGCATCGAGAAACGCAGCCGGTACTATCAGTCGGTCATTGACCGGGAGCTGCTGCGACGCAGCATGGACTACGATAAGCTGCCGGAGAGCTTCATCATCTTCGTCTGCAACTTCGATTATGCGGAGAGAGGCTTGGCGAAGTACGAGCGGGTATCGTACTACAAGGGCACAGACAAGGAATATTGCGATGGCAGTCATGTTATTTTGCTCAATACCAAATATACGGACCGGAGCGGCGTCTCCGACTCGATTGCCGAGTATCTGGACTATATCCGAGATAATAACGACGCCGCGAAATTCTCAACGGCGTTGGCACAGGAAGCAGTAGACCTCACTCGGAAAGTGAGGCATGACCCAGAAAAGGAGGTTGATTTTGTGACATTCCGCATGGCACTTATGGATGAACGTAGGGAAGGCCGCGAAGAAGGCCGCGAAGAAGGCCGTGAGATGCTGTGCAATGCCGTCGTCAACGGTATGATGACTTTGGCAAATGCACTCAAATTATCCGGCTGTACGAAGGACGAGTTTGCCGCATGGATGAAGAAATTCCATCCGGAGTACAAAATCTAACACGCAGGGAAGAGGGGCGAAAGCCCCTCTTTTCTTATATGAGCACATAGCGCCGACGGATTCCATATCCGCCGGCGTTTTTTTCTGCTTCGCGGTGATTGGGTTCCTGTATTCTCAGGTTCTCGAATAAGAAATGACCTGCTTTTTCTTTTCTCCGGTATGCTGAGACCATACAAAAGAAGTATCGCATACACAAAGAGAGTTCAGTCAGCGTCCCTTGCGGATGCTGGCTTTTATATATAAAAAATTTCATGAACAAAAAGGAGAAACGAAAAAAATGAAGAACAAGGCATATCTCTTACCAGCGTGCAAGACTGCTGACGGCGTTCCCATCGGCATTGGCTCCGAGGTGTACGCAATCACCTTTAAGCAGAAGGTCAACAAATACGGTCGGCTGTATCGTCCGTCCACGAGAGATTTGGCGGTCGTGAAGGTAACGGTGTCTACTGTGACCTTCTCCGAGTTTGTGGAACCCGGTTGGTTTGGCTGGACGGGCGTTGCCTATTCGGGAATGACCGAAGTCGAATGCTCTGATGGTAAAACGAAGACGTTTTCCTACTTGCCCGGTATCGAGGTCAGCCAGTACACCATCTTCGCATCCGAGGACGCCGCAAAGGCCGCCTTGGAGAAGGCGGTGGCGGGCGGCGGTCTCTATACGAGAGCCGGATTCCCGTTGATGCCTTCTTGGCAGATTGGCGAGGTACGGGCAGCTCTGGAGGAAACTGAGCAGAGCACTGAGGAAGAGCCTTCTATCGTTCGCAACATCCCTTACGTCTCCGTTTGGGACGGCGGAAATTGCATTGCGGCGACAAAGGCAGATGTCTGTCTGGACACAAAGCAGGTATTCAACATTCAGACCATTGACGTTGGAGATTCAGCCAATGTTCTGGACCATGAGTACATCGTGCTGCACGGAACAGAGTATACCGTTTTTCCGAAGGACGAAGCGAAAGACGGCGCGTACTGGCGCGACTGACGAAAAAAAGAAGGAGAATGAGAATTATGACTAATATTGGTGAGAAAACCACCTGTTCCTGCAAAACCTGCGAGCATATCGTGACAGAGGTCTGCCCGCATTGCGAAGCAGAGGTCGAGATGCGCTGGAATGTGGCCGCAGACGGCTACAAGGCGTTCTGCCCTCATTGCGGCAAACGGCTGATGCTCTGCGACGCCTGCCAGCATCCGGAGGACAAGTGCGTGGAGAACTGCGATTACAGCTCCGAGACCGACACCTGTCGTCACAATCAGCCTGCTCAGGAGCTGAAGGTCGGCGATGTTTGTGCCTATGGCTTTGGGACGCAGAACGCTTCCCGTGCCACGGTCAAAATCGTCAAACTGCTTCCGGATTCCAACGCTGCCACTGTGATGTTCTTGAGCGTTGAGAAGGACGACACCGGAAACGGTACGTTCAACTACCTGCTCAAAACCGGGAATACCATGAACGCCAGCCTGAAATATCTGACGAAGATTGAGTGCAGTTCCGACCAGGAACGGGATAACTACGCCGAACTGGAGGAGCTGTGTACGGAATGCGACGCGGAGTTCTGTGTCTTCAATCCGCACGGCATCTGCAAGCTGCCCTTCGTCACCGGAAAGGCTCCGAGACTGGGCGATGACGGCTGCCAGGACTACGCTATGAAGGATTTCATGATGAAGGAGGATTGCTGATATGCAGAAGACTTGTCTCAACTGCACTCATGTGGGCGTGTGCTCCAAGCGGATGCAGTTCATCGTGAACAACTATCTCGTCAAAAGGCATTACGACGAGATTGAGAATGTCAGCAAAACGCTCGATATCTCCGTGAACTGCGACAGCTATGCAGAAAAGGATTTCTTTTCGTTCATCTGTGCGCAGGTTCGCGACTATTCCGATGGCGAAGTCTGGAGCGATGGAGACCAGATTCTGTGCAAGACAGAATCTGCCGCGAACGCGCTGTGCGACCTCCTGTGGCAGCTTTACAACGAACGGGGGGAGGCCTTTGACCTCCACACCGGCTACTACGACCCCAAGGAGGACGAAAGAAATCACGAAGAAGACAGATACACCGGCTGGTGGTATGTGTCTGCCGACTGAAAGGAGAAAAAATGAAAATCCGCAATATCCTTTGGGACACCGACGGCGACGGGGAGGCTCTTGCCTCCCTGCCGAAGGAAGTCGAGCTGCCGAGTAAATTCGACCAGTCCCATTTCGCAAGTAGGGAAGAATGGCTCGACACGATTTCCAACTGGCTGTCCGACGAGTTTGGATTCTGTCATTTGGGGTTCGATGTCGGTGATGACGACATCTGAGAATCTACGGTTTTTTGACAATAAGGAGAAATGAAAAAATGGGAAAAGGTAATGCTTGTGTGAATGGTCCGTATGAGGGCCTGTTCTACATCGACAACGACTACACAAATGTGTTTCGGAACGAAGATAACTGCGAGGACACCGTTCTCCAGAAGGACCTCAGCACCGAGGCTTTGTCCAGTGATGACTGGCTCTTCGATGACGAAGGCAGTGCGAACGAGCTGGATGATGTGTTGGAGTGCTTCATGGAAAACTTCACGCGCCGCTATCCGGGCTTTGCTCGTGTCAATCAGGTTAAGTGGCTTGGCCGCGATGTGCGCGTCATCCTCGAAAGCAGCCTGTTTTACATTGGCGTCGTGGACAGCGACTGGGCCTATGCCGTGGAACTGCTTCAGAAGGATAACCCCTGTTCGGAGGGTTTCCAGAAGAAGCACTACAAGGCATATCTCGACGGTATGAAGGCGGCTCTTCTGGAGCGCCTGCCAAGTATCGGCACCTACACGGGGCCGTGGACGCATGGCACCATCCGCAGGGAGCCTGTGAAGGACGATGACCTCCTCACCGAGGCCGGCGACCGCATTGACAACGCAGTGTTCGATTTCATCTGTGCGGTTGTTACAGGCCACAGCATAAACGGGGAGGAGCCGAAAGAGGCTCTTCTCGCAGCTGTAAATGAGCTTTCCGTGGAACACGTCAACGTGCTTCCGGAAGGCCTCCTGTCTGACGCCACGGACGAGGCGAAGGAAGCCGCCGGCGAACACTCCTTGCAGGAGGATGCCGACGACGGGCTTCCGCTTCGCTGGGATATGGCCGCCATTGGTCCTGTGACAGACTATCTGGAAACCGCACTTTCCGCACGGTTTCGCATCAATACCTGCCACCCCTGGCAGGATGATACCGAGTGCATCTGCTACGCGACAGACGAGCGCTGCCCGTACTGCACCCACAAAATTTGATAAAAAAGCGCCGTCCATTACGGGCGGCGCTTTTTCTTTGCAGTTCTCCGGTTCTTCAGTTCTCAGGTTCTTGGAAGGTGAATGCGGCAATTTCCACTTCCGCCGGTATGCTGAGACCATACCAAAGAAGTATCACAAACAAAAAAGAAAGTTCAGTCAGCGCCCGCGTGGGTGCTGGCTTTTATATATCACATAACCATCACAAAAAAGGAGAAATGAACAATGGAGATTTATGTAGAGTCCCTCGTCATTGAGGTCACGCGGCGCTGCAACATGAGATGCGAGCACTGCCTGCGCGGAGACACGCAGAATCTGGACATTTCAACAGCCACCTTATCGGAAATCGCCAAGCACATCTATCCCGGTTCCGTCACTTTCACGGGCGGCGAGCCATCTTTGAATGTGCCGGCCATCAAACGATACTTTGAACTTGCGGAGCGTTACGGTACGATGCCGAATTTTTTCTACGTCGCCACCAACGGAGCGGCGTCGAAGGAGCAGATGCGCGACCTCGCGCTGACGCTGCTGGAGGCATATTCTAAGATGGAAGAGCCGGATATGTGCGAGGTCGATGTCTCTGTGGATATGTTCCACGAGGCGTTCCGCGACAACGACAACGCGAAAATTCTGAGAGGCTTGTCCTTCCTCGGCCGGGGTAAAAAGCATTCGGTCGAGGATGACGATTTGAGTTGGCTGCTCAATACCGGCCGTGCCAACAAGAACGGCATCGGCGTAAGAGCACCGGAGGTGCTCAGGACCGACATGGACGAGCTGGTAACGGATTACTCCACAGAGTACAACAGCATTGCCTTCGATACGCTCTACATTGCCGCAAACGGTAATGTGGTAGACGGCTGTGACAGCAGTTACGAGGATATCGACGACGAGGAGAACGTGATTTGCAAGGTCAACCAGCTTCAGAAGAAAGTGAAAGACTATGTGAAGAACGCCGATTCTCAAATCTCATAAGGAGGGCTGAAGGTGTTTGCTTTAGACAATCTGTTTGCTCAGACATCCGCACAGAAATTCTACATTAGCAGAGACCGAATCGCGGAAATCCTGCGCGTCAGTCCTGATGCACTGGACGCCTTCGAGAAGGCTTATTCCAAAGCTGCGTTGCAGACTGAGCCAGAAAGCATTTTCGAGGTCAATTCCAAACAAGCAGCGGCGAAAAACGAGCGGCTCGGCGACGACAGCCCGGAAGAGCTGAAAGCTCTTACGGAGCGCATCGTGAAGGAGCTTATCGGGCAGACGCTGACCTACACTTATGATGGGCAAACAGGCAAAATTGAAAAATCGCTTTCCAACGCACCGGAGAAAAATGCTCCTGTCACCAATCAGGACCTGCTGCAAATTCCCGCTTCGCTGCGACCGCAGCTGAGTGGGGAACTGATGCAGCGAGACCTTGACATCACCTCCTCAGCTGCGCTCCTGTTCTACTACGACAAGATGCAGAACGGGAAGACGCCGAAGGACCGTCGGGATGCGTATAACCGCTTTCGGCAGGGACTGGACATCCTTGACCTTGATGCGCTGGCCTACCGCATCATCGGGCAGAATCGCAACTCCATCGGACATTGGTTCCCGGAGCTTGTGAGTGCCTACCGGGATTCTGGATTCTTCCGGATTCCGGCAACGACGATAGCCAAGGTCCCCCTGACGCTCTTACAGCTGACTCGTCTGGACTATCACAGCCTAACGCCTTCGACCATCCAAATCGTCGATAACTGGGCGCACGCTGTATTTCGTCTGAATGACGAGCGGGATTACTTCGTGAAAACCGGCACCTATTCATCGAAGTTCGACTTCCGGAATTGCCTGGTACACGGAGAAAAAGAGGTTCGAGAGCTTGGCGAGTATTTGCTCTACATCCACCATCAGGCGTTACAGATGGCCGGTCCCCTTAGCTTTCCCTGCATTTATGGGGTCTCAACGACAAATGAGTGGGTTGTGCGGGAATTCATTCCAGATAAAGAGGGAAATCCCTGTATCTATCATGGCTTGCCGCTTCATACGGAATATCGCGTATTTGTGGACTGTGACAGCGATGCTGTCATCGGTGTCTCTCCCTATTGGGAGCCGAAGACTATGCTCAATCGCTTTGGTTCATGCTCGGACGCAAACAGTCCGCATCAGATGCACGATTATGTGATTTTCAAAAGTCACGAAGCAACCTTGACGCGGCGCTACCGTGAGAATGTCGATTCCGTGGTGGAACACATTCGGGAATTCCTGCCGGCGCTTGACCTGCAAGGCCAGTGGAGCATCGACGTGATGCAGAATGGTGACGATTTCTGGATTATCGACATGGCTGTGGCGGAAAATTCGGCGTTCTATGATTGTGTGCCGGAGAGCCTCCGCAGGCCATCTGCTGAAAACTGGATACCCGATATTCTGAAGCCCAACAACTGATTTTCTTGACTCGAAAAGGAGACAGAACCATGAAATTGCTGAAAGACTACGAATCCTCCTCTCTCACCCTTAAACGGGTTCGGGAGGTCATCGACAGGGCGCTGGACGAGCTGGAGTATGACTCCAGGTTCGACGTCAATGTGGCTGCCGAGAACGCCTATTATTACTTGGCACACACCGCCTGTTGGGACGAAGACCTGGACGCATTCCAGGCCCAGCTGGACAACGGCTGCGGCCCTGACGACGGTGCCGGGGAGCTGACCGCTTATGAGCGCGTCGAAATCCTGGCCGCACAGGTCGAACGACTCCTGAACGACAAGGAGACCTATGCGTACAGCAAGGCCATCGACGAAGATGCCCTGCTGGACATTGTTGCCAAGACCCATCCAAGGCTGCTGGCTAAGCGGCCAGCCGATATGTCCGTTGAGGATTTCAAACACCTCTGGACTATGGTAGTTTCTGCCTACATCGTGGGCGGACGCGACTATGCCGAGGACGAGTTCATCAACTATACGGATGCCATCGGCGCGACGCCAGAGGCCGTCGCTGCGGTTATCCAGGCTGCCAATGAATAAGAAAAATGCGGAAAAAAGGAGAAATGAAAAATGATTAAAAGTTTGAACAAAGCATATCAGACCGATTCCATGTATTACTGGTGTAACGCCGAGGGCGAGGTAAACTATCCCGGTTCTGGGTTTTCGACAGGTGACTCTGAGCGGCTTCCCGCTGCGGTGAAGGAACTGTACGAACACTATCAGTTCAGCCCCGGTTACGACGCAAATCTCTATACGGTCACTTACAGCGGCGAGGATGGGATGCTCCTCACGACGATGTTCAACAGTAACTGGATGGATGTCCCTGCTGTCAAGGACGCCAAACAGAAGGCGAGGAAAGCGCTCCGCAGCATTGCAACGGAACTGACCAGACAGTGCAAGCCGTGGGGGACCGTTCTGTTCGGCGAGGATACCGACCCGGAGGGTGACGAAATTGCCCTGTTTGTCCCTGCGCAGGAGTGTGCGAGTCACTTTGAGGAAGCGGTAAAGCTCTTCGATGCCAGCGCCTTCTTTGAGCGAGTCAGGGACAAGGTTGCGGAATGCCGCTATCTTGTGTTCCTGAATAGCTCGTATGTGCGCGACGCGCAGGGCTACTTCCCCCAGCAGCTGTCCGAGGATGCTGACCCGATGGATGAATCCCAGGAGGGCAACTGGGCGGACTGCGGTGGTCCCATGCTCGTCATGGACGTATACGCAGCCTCCAAGGCCGAGGTCGCCCAGAAGATTGCCGAGGCATATCCCAATGTGGATATGGCGGTCTTCAAGATTCTCCGCTGCGACGGGGAAATGACAGAGGTGACGGCCCTTGTATAAAATCAAGAACCTGACGTCTCTGCTGCATACCGTGGAAGCCGGCAGATACGGCCTCCTACCCGTCTATACGCTGCACGGGGAGAAGGTCTGGAACAGAATCGGCGACCGCGTGGAACTGCACCTTGGCAACGGAAATAATGTTCTCTGCTCTGAGAAGGTGTTCCGGAAGGTCGAACCCTTTCTGGAGGCCATTCCCAAGTCTTAAACCTGAGCGCCGCCCCTTTGTGGGCGGCGCTTTTTCTTTTTGTCTTTTCACACTCCAGATTTGAGGTTCCTCGGTTCTTAGGTTCCAATTTGCAAAATGCGGAGTTTTCCGTGCCTGCCGGTATGCTGAGACCATACAAAAGAAGTATCACAAATACAAAGAAAGTTCAGTCAGCGTCCATACGGATGCTGGCTTTTATATATCAAAAAAATTTCAAAAAAGGAGAATTAAAAAATGGAAAAAATGATTCAAATTGCAGAAAGCTACGGATGGGCAGTCGATATGGACAGCGATAGCATCGAATTTAACCAGTGCAGTCCGGCGGGGGAAGATTTCTCCTTCACGGTTCTGACGAAAGACGCATCTGACGCCGAGAGTCTCGCAGCCGAAGTCCGTTCTTACGCGGACAGCTTCGATACCGAGGAACACGTCAAGATGTGGGTCGATGCGCAGGACAGCGTGAGCGGTGTGCCAGACATCAAGACGCTGGTGAAGGACGCCGACGCCATCCATGAGATGCTCAACGACCTTGCCGACGCTCTTGAAAATGGCGACGCCAACACAGATGACGAGGAGACTGAAGCCTGCGGCCTCGAAGGCACTTACGAGTGGCTTCTGAACAACTTCGACATCGACGGCACGGCGGGTCGCATTATCCACAATGTTTTGGAGTATGCCGACCGCATGACTGGCGACGAGCAGTATGAGTTCTTGACGGAGATGCTGGATGGAACGATTGGTCTGTCTGACCGCGAAATCAGGAATCTCTGCTGGAACTGAGTGGGGGATAACCCTATGAAGAAACTGACTGTTTTCGACTTTTGCAGCCAAATCGGTGCCGCCAGCGATGAAATCCCTGTCGTAGTTCGCGTCGGCTTGCAGGAGATTGGGCATTTTCGCAGCCTATACCAGATTCCGGCAGTCGCTATGCCGGGTATCCTGGAAGCAAAAGTGACATTCGTGACTGTCAAATGTACGCAAATTATCATCCAAGTGAAGACGAAGGATTACAACACAACCATTTGAAAACCGAAAGGAGAAGATTTCTATGTTTTATGTTTTGGATTTCCATTCTCACCGGTTCACTACCTGTGAGACCGTAGAGGAAGTGAACGAGAAGCTCAAGCAGCTTCAGGATTCCGGTGTTGCCGAGGACGAAATCTCCGTCATCAATCGACTGGTCGATGACTGTGAAATGAGTATCAACGCTTACCGGGATTTTGCACGCAGCTACTGCTGAACGCGGAAAGGAGAAGTAAAAAATGAATCAGGAAATGGTAAAAGCTGAAAAGCGATTCGCAAACCACAAGGCACGCCTCGACATTCTGGACGAAAACGTGCGCGTTCTGAACTGGAGACAGCCAGGGACGCAGGCGTACGCGATTCGTGCGGTGATGGACGGCTATCATGTGTATATCACCGGAGACCTTGGCTCTGCGGTCATTTGCCTGACGGAGACTGCCACTTTGAAGGCTCTTTCCGGCTACTGGAAGAAACCCGGCTATTTCATGGAGAAGTTTGTCTGCACAACGGACGACTACTTCTTTGATTACGAAACGGCCAAGGGTGAGCTTCGTGAGCGCAAGACCATGTTGCTGGAAGCGTATAGGGACAATCATCCCGATATGCTCGCAAACGGAGAAACAGAGTATCAGGACGACCTCGACGAGAGAGAAACGGACCTGCTGGGCAGCTTCAACTCTAAGAAGGGCTTCGCGGCAAATCCCGATGCCTTCTCCGCATGGCTGGAGATGGACGAGGACGGCGTGGAGACCGTCCCGTATATGGGACGAACCATCGCACACCGCATTTGGCTGTGGCTGGCCGCGTTCAAGATGGCCTATGAGGCGCTTCAAGACACCTCCACCGAGCGTTACACGCAGGAGTACCTGGACGCCATTGAGCGGAATACTCCACCCCGCAACGGCGCACCCATCGGCCGAGACTCCTTCGAGTGGGCCGGATGCGCAGAAGAGTTGAGTGTCTGCAACGTAGCACATCTGCTGGCTGCCGCCAAGCGGACGCCGGGATATTTTCAGGTTCGTTCCGCGCTCTGCGGTATGCCTGTCATCAGAGAACGTTATGCGGACACAATGGCACTGCTCAACAAGGTAAAGGGTACAGACGCCTACGATATCCTTGCCCAGCTGATGCAGCAGGCGGAAAGGGAGGCGTAAAATGAGCATGACAATCTTCGATGCGTGGCACATCGGAAAGCCGCAGAGTATCTACGACCTCACGATTATGGCGCGTTGCGTACAGGGTATTCAGGAAGAAACACGAGCGGCGGATATCGCCGAAGATGTAGTTTCTTCTGCCTTGCTGCCGTGGCTCAGAAGCGCTCTTGAGTTCTTCGGAGATGACGCGGCGGATGAATTCGCCATTCTCGTCGGCGGCGCGGTCTACCCCGTCTTACTGCGGAATTCGTGGCGAGCCACATGGTTATTCCCGTCTGAGGAGCGCAAAGGCTTGGAGGAGTTCCTGACCAAACATCTGGAAGGGAAAGATGTCCGCAATCGTAAAGAAAGCATGGAAAATTTGCAGGCTGTCTGCGAGGCGGTCTACGAATTCTCCGCGCAGTCCAATCCAAGCCTCTGCTTCCTGAGCGATTCTGCCGGGAAAGACGTCTATGTAAGGGGTTTTGGCTTAACAAAAAAAGCCACCCAGTACCTTGATTCGCTCTATGAGCGTTTCGAGTATACGAACGCCTGCGAAATGGACGAACGCGATTTCCCCGCGTTGAAGAAGCAGCTCGCCGCGTCTTCGGATAAGGCGGCGCTGCTCAGCAAGGCACAGGAGGAACGCGGTGCGCTCTGGGATGACGCTCTGAATGGCTGTACGCGGTTCAAGGATGCTGCCCTTACTTTCGACCTGGATGACACGGGAAATAAAGCAAAAAAGGTCGCGGAGCTTCGCAAGGCAGCCAAAATCATTTTTGAAGAAGGGAAAGGAGAGAAATGACAATGAGAACATTGGTGCGTTTTGAATATGACATTGAGAACGTGAAGCTGTTCGATATCGTGGATGGCGGCGCTGTGCATGGTGCGTTCAATGGCAACCTAACCATTTACTTCGACATGAGCGAGGATGGGAAGCTGCTGGATGAATCCAAGCAGGCGCTCCGTCTGGAGGCGCGGCGCATCTGCCGTGCGCTCAAGAACCGGGGGATGAATGCTACCGTGTCCATCCTGAACGCCGATACGAAGGCCGTATATGGCCGCGTGTTTGCTGAGCACCCTGAAATCTTCACGCTTCTCCTGTGGAACCACGGGAGAGGGAATGACCTGTCGAAGGAACAGCACGCGCTTACGCCGTCCGGCGTATACAAGGCGCTGGAGCGTATCCTCACGGACATTCGTTCCAACGCGGCGTGAGAGGGGAGGCGGAGACATGGGATGCTTTTCCTGGCTTTTTGCCGATACTGACAACACACAGAACCTGCGTACTGACCGGGCAGGCTATATTGCCTGCCCGGACGGGACCTTTATCCACGAGCCATGCTATGAAGGCTACGGCGAGTTCAACGGGCAGGATGTGTACGAACTGGTCGTTCGGTGGAACCGCGCATTCATCGCGGAGAATCCGGACTTCCTGCTTCCGCATATCCACCGCTTCTACAACGGGAGCGTAAAGCAGTACCGTCTGAAGGATTTCAGATGGTATCCGGTCATTGCAGACCTGTCCATCCCGTTTGAGCAGCTGCGTGACGCGCTCGACAAGCATCTGAGGGAACCCGTCAGCTTATACCGGCCCTATAGTGCCGAGCTTCGCGGCGTCGGCATCGACATTGCCTGCTACAACGAGGACAATGCAGCTCTTCCGTATCCCATCAAGATTACCCGGAAGATGCGGGGCGTCCACTATGAAGACCTTCCAGCAAGCAAAAATGACCCGGAACAGGGAGCGGGAATCTACCATGCCGTGAGATGGCAATAATTTTATCGGAAAGGAGAATGCCGTTTCTCCCCCACGCGCCGAAAGGCGTGGGGGGAGGAGCGGCCAATATTTTTTATGAACGTGAAAAGAAAATTTACCGCATTTGCTGCGGCTTTTTTGCTGCTGCTTTTCGCGACGCCAAGCTCCGCAGCATTAGAATTTGAGACCGATACGGAGGTGCGAGACGCAACGTATAACACTGAGCCGACTCAGAGTCTTGAAGCCGGCGTGCCGGACGGTATCCCGGAAGAAATGCTTGAGACAGAAGGTGAGACCACACGGGCGCAGTTCCTGACCATGCTGGTGAACCTCGCAAACCCGGAGCTTGATACGGTTCAGAGCACATCGTTCCCCGATGTTCCGGAGAACGCATACTACGCGCTTCAGGTGAGCTGGGCAAAGGCAAACGGAATCATAAATGGCACGGCGGCCGGCGTACTGGAGCCGGACACACCGCTGACACGGAATGAGGCCGCTGTGATGGCTGCCCGTCTGGCAAAGGCGATGGGCTGTGACGCCGCTCCGCTTTCATCCCGCACGCTGCTTGCGTGCGCTGACGCCGCGCAGGTCCCGCTTTACGCGAGAAGAGCTGTGAAATGGTGCATGGAGAACGGCATCCTGACCGCTTCAGAAAAAGGATTCGAGCCGAAAGGCACGATGAATCATAAAGAAGCTGTCGATATGATTCTCGCACTCGGCTGCTGGCTCCAGAATAACGGACCTGTTGTCCGGACAATCCCGGCGTCAGCCGTGGTGCAGGCCACAGAACAGCACGCAGCGTTGCAAAACAGAATCAATGCGATTGCAAAAAAGTACGGTGCGGTCGGTCTGTCGATTGCGTACATTAAGGACGGCCATGTATCAGATACCTTTGCGTATGGAGAGGCGGTTCGCGGAGTATCAGCCATGACAGCAGATACGAAAGTTCGGGCTGCGTCCATCTCAAAAGTGCTTGTTGGTATGGCAGCGAGCCTTTCCGCAGAAGAAGGAACGATGACTCTCGATACAGAGCTGGACACCTACCTCGGTTTTCCCATCCACAAAGCACAGGAAGGAGACCACATTACAGTCCGTTCCGTTCTCACACATACATCTTCTCTCAGGGCACCGGAGGATGTATCAAGAAGCTATGAGGGGATGAAGACGCGACTCATGTCTTCGTCTGCGACACGCGAGGTCTGTTCCGGCAACTTGGAAAACTGGCTGTATAACAACTACGCCTTCTCTGCACTGGGGCTTGCGGTCGAGCGAGCAAACAGCTGCACGATGGACGAGCTGCTTGGACATTACCTCTACCGTCCACTGTCCATCGACGCGGCATTCCGAACAGGGAGTGTATCCGATACGAAAAAACTGGCGGTGCTCTACCGTGCCGATGGCAGCACGGGCCTGTCCTACCAGGAAATGCTCAAGGCTATTGATGACGAACTGCCCGGTACGGACGGCAGTGGATTCGCAGGCGGACTCACCATCAGTGCCTACGACCTTGGAAAAATTGTGGCGTTGCTTGCCGGTGATGGCAAATACGAGGGCGCACAGTACCTTTCTCCGTCCATCGTCTCCACATTGGAGTCACACGGCGATAAGGCTGTGTCCGGCGGATTCTACCAGTGCCAGCCTCTGCGTCTGCGAGCCAATACCTATGGGCAGAGCAGATTGTTCTATCACACCGGCAGCGCATACGGTGCGTACAACCTCATGTGCTACAATCCTGACACGGGCTGCGGCGTGGTCGTACTTACCTCCGGAGCCAGCGGAAAGAAAGATACCGCCGGCATCTACGCTGTGTGCGGAGAAATCAGTAACCTGCTTTTTGCCGCAAACCCCTGAATTATCTTTCCGGAACAGAAATAAAACACAAAAGGAGAAGCAAAATGGGACTCTTAAACTACACGGTTATGGAACAGCCTTACACCGCCGCAGAAATTCTGAAAAATCTCGATGATGACGGCCAAATTTCCGGTGTCGTTGGCATCTCGCTGGATGACATCATTGAAAATGACATGGAAGGATTCGATGATATTCTTACCGAGCGTCTCGTCGGGCTGAATTGCTGCCTATCGGAAATCAGCTACGATGTCGTTGGTGTAGAGCCTGACGAAAACTTTCTGCATATCCGCGTATCCGGATATGTGGATGATGTGGATTATCTTGAGAGCCAATGCGATAAATAGTTTTTGCCACCCTTCGGGGCTAAAACTGAATCCGCATTCAGCGAACCGCAAACCGCGAGCAGGCTTAATGCCTGCTCGCTTTTTTGTCCGGATTCCAAAGGTCCATGCAAGAGCAGAAATGCACCATGAGAGGGCATATTTGCACTGTTTTTCCGGGAGGAAAGGCTTCGTTGCCTTACTGGGCCGTAAAGTTCCTCGGTTCTTGGGTTCTTGAAAGGAGAATAAGGCGTTTTCTTCATCCGCCGGTATGCTGAGACCATACAAAGGAAGTATCACATACATAAAGAAAGTTCAGTCAGTATCCCTTGCGGATACTGGCTTTTATATATCACCTAATAATTCACGAAAAGGAGAAATGAAAAAATGAGCAGCAAGATTTTTGACGATTTCCAAGAAATGTTCCATGACGAGTCGGAATTTATCGACTCTATCCGGGACATGGAAAACAACAGCGAGTGGCTCCCCGAAATCCCTCGCAAAGAGCTTCAGGTCATTCCTCTGGATGGGCCGATGTTCGTAGCGGACGCTGTGGCAAAGTATGGCGTTGACCATGATACGGCACATGATACCGCCGTCAACGATTTGCATGGTGGTTACGGTACGAACCTCATGGTTCAGTATCAGGGCACAACCTGGTGCCTGCGTGATACCGGTCGTGCGACACTCTACACCACCGCCGGTTTGATTGGCCCCGCCAATGCGAACATGGTGAAAGCGGAAGGGTTTGCCGACCTTGCGCAGTGCTTGAATATCGCTCTGCGGTATGCCAAGGGAAACGGGCTTCTCCTGCTGCGTTATGGCAAACTGTCCGCGCTGCACAGCGGCGCATCCGACGGTTACGCCATTATGCGCATCAGCGAGTTGGTCCGTATCACGAAGGAGAAGCTGAACAACCGATTCGGCGTCCCGAAGTTCAAGGAAGGGTTCAATTCCCATAGCTATACCAGCGCTGTGTGGGAGCTGCCCGACGTCCGTGACGACCTCATTGACAAGTACCAGAAGGCGCTTTCGAACGCGGTCTCCCGCAATCATGCTGTCAACTGGATGCCCGTTGTTCGACTGTCTACCAGCGACACAGCGACCAGTTCGGCAATTCTGATGCCGAAGCTGATGTCCCCAGGCGGGGCCTTCTCCTTCGCCATTGGAAAGGGCATTCGCGTCGAGCACAAGAAGCTGGCGGCAGGGAAGTACGGACTGGAGAAGTTCGAGGATGAAGCGGACGGACTGTACGCGCTGTTTGAGGATGGCGCTGCCATGATGCAGAAGATGGGAAGCATGGAAATCTCCAATCCCGTCAACTGCCTCGTCGGTATCTGCTCCTACCTGAAAATTCCCAGAAAGTACGCTGACCCGGCGCGTGAGGAGGTTGACACCTTCGTTATCAACTCGCCGCGTATGTCTGCGCTGGACATCTACCTGAGCATGGCACAAATCCCCACCTACGCCAAGCACGCAGGTGCGAGCGATGCGAAGGTTCTGGAGTTGGAAGAGCTTATCGGAAAGACGCTGAACCTCAACTGGTCCGATTATGACATCGGTGGAACAGTTGCTTGGAAGTAAGTGATTACGGCGGTGTGCGGAGCAATCCCACACCGCCGCCCATGAAAGGAGAACTGCTTATGTATGTCGAAAAGACAGATACCTACACCTGCGATTTCTGCGGCCACAACGCGAAGTGGGACGCCTCCGATGACGTCCACGGGGAACTGTGGTCGTGTGAGGCGGAAGGATGCGGAAAGGTTTTTTGCTCCAAGTGCTTCATCAGCGCGTTTGGACAGGAAATCTACATGACCATGATGCAGAGCGGCGAAAACGTCCTCTGCCCGGAATGTGCGAAGAAAAAGTACAAAAAGGAGAATGAGAAATGAAAGTTGAAATCAGAGACATCACAAAGGAAGAAGCTGTTCCGTATGGCGATAACGCGGACATCGTTCTGGCAGAACGAAAAGCGGTTGTGTTCACTGATGACGCGGGCAACACCGGAAAGCTCTATATGAAAGAAGAAGATGTGGAGCTGCTCGGTGAACAGTACATTGCAGAAAATTCAAAGATGGAGTATAGCGAGGTTTGCAAAGAGTGGTTTCCGAGCGTGTCGTGGAACGCATACAAGAACGACCAGACACGCAATCCGCCGAAGACCATTGATGTCGAGTTCGTTTGCGACATGGATGGCGAATGCACAGAAATCTGGCGCAGACTCGACACCGGCGGCTACCTCATGCGGAAACTTTGCAACGAACCGTTCGCTCGTTGGCTGACCTGCCACGAATGCGGTGCCTCGTGGATGGACGGGAACTGCATCCGCCCGAACGTCACGTTTCGGAATGGGACGCAGACGGAAACCGTCCTCTACGATGACTGGAACGGAACCGCTGCATACAACAGCACGTTCAATCCGAATTTCAAAAAAGGAGAATAAGAAATGAGTTATTTTGAATGCAATCTGCCTGATTCCTGCCCGCATATCTGTGCGGGAAAACGGTCCTACTTCGAGGACACGGTGAAAGTCATTAAGGCCCGTATGGCAAAACTCGATGACGCGCTCGCAAAGTCCGGCATGGACGGCGCGGCGTTCGCGAAGACGGCCAAAATCCTGTTTGACAACAGCTTTGACCTGTTCGAGCGGATGGACAGCGTGGAACTTGCCATGTGGGTTCAGAACAGCTACGACGGGAAGCCTATCGAGCATCGCTTCGAGTGGCCGAATGCTGAGGTCGTCGTTGACTGCGCTTTCGTGCAGACGAAAGAGTGGGAGGCCCTTCGTCACTTCGGCATCGGCGGCTCTGACGCCGCCGCCATCCGTGGCGAGAGCCGGTACAAAACGGCGCAGGAGACCTACCACGACAAGGTGGGCACCCCTGAACTCATTCCGTCTAATGATGCCCAGGCCGTCTTCGAGCGTGGACACATCATGGAAGATAGAGTCATTGACGCCTTTCTGAAGCTGACTGGCTTCAAGCGGATTCCCGAAACACGGATGTTCCGTTCCCGGAAGTACCCGCATCAGACGGCGAACATTGATGGCATTGTCATCTCGCCGGATGGCCGCATCTTTGTCTTTGAGGCGAAAACGACCGTCGCGGAAAACTGGGACGCATGGAAAGACGGCAAGATTCCCCGCTCTTATGTCCCGCAGACGCGCCAGTATCCGGCAGTGCTGGATGATGACCGCGTGCAGGGAACATACATTGGCTGCCTGTTCATTGTTGACCTTATCGTTGGGGGACTTTACGTCGGCAGTGCGTACAGCGGCGAGCAGTTCGTCGCCCGCTGCGTCGAGCGCGATAAGCTGGCGGAAGACGACCAGCTGGCAAACGGAGAAGAGTGGTGGAACACCTATGTGGAGCCGAATGTGGAGCCGGAGGCTTCCGGTATCCCGAAGAAGGATATCGAAGTCATCCGAACCTATCACAGCGGCTATGCAGACCCCAGTGCCGATGCTGTCGATATGACGCACGACTTGGATATGCTGGCCGCCGCAAATGAGTGGCTCACGCTTGGTGAAAACCGCGTCGCGAAGCAGAAGGAAGTCGATGCCATCAAAGAGCGCCAGGATGCTATCTCTGAATTGTTCATGCTCAAGCTGAACGACGCCGTAGAGGGACGTATCAATCTTCCCGACAATGAGTTTATGGAAGTCAAATGGAGTCCGCGTTCGAGAACGAACGTGGATATGGAAACTCTGAAAATCCGCTTCCCTGATGCGTACAATCAGTGTGTGTCAGTAAATCCGGAAAGTTCACGGGTCTTCAGCATCAAACGGAAAAAGGTGCGTACTCGCAAAAAGTGATGCTTCTTCAATGAGAGGAGAAATGAAAAAATGAGACACATCAGCCACAGACGCTGTGCCTCCGGAAGGAGGTGACAGCCTTTGTGTAACGATATCAACCAGACGCTGAAGGAGGAGGTGCGCTGCAAACACTCCTTCACCATCCATTCGGCGGACGGCTTCATGGTCGTCCGCTATAAGGATGCGGATACCGGTGAGTATCTCGTCGCGTGCGGAAGCAACCTTCCGACGGCAAGCGACATCATCTACACCCTTCACGGAAAGTGGGGAATGAGCAAGAATGGGAAGTATGGACGCCAATTCGAAGTAAGCTACTTCGATATGGAGCAGCCAAAAGGTAAGGCGGCCATTGTCTCTTATTTTTGCAGCTTGAAATGCGGTATCGGGAAAGTCGTTTCCGGGCGTATCTACGCCAAATGGGGCGATGGCGTCTGGAATGTACTGGAGTCTGACCCGTCTCAACTCAAGGCTGTCAATGGCGTTACTGATAAAATAGTAACAAAGCTGATGACCAGACTGAAAGAGACGGAGTTTCAGCGGAAAATCATTGCAAAGCTCGGCGATGCAGCGGCGGCGATTACGCCAAAGATGCTCAACGACTTGGTACGCTACTGCAACAAGAATGAGCTTGACCCGCTGGATACCGTTGAGCATCATACTTATTCCCTGATGCAGGTGCGCGGCTTCGGCTTCGAGACCGTGGATAGGCTGGCGCGTGCGCTGCCGGATTTTGACCCCGCGAGGTCGGCACGCCTTATCGCATCCCTTGCTTATATTTTCGAGCAAAAATCTATGGAAGGCCATGTGTGCGTTCCAAAGGACGAACTGCTCGGTGAGATGACCAAGGTGCTTAATGCTGGCTTCCATAACGCAGTGTCCGAGGACAGCTGCAAAGAGGCGCTGAACCTTGCGTACAAGATGAAGGCCATCAAGGTCACAGCCAACATGGTCTATTCCACCAAATCCTTTGAGGAGGAGACGGGGATTGTCAAAGATATTCGCCGCATTATGAGCGCTTCCGATTCTAAAATCACAGAAATTGATACCTTTATCGAAGAGTACGAAGATGCGAACTTCAAGCTGGCCGACAGCCAGCGAGACGCCGTACACGGTGTTTTTGAGCATCAGGTCGAAATCATCACTGGCGGACCAGGCACGGGCAAAACAACAGTCACAAAGGCTGTTCTCTATGTCCATCAGCAAGTGTTCGGTGGAGATTCCAATGCTGTGCTTCTGGCTCCGACGGGAAGAGCCGCAAGAAGAATGTCTGAGGCAACCGGCTTTCCAGCACAGACCATTCATTCTGCTATCGGTTACACCGGAGTACCGGAGCTGGACAACCGCAACGAGGGCTTCCTGGAGGGAAACTTGTTTATTATTGACGAGTCCTCCATGATGGACCAATTCATCGCTGCGAAACTTCTGTCCATGATTCCTGATGGAGCAAAGGTCGTCTTTGTCGGCGACCCTGACCAGCTGCCATCTGTCGGTGCCGGTAATGTGCTTCGCGAAATGATTCGCAGCAAGGCTGTTCCAACAACCAGACTGAGCGTCATTTTCCGTCAGGCACAGGATAACCCCATTGTTGGGAATAGCCTGAAAATCAACCAGGGCTGCACAAACCTCACTTTTACTAACACATTCTGTTTCATTGAGCGGTCTGCACCGGAAGAAATTCTCCGCACCGCCTGCGCGTTCTATGTGAAAGCGGTGAAGAAATTTGGTCTGGAGAATGTGATTCTGCTGAATCCGTTCCGGAACAAGGGCCTGCTCTCCGTCAACGAGTTCAACCGCCAGCTCCAGAATCTTATCAATCCACCCATAGAAGGGGAGGAGAGCATCAAGATTCGAAAGCTGGAGTTTCGTCCGCGTGATTTGGTCATGCAGACGAAAAACACGGAAATCGCTATGAACGGCGATATTGGCGTTATCCATGAAATCAGCAAAATGCCGGACCCGGACGATATGAACAGATGGACTTACATCGCGTCTATCGAATTCAACGGGGACGGCAAACGCCATGACTATACGCCTGAGATGATGCAGGACCTTGACCTTGCTTACTGCACAACCGTGCATAAAAGTCAAGGGTCAGAGTACCAAACCGTCATCATGGTGGTATCCGAGGAACACAAAGTTATGCTCAAGCGCAATATCGTCTATACGGGCGTGACGAGAGCCAAGCAGAACGTCGCGTTGATTGGTCAAACAGAGGCGCTCAACACCGCCATACTGAACAACCAGACAGATGTTCGGCACACCCTTTTGGGCGACCGGCTTCACGCTGCGTTCACGGTGAAAAGTTGAAAAGCTGCGCGTCTTCCTGAAAAAGGAGGACGCGCAGTTTTTTTGTATATTTTCGGCCTTTTTGGATATTCAGTCAGAAATAAATTGACTAATAGGTGTATATGTGGGATAATATATAGAGCGGAACCCCAAAAATTTTGAAAGGAGAAATTTTGCATGAATAGGAAAAACCGTGTGTGTTCCGCCGCACTCTCGGCAGTTCTGACGCTTACGCTGGTCACAGCACCGGCACAAGCTCTCGACACTGCTGGGGCGGAGAGGACAGAAGGGGGCTATGCCGTAATGCAGGCCGTGTCCGGCCTCAGTATCGGCGAAATCGACAGCAGCGGCATCATCTACAACGGAAAAGCACAGACGCCGACACCAAAAATCACAGTGGGCGGTACGGAGCTGGTTGCTGGTACTGACTTCCGGATGGAATACAGCAACAATGTTCACGCCGGCACGGGAATTGCGTACATTCTCGGAATGGGAAAGTATGCAGGGTATGTTGGCAGCTGTGAGTTCACCATTCACCCCGCTCAGTTAGTCGTGAAGGTGGACGATGTGCAGGATGTCAAGGACCCGGCCTCCTACACCTACACGATTCTTCAGGGGGCACTTGCTTCCGGAGATTCGCTTGGACAGCCGCAGTATTCCGTGAAGGATAACGGGAACAGCACCAAGACGGTCAGCGCGACCTTCCAGGACAACGCCGATTACGAAATCACGGTTCTGCCCGGTACTCTGACGATTGTCCAAACGCTCGGCACCGTCGTTATCAGCGGCCCGTCCAATGTCTTCTACAACGGCAGTGCTCAGACGCCGAAGCCCACCGTTCAGGACGCTTCCACCGGAAAGACGCTGACAGAGGGACGGGACTACAATCTCGTTTACCGCAACAACGTCAATGCTGGCAAGGCCAGCGTCACCATCAACGGAATCGGCAGCTACAGCAAGGTCAGCGAGGTGCGTGAGTTCACCATCCAGGCAGCTCCCATCACGGTGCGCATCCGCGACGTGCGTTGCAGCATCCGAGATACCGACCCGACCTTCCGCTATGACATCACCAGCGGCAGCCTCGCCCCCGGCGACAGCCTCGGTTCGCCTCGTTATTCCGTCTATTCCAAGACGGGCTACTCTTATGGCCCGTACTTTGGCATCCGTGCGGAATTCCCCGTGAACCCGAATTATGCTATTACGGTTCGTGAAGGAACAATGACCTACTATGATGTCAAGGTCGATGATGACGTCATTAGCACGGACTTCCGCGTGGTTGTCAATGATGTCTACTATAACGGCACCTACCAGGAGCCGACGGTAAAGGTCTATGACCGCTATAACAACCGTCTGACGGAAGGCGAGGACTACACTCTGAGCTTCTCCAACAACAGACAGGTTGGCACGGCAACTGTCTTTGTTACCGGCATCAATAGTTACCGAGGCTCGTATGCCACGGAGCATTTCGAAATTCTTTCCAATCACTCCAAACCGACGAATGACCGGTATACCATCGACGCTTCCGCTTCCGATGGCGGCCGCATTTCTCCGTCTGGCACGAATACCGTGCGGGATGGTGCGGATAAGACTTTCAACTTCTATGCGAACAGTGGCTATGAGATTATCGGCGTCTATGTCGATAACGAGTATGTCGGAACCAAGAGCAGCTACACCTTCCGCGATGTCAGCGAGGACCACGAGATTTACGTTGAGTTCGCAAAGCGTAATTCCTCTAACTCCAGATATGACATCACCATTCGCTCCAGCTATGGCGGTACGGTAACGCCCAATGACAGCGGCAGTGTCACCGTTGCCAGAGGAAATAGCCGCACGTTCTACTTTGAACCCGATGCAGGCTATCGGATTTCTGCCGTTTATGTGGACGGTTCTCTGGTTTCCACCCGCAACAATCAGTACACCTTCACCAACGTCAGAGATGACCACCGCCTCGACGTGGAGTTCACCAGAATCAACGGGTACTGGGACAATGCCGGCAACTGGTATCCCGGTGGACCGAACCATGACTGGACTCCGGGCTGGAAGAATCCGTACTATGACGTGAGCAACTCTGCATGGTACTACAATGAGCTGTGCTACATGACTTCTCGCGGCATCGTCAACGGTGTGTCCAATGACGTATTCTCCCCGAACACGCCCGTTTCTCGCGGTGAGCTGGTTCTGCTCCTGTACCGTATCTGCGGAAGCCCAAATCCCGGACGTCACACCTACTTCAACGATGTCGCTGCTTCCTCTCCCTTTGCTCATGCAATCTACTGGGCTGCGGAGAACGGCATTGTCACCGGCTACGGTGATAACTCCTTTAAGCCGTATGCCGCCGTTACTCGTGAGCAGGCAGCCGCTATCCTGTACCGCTACGCTACCTACCGTGGCTTCGCTTACTATCAGGAGACTGGCGTGCTGAACGCTTACGCTGATTTCTACGCGGTTTCTTCTTACGCCGTTCGCCCGCTGAGCTGGGCAGCGACCAATGGCATTGTCGTGGGGCAGTCGAACCAAACGCTTGGTCCGCAGTACCACATGACGAGAGCTGAAACCATTGTCATGCTCTATCGCTTCTGCACCATGTTCGGCCAGTGAACCGCTGGGGTTCTTGAGTTCTCAGGTTCCGAACAGACAGGTTTTGAAAATTGAAAATCGTAGGGTATGATGGCGTTACATTAAAGAAGTATCTCTCATGAAATTGACTTGATACTTCGCTGGGACAAGCGCATTCGGAACTGTCCGCAGGGAAGAATCGCTTGTCCCATTTTTTTAATGTGCAAGCTACAACCACAAAAATTATTTCGAAAAGGAGAAAAAATCATGTCTGAGTACACCAACAACCTGAACGTCGTCTCCACCTACAAGGGCGAAAAGAGCGTCAGCATCAACGGCACGTTCCAGTGCGGCATTCACTTCCCCAAGAGTGGGGCAAAGCCGTTCAAGGTCATCGAGCGCACATCCAAGAACAACAAGCAGTACAAGCAGATTGCCTGTACTGTTGTTATCTCCCCGGATGACCGCAAGAACAACAACGGCAATCCTTTCTCTTCTGTCTATTACGATGGGAAGTACCTGACCTTCAAGGAGTTCCTGGAAACCACCGGCGTCGAGCTTATCAAGGGCAAGCTGTATGCCGGCGTGTTCATGGACCGCAGCACGATGGGCCTGTATCAGGTCATGGGCGACCCCAATTTGACCTTCAAGCAGAACATCGTTCTCTCCGGCGAACTGTCCATCTATACGGATAAGGAAGGGAAGAAGCGTGCCGCTTTCGGCCGCGTGTCCCTGTTTGCCAAGGACCATGTGGGAGCCGATAAGGTGGAGAAAGAAAACGCGAACGTCATGCTGGAGGACGGCAACGCGCAGGCGTCCGGTGGGAGTTCCGCCACATACGCTTCCGCAGCGCCGGCCATGAATGATGACGGCTTTATCGACATCTCCGATGATGACGGTGAGCTGCCGTTCTGATTCGGCACATACAAAGCAAGGAGACACCGATTTCTCGGTGTCTCCTTTGTTGTAAAAACTTTTTAGGGAGATGCAACATGAAGGAGAAAGAACCCAAAATTGTCTCATTTCGGAATGCTACGACCATCTATATGGGCCATGCAAACGGACAGGACGGGGAGTGGGACCTGTTTTACAGCGTACATTTTGAGGACCGTTCCGCCGAAAGAAAATGCTCCGTTGAGAAGGCTGGAATTATCCTTGGCACCATTTTCGAAGACGCCATCTTCGCCGATAAGGTCTCCGAGGATATCGTGCTGTCCCGTGCTTCTCGCCGCCAGTCTTACGACTATGTTGAGAAGCGGCAGCGTTTTCAGATTCTGGACATGGTGAACAAGGTTTCTTTTATCCTGGAATTGTATCCGAGAACGAAGGAAATCTACGCCATCACAGTCCTCACACAGGACAGAGAGGCCATCAATAAAAAAAGAAATACCGTTGTCATAAAGATTCTTCCAGCTGTTGAGCGGGAGGATGTCGTGGAATCAAAAGTTGTCTATTATGATTACGACTTGCGCATCCGGGCATTCAAGAAACTGTACGAGCAGGTTATGGATGCGTCCTGCCTGCCTTGCGAAGATTGAGTTGCCACAGCAGAAAGAATCACACAACAAGACACATCAACAGGGTAGCATAGCTACCCTGTTTTTTTGCGTGTTGATGAAAAAAGATTATTCGAACAGCTCCCCCTCCTCGTCAGCGAGTGTCTTTAGATACTTAAACACCGTCTCAAACGAATCAGGCGAGTGGTCATACTCTGTAATATGATTGAGCGCAAAGTAAGGTTCAACCATATTCACAACCATGAAGATGGGTAGGTGGTTGTCCTGTGCGAGTTTCACGATGCGTTCTCGGCGCTCAGGCAGTAAAAAGATATCGTCGATGAACCCGCACAGGGCGTAGAACTCGTTGTCATCAGGTGTGAGGGGAGCAACTGGCAGATTGGCAGTCTCCGGTATATCGTGGCCGGAAAAAGACTTCTTGTTCATAAAAACCTCCACAAAAAAGAAATATGGTGAATGGGCACAGTTTCACAAAGAACTGTCCATCCACCATATTATTGAAGGGGAGAAATGAAAAAAATGATGCAAACGTGTTATCCATCGTTGCAAGTATATTATACCAAATTTGCATTAAAAAGTCAATCCAATTTTGAGGATTCCAAGAAAACCATTCCAATTTGCAAGAATTCTTGGGTTCTTGGGTTCCTTGTGCAAGAATGGGCCATTTCTCATATTTATCGCTATGCTAAGAACATACCAAGGAAGTATCACAAACAAAAAGAAAGTTCAGCCAGCGGTTATAGACCGCTGACTTTTATATAAACAAGACTATTTTATAAAGGAGAAATAAAAAATGAAACTGGTACTTGCAAAACAGGATTTCCGGAATAGCGATGCTTGGTCTGAGGTTTGCGATACGCTGGGCCTGCCGGATAATACTACACAGGTCGAGATATCCGCATCCGCAACGAAAGTCCGCACGGTAGAACATCCAGCATGGGAAGAAAAGGAATTTTGGCAGAATTTGGTTGCCGAGCACATTATGGGCGTAGATTTGGTTGATGCAGTACGCAACGGCGAAGTCGATGGCCTGAAAATCGAGCCGAGTGAGGATGAAGCGGGCTATGTGAAGATGATGATGCGTCGGCGTCTCAAAGACAACGAGCAATGGGACAGCGAGACTGTCGAAGATGACCCCTACGAGCTGTCTTCCGCAATCTTGTCGAGCCTGACAATCCGTAACTGTCAGCAGCTTCTCAAGCCGTATCTGGAATAATTCCAGTTATTTCAACTCATCTATATTGGCACTGCTTATATCAAACATCAAATATGAACGATTCCACAAATATTGTAAAGGAGAAATGAAAAAATGAAACTGACAACAGAAGAAAAGGCAAAGCTGAAATCCAATATTGAGAAAATCAAGGCATACATCGAAGCCGAAATCAGCCCGAAGCTCTGTGGTGAAGCGATTACTGTCTATTTTGGCAATGTGGTACACTTTGCCAACGGCACCACCGGGAAGCAGTATCGTCTCTATGTAGACGGACGCAGTGTTTGCGGAGGTGCAGGGAATCTGTGCATGAACCTGCTGCCAACCGGCACGCAGGAATTCGGCTGTTCTGACTTCTGCACTCGTTCGGATGCTGGCCTTGAGCTGATTCATTCGTGGCCTGCTATCAAGCAGGAACTGCTCCAAAAGGTGCAGAATGTTGCGGAGCGCAAAAGCAGCCTTGACAATTTTGAACTTTGAAAGAGAGGATATGCAATGTTGAGCAATGTGAAACTGACTGCGGCCAATGTTCCACACAAGGACAGCCTGACCACGGAAGAGAAGGCAACTCTGTGGAAGAACATTTCTTCAGCCCTTATTGAGACTGGTCGTCCAGGAATCAAGCGACTCCTGAACTGGATGCAGTCGGACTGTGGAAACGGCGTGATGAACTATGTCAACGCGCCCGCATCTACGAAGTACCACGGGAACTATCCTGGCGGTTTGATGGAGCATTCCTGGAATGTCTATGTATGGCTGACTATCATCGTAGGCAACGCCAACTCCATGAAGGACGCCGACGCGCAGCTCAAGAACGAGGAAAGCAAGGCAATGATGGACTCCGCTGCCATCGTCGCGCTTCTCCATGACATCTGCAAGGTCGGGTTCTATTCGATGGAACCGAAGAACCGGAAGACGTATGACGCGGAGAAGGTGAAAAACGCCCTTCAAAAGGACGTAAAGCACGACAGCCTCGGAGATTTTATCTGGGAGACGGTTATGAGCTACACCGTGACCGATACGCACAAGTTCGGCCACGGAGAGGCCTCCGTTGCCATCATCGAGAAATTCCTCGGCGTACTGGGACTTACCACGGAGGAGCGCATGGCTATCCGCTACCACATGGGAGACTTTGCGAATGAGCGCGAGACCAGTGAGGTCTATAATCGCTACCCGCTCGCTGCTATGCTCCACATGGCGGACCTTGCTGCGACCTACCTGGAAGAGCGTGAGTGTACGGACCAGATGGATGTATTCTGGGATACCGTTAAGGCATTTGCGCGGCCGGTCAAAGCGCCTGAGCAGGCTCAGCCTGCCACAGCGGATGCACCTAAGCCTGATGCGGAAACACCCTCAAAACAGGAAATGCCTCGCGGCCCGTTTCCGGGGCAGGGCTGACATGGAGCAATGCAAAAAGGCGTAGATTCCTACAACTAAACTGTGGATTGGCTGAGCCTGACTCCTTGTCAGCTCAGCCAATCTCACCACTAAAATGGAAGAACCGGAGTTAAAAAGGAGGAGAATGTACTATGGAAAGAAATCTTGAGTTGACCATCCGTATGGATAACGACCATGTTGAAATCGACGTTTACGAACCCGAATCGGGGGAGTGTTCTCAAATCGACGCTCCGCTGAGCTTCGACGAGCATCCTGAGTTCGATGCAGCCGTAGGCAACGAAATCTACAGCTGGCTTTCGCTCTGGGCAGACGAGTTGGCTGGCCAGAACTAATTGAAAGGCCCCCACAATTCTGGGGGCCTTTTTTCATCATTTTATTGACAATCAAGATGTTATGTGGTATAATACAAACATAAATTGAAGGAGGCAAAACACGCGGGTGCTTCGGCAGGAGCAAATGCCCGTCGGTTCGAATCCGACCGCCCGCCATTTTTTTCTTCTCCTTTTTTTACCCATACATCTGCCCCGGCAGGCGGCGTTATAGTCTGCCAATCCCCCCTTAAAGCAATATATGCGGGCGCTTTGGTAGGAGAGCGCACTCGCCGGTTCAAATCCGGCCACCCGCCATTTTTTCAACTTTCTCCATTCATGAAGCGCCCTGGCAGGCGGCATTGTAGTCTGCTTTCTCCTCTAAAAACTGTTTATGCCGGCAGAAGTCTGGGCGGATTCAGCTTCTTAATCCAAAAGGATGTAGAGTTCACGGGTTCGAATCCCGTTGCTGGCGCACTCGTCGAGATTACGACCCCGGCAGACGGTCCCAAAGTCTGCCCGCGAAATATTGAGGTGTAGCCAAGTGGTAAGGCATGGGACTTTGACTCCCTGACTCGCTGGTTCGAATCCAGCCATCTCAGCCATTCTCCCAAAGAAAAAATGCTGGCATAGCTCAGTTGGCAGAGCGACGCACTCGTAATGCGTAGGTCGCCGGTTCAAATCCGGCTCCCAGCCCCATTTGGTCTCTTAGCTCAGTTGGTAGAGCACCTGACTGTTAATCAGGGTGTCGCTGGTTCGAGTCCAGCAGGGACCGCCATTGCGGAAATTCCCGTCTTCCGCATCCAAAAGAGATGGGCTTAACAGAATATAGTGGTGAAAATCCACCGGGGCGGGAACCCATCCGTGCCGACAGGACAGTAAAAGTTGTTTGTCCAGCCACATCTCTTCTTTTTCAAGCCCGGATTCCTCGGAAAATGTGCCACCGAGGGCGGATAGTAAATCCGGCATGAGCGGAATAGCTACTCGCTCGCGGGGAGTCTATATGCTATCGTGGTGGAATTGGCAGACACAGCAGACTCAAAATCTGCTGCTGGAAACAGTGTAAGGGTTCAAGTCCCTTCGATAGCACCATCCCGGTATGCGGGCGAGGAAGCGCAAAAAGCTAAGTGCTGGGCGGCTGGCATCATTGCTAAGTGTTTGGCGGCTGGTAGGAAGGCGTCCGCGACCGGGAGCCGAACAAAAATGCTGGAATAGCTCAGTTGGTAGAGCGACGCATTCGTAATGCGTAGGTTGTCGGTTCGAGTCCGACTTTCAGCTCCATCCCTTGCTGAAAACTGCACCGGAAGATGCGTCCGGCCCGATACAACCGAGCAAATTCGGGGCTGCGACTTTTCGGAGCACAGTCATCGGGTCGCGGTGTGTGACAATCTAAGCGGGGGTTATGCCATCCGGGATGGTCCCGGACCAGAGGGCCGGGGCGGGAGTTCGATTCCCCAAGCGGCGAGGTTCGACTCCTCGCGGCAACGGTTGATGGCCCTCTCTTCACCTTAAAAAGCTCTTGCGGATAAGAACTTTTTTCAGTTGTATTGCCTCTCTATTTTCTGGCGAAACGACTGTTTTTCGCTCGGATGCGGTTGCAAACGCAAAGAGCTGAATCCGCAATACAGGGGCGAATGTTCTAAGGCTGGCGATGCGGTCTCCAAAACCGCGTGTGGTGGGTTCGATTCCCAACCGTCCCTGCCATACATATCGGGGTGCCTGGAGATGGTTCCAGTCCGGCCTCATAAGCCGGTTGACGCGGGTTCGAGTCCCGCCCCCGAAACCAGATGCCGAGTCGCTCTCGGCTGATGTGAGCGTGTGCAGAAAGCCTCACGAAGAATGACAATGCCCGACAATTCAGATGCGGAGCCGGTGGGTATACACGGTGGCTTGCGAAAACGCCCATTACGCGCAAGTAGACGATACTCTGATTGTCGGGAACTGCAACAAGCAGCGTTGGTGTTTAACGGTCAGCACTCCGGTCTTCCAAATCGGCGGTGCCGGTTCGAATCCGGTACGTTGCTCCACGTCCAGTGCTCGGACAAAGTACACGTCTGAACGGTCTGCCCACAGATAGAGCACATCAGGGCAGGGGAAACGGGGACTCACGGGGGCTAACCGCAAGCAGCCGCCCCGCAGCGGTGACAGTCCGGAGAGACGGGCAAGCAGCAGCCAGCAAAAGCGGCGTCGCAAACTATCCGTTTTTCGCGGGTTTGTCTTGTGATGCCGCTTATTTTTTGAAATTTTTTCCCACCGAAAGGAGCTTACACATGGAAAAAATCACACGAAAAGTGACCGCTACGGTCATCCATTATTCCGAGGCCGTTTTGGAGAACGGTATGCCGGCATTCAAGGAATGTCCGTCCGAACTGGTCGCAGATGCTGTCGATGCCACTCAGGCCCTCGCTTATCTGCGCAAGAAGTACGGAACAGACCGCTCTTTCCTCGTGACCGGTCTGGAGACGTCCACAAAGAAGTATGAGATGGACCTGGCTCTGTTCGTAAAGACCGCCACGCCGGTCATGGAGGTAAATGCTGTACCGGACGCAGAGCCGGAGGCTGAACAGACTACGCCTGCTGCTCCCACTTCGGAAGCGCCTGCTGCCGCAGTTGAGGTAGCCGCACCCGCACCTGTTCAGGAAGCCGCTCCTGCACCCGTAGCTGCGGAGTTTACTTCCGCGCCTGCTGCGCCTGTCGCACCGGTTGAGCCTGCTGCACCTGCCACCGAACCCGCTGTGGCCGTTGCCGTTCCCGCAGGCGAAGTTGAAATTTGACCGTCATGCACAGCAGAGCGAAAGAAAGGGCAAAACTTCTGACAGCTATTGCCGGTGTTGCGCTGATAGTTGCGGCAGTTGTCGGAATCTCTATCTCACTGATGACCGGGATGCCGTCGGGAGGCGGCATCTCAGGTCAAGTAACCATCCAGCCCTATACAGAGGATTCCCTTGCAGATATGGATGCAAAAGGAACCTTCTGCAAGTCCGTGCTCTCCACAAAGGTAAACAGAAAACTGGAGAAGAACGGATATTTAATGCTGGACACGAAGAAGGAATACGAAAAGTACCTGAGCGAATACCTTGACATCGTGCAGGTGGAGCCGGAACAGGTCCCGCTCGTCGATGATTGGTATGCCGCCGGATATAAGGCGATTGTTTTCTCTACAGATGCCTACGGAACAGGGGTCAATCTGGTGGCCGCCGAGCAGTATGTCGGGGACGAGAGCGTTAAAATCGTCATCGAACCGGCAGAAATCAATCCTGCCTTCCAGTTCAGTCAAGATATCTCTAACTGCAAGCAGACCTCTGTAATTGTCTATATTCAAGCGGAGGTTCTGGATAATGCGGAAAGCATTGAATTTCTGGTGAAAGGGGAGAGTTGAAAAATGGCAAACCGAACGCTGAAAACGCAGCCGGGCGTCGATGCCTGGTGCAGTCTCCCTGACAAGCTGCTGTCCGAACAGGGGAAAGCCCTGGTATCTTCCGACCCTGACCTGAGCGAGCGGACGCTTCGCCTACTGAGCGAAATTGAACAGCATAAGGACGAGGACATGAAGTGTTCCTTTGAAGATGTGTGCTTCTACGATAAAGGAGGACACTCTAAATCCGTTGGACTGGCCTGCCTGTCTATCTGCATCAAGGCAAACCCGTATGCTTCTCTCGCAGAGGTTGCGGCCAGGTATTCCGCCATGAGAAACAAGAACTTTGCGGCAGTCGCAAGAGCATTGGCAGACCTGAAGCACGAGAAGGGTTCTTTCATCGTTTATTCCAGAAATAGACACGACGGAACTATTCAGGTAAACGCCTGGATGCCGTTCATCGTCAACGCGGGGCATGAGCTGCCTCCTGTGAAGGGAAGTGCTACCATTGCGTAGAGCCATCTATAAAGGCGTTGTAGTAGGTGTCCTGATTCTTGGCATCGCATATTTTTGGCACGAGCAGGGCGAGCTTTATATGGACGTCCTGCGCCATATCCCTCAAATCCTGTTTGAAGGATACCAACCTGCGGCGTTTGACCCAGAGGTTCAAAAGAAATTTGGAATATGGGTCCTGACGGAATGCCTACTCGCCGTATTTCTGCTTCCTAACGGCAGAAAGCGTAGGAAATGGGAAAAGGATGATGACGAGGACGAGGACTGAGCGAATCACTCTCATATACTCGGCCGTGTGAAACATAAAATTCGCAGTGGAGGTGTTTCAGGTGAAAAAGCCAACACAAGTGGTATTTACCATCGAATGCGGTGCGACTCCTGACGAACTAATGCAGGCCATTCAAGATATCGTGCTTTCAAAGCTGCTTGCCGGCCGAGCGGAGGTAGCATCTTGAACGAGCGGGATGTGCGTGGTATAATCGAACCAGCAGAATTTGGCTGGCATCGAAAGGAGGCCGGCACATGAGAATGTGCGGATACGCACGAGTTAGCACCGACGAGGAACGGCAATTAGATAGCTTAGAGCATCAGATGGAGTTTTTCTCGGATTTTGCAAAGCAGAATGGGCATCATCTGGTCAATGTCTACACGGACGAAGGAATTACAGGCAGACAGCTCAAAAAGCGCGATGCGTTCAACAAAATGCTGAGCGACTCAAAACTTGGGCTATTTGACCTTCTTGTGGTCAAGGATGTCTCACGATTTGCACGAAATACTGTAGACCTACTCACGTCGATTCGACAGCTCAAATCGAGAGGAATCGACGTGATTTTTGTCAATAACAGCCAGAAAGTGCTTGGCGAATCGGAGTTCGTCATCACGCTGCTCGGCGCTGTGGCGCAGGAGGAAAGCTCAAACCTGTCTAAGCGAGTCAAGTTCGGGAAGAATATTACATCAAAGAAAGGAAGAGTACCGCCGCGAATTTTCGGATATGACCGGATTGATAACTTCACTATGGAAATCAACGAGAGGGAAGCGGAGGTCGTCAGAGAAATCTATCATCTCTACATCGACGAGGGACTCGGATGCCGCCTTATCGCCATCACACTTGCCGAAAAGCAGATGAAAACCAAGTTTGGTAACGATTGGAACCAGAGGAACATACGGAGAATACTGGAGAACCCAATTTACAGCGGACATTACATCAATCACCGCTACACCGTTGTGGACTTTCTGGAAGGAACGACGAAGGCGCTGCCGAAGGAACAGTATTACCACCATGACCGCCCGGAATGGGCCATCATAACGCCCGAACGCTTCCAGCAGGCACAGGAAATCTTGGAGCAGAGGAGAAAACAATACGCGACCGAATACACGCATTTCACTGGGCGATACAGCAACAGGCATTTATTCAGCACCCTGATACGCTGCAAGGAATGCGGACGCGCCTTCTCACGAAGAGTGACGCATTATCCAAACTCCGATTACATTTACTGGCGATGTCCAACCAACAACCAGTATACCGCAAAACGATGTTCCAACAACACAATCGTCAGAGAGGATGACCTAATTGAAACACTCTCCACCTACCTGAGAGAGGTTGTCTCTAACAAAGAGTCCATCGCTCAGGAAATCGCACGCAAGTTTAAGGAAGCAAATGCGGTGGAGGGAAGTAAGCCAGACGCTCAAACGCTTGAGGCGAAAAAGGTCAAGCTGAAGGCAAAGTTGGAAAAGTATATGGAGATGTACGCCAATGATATCATCACGATGGAAGCGTTGAAAAGTAAGACAGCAGAAATCAACGAATCTATCAATGTGATTGATGACCAGCTTATTCTCCTCGAAGGACAACGGACACAGGAAAGGACCATCGAAAGCATCACGAATGAAGCGATGGCGGAAATTGAGCGGTTTCTCAGCCTGCAATCTGCAACCAATATGGACCTCAGAAGAATTATAGATTCTATCATCGTGGACGACAAAAAGCAGGTGAAAATCAATCTAAAAATAACGGGCAATTTGTAAAGAGGAGCTGCTTTGCATACCTACTTGGTGTAGACCGTAGATGTCATCGACACCAAATAGGAGTCCACGCCCCACGCACACGCTGCAAAAATAACACAGCCAACACGCACATTTGGTGTCAATTACAACGGCTGTCGACCCACTGCTGCTGTGCGCGCGCATTGTCGACTGCTCCTGCGGGAACTGCTGCGACTGCGCAGCGGTCACGGGCGTGCCCGCGGGCATTGCCGAAGCCTTCGACGAGCCCATTCTCTTCGAGCCGCAGACCAGGCGCGTGTGCATCTCCATCGGACAGTTCTCCATCGTGCGGCTCGAGCGCGGCACGCAGCTGCTCATTCCGGTGTTCGACTACTGCATCCCGAGCGGCAGCTGCCAGCCGGTCGGCAGCATTTCGTGCAGCTCCTGCGACGATCCCTGCGAGATGTTCGAGAGCGTCTGCTTCCCGGTGGACGATTTCTTCCCCGCCGGCATCGCGGAGGGCGGCGCGGACACGCCGACGAACTGCTGCAGCTGCGGCGGCAAATAAAAGCTACGAGCGCGAAGCGGCGGGAGCTCCCGCCGCTTTTTTCTTCATCCGCATTTTTTCAGGCGAACAGGCATGACCTGTCCACTCCTCGCATAGAGTGGGGTATCTGACGGACAAGGGGGAGAGCGCATGAACGAAGCCAGGGCCATTGCGCGCTGCGAGGAGGCGGCGGCGCTGCTGCCGCCCCGGTTCCGACGCGCGGCGCTGCAAATGCCGGACCATCGCAAGCGATACACGGAGGAGTTCCGTCTGCGTGCCGGACAGCCCCCCGCCGCACTGCTGCCCGAGGGCGAGGTCACGCTGCCGTACTTCGGCGCGGACAGCCGCGTGACGCCGCGCGATCTCGCGCAGATGGTGGACGCGGTGACGGACTACTCGCGCTATGCCTGCGCGGAGACGCTGCGGCAGGGGTTTCTGTGCCTGCACGGCGGCTTCCGGCTCGGCGTATGCGGAACGGCGGTGCTGCGGAACGGCGCGGTCGCGAGCCTGCGAGACATTTCCTCGCTCTCGCTGCGCATCGTCACCGAGCGGATCGGCCTGGCCGAGCCGACGGCAGACAGCCTGTTCTGCGCGGGAGCCTTCCGGAGCACGCTCCTGCTCTCGCCGCCGGGCGGCGGCAAGACGACGCTTCTGCGCGACCTCATCCGCACGCTCTCGCTCGGAAGCGAGGACCGCGCGGCGCTGCGCGTCGCGGTGGTGGACGAGCGCGGAGAGATCGCTGTCTGCGCCGGAGGAGAGGCGCAGATGGCATTGGGGACGCACACGGACGTGCTCACGCTCTGCCCCAAGGCGCAGGGCATCGGCATGGTGCTGCGGGCAATGAACCCGCAGGTCATCGCGGTCGATGAGATCACGGCGGCCGAGGACATTGCGGCGATGGCGCACGCCGCCAACTGCGGCGCGGCGCTGCTCGCGACGATGCACGCCTCCGGCCTTGACGAGCTGCGGCAAAAGCCGCTCTGGCCGCTGCTGCGCGACTCCGGCGTGTTCCGGCGCGCCGTCGTCATCGAGGGCATGGGCGAGGAGCGGCGGTACCGCGTGGAGGAGCTGCTGCCATGAAGCTGCTCGGAGCCGCCCTGATCCTCTGCGGCGCGGCGCTCCAATGCCATGCGCTGCTCGGCGCACGGAGGCAGGAGCGTGCCGCCCTGCGGGAGCTTTCCGCCGCATTGGAGGGCTTGGAGCGCGGGATACGCGCCTCGCTCATGCCGCTGCCGCGGCTGCTCGGACAGCGCGGCGCGGGGAAGTACGCCGACGCCTTCTTCGCCGACGTGCTCGCGCAGCTGGAGAATGGGACGCCGCTGCCGGACGGCTGGCGCGAGGCCGCCGCCCGGACGCCGCTCGGCGAGCGGGAGCAGGCTGTGCTATCCGGTCTTGCCGACGCGCTCGGCGGGGAGGAGGACGCGGTGCTCCGCGCCCTGCGCGCGGCGGCGCAGGCGCTGCGCGGTACGCTCACGGAGCGGGAGCGGCAGAGCGCGCGGGATACCCGGCTCGTGACGACGCTCTGCTTCAGCCTGAGTCTCCTTGTCACGATACTGCTTATCTGAACAGGAAAAACACTTTACACAGGAGATCGCTATGGACATTGATCTGGTATTCAAGATCGCCGCCATCGGCATCGTGGTCGCGGTGCTCAATCAGCTGCTCGTGCGCTCGGACCGGCCCGATCAGGCGATGCTCGTGAGCCTTGCGGGGCTGGTGACGACGATGATGCTGCTCGTGCGGGAGATCAGCTCGCTCTTTGAGCTGGTCAAAACGCTCTTCGGGTTCTGAGCGATGGAGCTTTTGCTGAAGGTATTCGCGCTGTGCGTCATCACGGCGGCGGTCGCCTCGCTGCTGCGGCGAAACGAGGGAGAGCTGGCGCTGCTGCTGGCGCTGTGCGCCGCCGCCTGCGCGGCGGCTCTGCTCATCGCGGCAGGAGAACCGCTGGCCGCGCTGCTTCGCACGCTCGCAGAGAAAACGGGCCTTTCGGGCGCGGTGTTCACGCCGCTTTGGAAGGTGCTCGCCATTGCGCTGACGGTGCGCGTGGGCGGCGCCTTCTGCCGCGACGCCGCGCAGGGCGCTCTTGCCTCCGTGCTCGAGACCGCCGGCGCGGTCTGTGCGCTGACCGCAGCCGCTCCGCTGCTGCTCGCCGTGGTGGAGCTGGTGGAGGGCTGGCTGTGAGAAGGACGGTATTTCTCCTGCTCACGCTCGCGCTCCTGACCGTTCCGGTCTGCGCCGTGCAGCTTCCGGGCGAGCTTCTCGACGCGCTGCCGGAGGAAGCGGCGGCGCTGGCAGAGGGTGAAGGCATCACGGAGGAGGGCGTACAGCTCCTCGTGCAAAGCTTCTTCGACGCGCTGCGCGCGTCGCTGGACCGCTCGCTGCGCGGGGCGGTGCTGCTCGCGCTGACCGTCCTGCTCACGGGAGCCGCGGACGGCTTTGCGTCCTCGCTCGGCGAGAACGCCTCCCGCTTTGTGCCGCTCGTCGGCGTGCTGTGCGTGACGACGCTCTCGGCGGGCGACCTTTCCTCGCTCATCGGACTGGGAACGGCGACCATGCAGGATCTCGCCGACCTCACCAAGCTCCTGCTGCCGACGATGGCGGCGGCGCTCGCGGGCTGCGGCGGCGTGTTCACGGCGAGCGCCTGGCAGGTCGGCACGCTCTTTGCCGCCGACGCGCTCACAACGCTCATCCACGAGCTGCTGCTCCCGCTGGTCTACTGCCACATCGCTCTTGCCTCGGCGGGCGCGGCGCTGCCGGAGAGCGGTCTGGACAAGCTCGCGGACGGACTCAAAAAGCTCATCTCCTGGCTGCTGTGCGGCGCGGTGACGGCCTTCACGCTCTATCTGTCGGTCAGCGGCGTGCTCACCGGAAGCGCGGACCGCGCGGCGGTCAAGGCGGCGCAGACGGCGGTCTCCGGCGCGGTGCCGGTGGTCGGGAGCATTCTCGCGGAGTCCGCCGAGATGGTGCTCAGCGCGGCCCATTCGCTGCGCGCGGCCATCGGGGCGGCCGGCGTGCTGGGCGTGCTGCTCGCCTGCCTCGCGCCGCTCGTGCGGCTGAGCGTGCAGTTTTTGCTCTACCGCGCGGCGGCCTTCGTCTCGGCGGTCAGCGGCGTCAAGCCGCTTGAGCGGCTGCTCGAGCAGCTCGGCGACGCCTTCGCCCTCGTCCTCGGCATGACGGCGGCCTGCGCGGCACTGCTGCTCGCGGCGCTGCTCGTATCCATTTCCATGGTGGTGATGTGATGGCATTTTTACGGCAATGGCTCCTCGGCGTGGTGAGCTGCGCCTTTCTCGTGAGCCTTCTCGATCAGCTCACGCCCGAGGGAAGCGTGCGGAAGCTCGCGCGCTTTTCCGGCGGACTGGTGCTCATTCTCTGTATGCTGCGCCCGCTCGGGACGGCGGAGCCGTGGGAGCTGGCGCTCGACCTCGACGGCTTCTCCGCCGACCGCGTGGCATTGGAGGAGCAATACCGCGACGTGAGCGGGCAGTCGCTCGCGGCGGTCATAGCGGAGCGGACGGGCGCATATATTGAGGACAAAGCACACGCCCTCGGCGCTGAGGTCACGGCAGAGGTCACGGTGCGCGAGGAGGACGGCGCGTTCATTCCCGACCGCGCGGTGCTCTTCGGCGAGGAAAACGCGGAGCTCTCCGCGCTCCTGACGCAGGAGCTGGGGATCGCGCCGGAGAAGCAGGAATGGAGGGCGGAGAGATGAAGGATGCGCGGGCGGGGAAGTGGCTCGAGGGCCTGAAAAAATACCGTCTCGCCGCGCTCGCGGCGCTCCTCGGCATCGTGCTGATGCTGCTGCCGGGAGGAAATGCGGAGGCCGAGCCAACAGCCGGCAGTCCGGACGCCGAGGCGTTCGACCGCGGCGCGGTGCAGGAGGAGATGGAGAACATCCTGCGCGCCATCGACGGCGTGGGCGAGCTGCGGCTGATGCTCACCGTGGACTCCGGCACGAAGCGCGAGCTGGCACAGGACACGACCACCGAGCGCAGCGGGAGCGAGGACGTGAAGCGCAAGAGCGAGACGGTCGTCGTCGGTACGGGCAGCGGCACGCAGGAGGTCGTGGTGACGAACCGCGTCTATCCGCGCTACGTCGGGGCGCTCGTGGTCTGCGAGGGCGGCGGCAGCGCGGGCGTGCGCCTTGCCGTGACGCAGGCGGTCAGCGCTCTGACGGCGCTGCCGAGCGACAAGATCACCGTATTACAGGGGAAACCATGAAAATCATTATTTTGGGGAGGAAGAACATGAAAAAGCTGTGGAAACGGAACATGGTGGCGGGAGCGGTCTTACTGCTCGTGTGCGGGGCGATCTTTCTGAACGGACGCTACGCGCAGCAGGTGGAGGAGACCGACAAGATCCTCGGGCAGGCCACGCTGGTGGACGGCACGGAGGGCGACGCAGAGGAGGTCTCCGGCGAAGCGCTGCCGGGCGACTACTTTGCGACCGCGCGGCTCACGCGCCAGCAGGCCCGCGACAGCGCGCTGAGCCTTCTGCAGGAGGCAAGCGGCGCGGCGGAGGTCGATGAGGCGGCCGCAGCCGAGGCTGCGCAGAGCATCCAGACGCTCGCGGCCTACACGCTCGCCGAAGCGCAGATCGAAAACATGATCACCGCCAAGGGCTACACGGACTGCGTGGTCTTCATGGCCGACGACGGCGTGAGCGTGGTGGTCTCGGCGGGCGAGGACGGACTTCAGACCGAGGACATCGCGAAGATCACCGACATCGTCAAGCAGGAGACCGAGCTGACCGCCGACTGCATCAAAATATTAGAAGTAAATTAGCTGTTGTAATTTGCGGCAAAAGATGGTAGAATACTAATAATTGAGCATAGCGTATGCTGAGTATCACTACCGTATAGCAAGGAGAGACAGCAATGGGCGAAAACCGCGAATATCTGACGCAGTCCGCGAGCGACGGCAGCATCAACATTTCCGAGGATGTTGTGGTCGCGATCGCGTCCGAGGCCATCGGCGAGATCGAGGGCGTCGGCGCCATGATGACCACCATGACCGAGCAGCTCACCGAGCAGTTCATGGGCAAGAAGCCCGCACGCGGCATCCGCATGGACATTCAGGACGGCGAGATCACGCTGGACGTTTACCTGACGGTGAAATACGGCTTCGCCATTCCCGAGACCGCCGCCAAGGTGCAGGACGCTGTGATGAGCGCGGTCGAGACGATGACGGGCTTCTCCGTCCGGGCGGTCAACGTCCATGTGGGCGGCATCAGCTTCAACTAACAAGAAAGAGAAAAGGACGAAACGTCTATGGTTCGCAATACTGCAAGAGAGATTGCCGTGCATCTGGCGTATGAGCTGAGCTTCACCGACAAAACGGCGGAGGAGCTGGTCGCCGAGCGGCTGAGCCGCGACGGCTTTGCCGAGCTGGCAGGTGAGGATGAGCTTTACAGCGAAGCGCCCAACGCCAAGCAGGCGGAGTATATCCGCGCGCTCGTGTGCGGCGTGGCCGATCACGCGCCGGAGCTGGACGAATTCATCGCCAGGTACGCCAAGGGCTGGAGCTTTGACCGCATCCCGCTCGTGGCCTCCGCCATCATGCGCGTGGCGATGTACGAGATCCTCTATTTCCGCGACGTGCCGAACTCCGTCGCCATCAACGAGGCGGTGGAGATCGCCAAGAAGTACGAAACGCCCGAGACCGTGAAGTTCATCAACGGCATCCTCGGCTCGTTCGTGCGCGCGGAGATCAGCGCAGAATAAGCAAAGAGGCAGAGCACCGCGCACGGCGGCGCTCTGCTTTGTATATCCGGCATCTGCAAAGGAAAAACGCTTCACAGGAGAACGCATGGAACAGCAAATGATCTTCTCGGTCAGCGAGGCCAACAACTTCATCAAGGCTCTGCTCGACCGCGTGCCGCAGCTGCAGGAGATCTTCGTGCGCGGCGAGATCTCAAACTACAAGCTCTACCCCTCGGGCCACCACTACTTCACGCTCAAGGACGCCGAGGGCGCGATGCGCTGCGTGCTGTTCAAGGGAAACGCCCTGCGTCTGCGCTTCCGTCCCGAGAACGGCATGAAGGTCATCGCCTTCGGGCGCATCAGCGTGTTCCCGCGCGACGGGGCCTATCAGCTTTATGTCTCCGAGCTCTCGCCGGAGGGCGCGGGCGACCTGCACGTCGCCTTCGAGCAGCTCAAGGCGCAGCTGGAGCGCGAGGGGCTTTTCGATCCCGCGCATAAGAAGCCGCTGCCGAGGTACCCGAAGACCATCGCCATCATCACCTCGCCCGCCGGCGCGGCGGTGCATGATATGCTCCGCATCCTCCGCGCCCGCTGGCCGCTGACGGAGGTCAAGCTCCTCGGCGTGCGCGTGCAGGGAACCGAGGCCCCGCCGGAGATCGCCGGCGCGCTGCGCTACGCGAACAGATACAAGGTCGCGGACCTCATCATCACGGGCCGCGGCGGCGGCTCCATCGAGGACCTCTGGGCGTTCAACGACGAGCGCGTGGCGCGCGCCATCTACGAATCGGAGATCCCCGTCATCTCCGCCGTCGGTCACGAGCCGGACGTCACCATCGCCGACTATGTCGCCGACGCGCGGGCGTCCACGCCGTCGAACGCCGCGGAGATCGCCGTGCCCGACCGGAATGACGTCCGCGCCCGGCTCACGGCGCTGGAGCGAGGCATGACCAAAACGGAGGAAAGCCGCCTTTCCGCGCTGCGCGAACGGCTGACCGCCTTGGAGCGGAAGCGCGTGCTGCGCGACCCGATGGCCTTCATCGCGGACAAGCGCCTGCTGCTCGACTACACACAGAAGAATCTCGCCTCGCTTGCGGAAAAGCAGGTGGGGGAGCGGCGGCAGCGCTTTGCCGCGCTGTGCGCGTCGCTCCACGCGATGAGCCCGCTCGCGGTGCTCGCGCGCGGCTATGCCGTGGCGCGGACGGCGAACGGTACGGTGCTCCGCAGCGCGGACGAGGTGACCGTCGGCGAGACGATCGACGTGACGCTCGGACGGGGCAGCCTGGTCTGTACGGTCAACGAAACGAGAGGAGAGAACAACCATGGCAAAAAGCTTTGAGGATAACATCACGCGGCTCGAGGAGATCGTGTCGCAGCTTGAGCGCGGCGACGCGAAGTTAGCCGACTCGCTCAAGCTCTTTGAGGAGGGGACGAAGCTCGTCACCTCCTGCGGAAAAATGCTCGACGAGGCGGAGCAGAAGGTCGTGCGCCTGACCAAAGGCGCGGACGGCGCGCCGGTCGAAGCCCCCTTTGCTGCGGAGGAATAATACATGGAACGAGAACTGTTTGCCCTCCGCATGGAGGAATACCGCACGATGGTCGAGGACTTTCTCGATGCACAATGCGTCGCCGCGGACGAGCCCTACGCGCGGCTGCTCGACGCCATGCGCTACAGTCTCACCGCGGGCGGCAAGCGCCTGCGGCCGATCCTGACGCTGGAATTCTGCCGCCTTTGCGGCGGCGACGTTCACGCCGCGCTTCCCGCCGCCTGCGGCGTGGAGCTGCTGCATACCTATTCGCTCATTCACGACGATCTGCCGTGCATGGACGACGACGATCTGCGCCGCGGCAAGCCGTCGAACCACAAGGTGTTCGGCGAGGCCACCGCCGTGCTGGCGGGCGACGCGCTGCAGGCTCTCGCCTTTGAAACGGTGCTCTCCGCGCCGCTTGCGCCGGAGCGCGCGCTGCGCTGTGGGCAGATCCTGACGCACGCCGCGGGTCACGCCGGCATCTGCGGCGGCCAGCAGCTCGACCTCGAATGGGAGGGCCGCTCCCTCGACCGCGGCGAGCTGATGGCGATCCATCTGCGCAAGACGAGCGCGCTCATCCGCGCGGCCTGCCTGATGGGCGTCGCCGCCGCGGGCGGCACGGCGGAGCAGGCGGATGCGGCGCAGCGCTATGCCGACGCGCTCGGCCTTGCCTTCCAGATCCGCGACGATATGCTCGACGTGATCGGCGACGAGGCGACCTTCGGCAAGCCCATCGGCTCGGACAAGGCGGAGAAAAAGACCACCTTCGTCGATCTCCTCGGCCTTGCAGCGTGCGAGCGTGAGGTCGTGCGCCTGACCGACGAGGCGATCTCCGCGCTCAGTCCGTTCGGCGGAGAAGCGGACTTCCTCGCCGCGCTCTCGCACAGCATGGAAACGCGGAACAAGTAACGCCCGGCAGGGCGGAGACCTTCGGGACTCCGCCCTGTTTTGCGTCGTTCACAAAAATTTTGCGGTGAATAACGCGCTGTATATCTTGTATATTTCCGCACGATGGTCTATAATGACCATGATTTGACATGACGGCGGTATCCCGCGCTCCTGCCGGGCCGCCCGAAAACAACTGCAAGGGGATACTACGTTGATCTTGGACCGAATTCATTCGCCGGAAGACCTCCGGGCGCTCGACGGCTCGGAGCTTCCGCTTCTCTGCGACGAGCTGCGCGGCTTTCTTGTCACGCAGGTCTCGCGCACCGGCGGGCACCTCGCCTCGAACCTCGGTGTGGTGGAGCTGACCGTCGCCATCCACCGCGTGTTCGACACGGCGCGCGACCGCCTCGTTTTTGACGTGGGGCATCAGTGCTACGTCCATAAAATACTCACCGGCCGCGCGGACCGCTTTCCGACGCTGCGGCAGCTCGGCGGCATCTCGGGCTTTCCCAAGCCCTGCGAGAGCGTACACGACGCCTTCATCGCCGGTCATGCCTCCAACTCCGTCTCCGTGGCGCTCGGCATGGCGCGCGCCCGCACGATGCTGCACGAGGATTACAGCGTGCTTGCCCTCATCGGCGACGGCGCGCTCACCGGCGGCCTTGCTTACGAGGGACTCAACAACGCCGGCGCCTCCGGCGAGCCGCTGATCGTTATCCTCAACGACAACGGTATGTCCATCGACCGCAACGTCGGCGCGATGAGCGAGCATCTCTCGCGCCTGCGCACAAAGCCGGAATACTTCGCCTTCAAGAAGGCGTACCACAACGCGCTGAGCGGCACGGCCGCCGGACGCGCGCTCTACCGCTTCAACCACTCGCTCAAAACAGGACTCAAAAAGGCCATGCTGCCCAACGCCACGATGTTCGAGGACATGGGCTTCGCCTACCTCGGCCCTGTGGACGGGCACGACCTCGCGCAGCTCACCACCACGCTCGAATGGGCGCGGGAGATGAAGCGCCCGGTGCTCGTCCATGTCCGCACGCAGAAGGGGCACGGCTACGCGCCTGCCGAGCGTGAGCCATGGAAATTCCACGGCGTCGGACCGTTCGATGCGCCGACCGGCGCGGTTCCTCCGGCGAAGGAAAGCTTTTCCTCCGTCTTCGGCGCGGCGCTCACGGAGCTGGCTGAGGAGGACCCGCGCGTATGCGCGATCACCGCGGCGATGGAGGACGGCACGGGTCTCACGCCCTTTGCCGGGCGTTTCCCCGACCGCTTTTTTGACGTCGGCATCGCCGAGGGACACGCCGCCGCGATGGCGGCGGGCCTTGCCAAGCAGGGCGCGCTCCCGGTGTTCGCCGTGTATTCGAGCTTTCTCCAGCGCGCCTACGACCAGCTGCTGCACGATGTGGCGCTGAGCGGACTGCACGTCGTCTTTGCGGTCGACCGCGCGGGCCTGGTCGGTGCGGACGGCGCGACGCATCACGGCGTGATGGACACGGTATTTTTATCCGGCATCCCGAATATGACGGTGCTCTGCCCCGCGAGCTTCGCGGAGCTGCGCGCCATGCTGCGCCGCGCGCTTTTTGAAATGACCGGCCCGGTCGCCATCCGCTATCCGCGCGGCGGCGAGGGCGCCTTCACCGCCGATACGAGCGCCGGGGATTTTGCCGAGCTGCGCACGGGGAAGGACATCACGCTCTGCGCCTACGGCACGCTCATCAACAACGTGCTCGGCGCGGCGGAGCTGCTGCACGAGGACGGCATCGAGGCGCGGGTGGTCAAGCTCAACCGCATTTCGCCCTTCCGCGGCGGCGAGCTTTCCAGAATCTTCGGCACAACGAAGCGGCTGCTGGTCGCGGAGGAATGCTCGGGCGTGGGCTGCATCGGTCAGCGCATCGCGGCGATCCTCGCCGAGGAGGGGCACGAGCCGCAGAGGCTCATGCTCTGCAACCTCGGGCGCAGATTCATCGAGCAGGGGAGCGTCGGCGAGCTGTACCGCCAATGCGGACTGGACGCGGAGAGCCTGGCACGCACGGCAAAGGAGGTCTGCCAATGAGTACAAAGGAACGATTGGACGTCGCGCTCGTTGCGCGCGGCCTTGCCGAAACGCGCGCCAAGGCGCAGGCGAGCATCATGAGCGGCATCGTCTATGTGAACGGGCAAAAGGTCGATAAGGCCGGCACGCCGGTCGCCGCCGACGCGGCGCTCGAGGTGCGCGGACACACGCTGCGCTATGTCAGCCGCGGCGGGCTCAAGCTCGAAAAGGCGATGGCGGAGTTTCCCATCACGCTCACGGACTGCATCTGCGCCGACATCGGTGCCTCCACCGGCGGCTTTACCGACTGTATGCTGCAAAACGGCGCGAAAAAGGTCTACGCCGTGGACGTCGGCTACGGTCAGCTCGACTGGAGGCTCCGCAGTGACGCGCGCGTGGTGTGTATGGAGCGCACGAACGCCCGCTATCTCACGCACGAGCAGATCCCCGATGAGCTGGATTTCGCATCTGTGGACGTGTCGTTCATCTCGCTCAAGCTCATTCTGCCCGCGCTCGCGGGGCTTCTGAAGCCGGACGGCCACGCCGTCTGCCTCGTCAAGCCGCAGTTCGAGGCAGGACGGGAAAAGGTCGGCAAAAAGGGCGTCGTGCGCGATCCCGCCGTGCATCTGGAGGTGCTCGAGCACTTTCTGGAGCACGCAAAGGAAAGTCGCTTTACCGTCCTTGGCCTGACGTACTCTCCCATTCGCGGCCCCGAGGGGAACATTGAATATCTCGGCTATCTCTCCCGTGCGGAGGAGGAGCCGCCGGTCCATGACCTGAAGGCTCTGGTCGAGGCGTCCCACGCGGCGCTGGAGGAAAAGAAAGGCGAAAACGATGCTTAAAAAGGTGATACTTTGTCCAAACCCCTACCGCGACCATGAGCTGACCGTCGCCAAGGAGGCCAAGCGCATTCTCGACAGCGTTCACTGTCCGAACGTCGTGTGCGTGCCGTTCCGCAACGAGGAGAAGCCCGAGGGCTACGGCCTCGATATCCGTCCGCTCCAGCAGGAGCTGCGCGGCGCGGACATGATCATCGCCTTCGGCGGCGACGGCACGATCCTGCACCTTTCCAAGACCGCGGCGCACCGCGACATTCCGGTGCTCGGCGTGAACCTCGGCTCGCTCGGCTTCATGGCGGAGCTGGAGCAGAAGGAGCTTGGCCGCCTCGGCGAGCTGATGGACGAAAAATACACGGTCGAGAGCCGCATGATGCTCGACGTCAGCGTGGTGCGCGAGGGGCGCGTCATCTACTCCAACCTTGCGCTCAATGAGGCGGTCGTGACCCGCGGAGCGGTGTCCCGCGTGATCCGGCTCCACATTCGGACCGAGCAGGGACGGCTGCTCGATGTGACGGGCGACGGCGTGATCGTCGCAAGCCCGACCGGCTCCACGGCCTATTCGCTCTCCGCGGGCGGGCCGGTCGTCGAGCCCACGGCGCGCAACCTCATCGTCAGTCCGATCTGCGCGCACAGCGTGCACGCCAACTCCTATGTGCTCTCGCCGGAGCGCACCGTCACCGTGCAGACGGAAAAAACCGGCTACAAGCCGATCTTTCTCTCCGCCGACGGCGGGCGGGCGTTCTCGCTGCGCAACGGCGACGCCGTGGAGATCCGGCGCTCAAAATATGAAACAAAGCTCGTAAGGCTTTCCAATAAGAGCTTTTGCGATATCCTGCAAAAAAAGATGTTGATGGGAGTGTTGGGACATGAAGAATAACCGACAGGAGAAAATTCTGGCCATCATTGAGGCCGAGCCGATCGAAACACAGGAGCAGCTTCTCTCGAAGCTGCAGGAGCAGGGCATAGAGAGCACGCAGGCGACCATCTCGCGCGACATCAAGCAGCTCCACCTCATCAAGGAGCCGGTCGGCGGCGGGCGCTACCGCTACGCCGTGAGCGCGCAGAAGATCAAGCTCAACTTTGCCGGCAGATTGCAGGTCATCCTGCGCGAGAGCATCCTCAGCGCCGACCGCGCGCAGAACCTCGTCGTGGTGAAGATGATGCCGGGCCTCGGCCCCGCGGCAGGCTCCGCCTTCGACGGCATGGAGATCCCCGCCATCGTCGGCACGGTCAGCGGCGACGACACGGTGCTCGTCGTGCTGCGCGATGAGCAGAGTGCGGCGGAATTCTGCACCGAGCTGACCGCCATGATCAAGTAAGAAGGGGAGAAGGCCGCAATGCTTCAGCTTCTCCACATCGAAAACATCGCCGTCATCGAGCGCGCGGACATCTCGTTCCGCGCGGGCTTCAACGCGCTCACCGGCGAGACCGGCGCGGGCAAGTCCATCGTCATCGACTCGCTCGGCGCGGTGCTCGGCGCGCGCACCTCGCGCGACCTGATCCGCACGGGCGCGGCCAAGGCCTTCGTCAGCGCGGAATTTGACGGCGTGGACGCCTCGCTTCCTGTGCTCGCCGCGCTCGGCGTCGAGCCGGAGGACGGCGTGCTGCTGCTCCAGCGCGACATCTATGCCGACGGCAAGAACATCTGCCGCGCGAACGGACGGCCCATCACGGTCGCGCAGCTGCGCGCGTTGGGGACGAGCCTTTTGAATATCCACGGCCAGCACGAGGGCACGCAGCTGCTCGACGAGGAGCAGCACGGCGCGTACCTCGACCGCTTCGCCCGGCTCGACGGCCTGCCGGAAGCCTATACCGAGCGTTATCAGGCGGCGCGTGAGACCCGGCGGCAGATCGAGGCGCTTCAAATGGACGAGGCGGAAAAGGCCCGCCGCGTCGACACGCTGCGCCATCAGATCGCCGAGCTGGAGCGCGCGGAGCTGCGCGACGGCGAGGAGGAGGAGCTTCTTGCGCGGCGCGAGCTGCTGCGCAACGCCGAAAAGTTCATGGACGCCTTCGCCGCGGCGGACTACGCCCTCTCCGGCGGGGACGACGGCCTCGGCGCGGCGAGCCAGCTCAAGAACGCGGAGAACGCGCTCCACAGTGTGCGCGCCCTCGGCGCTCGCTTCTCCGAGCTGTGCGAGCGGCTGGAGAGCCTGTATTCCGACGTTTACGATCTCGCCGAAACGGTGCGCGACCTGAGAAGTGAGATGGACTTTTCCCCGCAGGAGCTCGACGCGGTGGAGAGCCGCGCCGACCAGCTCTACCGCCTCAAGAAAAAGTACGGCGCGACGGTCGGCGAGATGCTCGATTACCTCGAGCGCAGTAAAAAGGAGCTTGACGAGATCGAATACGCGGACGACCGCATCGTGCAGCTTCAGGGGACGCTTGCCAAGCAGGAAAAGGAAATGCTCGCCGCGGCGCGCACGCTTTCCGACGCGCGCAAGGCTGCGGCAAAAGCGCTCGAGGAGCGCATTCTGCGGGAGCTGCGCGAGCTGGACATGAACAAGGTCCGCTTTTCCATCGACTTTACAGAGCATGAGCCGGACGCGACGGGCATCGACACGGTGCGCTTCCTCATGAGCGCGAACGCGGGCGAGGACCTCAAGCCCATCCACAAGATCGCCTCGGGCGGCGAGCTCGCGCGCATCATGCTCGCGCTCAAAAACGTGCTCGCCGAGCAGGATCATGTGATGACGATGGTCTTCGACGAGGTGGATACCGGCGTCTCGGGCCGCGCGGCCCAGCGCGTGGCGGAGAAGATGGCGAAGCTCTCGCGCAGGCGTCAGGTGCTCTGCGTGACGCATCTGCCGCAGCTCGCCGCGATGGCGGACACGCACTTTTCCGTCGAGAAGGGCGAGGAGAACGGACGCACCTTCACGCGCGTCGTGGAGCTTGACCGCGCACAGCGCTGCGCGGAGCTTGCGCGGCTGACCGGCGGCGCGGCGGCGACCGAAACGCAGCTGCGCGGCGCGGAGGAGCTGCTGAGCGCGGCGGACGCGTTCCGCAGCGCGCTGTGAATTCTTCGTTTTGATTCGCTTTAACGTAAAAAAGAATTGCATTTTTCGCCGTATGGCATTACAATATCAGTTGATTTGCTGATCTGAAAAAAGGAGAACCGCTGCCGATGGACCAGTACGCGCAGCGCATCACGCGGGACTATCCCGTGCGGCGCAAGGCACAGGAAAAAGAAAATATGCGCACCTACCTCATGGGGCAGCTGCGCGCGCTCGGCTACGACGCAAAGCTCAACGACTGCGGCAAGGCGGTGAACGTCATCGCGGGCGATCCCGAGCGGGCGAGCATCCTCTATGCCGCGCACTACGATACGCCGCTGCGCGAGCCGCTGCCGGCGATCCTCTGCCCGACGCGGCCGGTGACCTATCTGCTCTATCAGGCGCTCACGCCCGTGCTGGCGCTGGTGCTCTGCTTCGCGGTCTCCCTCGGCGTGACCTTCGCGCTGAGCCTTCCGAACCTGACGCTGCCGCTCTTTCTCGTGCTGCTGATCGGCGCGCTGGCGTATCTCAAATACGGCCCGTCGGAGAAGAACAATGTCAACGCCAACACCTCCGGCGTGGCGGCGCTGCTCCGCACCGCCGAGCAGCTCACGCCGCGCTACCGCAACGACGTCTGCTTCCTCTTTCTGGACGGCGGCAGCGACAATATGCGGGGCGCCAAGGGCTTCCGCAAGCGCTATCCGAGCGCCAAGGAGAAGCCCGTCCTCTGCCTCGACTGCGTGGGCAGCGGAGACGAGCTGCTGATCCTGCCGGGCAAGGGCGCCCGCTGGAACGGCGAGCTGCTCGACGCGATCAATTCGAGCTTTGAAAACTCCGAGCGCAAGACCTGCTACGACAAGGTGGACGGTCTCGTGCATTTCCCCGGCGACCAGCGCGCCTTCAGGCAGGGCGTCGCGGTCTGCGCGGTGCGCCGCGTCCCCGGCTTCGGGCGTTTCATCTGCCCGACGGGGAAGGATAACCGCATCGACGATGAAAATTTAGAGCTTCTCAGCCGCGGTCTCGTGAAATTGGCGGCGGCTTACCAAATCAAAAAGTGACAGGGAGAAATATACAATGGGTATTTATGAAGAGCTGCAGGCGCGCGGCCTGATCGCGCAGGTCACGAACGAGCCGGAGATCCGCGAAATGGTCAACAACGGCAAGGCGACCTTCTACATCGGCTTTGACCCGACGGCGGACAGCCTGCACGTCGGTCACTTCATGGCGCTGTGCCTGATGAAGCGCCTGCAGATGGCGGGCAACCGCCCCGTCGTCCTCGTCGGCGGCGGCACGGGCTACATCGGCGACCCCTCCGGACGCAGCGATATGCGAAGCATGATGACGCCGGAGACCATTCAGCACAACTGCGACTGCTTCAAAAAGCAGATGGAGCGCTTCATCGACTTCGGCGAAGGCAAGGCCATCATGGTCAACAACGCCGACTGGCTCTTAAAGCTCAATTACATCGAGCTGCTGCGCGAGGTGGGCGCGTGCTTCAGCGTCAACAATATGCTCCGCGCCGAGTGCTACAAGCAGCGTATGGAAAAGGGCCTGAGCTTCCTTGAGTTCAACTACATGATCATGCAGTCCTACGACTTCTATTACCTCTTCCAGCACTACGGCTGCAATATGCAGTTCGGCGGCGACGACCAGTGGAGCAATATGCTCGGCGGCACGGAGCTGATCCGCAGGAAGCTCGGCAAGGACGCGCACGCCATGACCATCACGCTGCTGATGAACAGCGAGGGCAAGAAGATGGGCAAGACCGCCAGCGGCGCGGTGTGGCTCGACCCGAACAAGACAAGCCCCTACGACTTCTACCAGTATTGGCGCAACGTCGGCGACGCGGACGTTTTGAAGTGCATCCGTATGCTGACCTTCCTGCCGCTCGAGCAGATCGACGAGATGGACAAGTGGGAGGGCAGCCAGCTCAACCGCGCCAAGGAGATCCTTGCCTACGAGCTCACCGCGCTCGTCCACGGCGAGGAGGAGGCAAAGAAGGCGGAGAACGCGGCCAAGGCGCTCTTCGGCGCCGGCGGCGACAGCGCCAATATGCCGACCACCGTGCTCGCGGACGCCGACTTTGAAAACGGCGGCATCAACATCCTCTCGCTGCTTGTCGCCACGGGGCTGTGCCCGAGCCGCGGCGAGGCCCGCCGCCTCGTTCAGCAGGGCGGCATCGTTGTGGACGAGAAGAAGGTCGAGAGCATCGACGAGAGCATCCCGCAGGAGAAGTTCGCCGGCGACGGCGTCATCATCCGCAAGGGCAAGAAGGTCTTCCACAAGGCTGTGACCAAGTAAGCACCATGCACGAAAGCCTCCGCAGCGCGGTCTGCGGAGGTTTTTTTGCCGCCGCGCCGCAAGGGCTTGCGTTTTGAACGCCTGTTTGATATAATATATTCTACTGCGCAGATCGCGGATCGCTGCACGCCGCCGTGCATCGCTCCGCGCCGAGGGAGGGGAGCGCCATGCGGATACTCGGCATCGACCCGGGGCTTGCCATCGTCGGCTTCGGCCTGATCGAGGCGGAGACCGGGAAAACGCAGATGCTGCAATACGGCGCGGTCACCACGCCGGCAGGGCTTCCGCTCGCCGCGCGGCTCGTGCAGCTCGAGCGCGATATGGAGGAGCTGATCGCGCAGCTCCGGCCGGAGGCCATCGCGGTCGAGGAGCTGTTTTTCTCCAACAACATCACCACCGGCATCGCCGTCGCGCACGCGCGCGGCATCATCCTCTGCACCGCGGCGAAGAGCGGGATACCGCTCTTTGAGTACACGCCCATGCAGGTCAAGCAGGCGGTCGTCGGCTATGGCCTTGCCGAAAAGCGGCAGGTGATGGATATGGTCAAGCGGCTTTTGAAGCTCAAGGCCGTCCCGCGTCCCGACGACGCGGCGGACGCGCTCGCCCTGGCGATCTGCCACGCGCGCAGCGCGACCTCGCTGCTCGCGCGCGCACAAAATCCGGTCAAGCAAACCGTCTAAGGAGGACGCTCCATGTTCTATTATCTCGAGGGCAAGGTCGCGCACGTCGAGCCCTACCTCGCGGTCATCGACTGCGGCGGCGTGGGCTACGCCTGCCGCACAACGAACCACACCATCCGTCAGCTCAAGAAGGGTGAAGTCAAACGGCTTTACACCTACTTGAACGTGGGCGACGGCATTTTTGAGCTCTACGGCTTCGCCACCGAGCAGGAGCTCAATAGCTTCAAGCTGCTCATCGGCGTTTCCGGCGTGGGGCCGAAGGCGGCGCTCGCCATCCTCTCCGTCGGCACACCGGAGCATCTGACGATGGCGGTCATCACCGGCGACGAAAAGGCGCTGACCGCCGCGCCCGGCGTCGGGAAAAAGCTCGCCCAGCGCATCCTTCTGGAATTGAAGGACAAGATCGCCAAGGAAACGCAGGAGATCGGCCTGCCGGCCTCGGCCGGCGGTGCGGCGCTCGGCAGCGGGAGCAAGGCGGCGGAGGCCGCCGCGGCGCTCGCGGTGCTCGGCTACACGCAGCAGGACATTTCCGCGGCGCTCAAGGGCGTGGACGTGGAGACTCTGCCGCTCGAGGAGATCGTGCGCCAGAGCCTGAAAAAAATGGTGAAGTAAAGAAGGTGAACGCGGAATGAACGAAAACACAAAAAAAGCTGTTAAGAACGGCATTACCTTTGGAACCTGTCTTGCTATGGTTATTTCCTATACGTCATGGAACAGCGTTGGATGGGCGATTTTTCACGGATTGCTGAGCTGGCTGTATGTGATTTATTTTGTGGTCACGTACTGATGATTCTTCTGCAAAGCGTGAAAAGGAGTGTGAGCACTTGAGCATTGATTTCGGGACCGACATTTATGAAGAGCCCATCGTGGCCAAGACCTTCCTGAGCGAGGACGCGCAGGAGGGCTCGCTGCGCCCGAAAACGCTCCGCGAATACATCGGGCAGGAGAAGGCCAAGGGCAACCTTGCCGTCTTCATCGAGGCGGCAAAGCGGCGCAATGAGTCGCTCGACCACGTTCTGCTCCACGGCCCTCCGGGCCTTGGCAAAACGACGCTCGCGGGCATCATCGCCGCCGAGATGGGCGTCAACATCCGCATCACCTCCGGCCCCGCCATCGAAAAGGCGGGTGACCTCGCGGCGCTGCTCACAAATCTGAGCGAGAATGACATTCTTTTTGTCGATGAGATCCACCGCCTCAACCGCGCGGTGGAGGAGATCCTCTATCCCGCGATGGAGGACTACGCCATCGACATCATCATCGGCAAGGGCCCCAGCGCGAACTCCATCCGGCTCGACCTGCCGCACTTCACGCTCATCGGCGCGACGACCCGCGCCGGTCAGCTCTCCGCGCCGCTGCGCGACCGCTTCGGCGTCACGCTGCGTCTGGAGCTTTATACGCCCGAGGAGCTTGCGAAGATCGTCACGCGCTCGGCGGGCATCCTGAACGTTTCCATCGCCCCCGAGGGCGCGATGGAGATCGCGCGCCGCTCGCGCGGCACGCCGCGCATCGCCAACCGGATGCTCCGCCGCGTGCGCGATTTTGCCGAGGTCAGGGCCGACGGCGTCATCACGCGCGAGGTGGCGGACGAGGCGCTGCGCGCGTTGGAGATCGACCGGCTCGGCCTCGACCCCATCGACTACCGGATGCTGCGCGCCATCATCGAGAACTACGGCGGCGGCCCGGTCGGCATCGACACGCTCGCCGCGACCATCGGCGAGGAATCCGTCACGCTCTGGGACGTGTACGAGCCGTACCTCATGCAGCTCGGCTTCCTCACGCGCACGCCGCGCGGCCGCTGCGTGACGCGCAAGGCGTATGAGCATCTCGGCCTGAGCGTTCCCGCGTCCCTTGCGGACGAGGCGGAGCAGCTCAGCTTAAACTGAATCAATAAGGAGACTTTCATCTATGGGCAAGCTATTTGGCACCGACGGCATCCGCGGAATCGTGGGCGAGAATCTGACCGTCGAGCTGGCGTTCCACACCGGTCAGGCCATCGCCGCCGTTTTGAAGGAGGAGAAGGGGAGAGCGCCCCTCATCACCATCGGCAAGGACACGCGCATTTCCTCCGATATGCTCGAATCCGCGCTCATCTGCGGCATCTGCTCCGTCGGCGGCGACGTGATGCCCTTCGGCGTGCTGCCGACTCCGGCGGTCGCGTACCTGACGGTTCTCAAGGGCGCGGACGCGGGCATCGTCATCTCCGCGAGCCACAACCCCTTCGAGCACAACGGCATCAAGGTCTTTAATGAAAAGGGCTACAAGCTGCCCGACGCGACGGAGGCGAAGATCGAGGAAAAGATCCTCTCCGGCGAGACCATTCCCGTCGCCACGCGCGGCGAGATCGGCGTGCTGCACCACGGTCTCAAGCAGTCGAAGCTCGAGTACATCCACCATCTCACCACCACCATCGACTCCGACCTCTCCGGTCTGCGCGTGCTGGTGGACTGCGCCAACGGCGCGGCGAGCGCCACCGCGCCCGAGCTGTTCGGACGCTTCAAGTGCTATGCCGATTTCATCCACCGCGAGCCGAACGGCACGAACATCAACGACCGCTGCGGCTCCACGCACCTCGAAAGCCTCGGCCAGCGCGTCGTGGCGGGGAAGTACGACGTGGGCGTGGCCTTCGACGGCGACGCCGACCGCTGCCTGATGGTCGACGAGCTGGGCCATGAGATCGACGGCGACAAGATCATGGCGGTCTGCGGAGCCTATATGAAGCGCAACGGCAGGCTCACCGGCAACACCATCGTGGCGACCGTCATGTCGAACCTCGGACTGCACGAGTTCTGCCGGAAGAACGGCATCGACCTCGTCTGCACCAACGTGGGCGACCGCAATGTGCTCGAAAAGATGGTGGAGTGCGGCTACAAGCTCGGCGGCGAGCAGTCGGGCCACATGATCTTCACCGACTACGCCACCACCGGCGACGGTCAGCTCTCCGCGCTCCAGTTCCTGCAGATCCTCGCGCTCTCCGGCAAGAGCGCGTCCGTGCTCACCGCCGACTGCCCGCAGTACCCGCAGGTGCTGCTGAACGTCGTCGTCAGCCACGACCGCGGCGTGAAGGAGGCCATCATGGCGAGCGATGCGCTCAAGACCGCCGTCGCGGACGAGGAGAAGTTCCTGCGCGGCGAGGGCCGCATCCTCGTGCGCCCCTCCGGCACCGAGGCGCTCATCCGCGTGATGGTCGAGGCCAAGACCGAAAGCGTCGCGCAGCTGGTCGCCGAGCGGCTGGTGAAGGTCATTCGATCGGTCTGATTCGTCGATTTGTCGGCGAGCGGGCGACAAATGAAACAGGAATTGTATCTTGTTGCCCGAATTTTATCTTTTTTTCAGTTTATTTTCGTAAATACTTGACAAAACCGTGCAAGTACAGGTATAATGCAGTATGGTAAATGTGGCAGAGGATAGAAATACCCCGATGGAGCCCTCGGACGAGGCGCTCTGCCGCCGCGCTGCCGACGGCAGCCGCGAGGCGGAGGAAGCGCTTGTCCGGCGCTATTCCGGTCTTGTGCGCTCGTGCGCGCGCCCGCTCTTTCTGGCGGGCGGCGACAGCGAGGACCTGATCCAGGAGGGGATGTTCGGGCTCATCCGGGCCATTCGCGAGTACGACGGCGCAAAGGCCGCGTCCTTCCGGACCTTTGCCGAGGTGTGCATCCGCAACCGCCTCATTTCCGCGCTTCGCGCGGCCTCGCGCGACAAGCATTCACCGCTCAACCAGTCCGTTCCCTTGGATACCCCTTTCTTTGATGGCAATTCCTATCCGTTCGGCGCTCTGCGCGCCTCCTCCGCCGATCCGGAGGAGCTTATCATCGACCGCGACCGCGTGGCCGAGGCGCTTGAGAGCACCCGAAAGCAGTTGTCCGAGTTCGAGGCGAAGATCTTAGGGTTGTATTTAGACGGTCTTTCCTGCCAGGAGATCGCAAAGGCGGTAGGGAAGTCCCCCAAGTCTGTGGACAACGCCGTGCAGCGCGTTAGGCGCAAGGCAGCGCGGCAGCTTTCATCCGGCGATATCAGCAAACGCTGAACGCATATATTTTTCTTTATTTCAAAGAGAGGGTAAAATCATGTACGAAGACAAGACTTTAGTTTGCAAAGAGTGCGGCAACGAGTTCGTGTTCACCGCCGGTGAGCAGGAGTTCTACGCGGAGCGCGGCTTCCAGAACGAGCCCCAGCGCTGCAAGGCCTGCCGCGACGCTCGCAAGAACGCCGCCCGTGGTCCCCGCGAGTACTTCACCGCTGTCTGCGCTGCCTGCGGCGGCGAGGCGAAGGTTCCCTTCGAGCCCAAGTCCGATCGTCCCGTCTATTGCAGCGACTGCTTCGCCAAGATGAAGGAGCAGGGCTAAGTCATTGCTTTGACTTTTCCGAAAGCGACCGTCTCCGGACGGTCGCTTTTCTGCGTTCTGTTCCGGTCGTCCGCGTCCGTATCGAACGAATGCGGCACGTTTGCATTTTTTCCTATTGAAAAAACGCGGAAAATGGGGTAAACTATCTCCGACATTCTTTTCCGGAGGTATTTTCAAAATGGTTGAGATCACGAAGGACACCATCATCGGTGATATTCTTGACGTCGCTCCGCAGACCGCGCCGATCTTCTTCGGCATCGGGATGCACTGCCTCGGCTGCCCCGCGTCCCGCGGCGAGACCGTAGAGGAGGCCTGCGCCGTGCACGGCGTGGACGTGGACAAGCTCCTTGCGCTCGTGAACGAGGAAGCGAACAAGCCCGCCGAGGAATAACCGGACAGGCCGGAAGGCGCATACGCTCGTATGCGCCTTTTTCTGCTGCAAAGGAGGTCGCGCCGTGACAAGAGAATTATCGCTTCAGCCGCGGCTCGCGCTGCTCGCGTCGCTCGTGCCGCAGGGCGCTGTGCTCGCCGACGTCGGCACCGACCACGGCTACATACCGGTCTGCCTGCGGCAGAGGGGCGTGATCGACCGCGCCATCGCGTCCGACATCGGGCGGGAGCCGCTGGAGCACGCGCGGCGCACCGCGGAGGAATACGGCGTCGGCGGCATCGACCTCCGTCTCTGCGCGGGGCTTGACGCCATCGCGCCGGAGGAGTGCGACACCGTCCTCATCGCCGGCATGGGCGGCGAGACCATCTGGGGCATCCTCGCCGCGGCGCCGTGGACGCGCGACGGGCGGCACACGCTGCTGCTCCAGCCGCAGACGAAGATCGAGGAGCTGCGGCTCCGGCTCTGCGAGAACGGCTACGCCGTCACGCGCGAGCACCTTGTGCGCGACAAGGGAAAGCTCTACGTCGTGATGACCGTCACGGCAGGGGAGCGATACACCCCCGGCGCGGAGCAGCTCTACGGCGGCCTTGCGCTCGAGCGCGAGGCGCTCTACGGGGACTATCTCGCCCATCAGATCGCGCGTCTGCGCCGCCGGGCCGAGGGCCTGCGGCAGTCGGGCAGCGGCGAAGCGGACGGCTTTGCCGCGCTGGCGGACGCGCTGGAAGCAAAGAAAGGGAAGTGGGAACATGACAACGGCACATGACATTGAACGCAGTCTCTACGACTGGGCGCCGCGCGAGCTGGCGATGGCCTGGGACAACGTCGGCCTGCTCGTCGGCGATCCGGCGCAGGAGGTCCGAAGGGTCCTCGTGGCGCTGGACATCACGCAGGGCGTTGCGGAGGAGGCGGTCTCCCTCGGCGCGCAGATGATCGTCTCGCACCATCCGGTGATGAACTGCGCGTGGCACGAGGTGCAGACGCTCCGCGCGGACGACGCGCAGGGAAGGCTTCTGCGCTATCTCGTGCGGCACGGCCTCGCGGCGTGCTGTATGCACACCAATCTGGACGCGGCGGACGGCGGCGTGAACGACTGTCTGGCGCACGCGTTGGGTCTTTCGGGCCTTTCCATGCTCAATGAGGAAAAAATCGGGCGCATCGGCACACTTTCCTGTGAAATTCCTCTTGAAGAGTTCCTGCCTGCTGTGGTAAAATCATTAGGATGCAGCGGTCTGCGGTTCCGCGACGGCGGAAAGCCGGTCCATCGCGTAGCCGTCGGCGGCGGCGCCTGCCGCGACTACATCCCGCAGGCCATCGCGCAGGGCTGCGATACCTTCGTCACCGCCGACCTGCGCTACAACGACTTCCTCGATACCCACGGTCTCAACCTCATCGACGCCGGTCACTATCCGACCGAGAACGTCGTGTGCGAGGCGGTCCGCGCGTATCTCGCGAAGTCCTTCCCTCTGCTTGAGGTCGTACGCTCCGCGTCGCATCACGACGCCATTCAATACTATCTGTAAGGAGAAGATCAACTATGTCCGGACATTCCAAATGGCACAATATCCAAAAGACCAAGGGCGCGGCGGACGCCAAGCGCAGCGCGGCGTTCACCAAGATCGCCAAGGAGATCATCGTCGCCGTCAAGCAGGGCGGCAGCGGCGACCCGGCGAATAACTCCCGCCTCGCCACCGTCATCGCCAAGGCCAAGGCGAACAATATGCCCAACGACAACATCAAGCGCACCATCGACAAGGCGCTCGGCTCCGGCAACACGGACAACTACGAGTCCGTCACCTACGAGGGCTACGGCCCCGGCGGCGTCGCCGTCATCGTCGAGGCGCTGACCGATAACCGCCAGCGCACCGCGCCCGAGGTCCGCCACTACTTCGACAAGTTCGGCAAGGGCATGGGCGCGCAGGGCTGCGTGAGCTGGTCGTTCGACCGCAAGGGCGTCATCATCATCGACAACGAGGACGGCGACTACGATGAGGACACCGTCATGATGGACGCGCTCGAGGCCGGCGCAGCCGACTTCACCGCCGACGGTCCCGTGTTTGAGATCACCACCGATCCCGACGCCTTCAACGACGTCATCGCCGCGCTCGAAGCCAAGGGCTACACCTTTGCCAGCGCCGACATCAGCCTCGTCCCGCAGACCTACGTCAAGCTCACGAGCGAGGAGGACATCAAGAACATGGAAAAGCTGCTTGATATGCTCGAGGACAACGAGGACGTGCAGAACACCTACCACAACTGGGAGACCGAGGACTAAGCCTTATATAGCAAGGGTTTCAGCCGTTTTGAAACCGCTCAGCTGTGACATACAGGGCTCCATCTGCGATATGCATAACAACCTCTGCCGTGAAATAACCGGCGGGGGTTGTTTTTTTCTTTTCTGCGCCGCACGGCGCACCGCGCCGGAAGCGCCATCACTCTTACTATAGCAATAACTCTTACTCTTACTATCCCTGTTACTATCACTATAACGGCAATCCTGTTCATGCTTTCAAAGCATCGAGTCCTTTGTAAATTTAGAAAATTCTGAGAGCTTTTCCGCTTTTGTTGCACCAAAACCGGCATCAGAACGCGGTTTTTCCCTTACCGGCAAGGAGGAAAACCACATGACCGAGAAAAAAGGCTTTGTTCTTTACTTTGACGCCGCGTCCAGCCTTGCCGCGCTCTGTGCGGAGCAGCGCGGCGAGCTGCTCCTGGCGCTGTTCGACTACGCCGAACGGACGGCAAAGCAGTCTCTCACACCGGAGACTGCGCTCGCCTCCTACCCGGCGCTCGACGAACAGACGCGCATGGCGTTCCGCTTCATGGCAAACAGCATCGAGCGCGACACAAAGAAGTGGGAGCGCCAGCGCGAGCGCCGCAGTCAGGGCGCGGCGCAGCGCTACGCCCGCGCACGGGGTGAGGCGGAAGCCCCTGCGCCGTCCGCCGCGGGGCGAAACGACTGGATGAAGGACTACACCCTGTGAGCAAGGCGAAGGGGACGGCAGCGTGCCGTCCCCTTCCATATTTCGTGCGAGCAAGACTGTAAGCCGGGTTCTGTATCTGGCAGTCATCTATCTACGCGCCGCGTTGCCGCGGCGCTTTAGCCACCCCGGGAGCGGCCGGGCAAGCCTATTGCTCCCATACCGGTGTTGCTCCGGATAGAGTTTACAGCATCGGACACTCTCGAGCCGACGGGTGCGCTCTTACCGCACCTTTCCACCTTTTCCCATATTGCTACGGGTAGTCTATTTCTGTTGCACTTTTCCTCAGATCGCTCTGGGCGGGCGTTACCCGTTATCCTTGCCCTGTGGAGCCCGGACTTTCCTCACAGCAAGCCTTTCGGCTTTGCCGCGCGACCGCCTGTCTTACTCGCGCTCCTTATTGTAAAGGACGAAGCGGGCAAAGTCAAGAAACAAAAATTTGTGCAGGGAAATCGTTGATAAAATACGGCAGGCGCGGTATAATTTCCTATATTGCGAATGTTCAGAGGGGAGTATTTGTGTATGACGCTGCACGAATATCTGCAAGGCATGAAGGGAAAGACCGCCGCGGTCATCGGCCTCGGCGTGAGCAACCGTCCGCTCGTGGAGCTGCTGGCGCGGAACGGTGTGAAGGTCATCGCCTGCGACAGGAAGGAGCGCGCGGCGCTCGGCGGCGCGGCGGCGCACTACGAGGCGCTCGGCGCGGTGCTGCACCTCGGCGAGGGTTATCTGCGCGATCTGGACGCGGACGTCGTCTTCCGCACGCCCGGGATGCGGCCCGACGTGCCGGAGCTGCTGGAGGCGAAGGCGCACGGCGCGGTCATCACGAGCGAGATGGAGGCGTTCTTCGCCGTCTGTCCGTGTCCGATCATCGGCGTGACCGGCAGCGACGGCAAGACCACCACCGCGAGCGTCATTGCCGAGCTTCTCAAGGCCGAGGGGCGGCGCGTGTGGCTCGGCGGCAACATCGGCCGTCCGCTGCTCGCGGACGCGGAGCAGATGACGCCGGACGATCTTGCGGTGCTGGAGCTTTCGTCGTTCCAGCTGATGGATATGCCGTACTCGCCGCAGGTCGCGGTGCTGACGAACCTCGCCCCGAACCATCTGGACGTGCACCGCGACATGGCGGAGTACATCGCGTCCAAGGAAAATATTTACCTGCACCAGAGCGCGCGGGACACCGCCATCTTCAACGCCGACAACGCCATCACGCGCGATCTGAGCGGCAAGGCGGTCGGACGTGCGCGTCTGTTCTCGCGGCAGGAGGAGGTCGCCGACGGCGCGTTCGTGCGCGGCGGCGCGATCTGGCTGCGCGATGCGGCAGGGGAGCGCGAGGTCCTGCCGCTGGCGGACATCCGCCTTCCCGGCTGGCACAATGTGGAAAACTATATGGCGGCGCTCCTTGCCGTGGACGGACTTGTGCGCGATGAGACCGTCCGCCGCGTCGCGCGGGAGTTTGCCGGTGTGGAGCACCGCATCGAGTTCGTGCGCGAGCTGCACGGCGTCCGCTATTACAACGATTCCATCGCCACCAGTCCCACGCGCACCATCGCGGGGCTGCGCGCCTTCCCGCACAAGGTCGTGCTGATCGCGGGCGGGTATGACAAGCACATTCCCTTTGCACCCCTTGCGCCCGAGGTGGTCGAGCACGTCAAGACGCTCATCCTCTGCGGCGCGACCGCCGACGCCATCGAGCGCGCGGTGGTGGAGAGCGAAGCCTATGAGACCGCGGCCGAGCGGCCGCGGATCCTCCGCTGCAAGGACCTGCGGGAGGCGGTGGACGCCGCCTACTTCTGCGCCGAGAGCGGCGATGTGGTGACGCTCTCGCCCGCCTGCGCCGCCTTCGACTGCTACGCGAACTTTATGGAGCGCGGCAGGGCCTACAAGGAAATGGTGAAAAAGCTCGGCGAATAGGGAAAAGCCGTGGGCGCATAGATTCTCCCGAAAGGGGGAACGCCCATGCGCCGCTATATGCGCCGCGGCATGACGGGGCGGGAGAAACGCCGGCTGCTGCTTTTCCTTGTCTGCGCCGCGCTCATCGCGCTCGCCGTCACCGCGATGACGCAGCTTCGGCCCATTCTCACGAGCCTTGCCACCGCGCGCGTCTCGAACGCCGTCACGCGCGTCGTGAACACCTCGGTGAACGAAACGCTCTACGACGCCGGTGTGGACTACGACCGCCTGATCTCGCTGGAAAAGGACAACGAGGGACACATCACGGCGGTCAAGAGCAACATGGCGGAGTTCAACCGATTGCAGTCCGCCGTGCTCGCGGACGTGCTGCAAAGGCTCTCGGAGGTCTCCACGCGCGAGCTGGCCATCCCGCTCGGGAGCCTGACCGGCTCGCCGCTGCTCGCGGGCCGCGGGCCGCTCCTGCACATCAAAATGCAGTCGGTCGGCTCGTCCTCGGCGCACTTTGAGAATGCCTTCGCCTCCGCGGGCATCAACCAGACGCGCCACGAGATCCGGCTGGTGGTGGACGTGTATGTGAGCGTCCTGCTGCCGGGCTTTTCGACCGTCACCAAGGTCACCAACCGCTGCGCCGTCGCCGAGACGGTCATCGTCGGCTCCGTGCCGGATACCTACACCTACTTCGACACACGCGAGGATATGTCCTCCACCGCCGAGGACTTCATTATGAACAACGCCGGATAAAAGGGGAGAACGCCATGGACTACAAGGAACGCATAAAGGAGCTGCGCGACACGCTCAACGCACACTCGTACCGCTACTATGTGCTCGACGAGCCGAGCATCAGCGACTATGAATACGATATGCTCCAGCGCGAGCTGGCCAATCTGGAGAAGGAGCACCCCGAGGAGATCACGCCGGACTCGCCCACGCAGCGCGTGGGCGGCATGGCGCTGACGAAGTTCGAGCCGGTGACGCACGCCGTCCCGCTCGAGAGCCTGCAGGACTCCTTCTCCGACGCCGAGGTCGTGGACTTCGACGAGAAGGTGCGCGAGCAGCTCGAGCACGTCGAATACAGCGTGGAGCCGAAGGTGGACGGTCTGTCCGTCGCGCTCGAGTACCGCGACGGCGTGTTCGTCCGCGGCGCCACGCGCGGCGATGGGCGCGTGGGCGAGGACGTGACGGAGAATCTGCGCACGATCCAGTCCATTCCCATGGTGCTGCCGGAGAAGCTGCCGCGCCTCATCGTGCGCGGCGAGGTCTACATGGCGAAGAAGGTCTTTGCCGCGCTCAACGCCGAGCGCGAGGAGAACGGGGAGCAGACCTTTGCCAATCCCCGCAACGCCGCCGCCGGCTCGCTGCGCCAGCTTGACCCGAGGATCGCGGCGAAGCGCCGGCTGGATATTGCCGTTTTCAACCTCCAGCTCGCCGAGGGACGGACCTTCACGACCCACGCCGAGACGCTTGCTTATCTGCGCACGCAGAAATTCAAGGTCATCGGCAACAAGGTGGTCGACAACGTGCAGGACGCGCTCGCGGAGATCCGCCGTCTCGGCGAGGAGCGCGCGGAGCTGCCCTACGATATGGACGGCGCAGTTGTAAAGCTGAATAGCCTTACAGACCGAGAAATTCTCGGCTCAACGAGCAAGGTGCCGCGCTGGGCCATCGCCTACAAGTACCCTCCCGAGGAGAAGGAGACCCGCGTGACGGACATCGTCGTGCAGGTGGGGCGCACGGGCGTGCTGACGCCGAAGGCGGTCTTTGAGCCGGTGCATCTGGCCGGAACGACCGTCACGAACGCGACGCTCCACAACCAGGACTTCATCGACGAGAAGGACATCCGCGTCGGCGACGCCATCGTGGTGCGCAAGGCGGGCGAGATCATTCCTGAGGTCGTGCGCGTGCTGAAGGACAAGCGTCCCGACGGCACGCAGCCCTACCGTCTGCCGGACCGCTGTCCGGTCTGCGGCGCGCCGGTCTACCGCGCCGAGGGCGAGAGCGCCACGCGCTGCACGGGCGCGGAGTGTCCCGCGCAGCTGCTGCGCAACCTCACACACTTCACCTCGCGCGAGGCGATGGACATTGACGGCGTCGGCCCCGCGCTGCTCGAGCAGCTGGTGAACGCCGGACTTGTCCGCAAGGCGTCCGACCTTTACAGTCTCGATGTGCAAACGCTTGCGCAGCTCGACCGCATGGGCCTCAAGAGCGCGCAGAACGCCGTCGCCGCCATTGATCGCTCCAAGCAGAACGATCTTTCCAAGCTGCTCTGCGCCCTCGGCATCCGCCAGATCGGCACAAAGGCCGCGCGTGTGCTCGCGCAGCGCTTCGGCTCGATGGACGCGCTGATGAACGCCACGGTCGAGGAGCTGACCGCCGTGGATGACATCGGCGAGATCACCGCGCAGTTCCTGCAGCGCTGGTTCGCGGACGGGCAGTCCCGCGACCTCATCGAAAGCCTGAAAAACGCAGGCGTCAACATGACCAGCACGGAAGCCCCGCAGGACCTGCGCTTTGCGGGCAAGACCTTTGTGCTCACCGGCTCGCTCACGCGCTTCACGCGCGACGAGGCCGAGGCGCTCATCGCCGACCACGGCGGCAAGGCCGCCGGCTCCGTCTCCAAAAAGACAAGCTATGTGGTCGCCGGAGAGGCCGCCGGAAGCAAGCTGCGCAAGGCGCAGGAGCTGGGCGTTCCGGTGCTCACGGAGGACGAATTTCTGGCGCTGCTCGGCGGCAAGGCCGAAGATGATCCGGAAAACGGCGAAAGCGGCGGACAGCTCGGCCTGTTTTCCTGAAAAGGAGAGCATTTGATGAACATTCGCACGGCAGAGCGCCGCGATCTTTCCGCGATGCTCGACATTTACAACTACGAGGTGAAAAACGGCACGGCGACCTTCGACGTAGAGCCCCGCGCGGGCGCGGCGGGGGAGGCGTGGTTCGCCGCGCACAACACCGGCAACCATCCGCTGCTCGTGGCGGAGGAGGACGGTAAGGTCCTCGGCTACGCCTCGCTCTCGCCCTACCGCGACTTCGACGCCTATCTGCAAACCGTTGAGCTTTCCGTTTACGTCGCGCCCGAGAGCCGCGGCCGCGGCATTGCGAGCGCGCTGATGGAGGCCGTTCTCCGTCTGGCGCGCGAGGACGCGGGCACGCACACGGTCGTTTCCGTCATCGCGGGCGGCAACGCGGCGAGCGTCCGCCTGCATGAGAAATTCGGCTTCACCTACTCCGGCACCCTGCATGAGGTGGGGCTGAAATTCGGCCGCTACCTCGATATCGTCAACTACGAGCTGCGCGTGGGCTGAGCAAAACGCGCCCGAAAAAAACATCGAAAGATCCGGAACTTTTTTCTGCTTTCCTTCGTCTATTCATGCAGGGCCGCGGCACGCGGTCAAAAGAACGATCTATCAAGGAGAACCATTCGCATGAAACGAACGCTTTCCCTCATTCTCATCCTCACGATGCTGCTGTCTCTCGCCGCCTGCGGCAGCAAGGACGCCGCGCCGCCCGACGATGACAACACGCCTTCGCAGGAGCAGGGCGGCGGAGAGGAGCAGTCCGGCGGAACGACCGGGACGCCCGACGAGCCGGAGCAGCCCGAGCAGACGCTGCCAACAGAGCAGGAGCCGGCGGACAGCAAGCCCAAGCAGGAGCCTGCCGGGGAGCCGGAAAAGGAGCCTGCCAAGCAGCCCGAGCAGAAGCCCGAGCCCAAGCCGGCTGAAAAGCCTGCGGAGGGAACGAGCGCAGAGCCGCCGACCGAGACGCCCAAGCCCGAGACCCCGGCAGAGGACAAGCCCGCCGCGGCTGTCGACGACGCGCTGACGATCCTCAACGCGATCTGGAATACATACAGCGATGAAGAAAAGTTCCCTGCCGCCGGAGGGGATTCCGAGCACGCCGTAGACGGCGCGCCCGGCAGCTTCGACGTGAGCAATGCCGACAGCCTCAGCTATCTGCTCACCTTCCCGGCGGACGACGCTTCGCTCATCGACAGCGCCGCCTCGCTCGTTCACATGATGAATCTGAACACCTTCACCTGCGGCGCGTTCCATGTCGCCGACGCGAACAACGTCGCCAGGCTCGCGGACGACCTGCGCACGACCATTCAGGCCAAGCGCTGGATGTGCGGCTTCCCGGATAAGCTGGTCATCGTCACAGTCGGGCAGAGCGTGCTCTCCGTGTACGGAAACGAGGAGCTGGTCAACACCTTCCGCGATAAGCTCCTGGCGAGCTATTCCGCCGCCACCGCCGTCTATGACGAGGCCATCAACGCATAAAACAGCAGAGAAGAAAAGAGGGATGCCGCGCATTCCTCTTTTCTTTTTGCCGCTTGCGAGCGGGCCGGTTTTCGTATAAAATGTGGTCAGATCACATCGCCGCACGGAGGAAGCACCATGCCAAAGTCAAAGTGGAAGCTGAACACCATCTACATATCCGAGCGGCTGCAGGAGAGCCTGCGGCCGATCTCCCGCTGCGCGCTGACCACCGTGGTCGCCCCGATGGGCTACGGAAAGACCACCGCGGTGAACTGGTATCTGGAGGAGCGCGCAAAGGCCGGGCCGCTGCGCGTCGTCCGCATCAGCGTGTATTCCGACAATCTTGCGATCTTCTGGCGGAGCGCGCAGGACGCCTTTGCCCGCGCGGGCATCGACCTGCTGCGGGAGTATGCCTGTCCCACGGATGCCGCCGGCGGCGGGCTGCTGGCGGACGATCTCTGCCATGAGCTGGCGGGGGAAACGCCCTGCTATCTGTTCATCGACGATTTTCACCTGCTCACAGACCAACGCGTGACCGCCTTTCTCTGTATGCTTGCGGGCCGCCTGCCCGCCAACGTCCACCTGATCATCGCCAGCCGCGACCGCTTTCTGCCCGCCGCAGAGATCGTCCGGCTGGGGGCGAGGGTCTACCGGCTCGGCACAGAGCAGCTGCGGCTGAACCATACGGAGCTGGCCGTTTACGCGCACCGCTGCGGCACGGAGCTTTCCGACGCGCAGGCGGAATCGCTGCTCTACTCCAGCGAGGGCTGGTTCTCCGCCGTCTACCTGAACCTGCGGACGCTCTCGGAGCATGGGACGCTGCCCGAACGTGATTCCGATATTTTCACCATGTTCACCGCCGCCATGATCGAGCCGCTGCCGCAGCGGCAGCAGGAATTTCTCGCGGTGATGGGTCTTGCCGACGAATTTACCGCGGAAATGGCGCGCTTTGTCACCGGGGACGCCGACGCGGAGGAGCTGCTCGCCGTGCTGACCGCGCAGAACGCCTTTGTCAAGCGTCTGCCGGACGGCGTGACCTACCGCTTCCACCACATGATGAAGGAATGTGCGGAGCGCACCTTCCGGACGCTGGACGCGGAGACGCAGCGGCGCTGCCGGGAGCGCTACGGCGCATGGTACGAGGGGCGAGGGCAGTATCTTCACGCCATGGCGGCCTACCGGCGCTGCGGGGACTACGACGCGCTGCTGCGCGTGGTGCAGGAGGATGCGGGCATCCTGCTCGCGTCGCTGCCCCCGTCGGAGGTGCTGGCCGCTCTCGACGAATGTCCCGCCGATGCTCTGAAGGCGCACCCGTTCGCGCTTCTGGTGCTGATGCGCAGTATGTTCAACTGGCGCAATATCCCGAAAATGCTGGAGCTCAAGGCGCTCCTGCTCGCCGCACTGGAGGAGCATCCCGAGCTGCCCGCGGAGGAGCGCGGCAACCTGCTGGGCGAATGCGACCTTATCATGAGCTTCCTCTGCTATAACGACATCAGCGCCATGAGCCGTCTGCACCGCAGTGCCAGCGCGCAGATGTCCCGTCCCGCCATCAGCATCCGCTCGAGCGGCGGCTGGACCTTCGGCTCGCCGTCCGTGCTGATGATGTTCTACCGCGCCCCGGGCGAGCTTGCGGGCGAGCTTGCCGAGATGGCCGAATGTATGCCGCACTACTATAAGATCACCAACGGTCACGGTCAGGGCGCGGAGACCATCATGCGCGCCGAGGCCGCCTTTGTGCAGGGACGCTTCACCGACGCGCACATCGCGCTGGAGAGCGCCTATGCGCAGATCGAGGGCAACGGGCAGGAGAATATGGCGCTCTGCTGCGACTTCCTCGCGCAGCGCCTCTCCCGGTACGCGGAGGTCGGGCCGCACCGCAGCTTTGCCGAGCGCCGCACGGAGCTGCTGCGGCACCACAACGCCTCGTGGCTCAACCTCTGGAACGCCGTCAGCGCCTACTGCCACGCCCTGTCGGGCGAGATGGAACAAATTCCGGAGGTCTTTGCCGAGCACCGCCTCGCCTCGGTCAGCATCCTCGCGCCGGGCCGGCCGATGATCGAGATGATCGAAAATCAGGTGTATCTTGCCCAGGGCGCTTACGCCAAGGTGATCGGCCGCAGCGAAGGTCTGCTCGCCCTGTGCGAGGGGATGCACTATGCGCTCGTCGCGCTGCACGTTCGCCTTCAGACCGCGTCGGCCTATGAGCGGCTGGGCAAGCGCGGGGAAGCCGAGACGCTGCTGGCGCAGGCGCTTGCCGACGCCGCGCCGGACGGTATCGTGATGCCGTTTGCGGAGAACTACCGCTATCTCAAGCCGCTGCTTGCCGCAGGACCGCAGACCGCGCTCACGGCACGGGTGCTCGCGCTGGGCGAGGCAGGGGAGCGGCGGCAGAGCGGGACGGTCCGCCCCGCAGCGTTCGCCGCGCTGACGGAGCGGGAATATGCGCTGGTCGGCCTGATGGCACAGCGGCTGACGAACCGGGAGATCGCGGAAAAGCTGTTTCTCTCCGAGGGCAGCGTCAAGCAATATGTAAACCAGATCTATTCCAAGCTCCACATCGAGGGCGACCAGCGCACGAAGCGCAGGCGGCTCGCGGAGCTGCTCACGCAAAAGGCATGACATCGGGAGGACGTCCGCAGGGACGCCCTCCCGTTCCTTTATCGGTCGAAGCTGGGGTTGACGAAGTAGACGTTCTTCTCGTCGAGCTTTTCCTTGGCAAGCCGCAGCCCCTCGCCAGTACCGGCAGGGTAGAATGGAGAAACGGAGCTGCTAACAAACTGAATTGCTGAGAAGGCGATACCCCGTATAAAGGGGTATTGCCTTCGTTGCAAATATAAATATAGGCAGATGGTAAAAAACAGACTTGATAATATCGCGCCGCGATATTATAATGACCACACGAAAATATCGTGGCGCGATATTTGAAGCCTAATGAAGGGAGGGCTGATATGAAAGACCGCGGCGTACTGACTGAGTCAATGTTCTATGTGCTGATGTCTTTTCTGCACAACGAAATGTGCGGGATCGAAATCACGGAATTTGTAGAGCGCAAAACGCACGGCCGGGTACGACTTGGGCCCGGAACGCTCTACACCCTTCTGGGAAAATTTCAAGACGAGCATCTAATCGAAGAAACACAAACCGATGGACGCAAGCGCAGCTATCGTATCACCGAAAAGGGACGGGAAGTCTTTCGGGACGAACTGACACGGCTGAAAGCTTGTGTCCTTGACGGAGAGGAGGAAAGTGTATGAGCAAGAATGTAATCCGAGTAACACCAGTTGGTGGTTTTGACATTCCTGAATTAGAAAACTGGCTGGCTGCTATGTCAAAGAAAGGGCTGCGCTTTTCTATGACCGCTGGAATACTTACGATTTTCGAGCGTACTGAGCAACGGATAGTTCAAATCCATTTAGAGCCTATTCGAGGAACGGCAGAAGACGATCCAGAATTGAATGCGCTTTATGAGGATGCAGGGTGGCAATATTGGGGGATATTCCGGGGAAGCTTCTATGTCTTTGCCTCTGATGATCTGACTGCACAGGCGTATACAGATATAGAAACGCACGAGTATGCGTTGAAGCGTTTTTTTAAGGAGAAAGCGATTGGCGGTGTACTGCTTGCGGTCGCAAATGTGCTTTTGCTTGGCCTTTATCAAAACGGCGCTCTATGGAAAATCGATTGGACATGGCTCAAATATTTCCCTGTAGAGACCTTTTCAAATAATCCTGTGCTTCCATTTTTATTGGCGGCATTGGGACTGCTGCTGGTTGACTTATCGTATTTGCTTGGACTTTGTTACCTACTACGATATCGAAAGGCCGTTAGAAATGGGAAAGTACCCAATAGACATAGAAAGGTCGGTTGGTTGTCAGCGGTAGGATTAGTAATTTTGATTCCGGTCTTTATCAATACCATACAGTTGTTTTCGGGGACAGATTACCGCCCCTATGATTTAGAAGGTTCCGGTTTTATCACGCTGACGGATATTGAGGGATCAGATTTGCAGCTCTCGCAGAACAGACTTTACAACATGGATTATATCGCTCATGAAGGAACCCTGCTCGATCCGGAATCTTGGTATTTTCGACAGTGCGCTACATTTGGCGAGGATGACAGTCCCAGTGATGTACCTAATCTGGAAATCACCATCAAGCGTTACCCATTGAATATGCTTGCCGAAATGCGAGTAGCGGAATTGAGTATGCAAAAATTCGACAACTCTGGTGATTATCAGAAGTTTAATGTTCTTGATGAATGTCTATATGCTAAACGGGAAGGATGGACTCACACCAGCGAGATAACCGGAGAAACCCGCACCTTTTTACCCGGCGGTATCCTTGTACTGCGTAGAGGTAATACCGTTTTGTTTGCGAATTACTATGGGAGCCAAGACCTTTCTGAGCATATTGAACATTTTGCGCAAATGTTAGTCAATCTGTAAGCACTGCCATATTGAGTTGATAAACAAAGCAACTTAGTTTTTATCAGGGGCGTCAGCACTTTGTGGCTGACGCTACTTGATAACTGAAAAGCACGCCCTTCGGCTCCTGTCAATGGCGGCTTGCCGTTCATCTCGACCATTGACAGGGGACAGAGGGCGTGCAAACAAAAAATTTCGGGCATGAGATAACACGGAATAACACGATATAACTACATATAAGGCCATATAGCACAATATGACCCATTCGTTCATGAATTGTTTACTTTTCGGTACATTGATAAACTTTTTTGCATAAATTATACTGTAATTGCCGCAGAGCTTATTTTATAATATGAATGAAAACAACTAACAACTCAAGAGGAACGCTGCTTTCAAGCAGCAAAGTAAAGGACATGGGCGGTGCTATGAGCCGCCCAAATTGGCAGGGCATGGGAAAGCGGTTGCTGTACGCAATCCCGTTAAATGCCCGAAAGACGGAGATGGAATACGGCTCCAATTCTGTATTCCGATATAACATTGAATTATCGTGAACGGGCTTTGCGCGTCGGAGGTGGATAGCAACAACTATTCACCCAAGGCGTATTTCACGATAAGGAGGTGGTCGCTATGGTATATGTTCTTTTTTCGCATACCCTTTCGCACCGATACCATAGTCCCCAGCGACGCAATTTCCAACGCGCCACCTCCGGCGTCAAACCCAACTAAATTGTAATCTGTAATCCGAGGACCGAGCTTTGGCTATTTATCTGCCAAAGCAAAACCCGGATTATAGAGTCGAATTAGCAGAGCTGATAAACGGATACTTAGCCGAACGGGAATGGAGTCCCGCACGGCTGGCAAGAGAATCCGGTCAGTCCAAAGCGACTATCAGCAGAATTACAAATTACAAGAACGGAAACCCCAAATACCAGCCATCGTTGAGGACGATACAGGCTATCGCCCTGGCGCTGAAGCTCTCCCGCGAACAAAGGAAAGAACTGTTTGACACAGCTTTCCCGGAGTTCCGCGTATGGGAGGAGGCGGCAGAGCAAGGCTATACTGTGGACGAAACCAACGATATTCTGTATGAGAAAGGTCTCCCATTACTGACAACTGAACGATAAACCGAAAGCCGACGCCCTATACAGCACATGGGCATCGGCTTTTTTGCGCTCTTTTTAAGTGTTTCACGCATGAAACAACATATGAAAGTTTCTTTGCTATGATAGGCACAACACAAGGCCGCGTGTTATGTACCTGTCAACCGATGGATGGCGCATTGCGCCGTAAGAAAGGATTTAGCAATGAAGCTGACTGATTTGATCGTTTCCCCTAAGAGCCTTGGGGACAAGCTGTGGCTGGTGGATGTCTCTCCGGCCTACGAGTACAAGGATGGTAAGCGCACCGATACCGTCCTCGGCTATCGCTACTCTGTCGCGCTGCCCGAAAAGGACTTGGATAAAGTCGATGTACGCATTGACGGACAGCAGCAGGCAGAGGCCCCGAACGGCTATGTGGAAGTGCGCTTCGACAACCTGGAAGTGTTTATTTACTGGTCCAAGGGCGACTACCATGTGGGCGCAAAGGCCACCGGTATCCATCTGGTAAACTCCAAGGCTTAATGCTCCGGGGCGGCGCTGGGGCGCAGACGGGGAACAGATATTTTTCCTCAAGAAAAATATCCCCCGGCGGCAGCGCCAGCGCCGCCCGCTTGCCATAAGGGTTAGTATTACCCTTATGGCAACCATGTAGCATGTAGCAATCACAAAGGAGTCTGACATGGAAAACAATACACAAGCCCGCAAGTGGGCGCTGGTCATCAATAACCCATTGGAGGCCGGACTCGACCACGCTGCTATCCGGGAAATCCTATATCGCTTTTCTCCGACCTATTTCTGCATGGCGGACGAGATAGCGACAACCGGAACCTATCACACGCATATTTTCCTGTTTTCTCCCTCGCCCATGCGCTTTTCCACGGTCAAAAACCGTTTCGCCACGGCGCATATTGAGAAAGCATACGGAAGTGCAAAGACGAACCGTGCCTACATTCTCAAAGAGGGGCGCTGGGCCGATACCGATAAGGCGGAAACTTCGGTTTCCGGCACCTTTGAGGAATGGGGAGACCTCCCCGCCGAAAAGGAGGAAGAGGCCCCGGAAATGTTCAAGCTCATTCAAGACCTCCGGGCCGGAAAGTCCGTTATGGAAATCATCGAGGATAATCCAAAACTTGCTTTCCGTATTCGGGAGATCGAAACCCTCCGTCAAGCTATTTTGGAGGAAAAGTACAGCGCCGAAAACCGGGCGCTGGAAGTGACCTACCTCTACGGCGCAAGCGGAACGGGAAAAACACGGGGCATTTTCGAGAAGCATGACAGGAAAAGCATTTGCCGTATCACCGACTACGGCGGCAGGAACGGCGTCCGCTTCGACGCCTATCATTGTCAAGATGTACTGGTGCTGGAGGAATTTCATTCGCAAATCCCCATCAGCGCCATGCTCAATTATCTGGACATCTATCCGCTGACACTTCCCGCACGATACACCGACAGAATCGCTTGCTATACCAAAGTCTATATCACCAGCAATATCCCCTTAGAGGAACAGTACCGGGATATTCAGCGGTATCAGATGGAAACATGGCGGGCATTCCTCCGGCGGGTGCAGAATGTCATTGAGTATCTGCCGGACGGCTCCACCGTCCAGCACAAGAAAGGGGGCTTTCCCTGTGACACAAAATGAAAAGTTTCAAATTCAGAGAAGAAATACACTCCGTAACCTGTGGCAGAAATTGAGCGGAACGCCGGAGTTTCCCGTAAAGCTGGTGCTGGCTGCGCTGTACCTCATGGGTGCTGCGTATGTCTGCGTCAAGCAAGCGGCGTGGCGCACGCTGGCGGGCAATATCCCTCTGCTCTCTCCGCTGCTCAAGGCCGCGATGGAACACGCCTTGACCGCCTATCTGCTGGCGGGCGCTGCGACGCTGCCGGTGCTCCTGCTCTATCCCTTTGGCAGACGGGCGGCGAAGGACCAACTCCAATGCATCGGGTTGGTAAACCACGCGGGAGTGCCGCCCGACCTGCTCCGCAAACGCCGTGATAAGGATAATCCCCGCGTTACGGTGTGGGAGTTTCGGAACAACAGTATTCCCTTGCAGGAGTGGGAGAAGCGACAAGCGGCCATTGAAACGGCGCTGGGGCTTACCATCGTGAAGCTGGCCTACGCCAAGGGCAAAAGCC